>JAABUI010000326.1_pt1 | contig 44978 bp, 48 predicted proteins | sample 5559111 | NCBI WGS metagenome assembly JAABUI01 (sample SAMN10711870, study PRJNA513365) | rock metagenome | isolation source: Antarctica rocks | place: Antarctica: Victoria Land, Buttleship Promontory | reverse complement strand
GCGTAGCGGCAATGAGCGTAGCGGAGAGCGTAGCGAGGTGAGTGAACGCAGTGAGGGATGGGTGCCCTGAGCTTGCTCAGGGGGGAACAGCTACAGCTGTGACCGGGCGTTCCAGAGGAAAAGGTGCTAGCCTTTTTCTATATGATTCCTCTGGAACGCTGGAACGTGGAACGCAGTTGTACTTCTGAGCTCTGACTAGTTAAATCCTTAGATTTAGATGATTCATCATCCTCCATGTCACCCCCTATTAGCTCTTTGGAACACGGAAGTATTTTCGCGTTCCACCGACCTGGAACGGGTGGCGATTCGTCGCTACAGGTAAAGCCAGCACGCTAGGACGCCAAGCAGCACTAATAAGTTAGTTGTGTGGCTTCAGTTGTAGATCATTTATGACGAAACTGGTCTCAGCTGTAACGTGTCTTGGCACTTCAGGGACAAAGATATGTAGGGAACGCTTTCCCGCCTTTCATTTATGAAACATTTACGTTACACCTTAACAAGACTTGCGAAGGAGTGTCTGTGATACACTGGCTGTGATACACTTGCATGCCCTTCTTGGTGACCGCAAAGCCCGCCAATCGCTAGAGGCGCCAGGTGTAGTTCTATTGGCCAATGCATGTACCCGGCCGACCGGGCTCCCGGGTTCCTAGGCATATCTGACCCGGGGAAGTGGCTCGAGCGCTGGGGACCATGACTGGAGTTGAGCATGACGTCGGGAGGTGCTGCACAGGCAACCTCCTCAAAATACTAGTAATTCATCGAACAAAGAAAGTCGCACTTGTGCAACTGTTGAACCGATCGAGCCGAAAACTTCATCACCAGAACTTCATGGGTGATCTGCAGTTCTTTTGTAGAAGAAATCACCCCCCAAATGAACACACCCGCCAAATGAACAGCCTCTGTAGGGCTGAATCCATGAACCGAACATCAATATTAAAAAGTCATTTTCAGTCTAAATGTAGTATGTAAAGTTTATGCAGATTTTGATTCTAAGTATATTTTATATGAGACGCTTTTAATCATCTTGCGTTGATGTTGAGATATAGGGGAAGTGTTCATTTGGAGGGTGTGTTCATTTGGGGGGTGATATCTTCTACGTCTTGGCGTCACGCTAATAAACCGTACTTTTGTCCAACGGCACGTACTTCTGTCAAGCAGTCGAGGCAGAACAGCTTGATGTGAAGCGCTCCTCGATCACCGGGCTAGGGCGTCATGGTTTCTTCTTTCTCTAGGCTCCTGAAAAGGAGCCACAGAACACTGCCATGGCGTCGCGCCTTTTACTTCCCTTAATAAGTCACCAATTGCACTTCCCCCCATAATTGCTACCCGTTGCAACGTGCTCTTTTGGTCAGATTTCTGGTTATATTTCTCACGGTATTGCAACCAAGGGCCCTATGCGTACGACTATGCCTGGCCCCGAAAGCTGCAATGCCAGGCGTGGATATCCTGCATCGGCAAATGATTGGCACGAGCAAAGGGAGAATATACAGCGCCTATATTGCACCAAGGACAAATCTCTCTCTTTAGTGGTGATTGAGATGAAGAGGCTATATGGCTTCGAAGCGACGTATGTTCTACGTGCATTCATACTCATCGGGCTTCGAACTCACATGTCAGTAGGGAACGCCAGTATAAGCAAAGGATTGCAGAATGGCACCTGGATAAGAATGTGAAGGACGAAGAAATGCGGGCAATCTTGAAGATGAAGCGCAAGCGAGAGAGCGAAGGAAAAGAGAGAGTCTTCTATATTCGAGGTCGGCTTGTCCACCCTAAAAAAATGGCAAGGTTTTCGAAGCGCAAAGGCGATCGCGGGTGCTTGGAAGACGTGGGTGGTTTGAGAGGCAAGCACGATTGACCGTTGCGACCGCTCTTGCTCATCGTTTCTAGATCTTCCACTAGGCGTGACATGCTATAGTCCAGCCGAAGGCCGACCAGGATTCAAGGTCGTGAAGGGCAGCTTGCCGGTTATCCCTGGTTCGTCACAATTACCCTCTATCGAAACAGATATCACGCCAGGGGATGGCGAAAGCGAGTCACACACCTTGGAATTCAGATCGTCATCACACGCGTCCACAGAACCTGTTGACCATGACTTAATAAACCGTCCTTCCGAAGCGCCTCATCTGCTGTCGATATCGCTCTGTAGCAATCAACCCAGTGCCGACAGGTGTTGGTCTGCACCTCACCCAAATGATGTTAAGGTATCCTCAAGTGTCGTTTCCCCCTCACCAATACTGATAGATCGAGCCAGTATTGGTATTGGGAATACAAGACCTACACGGGCGATGATACCACCAATCCCAGTTAGTCGTGGTATCAACCTTGGCTCAAAATTGGCATTTTCTTTCGAAAGAGAATGGAGTCAGATGCTGGACCCCTGGCTTGGAGCTTCTTCGTCCGGCGCTTCATCTTCTAGCACAGTACTCTATGGCTTCGATGTGGGAGAACCCGATTACGATACTTCGGAGACCTATGATAATAGCATGATCGTGAACTTTAGACCTCCTGAGAAAGACTATGTGATTGAGTATGCTGGGCTTGTTGAGAAAGGACGTATTTCGGACCTAGACGCTGAGCCAAGCAAACCTAGGCGTCACACCTTACATCACAAATCTAGGTCAATTCGAATTCCAACTTCCCTGTTACCTTTGCCCGATATTCTTCTGTCATCTCCGGCGAATCTCTTGTACTTTCATCATTTTATGACTTCCACAGCTAAAACCTTCGTGGCACATGACTGCTTGCAAAATCCATTCAAAATAATTATACTGCTAAGTGAGTAGGACGACGTCGCTGCTCATATACTTAGTGTGGTAAATGTTCCAAGCCTGCTGATCCACTTGCAGTGGCTGTATTAGCGCCTTACCTTATGAGTACCCTCCTAGCTTACTCAACCTTCCATCGAGCAGCTCTGCTAAGGTATAAAGCACCAAAGGCACGCATAATAGCTTATTTAGGAAGGGTGTCTCGAATATTTAGTACCACGATAAACAAGAACAAGCAACTATACTTTCCCGAGACACTTGCCACGATCTTGTTAATGATATCGATGAGCAGAGCATTCAAAGTTTTATTTACGACTTCGTGGCTGGCTTATATAAGAGTTGCAAGAAAACTCATTGACATCGGAATGTCCCAGATTGGTAAAGACTATAAAATATTTTCATTTTTGAAGCATTGGTATTATGAGTTTGATCACCAGATAAGGTTGCGGCACTCGGTGGACCATCAACTTCCCGGCGATTCCGGCGAGGGATATGCATGCTGCACGCAGCCAGTGTATCCAAGTATTGTTTGGATAGACTGTTTTTGGGGAACCACGCATTCTGGGGTATGTAGGCTTAGAAGAGTCATCGAGTTGGCGAGAGTTCCCAGCCAAGAGAAAGATGTTTGCTCGCGTGATCGAAATTCGGACATTTGGATACTCCCATCGCAACTACAACGCAGAGCTGAACATCTGAAAACAATTATACGATCCGACGCGCTTCACAATACAGGCCTTAGGTGCTACAGCCCAGAGCAAAGGGCCGAGGATTTCCACGAGATGGCAAGAGTCCACCAAGCCTACTGCTACGCTTTTGCTATCCTTCTGAATCGCAGGGTCCTAAGATTGCCGTCCTCTGACCCGCATGTGCAGTGGCACGTTTTTCAGATTCTTGAGATATTCAATCTCTATGATGATCTACATCTACCAAGTCCTAGCATGCTTTTCCCTCTTATCACTGCCAGGTATGAAGCTCAATGCCAGGAGCACAAGCGTCTCGTCCTCATAAATTGCCGGCTTCTTGAGGCATGGGGCCTATCATGTGTAAGATGTGTCGTCCATCTCTCACGCTCTTTGGACAATTTACTGAAATCAGCCTTAGCAGATGCGCGATATTGTTGGAGACCTACAAAAAGCTTGGCTGGGAGGGGACTCCTGGGAGTCTCAGGCTGTCAAAGCTATGGTTCCTTTATATCCCGATTGGAATCTACATGATTTTGATCCGAACGCCTTCGAAGCCTCCAATAGAAACCGCATGGAAGACTATCGGAACCCTTTACTAAAACCCGCAATGGCTTGAGATCTGGATCGGAGAACGAAACCATGCAAGCGTGTCAGGTTTCGCGCTAGAATCTAGGGCAGCGGCACTTCTTCGAGAACGACGTGCATAGGTAATCTTTCAAAGACTTTGAGATCCATGGCGTTGACTTAATCAAATACCTAGGCCCATGAACTTCTTCCTACCGCTTTTGGAATGACCTGTCCACTGGTTGTGCTAGTCTTGAGTGGATATCACCAACGAACTTCAGATTCTTGGTAGTAAAATCGCTAGAATTCGATATGAATGGATCAAATCTCGACAGCATACAATTAACGACTGGTTTTCATTGGCAACACTGGAAAGTCGAGGAGCAATCTGAAGTCCACCCGAAGACAGTGCGATTCCAGTAGGGATAATCGTATTCTCTATCTATACTGCTCTCCTCTCACAGTCGGTACAACATCAAATGAGAATTGTGCCATGATCTCTTCCTTCCCCTCCAACGGTGATTGCTACTATCACTGACCAGCAGAGAGGAGGCTAGCAAGTGCCAACCGGTAAGAAGATGGGACGCGGCAAGACATGTCTGCCATTGCGCTTGGAGGCATTCGTCTGATATAGCATCGAAAGAAACGAGAAGGATGTCGGCGCAATTAAGTCCACTTGAGTACTCTCCTACGTCATTGAGCCTGCTGGAGTTGGAGGCCAGTGTCTGCCGCCGGTGGTATTCGTGTTACGCACACCAGCGATTTGTTCTGATATAGCACTGATCCTGATTAGTTTCATTCAAGCACTGTGAATCGGAAACTCTACTCGCGGGCAATCCTTTTTCCAGAGCAGAGTTCCTTCGACATCGAGCTCCGTAGCCATCCACGACCGGCGGAGTCATGATCAGAAAAATAACATGCGTTTTTAGCGAAAATATGGGTGCTCCAGATGCTTGGTGGTGGTGTCTGTAGCCTTGCCATAAAGCAAGCATAGCCAAGACGAACATCAGAATCCCAAACACAATACTGATGATGGCTTCTGCTGACATCCGAGACGCAGTGGGTTGGCCGAAGCCGGTGCTCGTCGATGTGTTATTCATGCAAAACTTCTGTTCCGGGGGCAGAGGGCACATCAGAGCGGACGGATCAACGAATTTGACGCGGCAGAAAGTGGTCTAGTCAAAGTGTTCAGAGAGAGTCAGAGATTGGAATTGGGACACATGGTAACGGGACCTACGGTCGTATATAGTCTTCATGGTTGAGTGGTACCAGATAGAAAAAGAAACATTCTGACAGACATTACACAGCCGAAGCATGGCACTTTTGAAATGGGATAATGATCAATCCCAGTCCGTAAAGCGGGCTCTCAGCTGTAGCCCTTGACGTGAAGAGCGACGTTGCCTGGTACTTTTGCAGAAGGAATGAACTTCAGCAGCACCCAGATATTTAGAACTAGTGAACGCTACGCTTCGCTTGCGCAAAGCTCACCAACCAGTGCCCCTGAATGATCGGCATTGATTTTTGTCTGCCTCGGAAGTCCCTGCAGGAGCCTCAAAAGACGGCCAAATCCAGATAGTCCATTGTTGCCAACTGCATTGTATCGATTAGGGAGCCCTCCAGTGGATGTGCCGACAACGAAGTACTTTTGCTTCCCGAGGTCCAGGGACGCACCTCGGCGCCGCGCCGCCTGTGATGTGGCAGACTCAGGGGCCTAGGCTGATGGGCTCGGCTTGCTCCCTAGCGCTGACGCACCCAAAAAATAGTCTTATGGTACTTTTGTTTCCTTTCCTTCTACTGGATTTGCCTTTCATGGAGGGTTGCATCGAGGTACTTTTGCACCTGTCTCATAGCGTCATGCGATCTTTGCAATTTCGATATGTATCGTACCCACAAGACTGTCTCTGAGCCTTAGCAGGAACCGGGATACTATTGGAGATTCAAATAGGCTAATGATAGCAAGGCTACCTTAAATCATGGCGCAGCCTGGAGCAAACAGTGGGGGAGCTGCCGGAACTCTTGCGGGAAGAGATTCAAAACTTGGTTCCCTCGTCTATTTCTCTTGAGGACATCGTACCATCACCCATACGTCCACTCAATACTCGATACCTCCCCCGATCATGAGACCTCAATTTATGAATAATTCAATAAGCAGTCAAGATGTTGGGGGAACTGCTGTCAAGCCCCCGCATCCTGCTTCTGCTGGCGACTGGGAGCACCAGCGGGAAAATTTCCAGCGACTCTATTCCATATATGACAACTCACTCTCTGTGGTGATAGCGGAGATGAAAAGTCTGTATGGCTTTGAAGCAACGTGTGCAGAAGATTTCTCCATGCGCCATCGCCAATTACTGACCTTACCTCAGAGAACGACAGTATAAACGAAAGATAACAGCATGGGGTCTCGACAAGAATATAAAATGTGATGAGATGAGAATAATGTTAAGGGTGCAAAAAGCTAGGAGGCAGGCAGGCAAAGCAAGTGCATTTATCGTCAGAGGTAGACCTGTCGATCCTAAAAAACTGTCACGTTTTCTCCAGCGCAAAGGTTGCGAAGACGACTTAGCACATGACATCTCGAAGGGTCAGTTGATCAAGGAATGCGAGTCGATTGACTTCTAACGTGGTACAGGCCTTCTTCCGCATATGCGCTGCTACACCCCCTGCCAGGAAGATACCGACTCTTCTCAAAGGCAAGGCTCTACAGCAAAGATAGATTTAATTGCAGGCACGATGCAAATGGCATGGCGACTACTTTTGGGGAAGCCCTAGTCGACCCGCTCGATAATCCTCAGCAAAACCCCAGTACCAGTCCTGGCTACCGTGACAGCTGTGGCTCACTTCGTGGACACGAGTCACCTGTAAGACAGCAAGTGCCATTTCAAAGTCTTCAGCCTGGACAAGAGCCATTCACGGAGAACTTTGCGGCTGTATCTACGGTGGACCATCACGACTTGAAGCTCTTGCAACGACCTAGCTCATCATTGGAGATCCCTGTAGAGGATGAGCAGTCCGTGTGCCCTCGAGCGCAAAGATACCCCTCAATGCACTACTTTGCTACTTTTTTATCCCCCCCTGATGACAAATGGCTTTACTTCCTCGACAATGCTAAAGACGACCTGGATATAGCAGCCCGGAGTGGGCCAGTAACGATCCTAGGAGCAAAAGAAATGAGGAGGAGCTTTGATGACTCTTCTGAAGATACATACGGAAAAGCGCCCACGACAGATATTTTCTTTCGATACTCTTGTTATGAGAAATTGGTGTCGACACAAATGCCTAGACCCTTATTATCATTACCTGATGTTCTCATGTCAAATCCGACGAATCTTCTATATTTTCATCACTTCATCGACAATACGGCCAGTCTGCTCGTGGGCCATGACTGCTCATGTAATCCATTCAGGTCTATTCTCCCTCGAAGTAAGATCTAATCCTCTAAACTTTGTCATTGTCTTTCCCACGCCCTTCATTTCCTTACTTGATCTGATGGCAAGGCTGCGTGATATCGAACGGCCTGTTTTCGAAGCTGTCTTTGTGATCGGGTTTCCAGCTGATGTTTCTCTAGTGTCTATATCAGACCATAGCCTCATGAATGTTCTTCTAGCATATTCTGCGTTTCACCGGGCGAGTATCTTGAACCATGAATTACCAGCGAAACGAATAGTGTCATATTTCCAGAGTGTCCCTCAAGACCTCAGAGATGGGACTTGCAAACCACAACGAGAAGCTTTACCAGCAACACTGGGGGTACTTCTATTACTGACGTCAATGAGTCGTTCTCCATCAAGATTAGATGCATTACAAATCGCCTCACGGCAGGCTCATCTGAAAGAAGCAAAGCATTTGATTGTTCTGAACTATGTTCAACTCAAGGATGACAATTCTGAGGCCTTCAATTTTCTGATCCGTTGGTGCCTTCAGCTAGAAAGCATGAATGGACCCAATGACACTATAAACGACAAACCTCTTCTCTCGGACCTTGATGACCGATTGTCGTGTCTTTCGACTGATTGTCTGGGTCAAAATAGCTCATCCGAAACGCATATAGATTGTCTGTGGGGGATGTCGTTTCGCTGTCTGAGTAGCATGAGCCAGGTTTCTCATCTGGCGGGAGCAATTAAACTGCATCCGTATCAGCATATCGATTCCGAGAGCAAAATCCGTGCAATAAGAATGGAAGCATTCTCACTGGAATTAAAGCTCAAGACTGCCTTGGAAAAGAACAATTTCCATGCCTTTCGTTGCGACTCAGTCGGCGATGGGTGGGCGCGTCGTGAGACAGTGGCCATCACTAAAGCCTATCACTGGGCCGCAGTGATTCATCTCAAACGGCAGGTGCAGAGGGTGCCGTCATCCCACCCGGATGTTCAGGGGCCGGTCAAGAAAATTCTAGAACTATTAGAGTGCTTCAAGACGTCGAAGGATATGTTGCTTTTCCCGATCGTCACAGCCGGCGTCGAAGCCCAAAGTCCTGAGGATAGGAAGCTAATCATTCAGCAACTAAAGAAGCTCGAAGTCAATGGCTTGCCGTCTGTAAGGTCCCTGAATCTCCAGTCTCTCTGTGCTTCCTCGCTAATAAGATATCTCCTTAGGTGCGCAACGCTTATCGACTCGTAGAAAAAAAAAACAATTAGCGTGCGCCTCTTCCGAAGAGCACCTCGACTATGACTGCCTTGGGCCTCGCTTCGAAGCTAGAGCAAGCGCATTTGTGCATGCTCACTTCAATCAGTCACCCTGACATCCCAAGCCGCATATCGATGGAGTCTGTCTTGAAAAGGGATGACGCTATAGCATCGCCGTATTACGACTCTCATGGTCTATAAGACGCCTAAGAGTTTCCGCCTTCAGTTGTCTGAAGACTAATGATAAGCGACTGAGTGTCTTCATACTTGATAGAGAGATATGTGGTGTTAACATTTCAATATAACGCTTTGAATTTTCGTGTACTTGAGAGATCTAGTCGATCATCCGCCTCGAACGAGTGTCAGTAATTGGCTTTATGTAAATCGCAAGATGATGGATTGTCTATCCTCCGCTGATGCTACTACACTCAGTGAAAAACGTACGCTGGATTCTCTTATATCACTTCGGGATGGTCGAGAATAGTGCGGTTTATTCACAATGAGTAATTGGGATAAGAGGATTAATGAATAATCATGTAATCTTGAATGAATACAGTTCCACGAATCGAAAATGCTAGGCTAGACCCCACCGCTAAAATCCCAAGATCCAAAAAATGCTTGCACGACAATGCTGCTCCAAGCCCTGCATCCAGTCCTCTAGGTGCAAGGCCCATTAGCAACATTCTTCCACGCATCCTTCAAATTCCCCATCGCCTTATCCTTCCCCCCCGCCTGACTCCAATCCGGCTCCCCCTGCTTCCCCATATTCTGCGCCTGATTATAATCCGCCTTGGCATTCATATCATTCGTAATCCTCTTCATCGTCAGTTTCGCCGCCTGCATCGCATCATTCGGGTCCACATTCTTCGGCGCCACAAACTGGCTCTGATCCAACTGATACGCAAACTTCGTCGACGGGCCGCTTCCAAACTGCGCGTTCACGTGGGGGCCCTTGACGGGGTCGAAGTCCCAGCGTACTTGCCAGTAGACGCGCTGGCCGGCGGTGAAGACGTTGGCGTTGTCGCCGGTGCCGACGGTGAGTTTTTGGGCGAGGGTGACGTGGCCGTTGAGGCCGGTGACGTAGGCGTTGGGGAGCTCTTTGGGGAAGATGTTGGTGATGATGTTTTCGGCGCCGTCGAGGGCGGGGCTGGCGAGGCTGTTGCCGGCTTTGTCTTTGCCGAAGGCGTTGAAGGCGTCTTTGAGGGGGTTGGTGGAGAAGGTGGATTCTTCGCCGCGTTTGGCGAGGCGGCCGGGGGTGAGCTGGTGGATGGAGGAGCGGCGGAGCTTTTTGGCGCCGGGGCAGGCTTCGGGGGCTGGGGATTCGGATCCATCGCCTCCACCATCACCCCCTCCACTACCTCCACCGGAACCGCCACCGGAGCCTCCGCCGCTTCCGCCTCCTGGGGAACTCCCTCCACTACCTCCACCACCGCTACCACTACCTCCACCACCGCTACCGCCACCGGAGCCTCCGCCGCTTCCGCCTCCTGGGGAACTACCTCCACCACCGCTACCACCACCTGAGCCCCCTCCGCTTCCTCCACCAGGAATTCCTCCGCCGCCTCCACCGCTACCTGAACTTCCTCCACCTCCCCCTCCACTCCCTGGAGACCCACCTCCCGAACCTCCTCCACCGCTGCCCCCGCCAGAGCCCCCCCCACCACCCCCGCCGGGAGTTCCGCCTCCCGAACCCCCACTTGAACCACCGTTGCCTCCGCTAGGACTACCCGGTGATCCTCCTGGTGTTCCAGCTCCCGAAAAGGCAGCACTACCTCCTCCATCAGGCCCGTTGGCTTCAGCGCCTGGTGGGCCGCTAGTCAAACAGAAAGGATAGACGCAATTGGGTGCAGTGCCTGGAGGACCCCACCATGTACCTCCTGAGCCGACGACGACGGGTCCAGTATAGGTAACCAGATTACCGTTTGCGCTTGTCTTCGTGACTGTTGTTGTGACAGTCGTTGGATCGGCGACGGTTGTCAAGTCTGAGAAGGTCTCTTTGGTGTATGTCAAAGCACCTCCTTGGTAGGACAAAGTTGTTGTAGGGGGAGCGGTGGTCGCAAAGGCGTCAGAGGCGGTCGACATGGGTCCGCCAGTAGTGATGACAGGAGGAAGTGGTGGGCCTTGGGGAGGACCGCCGTCTCCAGGAACGGCTGCTGCAGCTGTGGGACATGCATCTGCCGTGGGCACCGTGGTGTATGCACCACAGCCTATTGTTGACGATCCGCCCACGGCCGTTGTTGGAAGCAAGGGGACTGCGACGCCTCCACAGTTGCAGTAATCGAATTTGCATGCAGCGCCTGGGCCAAGGTCCGCGGCAATGACATATGCACATCCAGGCTCACCCCAGCAGCCTGGTATGGGGACTGCTGGGCTTGCTTGAGGGCAGGCATCACCTGCACTTCGAAGGGTGAAGAGGGCAATTGCCCAAAGGAGAGGTGAATGTAACATGGAGGAATGAAGTTTTGTAACAAAAGAAAGGAGTAGAAAGGAATGATAGCCTATGGTGGAGCATGACGAGAGCACAGTATAGAAGATATATATGCTAATACCGAGAGGAGTACACTCTATGCTCTACCGCTTCCACAAAGCAAACTAGCGTAGCAGGCATGACGCTTACCGCAACCTCCCAATCCTAACACTGCCTCGTTGGGACCATGGTAAGAACAACAGCGTCAAACAATAGAATCGAGTCTTGGCATAAATGTTTCATCTTGTCCAAAGCCATCGACATCGGGAGCGACATCAACAAGACTACAACACTCCAGGCTTAGGGCTTACCAATGAAGGAAGAGCTGAAGAATTAATTCTTGGTGGCGTCTATTAGCCCATCGGTCGCCAACATTTGGCGAGGAAATTAGAATGCTCAATTGATGCTGAAATAAAACCTTTTGATGTTGGGATAGAGGATTACCGCTGGCGCTTCGCCGGATACAGTTAGCTCGGAAGCGAAGGAATTTAGCTTCCAGCCCTCGTGCGTGTTTACTGGTGTAACAGCCCTGCTACCATCAGAGGGATTGTTAGTGTGTTTCAATCCTCATCTCGCTATTGCCCGTGTTGGGACGCCTTGCAATCCCGAATGCCTCATCCCGTGTTGGTGTAAATCTGACTGCATTGGCTAACATGATTATGGCATGCTTAGGCATGCCAACGTTTATGTTTCACCCCTGAGGGAGGCTGTAGAATGTCCTTAGAGCGATTCTGCCAATTTAAGGACGCGAACCTGATAGCGACTAAATTGTAAGCCTCGATACTTCAATGGCCTCTGCCTCTTCGACGGCTCTCTGCATCTTCTCATTTCTTCCTTGTTAGCACACGCTTCTTGGTCACCTACTGCCACCATCAGAGAGACAATGGCTCCTCTCTTCACCTCAATCATCTTCCTACTCAGCACCGCATCTCTCATCACCGCCTCTTTTGACTTTGGCACTAAACGTCTTCCTAACGGCGGGGCACTCTTTTCACTGAATACACGCCAGCTCATACCCCGTCAAGGTCTTGTCGATTGCGGTGGCGACCCGGACTGCACACCGCAGACGTGGGGCTGCCAATGTGGTTTCGTAGATGGCAGCTGGTTGAACGCTCCTGGCGACCCCAGCGTACCAAATTCTGATCCTCCAGTGGTCTCGTCCGCTGCTGCACCTTCGGCCCCAGCTCCCTCCACGACTCCAGCTCCTGCTCCTAGCGCCACTGGAAAAGTCAACCCCGCTGATGCGACTTGTACTAAAAATGGGGGCGGCTGCGACTGTACTGATGGGAGCCACCCGGATCAAGATGAGGACGGTAGATGCTGTATCTGGGATTATGATGGTATTCATCTTTCCCATCACCCCTTCCCTCATCCAAGGCGGCAAATTGTTTCCAGGACAAGCTGCACCTTTTCCTTACCCCTATGCAGAAGCCCCAAGATCTTACTCTTCCAAGACAAAGTTCAATATAACAAGCAATGCTGACTCTAGACCCTCAACAGGACATGGTAGTAGTCATTGTTTCGGCGACAGTTAGGTACCAGTCAGATTGGAGTACGTTATCACGAGTGAGGGGAGAGAAAGCAAGAATGCAGTCTTCACTTGGATTGAGACAAGAGCAGCGTTGGTAGTTTGATGCGCTACCTTGGGAGGTCGGTTTAGCATGCAACAGTGTAGGGCGGTTCGATAGGCATTTGGATATGAATTTGTACGCCTGCGCATGAAATTAGCGCACTTCTGATACTCGTTCAGATCAAGAAGACAATTCTCAATGCCATATTTGTCTACTATCGTTTTCGAGCAGACGCAAATGAAAAATCCGAAAAGCCTACCCTGTCCCTTTTTTCCGCGCCGTGAACGGAATTTCCTTCCCACCGCCCTCTTCTCTGGGTCATGTCTCACCCTTCTGCCGTTTTGGACTCAACGCTGTCTTTAGATATTCAAAGCCACCAACTCGAATTAGATCTTAGAATCCCATTCCTTTCTTTCCCTTCCCTCCCCTTATGGCTGCTTTTTCGTCAAATATCCATCCCCTATTTGTCCTTTTCCCACTTCACCCTCCTCTAAAATCCGGAACCAAAACACCAATGACCCCTCCCCTCTCTTCTCCCGTTCCTCAATCCACTGCTCAAGCCCCTTCAAGACTTCTACTACATCTCCCCATGTCAACTCATTTGTCCCGAAAACGGCGTCGCCAACGATTTCGAACAGAGCATCTGCATTGTTCTCGCTCTGAGGTTGTTGAAAGCTGACTTTTGTGGCTGGTGTTAGGGTCTGTGGGCTGTGCGTGCGAGCCAGAGCCAACGCGCCTGTGAGGCAGGAGCGGATTGAGGCGATGGGAAGAGGGAGATCGAGACCGAGGGTCAATTCGAGGGTAAGAGAGGTGGATGGAATGGAGTAGGATGTTTTTGATCTAATTGGGTTGGGAGTGGTCGGGTTCATAACTGTATTCGGTCGGTGGATCTCGTTGTGAGTAGGGCGATGAGTGGAATTGGGTGAGGTTGGAAGATATATCATGGATGCTCCTAGAGGCGTGAAGCGCTGCGTGGACGTGGGGAAAGACTAAAAGTGGTGTGAAGCGAAAATGACATTCAAGAAGGCAAGTGAGAGACGAAGGTCAGGCTTATCATAGGTGATCAGCAAGGAAGAATAATCACGTGACTTTAGCACGTGACTATCATCAGCCTTGAGCTAAAGAATCCTAGATATCTGGAACTTGTAAGTTGATCTCATGCGACGAAATCACATAGTTGCATTTGGGAAGGCTGTGAGCTTCTATCGAACTCAAATTTCGACCGTGGAGGTTTGCGTGACCTTCAACTTGGGGACGTTTAATACGCGTTTAACAGCATAGCGTTCTGATGGCTGCAACCGTTGCATTTGATATCTTCACTAATAGATGGGTCCGAATCTCATGTAAGCAATCTTCTTTGCTTTGATGCTGGAAGCAGAGCCCCTGGCTCAGGACTTTCGACTCGGTTCTCAGCGCTGCCCATGCGGACCCCAGTTTGTTTGCGGATTGTTCTACCAGGTGCGCATAATACTGCTTTTAGATCTCGGAAAAAGGGGCGGTCGCGCCGCTTTTAGCCTCCCGCAGCAGCTAAGCTTTAGCCTCGTGGGTCAACATGGATAAGCCACTTTCTGCGTTCATCGGGCATTCTTGAATCTTGATTATCAGTAAAGCTACTGAGAACTTTGAAGAGAAAGAAGAGAGCATCCTGGGCCTCTAGTCGATGATTCTTGAAAATTCAGAATCTTGAAGAAGTGAATCGGTCTAGTAATTCACTGTTCACATGAGCTTAGCTGCCCTTTTGTTGCGACCCACGCGCTAGATCTGTCATGCCACTTCCACCCACTGTCTGACCTAGCCGGGAGGCTATCTGTCATTTTCACCTTCGCCTGATCCAAGATGCACCGTTGGCTATTTCGCCAAGATTGATTTTGGTAAATTCAATACCTAAAGTACATTGCGTACCATATTATGTCCAGTCTTGTGCAAGAGATATGAAGTCTCGAGAAGCCTAGGGCTAGCTCAGCAACTGCAGCCTTTCTTAGCTCTCCGAGCTTTGCAATTCAGCCTTGGTCGGTCTTTATAAGCGCCTTGGCCATGGGCTTAGGACTCTCGGCGCACTAGCTTGTTGAAGTTTCATGAGAAGTGGGTGGAAGTTGACTGTAGTTATTTCCATTTTTCTAGAAGAGAAATACTCAGAGTTCTCATGAAAGGACTAAAGCCCCCCATGCCTAGATATTGAACCAACGACAACAGAGCAGCCATAATGCACAGGACAGTATATACCCCAAAGACAACTGGACCTGATAAAACAGCCCCGGATGCGACGCGCTTGGGCAGGCAAGCAGTACTGGCTTCGCAATATGCGCGCAACAAAATCTACCGATAGGACTGTCGACTGTCACAGTACTTATAATCCTAACTATTGGATTTCAGAAAAAATAGACCTCTATTGAAGCTCTCACGCAATAAAGATGTTGATCATACTCTTGCTCGCAACGTTGCTCAATCTTGTCACCTCGAACGATACTCCCGTTAATACAACCTCAACGACCCTAACACCACAGCTTTCTTCTGACAAGAACCTATCAGGGCCGGTAATAACGTAAGTTTATTGCGACTAAAGAGCCCCCACGAGTTTAGACACTGTCTTGGCTAACCCAAAGCACTAAAAGCCTCAACGATTACCCCAGGGACCCATTTCAACTGCGTGTTCCTGATACAACCACCACACTAATCTTTGGCAAATATGGGCCCCCAATCCACTTCGAGACCTTTCTCAACCTCATTAGCAAAGCGCAATACCAGACCGTCCAGGACGTTATTGCGGCTCGCGGAGACGGGCCAGTCTCGAGATCAAAGTTCAAGTGGACCGAGAAAATCCATCATGTTACCATTAGTCGCCCACTGGCGCAGGAAGATTTGACCTGGTTGATGCTGGCGGACGCTCTAGAGGGGTTGCGATTGTTCTTCGATGGATTGCAAGGGTGGTTTGAAACTAAGTTCACGATTTTGGATGACACTGCTGGGGTCGTGGGGAGGGGAAGTGTCGATTTCTGGTAATGTAGACTTGAAACGAGGCTCAAGGGGAGAAGGCTCCAGGCTTAGGAATAGTTCTTCTGAAATATAGCAACTCACTTGACAGTGGAATCATCAAGAGTGTCGAATCTGACTCGATATATAAGTGCGGCCTCCATAAAGTCTTCCGCTAAGGTAGCCATCCTCTACCTAGATTAGTGTCGTGTTTGCACTTTTGACAACTCTGGTCGAAGTTCTCTTGGCCCAACGGCCCAACTTCGGATAAATCTGTCCTAGAATCAGCCTTACACGCTGAATGCGCTAAGCCGCGTCGGACCTCACAGATCGCGTTGAAAGCGACATGACATGACGTTCTATTCTCATTCTCTCACTTCGCCCTTTCTTTATTGCAACACCATTCCTCTTGGCTCACGCCCATAGCGCCTCTTCGCATTCACAAAAATCATGGAATCGTTTGAGAGGATATATCTAGATCTTTCGAAGCAGCCAGGCAAATGCCGAATCGCAGAAACTGGGCTTGGTTGGAAACCCTCAGGCGGCGGTGAGACATGGACGCAGGATAAGGAAGCTATCGCAGGAGCACACTGGAGCCGAGCAGCTAGAGGCTACGAGCTCAAATTACTATCACGGACACAAGGCCTCGTTCAGCTAGATGGATTTGACCAAGAAGTGAGGTTGATCTGTTGCACAAAATAGTAAGCTCTAACCTTGCCATAAGGACTTCGATCGCGTTTCCAAGGCCTTCAAGCTTTTCTATGGCATCAATCTCGAAACTAAGGAGCACGCACTACGTGGCTGGAATTGGGGCAAGGGGGAGTTCGGGAAATCGGAGCTTGCGTTCAATGTTCAGAACCGACCGGCTTTCGAGATTCCCTACTCCGAAATCTCAAACACAAATTTGGCAGGGAAATATGAGGTAGCCGTCGAGTTCTCGTTGCCAGCGGGCGGTGCAGAAACGGGTACAAATGGGCATCTCGGAGGAGCACGAAGTAGAGGGCGCAAGGCGGGGGCCGCAAAAGATCAACTGGTGGAGATGAGGTTCTACATTCCTGGAACTGTCACGAAAAAAGAGAAAGATGAGGACGGCGAGGAGAAAAGCGTTGATGGGTCAGATGTTGAAGAGCAGAATGCCGCCAGTCTATTCTATGACACTCTGATGGACAAGGCCGAGATTGGAGAGGTCGCTGGAGACACTTACGCAACATTCCCGGATGTGCTGCATCTCACTCCCAGGTACATTGGGCACCCCCTGGCTATCATGGTTTACAGCAAGCTTACGATGATGCAGAGGACGATTCGATGTCGACATGTACGAGAACTCGTTTCGATTACGAGGAAAGACGTACGACTATAAGATACAATACGAGCACATCAAGAAGTTCATGCTTCTTCCGAAGCCTGACGATATGCATACTATGATATCGATTGGTCTGGATCCGCCTCTTAGGCAGGGTCAAACTAGATACCCTTTCCTAGTGATGCAATTTAAGCGCGAGGAGGAAATCTCAATTGAGCTGAATATGACCGAGTGAGTTGTGATGACCCAAATACGTAGCTTTATTTACTCACGGATACGCAGAGAAATGCTAGAAGAGAAATACAAAGGCAAATTAGCAGCAAGGTACGAATCACCTCAACATCAAGTTGTGGCTCAAGTGTTCCGTGGCTTGGCTGGGAAGAAAGTCGTCACACCGTCAAAAGACTTCAGCAGGTATACATGGCCGTTCCGGATTCCCGATTGTTGATACTATACTGACTTTCATAGCCATCACCAACAATCCGGTGTCAAATGCAGTATCAAAGCCAACGAAGGACATTTATTCTGTTTGGATAAGAGCTTCATGTTCGTACCAAAGCCTGCTACTTACATTGCCTTCGACACCATATCAGTCATTGTTATGTCTCGTGTCGGTGGAGCTGTATCAGCAAGCCGGACGTTTGATATCACGGTGATTACGAAGAATGCTGGTGGCGAGCACCAATTCAGCAATATTAATCGGTATGTGCATCATCGCTGAACGTTTGACTGGGCTGACATTATGCAGTGAGGAGCAGAAGCCGCTCGAAGACTTTTTCCAAGCCAAGAACCTCAAAGTCCGCAATGAGATGTTGGACGATGTAAGCCTTGCGATCGTTCCCCCAATAGGCCATACTGATTTGTATTCAGAGCGCCATTCTTCAAGCTGCCCTCAATGAAGCAGACATTGGTTCTTCAGACGAAGAAGTCGTGGCCGCCAATGCAGACCGTGGCTCGGCGGACGAAGACTCAGAGAGTGCTGACGAGGACTTCCAGTCTGATTCAGAGTCTGATGTAGCAGAAGAATACGACTCCGCACACGAGAGCAGTGGTAGTGGCAGTGATGCGGAAATGGCTGATGGCGGTAGTGGGAGTGACAACGAGAGAGCTGAGGAGCCGAAAAAGAAAAAGGCCAAGACAAGCAAATGATCTTTGAGTTTGTGAAATGGAATGAATGAACAGCATTGCGGTGGCGTTCAGTGGATTGGATCGAATCCATCGGTTTATGGAATTTGACGGAGGTGATATGCCAGGTTATGCAGCTGCATATTCAATGATAGTCGAATTTCCTGCAGATGGCGGTAAGATCCAAAACGCAGTGGATACACAACCTTGATCTTAGAACAGAGACCATTTTCTATTGTCCGTTGTGACGGCACGAAGTCCTGCTTGGGGAAACGCAAGCAGCGAATGTCCATGATGTCTTTGAGGAGCTAGCAAGTCGGTTTGACGACAAGACATTCCTCTCTCGCACTCAACTCAATCACAGTAAGGGTGGAGATGTGGGGACTGCTAGAGCCTATATTGACCTTTGGCGATCGCTAGTCTCATTTGCTAACATTCTCAGCGTTGATGAAGATAAGTTGCTAAATGCTTTGAAACGTCAACTGAGCCTTTCTATAAGAAATCACACCATTTCTGTCAGCAACGGTGATCTCGGAATTTCTACCGCTTGAGTTCGGTTGCCCATGGAACGAGCGTTCACCTCTGAAAGCAAAGGGCTCAGAACCAGCTGAGAATCCTGCTGGAGGTCGTTGTACTCGTACTAATTTGACCCTTTCGTTGAGTCGGTGAGGCCATTCAGCCAATCAATCGCTCGAGTCAGTCCCTCTTTTCGGCCGTAACCTCTGGTTTCCTTCCCGAACTATGTATCTAGTAACCGAATTGCTGACCCATATTCGGCGATTCTGAGCAACGATTCCTTTGTTGGCGAAGAAGATCGTCCCACTGAAGACCTCTTTGTCTTCCTCGAAATGCCCATTGACATTGAGCACGAGGATTCTTTGTCATTCTTCTCATAGCATTCATCCCGTTGTTACGCGAAGACAAGGAGAAAAGCTCGACCAATGCTACGGATCATCGAATATTCAATCATGAGGAAGCCTGCAATTTTAATGCCAACCACGCCGGATTCTCCTATTCAGATCAACGCACTAAACCCACGGCCAAAACCTCAATCCTACATATCCACCGAATGGCGGACTCTATTCCTGGGGTTTTCCCATGCTGTCAATTTCCGGACTCGGAATGCACGCTCTGGTTTTCAACCCTGGAGGCTGCCACATACGCGTATCCTCCGTGTGCAGACGTCTACTTCCCCGATCTGGTTCTGAGCACTGATGAGGACTTTAGGAGTCCTAATGACGAACCTCATATCGACGAGAGCGAACGAGTCATCACCCATGGATCCTACAGATCGGAAGAGGGATTCGCTTGTGTCGATGGAGAAAAGGGGAGCGACATCCCCGTTGAATCCGACAGTGAAGAAAACATTGTACCAAGTGAAAGCCACGATGCGCTCCTTGAATACTCTAAAGCCTTTCCAGACGGCCATGAGATCATTTGGACGCCTACAGATGGACTTCTGTGCGGATTTAATGCGGTTGTCCGATCTATGCAAGCCATGCATTGGTATTTGCCATGTCCCACGGTCGAGAGCCTCCAGGAAGTGTTTTATTCCCCGGCATTTGTTGAGCATGCTACTGCCTTCGGGATGACGAATGACAATAACTGTAAGTCATCTGGCCTAGTCGAACCCTTTTTCATTCATTCCTTCTTTGAAGAAGAAACGCGCTAATTTCCATCGATGCCAGTCTCAATCGACCAAGTTGGCGCGGTTCTGTATTTTTGGGGACTCGGTCTCGACCTCAACCTTCGAATCGGCTATGTCATTGAAGGGGAGGCCCCACAATTGCTTCCACATCCAAATGAGGAATTAGCATCCATTGTATGGATCCATAATGATGATCAGGGAAACGAGCTGACCGGATCCCTGGGTCATTTCTCGGGCATGAAATCAGCATGGTAGTAAAAGCTTTGAATTCTCAATGTCTGGCAAGCAGGCGACTCTGCGTAAATATGACAAGATAATCCTAGGAAATGGTTGTACTAAAGACAGGATGCATGCCGGCCGGACTTCCTCAGTGAAGAATCCCTGAGCATAGTGAGTGATTGGTGTTCAACTAGATTTAATATGTGATTCCTGACACAAGAATATAGTCGCGAGTATGCAACTTTCCGCGACCAATCCAAACACTCCCACTATCATCTTGATTCGGCAATTCCATATAAAACAGACATTGTCCATACACAATATGCTTGATGATACGTAACAATGAGGCTCTTTGTGAATATCCCTTTATGATGATGAAGCAGGCATGTCTCATTGAGAGTACTTGATGTCCTTCATTGTGAGCAAGGAGATCAAATTGTTACATCTTGCGTCTGTGCACCCCAAGCGCAGTTTGAGTGAGGATTGCTCACGATGTTAATCTACGTGCTTGTGTCATTCTTTCATGCAGATCCCTGTGTAGATCATGCCTTGACTTGACATCACTTACTAACTGTGGGCAGAGTGTTACTCACCGTTTTTCACGCTGGATGTCGGTATACAGGCCAAATTTACTAGGCAGCGCTCACAGTTGTCGTGAATATGCTCTTGTTGTCTCAATTCGTGCATGGCTGCCTAGAGTATGCATTGACCCGACGTACCTGCAGGAACCTGCATATGCATAGATGTTTTCATTAATAATCTTCCTCGAAGTCACCCTTCTTCAACCTTTCCACATTCGGTATCACTCTTCGGAGGAAGATCTTCAGACTTCAAATTCCATCTCTGTCGAGAGCAAAAGCACTGCATCGATCAAACTTCGACCTCCCAACAACCTCGACCGAACATTCAATGCCTGCTCCGAACACCGTTAGTCAACTTCCTTCTGCAAAGCAATTTCTGGATGTCTTAGAGAAGCCCGATGACTTAGAGAAGCACGAGATCTGCGACATCTGCCAGGAAAATTTCGAAGTGCGTCATCCTGATAATGAGCCCACGGAACATGCGGTTGTGCTGCCTGGCTGCGCCCACGTGGTAGGTTCAAATTGCATTGAGAGATGGCTCTCGGCGGATACAGAACATGAGGGCAAAAATACTTGCCCCTTCTGCCGAAGGGAGCTCTGTCTTAAAGCACCGATAATAGTGAAGGTAAGGTCCGAGGCCGAGATTCTGAGTACGAATCCGAACCTACGCCCAATGGACGTAAGACGCATTCAGAGAACTGATTTTCAGATGGACATGATTTTTGGATCTCATCCAAGGGCTCGAAGCGGGATTGAAGTTCGAGCAACAGCCGAGCTCCAACATCGTACCTCTCGTGCGGCTGTCGACGTCAACGCAGGACTAAATCAGAGCAGAGGCCTCGTGCATTTGCGGCAATGGCTTCGACGACGACTGGAGCCAAATCCACCAGTCACTCTTGCCGAGATCTGTCACTGGCTGAACCATGAACGTGTGCCCACAGCCCAGTTTGTCACAAACGCTCAACCACTCGACCCAAATCGTTTACGTTGGACCCGTTACCGAGAACTCGAATTGTACAATCAGCTTCGACAAGCTGGTGCTGCTCTACCTTCCCTAAATGGCACGCGAGTCGAAGGGCCCATGTCTCCCCAACATGAAAATGAGTTCTTGGCAGAATTGATAGTTAGAGGGGCTTTTACCGTCCAACCTGGCTCAACCCGGGCGGACATGACACATGGCGCATCTATCCGCGCTGTCTGGACAGTCCTTCGCGAAGAAGGTTATGTGTACGGTGGGTGCTTTGCTCAGCCGAGCGGCAACAACTGGGAAGGATGGGTTGGGATGAGGCATGAAAATATGCACTATCCCCCGGCTCTCGAAAACCATCGATTCTTTTGATATGACTAAATTGAATATGGGATGGAACAGATTGTGTTTCGGTAATGTGGAGTACTGGCCTTTGGTCATGACTCATGAGTCGATGGGCGGACTATCAGCGTGGAGTTCAAGGTTCCTTGTTACGATATGGGGGTTGGCGATCTGATAGACTTAAGACTCGACGATTTCATTTAGCATGCGTGTGCTGGTATGCATTTAGGCGATTCGATAGAGCATGCGTCAGCTGATATACGAATAGATGCTTCCGTAGACTTGCACATGCAAATCGAGCTATGTTTGACTTTTCTCCTGTAATTACAGCTTCCGGAACCTGTCATATGAAGGCACTTGATACGTATCTTTTCCCAACACTTCTTCCAGATTCGTCCTAACACAAAGTAAGCAGTCATTCAAAAACCTTTATGAAGAAATGATATATATATTAGAATAAGAGGGATATATTATCGATAGACGGTCTAATGGCTTAGTGGTAATCTTGCGTATCAGTCGTAATTGACCAAGATGATAACCTTGCTGCATCAGACCTTAAAGGGTGTGCCCTAAGGTTAGCAGCTTGCTGTATCAATGGATATTGGTCGACGTTAACACCACTATCTGTTGGCCTAATCCCAGGGTTCTGGGTGGCTGATGAAAACTTCAGTACCGAACATCTTTTTGCCTTTTATTTTGGTCCCTTTATTTGTTTACTGCTCAGCTCGGCTAGCCTTTTCAGGAAAAGCGCTAAAGGGCTGTGATGGACGTTCGTCACTGAATCTAGACATGTGTGATGATGGCCTTGGATTTGGACAGTATTGCCGGATCACGAGTAACAGATGGAAGTTGTGTTGATGCTGTAAGCGAAGAGAATATGTTGCTAGCGTTTAGGTATGTCACTGTGAAGGCGAAGATGGAATCAGTCAAATGCTTTGCCCTGATGTGGTATGAGGCGAAAAAAACAGAATGGATCTGACTTTCGTTTGCCGGTCTGATTCTCGCTCTACACATGTGATAACATAGCAAGAACACATGATGAAGTGCTTTGTTTGGTGTTCATGCCTCGTGTTATCCTTTCATGTCCAACTGTCAGTTTGTTCTATAAACACGTCATTCTTCCCAAAGATATGCATCTGTCAGAAAAGTTTTCCTAGTCACACTGGCAACTCCATCTATACAAAGCTCAACATCCAGGAAGCCGCTGACTCTAAGACCAGAAGCCCTTGACCGATGGCAGTGCAAATAATGAATCAACCGCCCGAGGATGAATGTCCAATTTGTATGGAGCCGTATAGCCTCACAACTGAGTATTCAATTCGTCTTCCCTGCAAACAGTAAGGACTTATATTTCAATGGCTGTCTGCGTATCATTTTCTGCCACGTGGCTCATGTCCTATCCGAGGAAAGACTTGACTGACTACCAATTATCTGGGAAGTGTCGTTGGGTCTCAATGTATTGCACCCTGGCTCTCGCCCCCAGGATATCACAATACCTGTCCTTTATGTCGGGCTATATTCTATCCCCCGAAACCAACAATCATCACATGTAAAACGGCCATTCCAGAGTCTATGGAAAGGGCAGACAACATGATATTAGGAATAGCGCAGAGTGGAGAAGGCTGGGGTCTGGATGGTCTCAGAGCTGTAAGTCATGTTCTCCATTCGACCTTTCCTTTACGAATGACATCGCGTATCCAAAGAAGCGAAATAGAAGACACAGTTTGGCTTTGTACCTTCGCAACTGATTACTGACCTTGAACTGATAGTGGCTACGTAGACGACTCGAGCCGAATCCACCATGGTCAGAAGCTGAAGTGGTAGAGTGGTGGCGCTTTGGTCGTCATCAACCCTCTCCAACGTCTTCGAATCCCGGACCACGTGTTATGCGATTCTGCTCGAACGAAGATCGCTCTAGACTCATGAGCGTCATACAGGAATGCTATTATAAATGTCGTCAGATATCAGGTATTCAACTGCCACCATTGAACAATCCACCAAACCGAATGGATACTCGTCACACAGAAGCGCTTTTCAACTATATCCAGCGCAAGCATTATCTCGACCATCCATACTGGCGAGCAGTCGCACCAGGCGCTACCGACCGCGAATTATGGGAGACACTCCGTTGCGAGGCATACGTTCCCGGCGAACGTCGGGCTAAGAGTGTCTGGGCTCCAGCAATAGAACGTCCGGCTGATAGTGCTTGGGTTCCAGCCATTGCTGGATGGGTAGCAATGAGCAATGATGGTGGACACAATTTTCGCCGAGAAGAACGGCGGCGAGCGCTCTTGTACTGGTCATTCTTTCGTGTTCTCACGGAGAATTTCTGAAAGCTGGGCGTGAGTAGCCGAAATTAAACAACCCAAAAACTGAAATAAGGGCAAATTAGGAGGGCACGAGTGGCCCGATTCGAGTAGAAAAACTACATTCTCTTGTTGGCCTTCCAGCCAGCGCAACACACTCTTCCTTGGTTTGACCTTTTTCTTATGAATCCTACTTGTCCCCGCCCTGAATCTCGACAGATGCTTGCTGAGATTTTTATCACTCGTTTTGAGCACAGGCATACAGCTCTGGCTCTGAGGCAGGACAGCCAGTAACCAAGAACTCTATACTCGTCACATTAGAAGATGCCCTTGTGCATTTCGCACATTGAGCTGGCACAAAATTTGCTTGTTTATTCATTCTTGTCAAAAGGCCAACACAGGCTTGTATGACTCCGACGCTGTGGGATCGCACGGATCACTAATTGACAATAGGCCGTACCCAACATACGATCAGAAAAAGACTCACTGCCAAAATCATGAATTGCTTATGAATGAATTTCATGGCAAGCGTGCTTCGGAATAGCCCTTGCTACTCGGCAGAGCCCGGCTCAAAGCCTACTAAAGATGAACCCTGATGCTCACCAGACCATAATCCTATGGAGTGATTGTGAGATCGGATGGATTATGCGGAGAGGAATCCGTCTTACTTTAGTAGAATAGCACTTGATCACGTGACCTATCACTAGCGTGACAGTTTCGTGTCGCTGGATTAAATACACCAACCGAGCCAACCAAGCTCATCGTGCACAATACAGCACTTGACTTCGGCACTCATCATTAATTCGATCCGCTCTTTGTCCTAAGCATTTCGTTCGCCTCATTACAACGTCAGGCTCCGCAGATCATCCCACAATAGGGGTGTAGTTCCAGAGCATGGGTCTAAGCGATGTTAACGACGACCTCTACGATTTGCTTGTAGATTGTGAAAGCAGTGGCGCATTTGCGACCTCCGGAACATATACGGAAGCTCCTTTGCCTGGCTTACTACTGAGCGATTTTGGGTCAATTTCTCTGCCTTTGGCAGAGCGTGACGCAGAAGCCATATTTGAACAGCGCAAAAGAATTCAGAATGGTTAGAGACAAATCGCGCCACTGGGGAGCCAATCAAGCGATAGTGTTCAATCCGTGAGTGAAACACGGAAAATTGCCATCGAAAATGTTGCTTGGAGCAAATTTGTGGACAGAGTCACTACACGGGCCTGTGAAGAAATAGGCATAGAAGGAGCGCCACGTCTACCAGCACCGAGATTTTGTGGTATGCAACTGGCGAAAAATCACACTAATTTGATCCGATTCAGGCCAACGAAAGCGTGGGTCCATCCATGCTTACTCCAAAGTGTAATGAAGGGGTTACAACACTAACAACGTTGCTGCTCAACTATTTATATACCTACCTTCCAAGCATGTGGGTGGAGATATACAATTCAGGTACCAGGACGAGACCAAAGTGGTCGAGACGGCTCCTTCTTCCGCTTTCTGCTGCTCTTACGCAGCGTGGTAATGAATTCTCACACTCGCACCTTGTAGTGTATTGCCCGCACACTGATTATAAGCGCTAGGTATGTTAGAGTGAGCCGCGATTCAGAGTCCGTACATTCGGGGTACCAACTCTCGCTTGAATATGATCTGGTCCAGATTAATTCGAAGAATGTCCAGTCCATCGAAGACATATACTCACAAAAAGACGAGTTATCGAGTCTGCTCACCGCCTGGAGAGACAAGGTAAGTAAAGGCAGTGTATCGAGCACTTCTAGGTGTCCAACAATATTAGCCTACATCTGTGACACTGGTCTCGCGGGTAATACTCTCAGCTTCCAAGCTTTGAAAGGTAAAGACCGGCTGAGAGCGAATACACTTAAGGAGATCTGCGCCCGAGTCAAACGGTATCGTACTGGGTATTGTGATAATGATGACGACGACGAAGGTGACGATCATATCATCGACTCTACTGATGAGGATTCCACCACTCTTAAACGCATGGTCGATACTGATGGGAACGCTGTCCCAGGGGAGCGCAGAATTCATATAGATGCAAACATAATGCAGGAGAATCCCTTCGAAGATGGCCCAGACAGTGAAGAATATGATGGACGTTATCAATATATTCAGCATTTCTATGAAAGGACGGTGAGTCCAGACTTTTACTGACCACTAGTCTAAATTGACGTTTCTTGAGGTCTTGGTCCTCATACCAGAAGTGACCAGGAGAAAGCTGGTCCCCGAAAGCCGAGGAGGGGCAAACAAGAGAAAGCGAGAGCCAGTGGCTATTAATCTTGAGAGCGATTCTAGTAGTTGTTAGAGTGTGCCATCTTAGATGATAGGACTGACCGGTACCGTCCTCTTCAATCAATAAGTGTTGTGGGCCATCTTGTATCCTAGTGACCTGGTTTTGTGGTACTACACCTCGGAAGATGTACTGACATCTCAGGCAGTCACAATTGGAGTCCGTGTTCATGCTGCGATTTACTGCCTCGGAGGCGACGGGTCTCGACCAAAAACCTCTAGGACGGGACCTGTGCTAGGACATGGGATGATTTGGATACATAAATTGATGGAAGTTGCCGAAGTTCAGTATTGGTATACAGGCATGCATGCTATTTGATTCGCTCACAACAAGGGTCTCGGTTGCCAAACACCGTTCCTAGGAACAGCTGCAGGTCAATCTCCCATCAACGGATCATTCTTCGATGACAATCAGAGTACTCAAGAAACATGCACATACCCCCACTCACCTCCCGACATCACCAGTCCTGCCCACGCGCCTCTTTGCACTCTCCCCGGAATCTGATATTGAGGATCCCACACAAAGCCACCCTCGCGCATCCGCTCAAACGTCTCCCTCCGATCCCACAAAGCCGTGAAGCCTTGCCATGGAATATCAAACACTTCCATTGTATCCAACGCGTGAAAAAGCGCATCCTCATGATCATTCCCAACGTGACCCGGGCCGAATACCTGCAGCGCAGGGAGAGGTGTGCCGCTTGTTTGGAGTTGTTGATAGAGGAGTCGCTCTCGGTACCGTGTTATGCGGTTGGTTTCCAGACCTTGGTGGATCCAGGGACGAGTGCACCACTGGAGCCCACTTGCGACCTGGAAGTTTTCTGGGGTCGTTTCTAGTACTGCTCTATTCATGAGACGTTCGAGGTATTGTCGAAGAACTTCGGCAAGGTGGCGTTCGTAAGCATCGGCCGCGGGCTGCATCCAATGCCCACCAATCTCGAGGAGTGTGTCGTGATCTTCTTCCTCCCTCTTGGAAGCTAGAAGCGAAAAAGGAACGACGGGAGAGCGACACATGGGACAAGAGTTGCTGGATTTCGCCCAGGTCCTTATACAACGGGAGCCAAAGATGTGCGTGCAGTGCAATTTAATTGCACATTCAAATCCGAAAGCTTGGCTCTCAAATTCTTCATGACAGATAAGGCAGAGCTTGTCGCCCTCTTCCAATGAATCCTTAGCAATTGGTGTGAGCGCTTTCAGGAAGGCCTCCTCGATCGACATCGTTCGGAGCAGTGTTGAGATGGAAAAGTTCAACGGTAGGGCCTAAACTTATATTTAAGGAAGGCCATAAGCGGATTGCAAGGTAGGCAGACGAATGTTGTAGCCCTCGTGGACACTTTCGAACGACACTATTAGGTGACAATTTCCATTATAAGAAAGAAAAGTGCATAGTGAAATTATTCTTCGCGGTCTTTGTTCTACCATAAAGGCTTTGTAGTATCACGATGTTAAATAGAGGGACAGGCTAACACTATTTTGTGTGAATTAACAAAAACCCCTCAAAAAGGACGATGAGACAAGCCGATCAAAAGACATTTTGTTTCGTTTCCTCGCCGTTTCAGGAACAAGCACAGCAGGATATGTAAAATGTGCGCTCAAGAAGGGTCAACAGTCCGTATCAACGGTCTCAACGCAATGATTTGAGGGATCATGGTGACGAGCAGTGACTTGATCTGCATCGATATCGATAATGTGCCACTCGAGATCGAGGCAAGCTCGAGAGCGGTGGTTCTATCGGTCATGGATGTGCTGAATTCCGATTCTCTCCCTCATTGTATTATTTGATTGGTTCCGTAGTCTACGGATCCGGCTACCAGCACAACAGAGAATATGACAGGACTGCTGCTTGTTACGGCCAGTGCATGGTGAAGAATGAGAAACGAGAAGAAATTCAGGGTTGCTTTACTGGTTGAGGACTCGGCTATTCTACGCTAGCGTCTGCTAGTTCTGTAATAGCCTAGCTCCAGCGCGCGTAAACAAATGATGCCCTTGATCACCATCAAACACCACTACACTCAAGTTCCAGCGCGATCAACGCTGCCCACATCTCCAACAATGGCACAACAACAACGATAATCCCACCCACCACCACACATCAATGGCCACAACCACCAGCACCGCTCCCCCCCCACCCTCACGCTCCCCATCCCCCGCTCCCCACCCCCCCCTCCCCCTAACCCCCGGCCCCCGCGCCACCCTCTTCACACGCGTCCTCTCCGCCGCCCTCACCAAAACCGTCTCCACCTGCTCCTACGCCAACTTCAGCGCCTGTTTCCCGACCCCGGCCTGCCACGCCGAGCACGTGCTCCAAATCGTCTGGAAACAGATTGTCGGGGGGATTGAGGAGAAGTCGAGGAGGGAGTTTGAGGAGATTTTGGCGGAGAAGGATGTTGTGGGGGGGCTGAATGAGTTGGAGAGGTTGGTGGGGATGGCGAGGGGGAGGAGGGAGGGGGGGGGAGAGGGGGTTTTGCCGGCGGAACCGTGAGTTGGGAGTTTCTTTGCGGTGTGGTGATGGCGCGATGGTGTGGAGGGTGGGACTTTGCTGACGAGATGTTTTCTGTATCTAATAGGCCGCACACACTCCCCCCGCACTCTCTATACCTAGCGCACCTAGCCCCCTACCTCACCACCACGCAAACCCAACTCGAAGCCGAACTGCAAGCCTTCCAAATCGAAAACGAAAAACTAGCGAAAGCTGTTGAGGGGCAGAGAGATGAGGTGGAAAGATTGGTGGGGGGTTTGGAGGCTGTGATAGCGGATTTGGAGGAAGCGAATGGGGTTATGGGGGGTGTTGTTGAAGGGGGGGATATTAGGAGGGAGGCGCTGGAGGTGGAGGGGGAGATTGCGGGGAGGAGGGGGAGCAGGCTGTGAGACTTTGAAGGGGGTGGTGGAGTTGGGTCAGGATGGTCGTGCTGCATTGGCGTTTGGCACTTTGCTATGGTATGGGGAAATTGTGTGGAGTTTTGATACCATTGGACCTTGAAGAAATGAGGAAGGCTGGCATACTGACACCGAGTCATGGGAGGGGCGAATCTCTCCCCCCCCTCGGCATGGCCGAATCACATCTTTCGATCGTTATGCATTGAACGTTGTCAAAGATAGTCCTTTTGCTTTATCTGTGGGGTGTTGGGACGTATTGCTTTACACGAGAATTGTCTTGACACAAACGATTTTTAAGAGCTTACAAGACAACCAAGCAGCTTTCGGTCCAAGTCTGCTTCCGAGAAAGCCGCAAAATTTCCTATTCAAAAGCTGTGGATCTTGTCGGATCAAAAGTTCGATAAATGGGTCAACATCGGAAGACATGAGCGTTGATGCCGGTCACATACGAACAAGTCTTCGCCTTCCATCCCTTCTTGATCATGCAAAAATAGTCCCTATCTTACGCAGGCTCTCATCACCCAAGAGATTTTCGTCTCTCATCTCTTCTACGGTTGCCTCTACAAGGCCTCGTTGTAGCTTTATGAGCGCTGCCAGTCTTTGAGCATCATCGCTCAGCGCGGCAGCGACTGCCTCCTTGATTTCCGCATCCCTCTGCTCCTCTTCGTCACCTTTGTCTCTCTTCGCCAAAGCCCCCGCACCACGATAGTAAACCCCAGCGTTCTTGAGCAGGGTGGGCTTACTTTTGATCGCTAGATCGTAGTGCAGTGGCGCTTCGCCCAAGCAAAGGCGGAGCATCTCGCAGTCGCCCCTCCGTAGATGGATACGAGGGAGATTCAGGGCATCGGGGAGTTTCGAGGCGGTGGTAAGACTGTCTAGAGCTTTCGTGATGTGCTTCCAGCAGATGTTGGCCACTTGAGGTAGCTCGACTAGTTGTGCATTTGCTATCGAGGCTTGGATACTCGAACGGAAAGTCAATTCGACGTCTGCTCTGTCCCAGAGACCTTGTGGGTCATGTTCCAAGTGGAGTTCTGGCGCAGTGAATGCAGCGTTTATCTCTTGTTCGTAGGTCAGAAGGTCCAGATGCCCGCTTCGAAATGCTGCGTCCGCAATAGCACCGCTAAATTTAGCCTTTGCGAGCGCTGCGTCATACTGATGGCTTATATCACCTACATCCCCTACATAGAACTTGATCTTGGCTTGGAGTTCGGTCCGGTAATACTCCTCTATCCATGCAAGATTGTTATGGCTTCGAGAACCGCCCAGACCGCAGGTGGCAGTCAAGGTATCCAGTTGTGCGACGGCAGTATCTAGAAGGGTATGCTTGGTGATGGGTTCCTCCACCGAAGCCCAGACCTCTTCCTCTGAGGCATTAGATGCGGCACTGTTTGAGCTATTTTGGTCCAAGTCGCCGTTATCGGCCAATGGTTCTGTGGCGTTGACAACATCCTCTTGGGCTTGATTGTACTTGAACTCTTGGAGGTTCAAACACCTTTGAAACAGCTCCAACGCCTCCTGCAAGAGGCTAAGGGCGTAATTCTGATCCTTTTCCGGTGGCTTTCTACCTCCGGTGTTGGCTTCGGCCAAACTTGTCAGCACTTGGGCTGTATTGCTGTTCATGGTTAGTTTCGATTGCCTGTCACTCGCTTTCGGAAGCATACAAGAGTAGATCCGGGCTGTCTTGCTGTATTTTTAACGCGATCCTATGCGACTCTAGGGCTGTCTGCAAAAGCTCGATGAGAGGCGTAGGCAAATATTCCAGCAGCCGGGGCTGTTGGGCTACGTCGTACTGAATGCGAGCTCTGCCATCGATCAATCAATTGTCCGAAATGATAGGGGGTTTTGACAGACATGTTGTATGCGAGGTCAAAGGAGTGGGGGAATTTGCGTAGACCGTCGTCGTAAGTTTCGGTTGCTCTTACGAAGAACCTCAGGGACTTTGCAGCATCACCAGCGCGCCACTTTTCGCCCGCCTCCTCGAAGTCGACACCGGCTATCTATCTGATCAGTCGGTTACATTCGGCTCTCATCTGCGACTTTTACCGGCTAGATATTCATTTTCGGACTCAGGAAGCTGCGGTCAGCATCAGTCAGCATTCGACCTCGCGCACGCCCCTACAGTGGTGTCGCACCTCGTTCTTTCTCTTCCTGTCATTCTTCTGTTTCTTCGGATTCAGAAAGTCCTTTCGCTTCGGCATATTGGCGACTTGATTATTCGCGAGGCAGTAGTGACAGACTAAATTCAGACGACTTGTATCGAACCGAGGGTGATTACCCCAAATGGTACTTGGTACTTGATACCTTACTTGGTACTAGTACGTGTCGGGCGGTCGGTAATTGGCGCCAGGTAGAGTAAGGTCATCGAGAATCGGTTTCGTCGGTTTCAGTTTTCACGACTGATCGCTCGCGCTAGAGAAGGCGCTAAGAAAATTAAGAAAAGCTAAAACGTGGTCAGCACGTGGCAAGCCGCCCTGCCCCCTGAATCCCGCTCTGTCGTTTCCCACCAACATTCCGTCACTCCCTCACTAAGTCGAGTACGACCGTGGGTTGCAGCCAGTAAGGGGGCCTCCGGATTCGAGATAAGTTGATCCTGCACAGATCAGGATTCGTGAGAGGTCTGAGCCGGTCTGCGAGAGGGTTGCAGCCGAACAGACCACACGCTCTGCTCCTTATCCGGCCGACACTCTACACACTGACCCACCCCTGCTTGCCAAGCCTTTGCGCCCTCAGCCTATTCCAAGGCTTCTTCAACCATCCCCCCCCTCCTTCTCCTTCTTCTCAGGCTTTCTTGCAATCCTCATCATACACAACACTCATCCGCGTCCGGCCTCATCCGCCACGCAAGCAACCCTCGACGTTGCGGAGATAAACACCCTGGTCGCTCGACACACAACAGAGATTTCCAACCGCCCACTGCAACCTTACCAGAATCCGGCGTCACGCTGTCGATCCTATCCTAGTCGTGAAACAGCGCTCCGCTGATCTCCAGCAAAAAAATTGACTCGACCAAGGGGCTCCTCTCCGCCTCAAGACCTCAATCATACAAAGATATCAACCCTCATCACTCTCGATTTCGCAATGGGTCACTCCATGGAATCCTCTCGGCCCATCATGGCTCCAAGCGTAAGTCTGACCTGCACCTACCCGCCGACCCTATGCGAGACAACATCAAAAGACCAATGCGCGTCTTCTTACAGTTCACTCGTTGACTCGTGACCATCCAGGTCTCATCTAAACGTACTTCAAAGCGTTTCTCTACCTTCAGCGGTGTCCCATCTCTCGCAGCCTCCGACAACACCCAGCACACCACCACCTCATCTTCGAACGTCGATCCGCGCATGCAAGAGATCAAGGAATGGACACAAGGCTTCGACCGCCTTGAGCAGAAGCGCCTTCAGCAGCAACGATACACACCTACGGCCGAGAAGACCGACAGCCTCAGCAAGCTGGCCTTGGGGGCGAAGGTCGAACGCGCACTGGACCGGAGGATGACGGATCAGGACGCAACATTCAGGCCAAAGCTCATGGACGAGAAACGGTCAGTCAGCACGTCAATTACTAAGATCGGGTAGACCGGGATCTCACTTCTAGTACAAAGGTCGCGACTACGATAGTAGCAAAGTTTAGACTTTTCGTTGCAGACGCTTCAAGGGCGGATACGTGATGGGCGAGTTTGCGCAGCGACATTCACGACGTAATCTTCTGAGTTTATTGTTCTCAGATCCTTTTGCTACACATGCCAGTCAATACCCAGCATATCTTTGGTGTTTCAGTTTCAATCATTGAGGGCGTTCTAGATGATAGCTGTATATCGCAAACTGATTGGAGCAATTCCATTGGCACATACGGTCAAATGTATAACACCAAAGATACAACGGGCCACGCAACGTCTGGTTTGTCCTCGTGACCACATTTCTACAGTCTGATTTGACAATTTGCAACCTGTGTGCGCAAGGTAGTAGATCGTTCTACGACTTAACCCCCCTCTGCAAAAGGACTAACCAATCTGCCACCACACATCCAAGATAGACTCTCAACATATGGGAAACGATTGCTTTTCGTGCCCACGAAGGCCTAATAAGCAACAGTTCGCTTGTATTGTGGACTAGAAAACTCAACAATATTCCCTAGTACAAGAGCGCAAATTGCAATCTTCTACGAACCCGTAGCCTTCAAACAATCAGCTCGGTTCCCTAGACTGAAATGTCCAAGAGAAAGCAAGAGAAATTGCGTCGCTTGTGAATGGTGGTAGAAGTCGTGAAGACGCTCAATTCCGGTGCCACAAATCGGCTGGCCATCCCTGCCAGAGCACTAGGCGATATTTTCACTCGATTCTCCACCTTCCACTTCGTCACTTCTGCCTCACATACCGATGACCTTACCCCAGCTATTACAGATTACAGTGAATCACATATTAATCCTCTAATACTAGGAGTTTTGTGAAAGATCACTCTTGGCCCATTCAACGGATCACGCACTCCTACCCTTCTCTCTACCCCGTCCTATTGTCACCTCCGAACAATTCCTCCCCGCACGTTTTGCCTCACCAGCGCAGTACCCCCAGTACCTATACGACTTACGTCTTTCATTCCTTCAATTGCATTCATCAAGGCGCGTGGGGCTGTTGAAACGGTTCCTCTCACTTGATCTGGTAGCTTGCATTGTTTGGTGAGTCTGCCTCTTACCCGGTCTAAGGCATCAGCTCATCTGAAAGTGGTAGCGAAAAGGTTCAGCAGCCCCATCTAGCACGGATTCTCGTGTGCGACCTCCAGCCTCATTCCTTACACCGTCGTCAATCATAGCCAGCCCTCGTTGCATACTATTTTACCATCCATCTTACCTTTGACCTGCATCAAATCCAATCTCGAAAATGGCTGCCGACACTCACCCCAAGACTATCAACGGCAACTACGGTACCCACCAGCCATATGGGCAGGCCGAACCCTTTCAACCGTCTCAGGGCTCCAATGTCTCCACCGGCACCGCCGTAGCATCAGCTTATGGCGAGGAAGCTTCTGTCGCGCCGACATCTACACCTTCCGAGTCTGCCGCAGCGCCGGAGGCTAGCAAGCCTCCGTCCAAGGACGAAGTTGGGTGGTACTTTGTTGAATCTTACTATACCACCCTTAGTAAAAATCCAGAAACACTCTACGTAGGTGATGTCTTCTCCGCGTTTCGGAGGATTACTCGTGCGACCAGATCATGACTAAGATCTCTCCAGCTTTACTACAATAAACGTTCTCAGTTTGTCTCGGGTGTTGAAGCCGAGAAGGTCGAGGTCTCCGTCGGGCAGCGTGTATGTTCCGCTAGTTCTCTACGATTACCGATCTTACTGACAGATATCACAGGTGATCAATGACCGCATAAAGGAGCTCGACTTCCAGGATTGCAAAGTCAGGGTCTCAAATGTCGATTCTCAAGAGTCGGGTAAGAACATTGTCGTCCAGGTCATTGGCGAGATCTCCAACAAAGCTGCCGCGCACCGCAAATTCGTACAGGCCTTTGTACTCGCTGAACAGCCAAAAGGCTACTTCGTCCTGAATGATATCTTCCGCTACGTTGTAGAAGATGAAGACGAGGTGATGGAAGACCCACCGGCTGTCAATGACGATGCTGCACCCGCTTTGGCAACCGGACCCGAGCCTGCTACTTTGACAAGCTCAGGCGACCCTGTCCAGCAGGAACATGATGCGGGGCAGATCGATAAGAAGCTGGAAGAAGAAGTGCTTCAGAAGCCATCTCCAGGCGAACACGCTGCTGGTGAAATCACTCCTGCCAATGGCTATACTGGTGGTGATGCTGTAGAAGTGAACCACGCCGAGGACGCTCCTGCTGCTGCAGTCAAAGAGAGTGAACCCGCCGTCGAAGCTCCTGAGGAAGCTGCTGAGATCGTAGCCAAGGAAGACGAGCAAGCACAGCCAGAGAAGCCTCGAGACCCTGATCCAACTCCCGTTGCTTCTCCAGCCAAACCCTCCACAGCCGCCCCGGTTGAGAACCCAACAACCGCAGCACCATCGAAGCCTGCTGCTCCCAAGACGTGGGCAAATTTGGTTGCCGCCAACCGCATTGCTGCACCGGCTGTGCCCAATGGTGCTCCTCCAACGTCGACAGCTTCGCCTGCTGCTTCTCAGACTAAAGCTGCACCACCGTCTTCCACCAACCAATCTGTCACACCTCCCACCACAGCAAGGGAGACGAGCCCAGCCAAAGGACAGCAAAACAGCAACGCTGGCTGGCAAATGGCCGGCTCCGACAATAATAAAAAGCAGGGACGTCAACACGGATCTTCACCCTCCGTGTCTGGGAATCAAGAGGTTTTCTTGGGATACGTCAAAAATGTGACTGACAAAGTGGACGCTTCTATTCTGAAATCTACTCTTTCCCAGTACGGGAAGTTGCTCTATTTCGACGTCAGCCGTCCCAAGGTATGTGTTCCACGTCTTGACTCTTGGTTTACAGCTCCTGACATGACTTCCAGAATTGTGCCTTCGTTGAATTTGCAGACGCAACCGCTTACAACGCTGCCGTTGCCGCCAACCCTCATTCCATAGGAGGGGAACAAATCTACGTGGAAGAACGCCGTCCTCGAGCCAACGCATATGGTGGCAACTATGCTCAGCGAGGTGGCATGCGCGGGGGTCGTGGCGGCAATGATGGCCGAGGTGGCTATCCCAAAGATGGAGGTCGCGGTGGCTACGTGCCTCGTGGTAGAGGAGGGAACATGACTCCAAGGGGTCGTGGTCAACCTCAAGCTGCGTAGCGACCAATTAGCCAACTACTTCGACCTTTTTGACTTTACGAAAAGTCGTGGGAAGCGACGCCACGGGCTTCTCGGCTTCGTTCTCCTCAATCCCAGCCCTTATCTCCACCGGTCACTACCCCCTATCCACCCTGGCCGAGCAAAATTCATATCATGTTTTTTATGCGGACTGAAAAAGCTTTAAGATACCTGGAACTCAACCTTGACACGGCCTATTTGCTCGGTCCTTTCTCCTCAAGCATAGCGAGCGCGATGAAAATTGCTTACGGGCTTTCGTTCACAATTCTGCATTTGGCCACAGTTCTCACTTCACCTGCGGCAGACTTGGGTACTCGGCACAGCTCAGAAGCAAGGCTCGATCACTTTTTAATCATTCCATTCGGTGGATTTGGTTTTCTCCAAAAACTGTGGCGATGGGATGGACGGATGGCTTCGTACAGCGGCCTCTATTGTCAGTACTACGACCTGGGCTGGACCATCTGACTTTCTTGCCATTTGCTTAAAGCCATCGATAGCGGCATACATTTCTCAATGTACATAGTATTTAGATCCTCTACGCAGGAAGCCCAACATAAATCTAAATAGGTAGCTTACAAATCGTGCAAACCATTTCCTACTACAACCGGGCAATGGAGAACGAGGATATCAGGTTGATATCACCGCCAATATAAATGTGTCCTCGTCAAGTGGTCAATGTTGAGAGGTAGAGTACCTAGCTCCTCGTTATCGACCGGCCCGATGATCACCTGAATCCGGTCAATCACAACAAGTACCTCCGTTCTGTGCGAATCGCAACACCATAACGCAGAGAAGCAATCTCTTACCAAAGACATAGCTAGACCCTGCTTACCACCACCTCCGCCCTCTCGTGGACAGAGGAAGACGAAAGTTCTCTTCAGCTCCTAATCGATAGTGAAGTGAGGTGCCAGAGGGGCATCTACGTTACGTATGCCATAAACACGCTTACAGAGCACGATATGTTCCTTCCAGACTGCGAGTAACACAATCCACCATTTCACAGGATCACAGTTCCGTCTGATGCGAACATGCGGCGAAGTAGCAATGGTCTTGCGGGGCGCTCTCGCAAGGACCTGGAGCGTGCCGGCCTCATGAGCCCAATCCCTCTAGGCCACAATGCTCCAACATCTTTTCGCATGGCCAGAGAGGATGTTCTGGAGAACTCTTCTACAAACAACGTGCGACAGAGAAGTGACAGCTCTTTCGGAATACAGAGCCTGCAAGAGACTATCTACGAACCCGAGTCCCCTCAGGATAACGCAGAACAAGAGGATCGAGATGACAATGAGATCGACCAAGGGGCAAGAAGACGGTCTACACTGAAGCCTACACCTCAGTCATGCTCTCGAGATAGCTCACAAGAAAATTCCAAGGCAACCGCTCCAAATACTACCCATTCTTCGCCATCACACCCGGTTCAAGAGGGCCCGTCACCACCAAGTATGTCGCATTCGATGACATCTCTTTCGTTAGACTCTCAAGCTCCATTGTCGTCACTGCCGAGTACCCCGAAATCTGTTTCCAATCGATCTTTCCGTCCTTCGGACGAAGAGTCTATGGATGAAGGGGGGAGCCAGGCCATTGTCTCCAGCGAGGACGATGAGGCTGATCCTCCGCCAGAAGTACAAGATAATGCCCCTCAGCTTGTAATGCCGAGCATCAAGATGCCCAGTCGCAGGCCTTTTACTGATCGGGGAAAAACTATGGGGAGATTAAGGGTTCTGATCGCTGGCGATTCAGGTATGCTAGATAAAGATGACTTGGGTCTCTCGATGGAAAGTTTGCTAAGTAGTCCTATAGGGGTTGGTAAAACATCGCTCATCAAATCCATCGTTCAGACTTGCGAAGAAATCGTTCATGTGAACCCTCTTTCTCCGAGCCTTCCTTCCCTGGACCACTCATCTTCACGCAAGCCAAATTGCAAGCGTAGAAGTCTGAACGTCAAAGGCACGCAACAGATCACGGAGGTACATGCTAGTACCAAGCCTTATCCGTCCTGGTGGTCGGACATTGAAGACACCAAAGTTTTGCGGCGGCGAAAGAGCATGGGCGACACAGTTCTAGAAAGAAATATTTGTTTTGTCGATACTCCGGGTTACAGTAACGGCATGTCTAGGATAGACAGTATTCAGCTGGTGCTACATTACATCGAGGCTCAATTGACCAAGCCTTTCTCCGCTCCGACCGCGAGCGAAGCTGACATCGCTGGGCTTCTGAGCGGAGCTGGTGGCTCTCAGGTTGACGTGGTATTCTATCTGGTAGCACAAGGTGATTATGAGAGTGCTTTGAAATCGAACCTGATCTTCGCTAACCATAACAATAGGGCTCAAGGATGAAGACGTCGCTTTTCTCCGACAATTGAGTGCAATTACTAATGTCATCCCTCTGATCGCCAAGTCTGACACTCAGTCTTTCGAGGAGATCGAAATGCTGAGGCGATCAATCGACAAGCTACAGCATGCAGAATTCAATCTGTTTGCTTTCAATTCTGAAAGTCGTACTCTATCATATACCATCAGCTCTGCACCCGCTGACGATCATGACACTATGGATGCCAGCACGTTGATGTCCCCTGATTATGTTCAACCCTTAATCCCTTCTGATTTGGCCCTGTTGATACAACAGGTCTTTGATCCTGATAACATTTCATGCTTGAAACACCTAGCAGCAAAGAAGCTGGTCCATGCTCAAGGGTCCCGAATCTTTTCTATTTCGAATTTGTTTCCACGCTCGATGTCGGATCATCCTAATGATCAACGTTCGACTTCTCCAACGTCTCCAGTATCTCCACCGATTACTTCTCAAACAATGGTCCCTTATTCTAGTGGCGTATCGCCATATTTTCAGGCTCGAATAACAGATCATACCCAACAACAAGAGAAGCTGGCACAAATCAGATTGGCCAAGTGGGCTGGAGATTTACAGAGGAGCCTTCAAAATGAGCGCACGAGATATGAAGCTATAGCTCGAGGTGAACGAGCTGTGTGGCTAACCGAGAGACTTGGCGAGACCGTAAAGGATGGCGCTCTCGTTTGTACACAGCATCCTACCACTGGTAATCCCTCGGAGAAAGGGACAGGGCGTGGAGTACCAGACCCCAGTGGGGTGACGAGCCATCGAGGTTTACTTGACGCCAGTGATCCTCTTGGCCTGCTCAGGTGGAACGAGGCCATGAAACGGAGGGGGTGGATTGCCTTCCAAGTGGTGGGATCTTTTGGAATTCTTGGCGCGATGGCTGTCTGGATGGCTAGGACTTGGGGAGGAGGCAGCGATGGATACGGAACTTGGACTTGGGGATGGTTTGGTGAGAGGCCATAGTGTTGAGCACTGTGGGATGCATTTACGATCATGAAAGATACCTCATGCATGATGATGGAGTAATACTGGAAGAGCAGGAAAGGGGTAATTGCATACTCTATAGCTCATGGACAGGTCATTAGCTGCAATGAGTTCCAATCTCGCAATGCATGTATCTTACTTAGTTCATGCATATCTCGCATAACATACGCCAAACGTTGATTGAATTCACTTGATCTACCTTAGGCTGCAAGTTCGAGAACTGAAGGGAAACACTGTAGAACCCAATCGAAGGTGCCAAGACTTTCCACCATCAGCCCTATTCTGAAGCTCAATATTTTCTGCAGCTTCCCCCGACTAAACACACCAATTTCCTCTCCTCACACTCACCATCCCCACATTCACGAATTGGTACCACCACTCTATACTATTCTACACTCTTCAAAACTTAAAGATGTGAGTTCCTTTTGATTGCAGTTCTCAATAGCGTGTTGCTGGTATCCAGCCTGATAGCCCTCCTCTCACTGCCGGCTTGAGCTCACCGAACTTTTATCTTTGCTGCCTTCACACTCAGGTATCAGGCTAATCTCTTGCCTCTGTTCTAGAATACCATACAATCACCGCAATCATGCCTGGAGAAACGTAAGTATTACCTACGCCGTCATTGGTCACGATCTCCTTTGACCTTTTGCTGACATTGAGTTCTACAGTTTCGAGTTCCAGGCTGAAATCTCTCAGCTCCTCTCCCTCATCATCAACACAGGTGTGTCTCTCTTATCTTGAGCTGTGCCAGCTGCAGTCTTCCTTGATGATAGTTGCATTCTCTCTACTAGAATACTCTTACTAAGATCACAATGCTGACTTCGCAATGATGAATAGTCTATTCCAACAAGGAGATCTTCCTGCGAGAACTGATCTCCAACTCTTCAGATGTAAGTCGAAGTGTTCCGGACTTTATACAGGGCAGCTTTCTGACTCGAAACAGGCTCTCGACAAGATCCGCTATGAGGCGCTTAGCGACCCAAGCAAGCTGGACTCCGGCAAAGATCTCCGCGTCGACATTATTCCAGACAAAGAAAACAAGACCCTTACACTCCGCGACACTGGTATTGGCATGACTAAGGCTGTGAGTTTTGACGAGCGAGAGTAGGCTAGCACTGTCACTAATTACCTCCCAGGATTTGGTGAACAACCTCGGCACAATCGCCCGCTCGGGTACTAAGCAGTTCATGGAAGCGCTCACTGCTGGCGCTGATATCTCCATGATTGGCCAATTTGGTGTTGGTTTCTACTCAGCCTATCTCGTTGCCGACAAAGTCACCGTCATTTCAAAGCACAATGACGACGAGCAGTACGTCTGGGAGTCAAGTGCTGGTGGCACATTCACTCTCACACAAGACGAGGAGGGCGAGCAGCTCGGCCGCGGTACCAAGATCATCCTCTACCTTAAGGATGAGCAGACCGACTACCTGAACGAGAGCAAGATCAAGGAAGTTGTCAAGAAGCACTCTGAATTCATCTCATACCCCATCTACCTTCACGTTCTCAAGGAAACCGAGAAGGATGTCCCAGATGAGGACGCCGAGGAATCCAAGGATGCTGAAGAGGATGAGGAGAAGAAGGCCAAGATCGAAGAGGTAGATGATGACGAGGAGGAGAAAGAAAAGAAACCAAAGACCAAGAAGGTCAAGGAGAGCAAGATCGAGGAAGAGGAGCTAAACAAGACGAAGCCAATCTGGACTCGCAACCCACAAGACATCACGACGGAAGAATACGGTTCGTTCTATAAGACTCTATCGAATGACTGGGAAGATCACCTGGCTGTCAAGCATTTCTCCGTCGAGGGTCAGCTTGAGTTCCGCGCAGTCCTATTCGTTCCCAAGCGCGCACCTTTCGATCTTTTCGAGACGAAGAAGACGAAGAACAACATCAAGCTTTACGTGCGACGTGTCTTCATCACGGATGACGCTACAGACCTAATCCCAGAATGGCTCAGCTTTGTCAAGGGCGTCGTGGACTCCGAGGATCTGCCTCTCAATTTGTCTCGTGAGACCCTACAGCAGAACAAGATCATGAAGGTCATCAAGAAGAACATTGTCAAGAAGACACTCGAGTTATTCAACGAGATTGCCGAAGATCGTGAGCAATTCGATAAATTTTACTCCGCATTCAGCAAGAACATCAAGCTCGGTATCCACGAAGATGCCCAAAACCGACAATCTCTTGCCAAGCTCCTTCGATTCAGCTCCACCAAGTCTGCTGACGAGACTACTTCGTTGGCTGACTACATCACCCGCATGCCAGAGCACCAAAAGAACATGTACTATATTACCGGCGAGTCGCTCAAGGCAGTCCAGAAGTCCCCATTCTTGGACTCGCTGAAGGAGAAGGGATTTGAGGTTCTTTTCCTTGTTGACCCAATTGATGAATATGCTATGACTCAGCTCAAAGAATTCGAGAACAAGAAGCTTGTTGACATCACCAAGGATTTCGAGCTCGAGGAAACCGAGGATGAGAAGAAGCAGCGTGAGGCTGAGGAGAAAGAGTACGAATCCCTCGCCAAGGCTTTGAAGAACGTTCTTGGCGACAAAGTCGAGAAGGTCGTTGTCAGCCACAAGCTCGTCGGTGCACCATGTGCTATCCGTACCGGCCAATTCGGCTGGTCTGCCAACATGGAGCGTATCATGAAGGCGCAGGCTCTCCGAGACACCTCGATGAGCTCTTACATGTCATCAAAGAAGACCTTTGAAATCTCGCCCAAGTCACCGATCATCAAAGAGCTCAAGAAGAAGGTTGAGTCTGACGGCGAGAACGACCGCACTGTTAAGTCAATCACCCAGCTTCTGTTCGAGACTTCTCTCCTAGTATCCGGCTTCACCATCGACGAGCCTGCTGGCTTTGCTGAGCGTATTCACAAGCTCGTGTCGCTAGGTTTGAACGTCGATGAGGAGGCTGAGACGAGCGAAGAGAAGGCCGCCGAGGAGGAGGCGGCACCAGCTGAGGCTGGTGAGAGTGCCATGGAGGAAGTGGACTAGATGGTCAAAGGCAGGTGTCCATCATAACGTCATGCAATCACCCGGTGTTCTCATCTGTTGCTCGCTTGCTTCACTTCACGTTAATCAATTTCGCCGTACAGTCTTGCTCCAGGACCTATCGTCATACATAGACTTGGACGCGGATGACTTGCGATAATCTTTAGCATGTAGCCATTAGCATCGGCGTGCGAGAGCGTTATTAGGTCATAAAAGCAAAAAGATTCCCCATAACTTTAGCTCTTTCATCCCACGACGGTTCATTCAATGTTCAAGGTCAATCTGCTACCTAATCGTCAAAGATGGCAGCGAAAGCTTGGCGCTGTCTTCATCCTCCTTTCCCTAAACAAAGTCATTTCCAACTCTGCTCTTCCCTTTTCACACTCAACCTCGCTGTCTCTCCCTGCTTTGCTCTACTGAAAGTCTCCATCGCTCCTTGCACTACCCCAGGGTCCCAGCATCATCTTTCACCATGCACAGCCCCATCACTCGAACAACCTTGCTCTCCACACTCTTCTTACTCCTAGCCCAGTCCTCCTTAAATACCTCATCATACACAACCACAGCGTCATGCACAACTACCTACTTCAACTCAGGATGCCAATTCCCACCCAGCAGCACCTTTTACTCTTCAACCAGCACTACTACGACGAAACTCAATTGTGAAGGGTGCGAGCTTGATGTGCTTTATCCGTGTCCTAGCGAAGATCCGGTATTCATCACTACTGTGATTTCGGGTCTCACGATTGTTTCGACACAGATCTGTGCTGAGAAGGCGACGGCGGTAGAGTCTTTTGAGGCGATGTGTTTGTGAGGGATAGAGCTGATGAGTTGCAGAGCTCCAAGGACACTGGGGTGAAGAGCAGTACGAAGACAGCAGTAAGTTCCAGACCTTGGTTTCTAAGGCACATCGCTAATGAATATTAGGAATGGAAGGATGCTGGGCCGAAGATCAGTACAACAATAGCGGTAAGTCTTGCCTTAGTCTCTAGGGAGTTTGTCGCTGATGAGCTGTAGAGCTCGAAGGACGATAAGTCGAAGAGCACTACAGCATTGGCGGTAAGTCTTGCGGCTTGCTTCCCGTAAGCCCCATCACTGATGAGCTGTAGAGTCCTAAAGATGTTAGGTCGAGGAGTAAACACAAACACGGTCTCACGCATTCGACCTTCACTCGAGAGATTAACAACTTCACTCAGGCACATTCGACGCTCGCCTTCCCGTCTGCAAGCCACTCAAGGATTAATGGCAGCCAGTCCGGATCTCCTGGCATGAGAAAAACCACTGGACCTTTCTGGACCGGGACCCAGAGCAAGAATGGGTCTTCATCAGTACATGCAACAGCCACTGGGTATTCGCAACGCTCAGGGCTCTTATCCGCATCGTCTCAAATGGCACGCTTCACTTCGTCATCAACGGTCAGTTGGTTTTCTACTTGTCTTGTACTCTCTAACATGTCACAGAACATCACTCGTGCCCTTACTTTTAGTATGAAGTCCACGAGTCTTACACCTATGACTCCAAGCACCAAAACGGCTTCAGCCTGTTCCAGTATGGATAAGCTTTCCTCATCGGCCGACTGTCACCTTGAAGACGTCTACGGTGAGAACATCGTTTTCGCCTGCAATAAGTGTCCTCCTACCTCGCCAGACGTTGACCAGCGTATAGGATTCCTGTGTGTGTTGGTGTCGACCTCTCCCAGGAGCCCGATTTGGAAGGAAAGGATTCAAGCTGCCAGCATTGTCTACCAGTCTGTGCCTCTATTTCTGTCGGACTGGTCCCTTCATTGTCTTCAAAGGTTTCAATTACGGAGGCACCAAAGGACAGCAAGCCGACACCAACGAAATCCAGTATCACCTCTGTGAAGTCCGACTCATTAATTAATAAGGATTCGTCTTCAACAGATGCCGTCTGCAAAGATAAATGTACTACCACATATATTTCAACCCCAACGACATCGACTTCGTCACCGACATGCACTTCTATCAGTTCTACCGCCGTGGATGCGCCTGCATCAGTGGATCCTGACACCGGCTTGTTGTTCCGCTCATCTTGTGGGATCACAGATGCGACAGTAGCCCAATGCCCCTATCTCTGCAGTAGGGCACGCGGTGCTCTTTTTCAAGAATGCAATGACTCCGACCTTTCAGGGGAGGAGCCAACAGGCCGGTTCCCACCCATTGAGTACATGCATTGTCTACCGCCCTGTAAAGCAACAACCGCCAAGTCTTGAATTTCTTTTACCACCTCCTCAATTTTGACAGCAAATACGCCAGCTAGAGCAGATACTTGCTTCATGTCTTCATTGAGATCTCGATCGCTTTACAGGTTCCCATGAGCTATATATCAAATAGCTTCACAGCGCGAATGTCCTGTAATGAACATCACTCAAAGATATTGCAAGCTGTTCCAATGATTAAATTACGTCCCTCCTCGCTCTCGCATTTCACACAGATTTTGCTGGGGGCTCAAGGTTAATCAAGCGAATGTCGTCAAGAACAGAAACACAAAAGTAAGGTCCAGAATCCGAACCGTTGTTAGATTCTAATATTCACATTGATCT
>JAABUI010000325.1_pt1 | contig 45057 bp, 46 predicted proteins | sample 5559111 | NCBI WGS metagenome assembly JAABUI01 (sample SAMN10711870, study PRJNA513365) | rock metagenome | isolation source: Antarctica rocks | place: Antarctica: Victoria Land, Buttleship Promontory | reverse complement strand
ACCCTAACCCTAACCCTAACCCTAACCCTAACCCTAACCCTAACCCTAACCCTAACCCTAACCCTAACCCTAACCCTAACCCTAACCCTAACCCTAACCCTAACCCTAATTCTGATTCTGATTTAGTCTAATATTGATTTCAAGTTGATACTTGATTCAAGTTCTCAACTTGACTCATTAAGAAATTGAAAATGACATTAAAAGAGTTAAATATAGAAACTTTTTCAATTTTTCGCCTTTGCATTATCTTTTTGATAGAAAGTCATAAAGATAAACATGAAGAGTAACATGAAGAAGAACATAAAGAGAAACATAAAGATTATTTGATAGAGAGCTTTGATAGAAAGCTATGATAGAGAGTTATGATAGAGAGTCATGACAAGAAACTATGAAGACTGTTTGATAAAAAGTCATGAAGAGAAATCATGAAGAAAAGTCATGAAAAAAAGTTATGATAAAGAAACATGAAAACTATTTGATAAAGAGTCATGATAGAAAGTCATAATAAAAAGTCATAATAGAATATTTATCTATTTATCTTTATGTCTTAATGAGTTGAATTGAAAATTTTAAATTAATACTTGATTTCAATTCTTTGACTTAACTTGAATAATTAAGTTAAACATCTCGATTTAATTCAAATACTTGAATTAAGAATTCTGATCTGAATTAAGTCTTGATGAGTTAAAAACTTAACTTAATCTTAATAACTTGACTTGATGTAATCAGTTTATGCATTTGTAACATTATCTTTTTCTTCAAAAATTCATGTTCACATGAATAAAATAAATGAAACGCAAATTTTTTCACTGTTTCTCAATTTAATGTGACTTGCCTGAATAAAACTTATGAAATTTGACTAAAACTTCTTTCAAGCTTTCAAATTCTTCTTTATTAACATAGTATCATTTATTATTTCAATTTGATTTCATTCATTTGACTTTGTATTGTATTCAATCTCAATAGCATCTAAAGTTTAAAATATTATTTATCTTTCAATGTTCATCATCTTCAATAGTAAGAAATTTAAATGATTTTGAATATTATTTTGATAAAAGATTATCAAAATAAAAACATAATAACTTCAAACTGAACATTAAATACAGTTACTTCATGCTTATTAATAAATGGAAATGATAGAAAATTTCAACTTTGACAGTGATTTAATAAAGTTTTAACTGTTTATCTTTTAAATCTTTGCATGATCTTGTTGTTTTAATTTTTCTGAAGAATAATTAAATTTAGTTATTTACTTCATAAATGACATTTCATCTATGTTTATTGATTTAAGCTTCAATGATTTACTTCATCTTTTTCAACTGTTAATAATCAAAGATAAGAAACTTTTTCATTTAAATGATAATATCATTAACTTTTCTAACTTCAAAATATTCACAAATTGTTTTGTAATCAGTTGTATCAACTGATAACAAGATTCATTTATACATGATGTTAACTACAAATCTTTTGATTCTATTCTGTGTTTGAATAAAAGTCAAAAAGTTAAGAAATCTCAATTCAATGCAGTTTAAATGATGTTAGAAGATTGCGTGATCAGAAAAGTCATCATGCAGAATTTTCATTCATATGACGACATTCTTCTTTAACAATCACAATCAATTCATGAAGAAGATTAATGACATGTTGATATCAGTAAAAGATGAAAAGATACTACTAGTGAAAAAGATAACTCAGATGAAAAGTTTGCAAATTGTGATTACAAGTGATTAAAGAATTTGCAACTCATTGACTACATCAATATGCTGAAATGTCTTCATCACATCAACAGTATCACTGAGTAATTAATGAAAAAATATCAGATAAAATAATCATTTCAGATGATGAGTCTGAAAGTTATGATTACAATGCTTGAAGAAGTAGTGACTCATTGATTACGCTGATATATTAAAAGAGCTTGAACTTATCTTCTTTACTTAACATCAAGTCATACATTTATCTACGTGAAAAATTAAGAGTTCATGAGAATAATCAGAATACATTCTCTACTATTGATTAAAATTATGCATTAAATAATTGCAATTGCATGTTTATATTAACAATTTATTTAACGTCTACGTGATACAAGTCAGATCAAGAGCAGAATAAAATTATTTAATATAATTATACTTAACTAACAATGAGATTTATTTGTACATGATGTTGACTAGAAATCTTTTGATTCTATTCTATGTTCGAATAGAAGTCAGAAGAGTCAAGAGATCTCAATTCAACGCAGTTCAAATGATGTTAGAATGTTGCATGATCAGAAAAGTCATCATGCAGAATTTTTATTCATGTGACAACACTTTTTCTAACAGTCACAATCAATCTACGAAGAAGATTAATGATATGTCAATGTCAGTAAGAAATGAAAAGATACTATTAGTGAAAAAGACAATTCAGATAAAGAGTCTGCAAATTGTGATTACAAGTGATCAAAGAATTTGCAATTCATCAACTGCGTCAATATCAAAACATCTTCATTACATCAACAGTATCATCAAGTAATTGATGAAAAGATATCAGATAGAATAGTCATTTCAAGTATTGAGAGTCATGATTACAATGCTCGAGAAAGTAGTGATTCGTTGATCACGCTGATATACTGAGAAAGCCTGAACTCATCTTCTTTACTTGATGTCAAGTCATTCATTTATCTACGTGAAAAATTAAGAGTTCAAGAGAATGATCAGAATGCATTCTCTTTCATTGATCAGAGTCAAACATTGAATGATTGCGATTGCACATTTATACTAACAATTTATTCAACGTCTACATGACATAAGTCAAATCAAGAAAAGAAAAGAATTACTTAATACAATCATACTTTATCTTCTCATCATATGCATCTCTCTTTCATCACATATTTCTCTGTTCAATGAATGACAATCATTGAATAAAAGAATGCAGCTCTACGTATGTTACAGTCACAAGCATCATGAATGCAAAGAAAACATCTTTCATCTTTGAATCAAGAATCAAATCAAAACATCATTGTATAAAATATCGTCAATAAAGAACAGAGCAAAGATGATGCATCATAGTTAAACAGCACAGACACTCTCATCAAGAGTTTACTTAATCATCACATGTTGAATAGAAGTTATATATTCATTACTGATAATATAAAATTCAGTTTGACTGAAGATTATCAACAAGCAAAGATGATTAAAAGACTTGACTTAATCAATGTTAATCATTAAAGAACAAGAAAATTAAGCAGAGAAAAGAAAATAAATAGATTGTTATTTCTTCTGTTTCTTTCATCATTTCTTTCTATTTCTTTATTTCTTAAAATTCAGTCAGAAACGCGCTTTTGCATTTGTTACTCACTTTGCTTCTCACTTTTCTGCTCACTTTGCTACTCACTTTTCTACTCACTTTGCTACTCACTTTGCTACTCACTTTGTCATTCACATTGCTACTCACTGCTGTCACTGCTACTCATTGCTGTCATTGCTACTCACTGTTATCACTGCTATCTCATTTGCTATTCACTACTGTCATCACTGTCAATGATCGCTTCTACTCATCGTCAGAGTCACGTCAACGTCAACGTTGTTGTCACTATCAGCAAAAGATGAAGTCATTATCGCTTTTTCTCTTTTCATGTATCTTGCTTTTGCTCATCTGCATCATCATCATCATTCTCATTAAGTTCATCTGTTTCTTCAAATGTTCTTTTGAAAAAGATTGACTTAAAACAAATCATTAAAACATTAATTACTTTCGTCATGTAACAGAGAATTAAAAAGGTTCATCAAGTGAATATGAAACGCAAGCTGAAACAGAAGCTTTAACAACTAGAAGCTCAGAGTACAGCGCTGAATCAGTCGAGAAACAACTTAATGATAGAAGACATTATCAGTCAAACGTCAAATACTATTCTTTCAAGTGACTTTTGCATTTAAACAATGATATTTCGCTATCTTTTTATTGATATTACTCAACTGACTCTCATCTTCAAAAATAAATTTCAAGCTGTTAATATCTTCAAGCTGATCAATGATCATATATTAAATTCAATCAACAAGCAAGATCTGCAATTATCATGAATCAATGAGTTTTAAACTTATGATGATGATGTCACTCAGCAGAATTTCAAGAGCATGATTCTCTTTATACGCTGTTTAGAAGTATATAATCAATGTTTCATCAAGATGATTAATGATCAATTAAGATATTCTTTGCAAACAAGCTTAGCTTAATACATCAACTATTTGCTAAAGCTTCATCTGCTTTATATCTTTGAATCTTTACAAATCTTTCACTTTCACTTTTACAAGATTCATATGATAAAAGAAGTCAATGATTTAAACAAGTGATATAATGTTGAAGATGAACTGATTAATCAAACATTGATAAAGAAAACATCTGTTATCATCTTTCAGACGAAATATCAAAGTCAAAGAGTCAGAAAACAGTTCTACGACTTTAAATTCAAAGAAAAAAGCACATTACTCTTGATATGTAACAAGTTTAACGTTGACAGCTGCATCTATTCTGATTGCACATATCAACATATTTGCAATGAATATGATGAGACTCATGCTGCTATTAATTACAAAACATTGAATTCAAATAGTCAATCAATTGAAAGAAAATGACATTAAATTTCAATCTCACTGATATCAATATCGAAATTCTTTTCATATCAGCTCATGAAGATTGATGAAGTTTCTCTAGCGCACAGAGACTTTTTAAATGCAAGCGCATGACAAACACAACTAGTTGAACATTCTGATTATATATATGTTCAAATGCTGCTGTTTATCATTGAACATGAAGCAAAAATTGAATATTAAAGTCTCGATCAACTGATTTTGAGCAAGAATCTTCTTTCAACAAACGAAGCTTCAGATACTTTTTAAGTCAATTTGACGCAGCAAGTTTGCTGTGATCAACTAATCAAGATTCATCATGTTTTTCATCGCTTTATATTCTCATCATTGAGACTAGTATCGAAGAAGAATAATCGCTGACGTCAAATACATCATTTATTGTATTCAAAAGAAAGATCAGTCAACTGCTTCATTCTTAAGAATTGAAAATCAATTGAATATTTCATTTTTAATCAAGTAATCATCGCTTTATGTGATGTTGATCAAAACGCAGTTCTCATTAAAAAAAATCTGATCGACGTTTTTTATCATGTGTTGATAGCAACATCAGATCATTAACTGCTTGAATTCTTCTGAAAAGATAAATATTGAATAGATTGCTTTCTTCTCTTCAATTTACACACGTCATCATATCTATTCAATCTTTTCGCTAAAAATCTTTGCTGAATGCTCATAGTCACTCTGCAATGAAACTTGATGATACATTATCTGAATGACTTTCTAGTCATACAAGTAAACATGATCGAAGTTCATAAATACGAAAGCAATTTCAATAATCTATGCACTCAGTTAAAGTTTAACATTAATCTTAAAAAGCATCTTATTGACATCACATGCATCTTTTTAAGCATTGAGCTTAATTTAATTAATATGATGACTCATTTATCATTTGACAAGCATCAGAAGACAATTCAGCTCGTTAACAATATGTTTACAAAGAGTTCTTTATCATATGAAAAGTTACAGACATTATTAAACTTTCTGTCATTTGTTGCAAAGATCATGATTTCTGAAAAAGTCTTTCTCAGATGACTGTTCAACAACTTAATCATCATCAAATCACGCAAGCAACGCATCAATTATTCAATGTGACAAGATTTACTATGATAAAAGACATTTCTTTCAAAGTGAAATGATATATATTTGCTTCGCAAGCATGAATTCAGACATTCTTTATATCTTTGAATTGATGCTTCAAATCTGCACAACATAAGAAGTTATTATCTGCGTCACTTCAATCTATCATCAGCTGTCAATTAAGCATTTTCTAATTGATTTAACACTCGTTTGAGTAGCAAGCATATTAATGTCAAAGAAATAATGACAGTTCTTCATGCTTTGACAGCATGATTTTTCATTTTTGCAAGATGCAATCTCACTATATATGACAACAATGTAACTGTTATCATTAACATAAACAAAATCTTCATGCGCGAAGAAACAATGCTGCATCTGCGATGAATACTTTTGCTGGTGACTGTGCATGATATCTGCATACATGCTCTGTGAATTTCAATTCATGAAAATCATCTTGCTGATTTACTTTTTTAAGCGAAGTTCAATATTATTGCTGATAAATTTTCTCAGCTAGTTACACTTCAATCAATCAACACAAGTTGTTGAACTTACTTTTGATACAGCAAGATTTTTCTTAATCACTCAACAGTCGAATAACTTTGATAAGATTTAGCAACATTCATCAAAGATATTTACGACACAGTAAAAAGAAGCTACTTTATGTTTTGCTTCTTAATCATCAGAGTCAAATATTCAACTTTAATCTCAAATCTGATTAATTAATCAGCAAATTTAGAAAATAAAATGATCAAAGTCAAGATCATTAAGATTTATCTCATTGATTTACAATCACATCACATTGACGTTGAATATTCTGATATTATGATCAAAACATTTCATCATCTTATATTACAGCGAATCATAGTTGAAATTCAAAGACTTCAAAATGATGATCAAACTCATAAGCGAAAATCTATAATATGAAATCTACTGTTACTATTGCTACGTCAATTTGATTAATCTATTATTGAAGAGACAACATGACATGCATCATTTTGTCTGACGTTTGCAAGCTTTCTGCGTATGAATAAGTTTACATGAAGTCAATCAAGTAAAACATCTGACTTCAAACAATGATATTTAATCAGAAGTTCAATTATCTTTTAGAATGATTCTTTGCAACTCATTTTATTGAGCTTCAAAATTGACTCTTTCAAGCATGAAGTGACATTGATCATTGCCATCATCAACGACGAAGCGAGTGTTAAAAACTCATTCGTCAATTTGTTTTCAAAGTTTTCTGCATTTCTGCTGACATTTCTGTTTGACTCAGAATATTCATACATGCAAACTTACATCATCAAGATTTTGTGTAGAAAACTAGTCATACTGAGCATAAAAGATCACTACTTGAGTCACTTCTTTTGTTGAGATGCTGCTATTTCAGCTCGTCAAGCAGAACTTTCAAAGAATGAAATTCAGCTGTTAGAAAGATGAAAATTCAACAGCTATTGCTTATATATTGAAGCTCATTCTAGTTACATACTAAATGTCTTTAAAAAACATCAAAGATAATCACTTTTGATCAGTCAACTAAAGTCAGCTTTCATTGATCTCAATACTTTTTATCGACGTTTCTGAGATTTGAGAATGCTTAACATTTCAGAGCGACTTTCAAGACAAATTTTAGCTCTGAAAATCATCAAAGATCATCGAGTTTGTTCAAACATATATAATTGTTGAAATCGTGCCTAGAAACTAATCAGAGTGCGTGCATGACTAGAATGTTTGATCTATAGAGGTAGCTATAACTAAGACATTAAGAATACAGAAGAAAAAAGGTACAAAAGGCAAGAAGAACACGCTCTATATAGTAGTTACTCAGGTTTGACGCTAGTCTCAAAGAGAACGTGTTGAAACACAAGAAAGATGTTTATTTGAAAGATGTTTGCGACACAAAGAAATGTGTTTGTCATAGACATCTGTTAACTACTCGTAACACAAAGAAGTGTGTTTGCCTAGAAGGCAATAAAAGCTGGTTAGAAGATGCTAGGGAAGGAAAAAGGTGCTGAGTCATATCTGAGTCAAACCTGAGTCAGATTTAGACCAGCTTTCGGCTAGATCGTTGACTAGCTCTAATCAATACGCAGTGAACTCGCTAGCATTCACTGTGAATTGATTAGAGTTTGACCTTTGACACATTCGTAACATTACCCCCCCCTTCGAAAATTCATGTTCGCATGAATAGAACAAATGAAACGCAAAAATTTCCACTGTTTTTCAATTTAGTGTGACTTGTCTGAATAGAGCTTATGAAATTCGACTAGAACTTCTTTCGAGCTCTCGAATTCTTCTTTATCGACATAGTATCATTCATCGTCTCGATCTAGTTTCGTTCATTTGATCTTGTATTGTATTCGACCTCGATAGCGTCTAGAGTTCAAAATGTCATCTACCTTTCAATGATCATCGTTCTCGATTGTCAATGATCTAGAAGATTTCAAATGCTGTTCTGATAACGAGTCTTGAGAATAAGAACGTAATAGCTTCGAGCTGAACATCGAATGCAGTTGCTTCATGCTTCTCGATAGACGAAGATGATAGAAGGTTTCAACTTTGACAGTGATTTGATAGAGTTCTAGCTGTTTGTCTTTCAAATCTTTGCACGATCTTGTTGTTTTGATGTTTCCGAAGAATAATCAAATTCAGTCATCTACTTCATAGATGACGTCTCGTCTATGTTTATTGATCTGAGCTTCGATAATCTGCTTCGTCTTTTTCAATTGCTGACGATCGAAGATAAGAAGCTCTTTCATTCAAATGACAATATCGTCTGCTTTTCTAGCTTCAAGACGTTCACGAGTTGTTTCGTAGTCAGTCGTATCTGAATCGAAACTCATTCGTGAGTGAAAATTCTTATTAAAGTAGAACGAAGTCATTGAGATGATCGAGAAGATATTGTAATTCTCGCTGAATTTCACCATGAGAAGTCATTTCGCTCAGTCGTTCTGCATGTAATTACAGTAGATTCTAAGTTCGCGTTCGACGTCTTGATTGACTCGCTCTGATTGATCATCGATCTCAGAATGATAGACTGTTGATAGACTAATCGTGATTCTTAGTCGCTTGCAAAGACTTTGTCACATTGTTGATATGAACTGAGAATCTCTGTTTGAAACAATGAAACTGAATAGATTATGAAGTCGATAGACGTTTCATAGCATGATTCAAACCGTTTCTTCGACTGAGATGTCTTCGTCTCTTCAATGACAGAGAACATAGTGACGTTTCTTGATGAGACGACATATGATTGTGCAAATGACCTTATAATCTTTCGATAGAGATAGCTCAGTGATGAAGTTCATAGCTATATCTTTTCAGCGTTTCTGTGAAATCGATAGAGAATGAAGAAGTTCATTGATGCTATTTCTAGATGTCTTGCTTCATTGACAGGTATGACAGTTTCGAATGTAACGTCTAGTCATTGCTCGATGATCTGATCAATAGTAGAAACGTTGAACTAGATCAGTAGTTCTTCGATTGTCAGAGTGAGAGGTGAAAGACTGATCATGAATTTTCTTTAGCAATTTCGTATGCATATTCTCAGAAACTCACAGTAGGCTTTTTCTGAACAGAACGTCGTCAACGACCTTGCAGTGCTTCAATTCAATGCTATGTAGCTTGAGCTTGTTTTCGTTTATAGCTTGTCTATACTCATTGCAAAACTCATTCGTCTTGTTGACATCTTTTACTCGCTGATAAAGATCAACTTCAGATTCGATAGCTAGAATATTTATTCTATCGAGTGTCAGAAGAGTCTGATAGCGATCTTCAGTACGCTGAGTTGATTCAGAGACGTCGATCAGAGACATTCTGATTAGAGCATCGACTTTAGTGTTCATTTTGCCTGATCGAAAAATGATCTGAAAGTTAAACTTGAATAGAATGTCTAGATAATTGGCTTGACGTCGAGTTAACTGTTTGTTTTTCATGAAGATCTTCAAAGTCTGATGATCGATGAACATCTGAATGAGCAGCTCTGTGCATTCTAGCTCGAATCTTCAGTGTTCAAAACATCGAATAATGACTAGAAATTTCTTGTCATAGATGTGATAATTGCATTCAGCGAGAATCATGCTCTTGCTGTAGAATGCTACTGGGTGAAGAACACTCTCATCATCGTACTGAGATAGTATTTCATCTTTGACGTAGTCAGAGACATCGATTTTCAGAATAGCCTGTCGTTTTGAATCGAAGTGTCGTAGAACTGAGATCGAGCTGACCTGTTTCTTTAGATCGTCAAAAGCTTGAACACCGACTTCGTTTCAAACAAAAGGCGTGTTCTTTCTAGTCAGCTGAGTGAACGGTTTGACTAGCTTCGAGAAGTTCTTAATGAAACGACGATAGAAGTTAACAAATTTCACGAAGCTCTGAACTTCTTTTAGGTTGATCGACGTAGTTCAGTTGACTATGACTTTCACTTTGATAGAATTCATACGAAGATCTTGTTCTGAAACTATGACTTCTAAGAAGACAGTTTCTTCTACGTCGAATTCGCACTTTCGAATATCTACTTGTAGATCAGCTTTTCGTAGACGATCTAATATCATCTTGACATGTTGTTGATGTTCTCGTTGAGTTTTGCTGTAGATCAGGATGTCGTCTAGATAGACTTGACAGAAGTCATTTAGAAAGTCTCAAAGAACGTCATTCATATACTGCTGAAACGAGGCAGAATCATTGATAAGTTTAAAAGATAGCATCTTTGATTTGTACGCTTCTAAAGCGATGATAAAGATAGTGTAGTTCTCACTATCAGAATGCATTCGCAGTTTGTTGAAAGTCGAAATGATATCTAATCGAGTCAGATGCTTGCAACCAACTATTTTGTCGATCATCTCATCTATGAGCGATAGAGAATAGCGATTTCTTTTGATAATAGCATTGAGCTTTCGATAGTCAACGCAGAATCGTAGATCTTCATTTGCTTTTAAGATGAACAGAACGAGTGAGAAATACGAAGCTTTGCTAGAAATTATAAATTCTTTGAAAAGATTCTCGTTCAGATATTTCTTTACTTTCTGAAGCTTGTAGAAAGACATTCGATATGCTCGACAGCGAGATGACGTTGCGTCACTAGTAAGCTCTATCTTATGATCATACGAACGATGAGACGATAGCTTGACTTTAACATTCTCTAGATTCTGAATCGTTTCATCGACTGAGAAGATGTTTATAACATCTAGTTCGCATTGAGTATTGTAGACGATTTTCCTATCGATGTTCTCGACGAACATAGCAAAAACCTCTGTCTGATTCTTCTTTTTTCGTTTTACTAGTGCTTGAAAAGGGGCGACGTCTATATTTTGAATCGAGAATGACTTTTTCTGAATGAATGAAACTAAACGCTTGAGCATCTTAGAGATCTTGCTGTGAGCTGCTGAAGAGATCGAAGTTGATCGCGATCAACTTGAATGCTTTGTATTTGACGAGATCGAAAAAACCGAAATGAAAATATCTAATTGGTCAGGAAATACGATAGTATCATGTCTCATGTTCAATAATATTTCATTTTTGTTCATTCAGAGTTTGCTCAATATAGCTTCATGATGCTCGATATCAGTTATCAGCATTGACACAGTCAATTTCTTATGACTTTCAATCGTGAGGTTGAATAGAATCTTATGAGTAATAGTCTTTCTAGCTAACTTCTCATCATAGTCTCGTATTAACTTCTCTTTTGCTAGCGATATAGATTGTATTTCAAGTTTCTGACATATCTTATCGACTAGCTTGTCATGTATCAGCGTGTAGACGACGAAATCACTATCTATTAAAGAGCGAAGGCTGAAAGAATTGCTCTGAGAGATAAGAGAAGCATTGATCAGAAATGACTTCTCAAAATAGTTTTCTTTCGATAGAACTTCGATTTGACTGCACAAAGATATGATCTCTATTTCTTCAATGACTCTGAAAGAGATAGCTAGTTTTTTGAATCAGAATCTGACTCAGAGTTTGATGTAGATCAATCAAACTCGTCATCTTCTAATGCATTGACTCTCGAAGTTCGATCAGAGCACTCTTTAGAAGTATGACCTGATTTGTGACAGGTGAAACAGATTTCAGCTTGTAGATCGATGTCTTTGACGTTAGTCAAAATCGTGCCGCGCGATTTTGAATGATCGACGAGTGTAGTGACTTCGATCTTTCTATAGAAATTCAATGAATCTCGTTTCTCAGCAAAGATGACTTGCTTTCTGACTTTGTTCAGAGATTTCTTTTTTTTGATGTCACTCATGATTCGATGCTCATTGTTCAAACGAATCAGGTAGCTACGAATTTCATTCAGAGATTCTGACTGAATCAATTGACTACTTTAAGCTGCACGAAGACGATATGCTATCTTGTCTCGTAGATCGACGATCAATTGCTTTTCGTGATACTCTAGATAGAAGAACAGACGTTGAAACATCGAATAGAAGTCGCTGAATTTGCTCTTTTCTTGAGAGAGATTAGCATATTCTCTTCGAAAGTTTGCCTCTTTGTCGAAATCATCATAAAGCTTAGCAAGTTCATTTAACAGATCATTGACTGTGACATAGAGATTCAATGAATCTTGTTGACGTCAAGCTAGAATAGCTTTGACTGCGTCTTCTTTGATTCTGAAGTGAACGTAGATCAGAATAGCTCTATTGATATCGAAATGATCGACGTTGATTTCTAGCTTGTCACGAATCTTTGCTTGTCAATCATTTCAAGTAGATTCTTTTTCATCAGTAAACAGAGATGAGTTCGAAAGCTTTTGAGATCGCTTGAAGAAATTGAACAGAATAGAAGAGAAAGAAGTGACTTCTTTAAATGATCGCAGTTGATGTTGCAATTCAGTCACTTGATTTCGAAACGTCTGATTTAATTGATTCAAGCGTTCTTTGACTCTATTCATTTTCTCGAAACGAGTCTTTCATATTTGTTCGCTTGATATCTTGTCAAATAGCTCACAAGCTTTCACGTCTAGATCTCGTTGAGTTCGAAGACTGTTCAAATCTTCTAGAAAAACCTCTGAATCTTGTTTGACTCAATGTTGTAGCTGCTCTACATTTTTTATATCTCATGAAGTAGAAGCTTCATGAGATTCATCGAGAGTCTGAGAATAAGACAAAGAGTATCGATGTTTTCGTACGGCATCGATTCTAAGATATTTCGATATGCGAGACAATAGCTCAGAATAGATGACTGAATCTGTAGTGTCAGAAGAATAAAAGCTTTGATTATTCTCAAAGAAATTGTTTACAGATGATTGAATCATAGCGAAGAATTGACGATCGAGCGAAGAACGATGCTCGATAGTATGTAGTGAGATCATTTGTTAAAGTGTTTAGTCTTCAGAGAAGAGTGTTGCTGATTTGAGAGAGTTTTTTGATGATTCTCAAGCAATCAAGATCTTAATCTCTTGATTCTATCAATCGATTTGAACTGATACTACTGACTGAGCGGTAGATTCTCTAGCAATCACATGATTATATATTCTCGTTGATTCTATTGATTTCTTGATGTTGTTCTGTCTTTCGATGTCGTCGATCATCAGATACACAAATTTCTTTATACTTGTTTCGTTGTCAGTCGAGTGAATTTGAATGAGTATAGAGATCAGTATCGTGTGATTAACGAATTCTTAATGTAATGTTGAAACCGTGTCTAGAAAATAATCGAAGTGCGTGCGTGACTAGAATGTTTGATTTATAGAGATAGCTATAACTAAGACATTAAGAATACAGAAGAAAGAAGGTACAAAAGGCAAGAAGAACATGCTCTATATAGTAGTTACTCAGGTTCGACGCTAGTCTCAAAGGGAACGTGTTAAAACACAAGAAAGATGTTTATTCGAAAGATGTTTGCGACACAAAGAAATGTGTTTGTCATAGACATCTGTTAACTACTCGTAACACAAAGAAGTGTGTTTGTCTAGAAGGCAATAGAAGCTGATTAGAAGATGCTAGAAAATAGAAAAGATGCTGAGTCATATCTGAGTCAAATCTGAGTCAGATCTAGACTAGCTCTCGACTAGATCGTTGACTAGCTCTAATCAATACGCAGTGAACTCGCTAGCGCTCACTGTGAATTGATTAGGGTTTGACCTTTGACACATTCGTAACAATAATATATATTCATTCAAACGAAGATGATGCTCGATAGAAGATTCAGCTTGACTGAAGATTATCAATAAGCGAAGATGATTAAAAGACTTGACTCAATCAATGTTGATTGCTAAAGAATAAGAAGATTAAGCAGAAAAAAGAGAATAAATAAATCATTATCTCTTCTGTTTTTCTCATCATCTCTTTCTGTTTCTTTATCTCTTAGAATTCAGTTAGAAACGCGCTTTTGTCTCACTCACTCACTTCATAGACTCAGTCGCTTAGATAGAGAAAGTGCTTAACATTTCAGAGCGACTATCTATCTTTTATTCTTGACATCATTCTCTGAGTCATCAGAATTGATGATTCAGAGAAATTCTCTCGTCGCTAGATCGTCGATGATTAGCAAGATCACCAATCTTGAACTTCGCAAAGATGCTCTCTGATGATGAACTTTCTATTACAGCGATTGTAGAGTCAATCGAGACGAGTTCAACGATTCAAAAATATCTGAAAAATATGAAGGTTTAACTCAGCAAATGAGTTCAAAGATATTGACGGTTTTGACAATTCAATCTTTTAGCTGCCATCATCTTTCTCGCTGACTACTCTTCTGAATTAATCAAATTCAATGCTTCAAAAATAATTGAAAAATATGAAGGTTTGATTTAGTAAATGAGGTTGAGAATATTACTGCGCAGACTGCTTCGATTCTTTCATCTCTTAGCATTTTTTCTCGCTCGAATCAATCTATGCGCGTTGACTACTTAACATACTTTGAGAGACGTATTTGTAGCTTTGAATCAATCAAGTTCAATGCTTCAAAAATAATTGAAAAATATAAAGATTTGATCTAGTAAATGATCTTGATATATGAGAACATGAGGGTAGAAAGACATATAAATATATTTGACTGAACTATCTAGTAGATAAAGCATACGAAATGAAGAAGAAAGAAAAGAAGTGAGCGAAGAGTAAATACTCATTCACTAGCGTCGAATCAATGTCAAGATTACTAATCACAGAGATAACAGTATCATTTTCTGTTTTCAACATTTTCAACACTTTCTCTTAGATATTGAAGCTCTATATGAAGCTATTCAGACTCTCTACTGACTGTATATTCATGCTCTTTTACTCGTCAACGTCATGCTTGACGACGATAGCTTCATTTCTTGAAGTTAGTCTTATGATTGATCTGAATCTCAGAAATTTGTCTGACTTCAGAAACTTGATGAGATCATTGATCATCATTTGATCAATGAATATGTATTTCAATCTAATTGCTCTCTCTTCTACCTTGTTTCAAACATAGTGATACGATGTATTAATGTGCTTGACTTGAAAGTGATTGACGAGATTGCTATTCATTTTTATAGTCGCTTGATTGTCAGCTAAAATGATAGTTGAATTCGTATTTGAATCATCATATCTCATCTTTTTCAATGCTTGAATCAGAAAGATCAATTTCTTGACTGCATTATTTTCATTAATGTATTCAACTTCAGCAGATGACGTGCTAATGCATTACTGATGTTTGAAGTTTCAACTAATTGATTCATTTCATAGAAAAAACATATAGTTGAAGATAAATCTTTGAGAATTCAAGCAATTCACATGAACTGAATCAATATATTTAAAGAATTCAGCTCTTTCAACTTTTCTCACTTTGAAAGATTCATATCAAAGTTTCAGCTGAGCAGTTTCAACTAAATAATGAATGATTTGTTTGACAGCTAAATCATGATCGAGAGTAGAATTTATCGAATATCTGCTGCATTTGCTCACTGCATAAACTATGTCTGATCATGTTTGACAGAATACTCACATTAGTGTTTCAATGATTGATTGATAACTCTCTATTTCTTCAGAGATAACTTGATACTTGATGTTAGGGGCCAGCATAGAGCGAGTCATATGGGTGTAATGTAACGAGTATATAAATGCTAAGGAAGGAAAGTATCTAGAAGGGAAGAGCCGGCTATCTATATGACTCAGGAGAACATAAGCTAACCCTGAATAGGGTTGGCCTCGGAACAACCCTATAGCCTAGCGGCGAGCGGCCGGCGATAGTCATCAACATAGCCACCAACATAGCTACCAACATAGGTGCGTAGCTAGGATCGTAACACTTGACTCACTTCTTGAACTTTCAATAAACATTCTTTTTGAACTGACATCTGTAATGCATTGATGTTTTAGTTGAGCTGCAGTCGCTCATGCTCAAAAGCTCAATGACTCGCTTGATATAAATACTTTGATTGATTCAAAGAGTTCATTCAGCTTTATCACGAGTTATGTGCATTTTTAAATATCATTTAATTGAGTCAAGATCTTTCATTTGAAAGTGCTTTGCAAATTGCAGCTTCAGTGCTTCAATATTAAATATGTTCGATTCTAGAATGAGTAAATCATTCACATAGATAGCGATAATAATGTCATTATCATGAATGAACATTGAATGATCAATTTCTATTCTTTGATAGTTGATGAAGATGAGATAAACTTTCAGAATTGCATATCATTCTCAAGATGTCTGTTTTAGTTTATATAGAATCTTGTTTAAATGACAGGTCAAAAAGATTTCATTTAATTCTTTTTGCTCAAATCTCAATGATTGCTGCATTCAGATCTCTTCTTTTAGATGTGCTTCTAGAAAAGTGATGATGACGTTCATTTGTTCAACTTCATAGTCATATTTAATCATTAATGCTAAAAGCATTTTGATGATTGTGACTCTGATCATCAAAGCAAAGATTTCATCATAATTAATTTTCTGTTTCTGACGAAATTCTTTACACACTTATTTAACTTTGTATTTGATCATCTTCTCTTTTAATTCTCACTTAATGATAGTTACTCAGCACTTCAACAGTATTTATCGATTTGATGAAAATATCTTCAGAGTAAAAATGTTATTTTTGATGTGAATGTTCAGCTCACTTCTAAATACAAGCTTTCACTGTTCTCAATCGAGACTAGCTCTCGCTTGCTTCACTGTTTGTGAAGTATTCAATTCAATTTGAACTCAATTTGCTTAACTGACAAAGTCTCAATTATGATCTTTGACTCAAAGATTGTTTAATGCTTTGTAATCAATAGATTCAGCAATAATTCATTTGAAATATTCACTTGAAGCATCTGAAGCATCAGAAGCATCAGAGTCACTTGAGTTATCTGACTCGCTTGATTCTAGTTCTAGTGATCTGCTTTTAGTTTTTGAAGCGACTGATGTTCTTGTTTGATGATTATCAACAATTTTCATGATCTTCGCATTTTCAGTGATTTTTATCAAAGAAGATGCATCGTTAATTTAATCATCGAAGCTTAATATTGAAAGATCTTCATATCTCTCGACTTCGATGACTATCTCGTCTTATTGAACGTGACTAGATATTAATATCTTCTTCTCATTTCACAAGCGAAACTGATTGACTTTCTTATGACTCAAGAAGTGACATTTTAAGCTCTTGTCATCAAGCTTTTGATGAACTTTCTTCACATGATGATAGACTATGCATTCAAACGTATGTAAATAGCTAAGATCAGACTTCTTGTCATGTCATGCCTCATAGAAAGTTATTTTGTTCAACGCAGTGATAAAACTTCTGTTGTTCAGATAAATGATAGTCATTATTGCTTCATCTCATAGTTGTATTGACAGTTTGATGCTAGTTAGTATAGCGCGAGTTTGTTCAAAAAGAGTGCAAAAACATCGCTTTATAACTTTATTTTGACTTGAATTATATGATGTCATTGACTTTCATTTGACTTCATGCTCTTCAAGCAATTCAATGATTTGATGATCAGCATACTCATCTTCATTATCTGAATACAGTCGATGAATTGAAGTACTTTGAGTCTTCATGAATTTCAGATATTTTCGAAGTACGTCTTTTAGATTGAATTTTCGTTTCAGTAAATAAATGATCGTATATTGACTGTAATTATCAATCATAGTAGTTACATATCTGAATTCTTCATCGATCTTAAATATTTTATCATCGTCAATGAGATTCAAATGTACTAACTCATCTACTTTGATGACTCTGATGTGAGGTTTTTGACTTGACGTTTTATTTTGCTTGTTTATGACACAAATTTCACATATTAATTCTGAGAATTCTTCGTTTTCTAGACTATCAGTCGATGCTCATTATAACTAGACGTTTGACGTTTGTCATATTCAGATGAGCTAATTATTTATGTCATTGATGTCATGACGTCTTAACTGACTCTGTTCTGCTTGTCAAAAATCGAAAATTTAAGAAGTTAATTAATATATTCACGAAATATGCTCTTGCATCGTTTTTTAAGTCGACAAGAGTAACGACATTCTTTGAATTCATGAATTGAAATTTGTCGTTCTTTATACTACATGTATACTCTTTGACTTTTATCTGATTGACTGATATCAAATTATAGTGTAGTTCTGAACAGTGATAAACATTGATTAGTTGAATTTTGATTGATTGATCATTCAGCAAAACGTCAATTATAATCAAATCTTTCTCGATGATGAATACTGTCTCATTATTTGCAGTAACAATGCTGTTATCAATGATCTTTTGATGTGACTGTTCATTGAACAAGTTTATATCATAGCAGACATGATTCTCAGCTTCGCTGTCTATTCATCAGACATCTGTGTGACTGTCAGCTCAACAGACAATCTTCATTGTTCTGACTATTTTGACTTTGAAGTTTTTCTTGAAGTCATCATCATCTTTTTTAATCAGATTCTTTCTTTTCTGAAAGAACTTTCATTTATCTGAACGAAGCTTCAAATGTAGAGATCAACAATTCTGTTCGCTGTGATTTTCTTGCTCGCAATGAGCGCATTTCTTCAATCTTTTTCGAAAAAACTTCAACTTTTTGTCATTAAACCGAGTTATCATACTTTTAAAGCTGAAGTTCTTCTCTTGATTTGATCGCTTGTCATGATCAACTAAAGCAATAGTCATATCATCAATTAATAGATCAAATTTATTGATCTTGATGCTTTGTATTAAATCGAAGATGTACAATTCTAGACTTTCATTGAAATCTAGAAGAAAAAGATTGCTCAGCATTCATGATTCTACTGTTTTTTCAATGTTTGCATACTTGATAACGACTTGCTTAAGTGAGTCTACATAGTTCTGAATGAATTTGAAATTCAATTGCTTTGATTGAATCAGTTCTTTGATTGTCAGAAATAGAATAATCAAATTCGACTGCTCATATTAAGTCTTCAGAATAGATCACATTTTAGTGACGTTGTCTGCTTTGAATATATGTATTCTGAGTCTCTTTTCGCAGCTAAAGTCAATTATATCACTGATTCCGTCGTTTCTATCTTTTCAATGTTGAACATCAGTGATATACTTCTTTTTATCTGCTGTTGAGACATCAAATGACAGTGATGTTGATTTCTTCAACTTCTTCAAGATGATCATTCAGAGATTTTTAACTTTCAAGACATTGATTATATTCTTCTTTCATGATTCATAGTTCTCGCTTTTCTTTAGCTTAGAAACTCGATAGATATTCAAATCTTTCATTGTTGTATGATGATTGAAGTATGAAAGTAGTTTTAGAAATTTGATTGAAGAGAAAATTTCGTCTTTTTTGATGACAGCGAGTTTGATGCTTCTGTTCTCTGTTATTTTTCCGATAGTGAAATAGTTAATTCAAGCTCATAATTTCTTGATATACAAGAACACGAGAGTAGAAAGACATATAGATATATTTGACTGAACTATCTAGTAGATAGAGCATACGAGATGAAGAAGAAAGAAAAGAAGTGAGCGAAGAGTAAATACTCATTCACTAGCGTTGAATCAATGCGAAGATTACTAATCACAGAGATAACAGTATCATTCTCTGTTTTCAACATTTTCAACAAATGAGGTTGGGAATATTTCGAATCGCTGAATCATCAAGTTCTTCGTCTGACAGCTGCTCTTCGACTGAAGATGAACTTCGCGCACTGAGTATCTGACATACTTTGAAAGACGTGATTGTAGCTCTGAGTTAGCTGAATTCAACGCTTTAAAAATAATTGAAAAATATGAAGGTTTGACATAGTAATTGAGGTTTGGAATATTTGATGCTCTGACTGATTTCCCACCACCTTTTATTCCCGACATAATTCTCTGAGTCATCTGCCTCTCAATCAATCGATCACCTGCCTCGAACTTCGCAAAGATGCTCTCTGATGAAGCACTTTCTGTGACAAGATTGTAGAGTCAATCGAGATGAGTTCAACAATTCAAAAATAACGGAAAAATATGAAGGTTTGACTCAGCAAATGAGATCGAGAATATTGACGGTTTTGACTGCTCAATCTTCCAACTGTCATCACCTTCCCCCGCTCGGATCAATTTCTGCGCGCTGACTATCTCACATACTTTGAAAGGCATAATTGTAGCTCTGAGTTGACTAAATTCAAAGCTTCAAAAATAATCGAAAAATATGAAGGTTTGATTAAATAAATGAGGTTGAGAAGGTTCAATGCGCTGGTTGACCGCTCACCTAGAAGTAACCCTTTCCCCGCTTGAGATTGATTTCTGCGCGTTGAGTATCTGACATACTTTGAAAGACATAGTTGTAGCTTTAAACCAGTCAAATTCAATGCTTCAATAATAATTGAAAAATATAAAGGTTTGAAATAGTAAATGAGGTTGAGAATGTTGATGTTTTGAAACCTACCTGTTTTCACCTATGTTCAGCCCTATCGAAGGGTTTCAGCCCTACCAGCAGTGTTCAGCCTCATCGACGAGGCGAATGAGTGAATTTTCTACCTGCTATCGTATTCTTCGTTCGAATCAATCTCGATGCGCTGACGAGCTGACATACTTTCAGAGACATAATTGTAGCTCTGAATTAGTTGAACTGAACACTTCAGAAATAATCAAGAATTATGAAGATTTGAGATACTAGTCGAGATTGAGAATATTTCAATGCGCTGAGCGATCGAATTTCTTCTCTAGCAGCAATTTCTCGATTGAAACTAAACTTCATGCATTCACTATGTGACAGAGCTTTATTAGTCATAATTGTAGCTTTGAATCAGTTGAATTCAAATCTTTAAAAATAATTGAAAAGTATAAAAATTCTGTTAACATCTTTCTCTGCTCAAATCAATTTATGCGCGTTTATTATTTAACATACTTTCAAAGATATAATTGTAACTTTGAATCAGTTGAATTCAATGCTTCAAAAATACTTGAAAAATATAAAGATTTAATATAGTAAATGAGATTGAAAAAATTCAATGCACTGATTGATCACTCATTTAGTAATATTTCTTTCTTTGCTAAAATCAATTTATGCACATTGACTACTTAACATACTTTTGAAAATATAATTGTAACTCTGAATCAATTGAATTCAATGTTTCTATTGAAAGAATAGAACGAACAGTATCACATATGATGAAATCTATCTAGATTGTGAAGAGAAGTCACAGACTGCTCTATCTATATACTGTCACGCGTGACAAAGTCGTGACGCGCGACTTTATCTCTGACGCTAGTCTAGAGAGAGCTGCTAGAAACAAGCCTGACTAAATTCAGACTGAATTCAGAGCTATCGCAATAAGCTGCTAGAAACAAGTCTGTCATCGCACTTCTCAACACTTTCACTCGATGCTTGCGAGTCTCTCAGCTTTCACTGCTTTTCAATCTCAGTTGTTCAATGAATCTCTTGAAGTTCTGTCGAGGTAGTGACTTGATCAATTCGTCTGCTATCATATCTTGACTAGAAACGAAGTTCACTGAAATCTGATTCTTCTTGTGCAGATCTCGAATGTGATGATAAGCGACGTCAATGTGCTACAATCTTTCGTGAATATGAACATTCTTAATCAGCATAAGAGATGCTTGATTATCTCTCTTGAGCTGTGTGAGTGAGACAGATTGATGAGTAATCTTCTCAAGAATATCAACGCGACTGTGACTGATGCTCAGATACTTTGTCAGATTCATGTTCTTGAGCACTTGACTGATTCATAGATCTTTCTTGACACAGATTGATAAAGTCATGTACTCTGTCTTAATGATTGATGTGACAACGAACTTTTGCTTTCGACTCATTCAGAAGACTGATTCTTCATCAAGCATGTAGATGTAAACGAGAATCGACTTGCAATCTAGTCTGTCTGAGACGTAGTCTGAGTCAGAGTATTCTACTAACTTCATGCTTTCACTGACTTTGTATGTGATGCCTAGATCAATGATGAAACGAACGTATCATATCAACTTCTTCAAAGCGTGTTCATGATGTTTTGCAGAATCGCTGAGATATTGACTTAGTCGATTGAGAGCAAAAACGATGTCAAAACGAGTGTGAATTGCAGCATACATGAGACTTTCAATGACTTGTTGATACTCATGCTGATTGATTCTCACGTCTTTGAGTTCAGCTGAACAAAGAGCATCATATTCATTCATTGAAAAATCTGTTGCCTTGTGCTTGTCTTGTCTCATGTTGAGTCTCTCGAGAACGTCATGAAGATAGTGAGTTTGATTCATTCGTAAGATTCATGCCTTTCTGTTGCGAGTGATTTGAATGTCAAGAATCTTCTTCATTTTTCTCAGATTCTTGACTTTGAAAACACATTGAAACTCATGCTTAAATCATTTAATGTTGCTCAATGATTTGAAAACAATGACTATGTCATCAACGTATAGTAGCAACATGATTTCTTTTGACTCATGAATCAAAAGACATGAGTCTGCAGCGCATTGAGCGAAGTCGAGTTCAGACAGCGCTGTTACACAGCGATCATGCCAGTCTCGTGCAGCTTGCTTGAGATCATAAAGACTTCGAAGAACTCTCAGAGCACAGTCGAGTCTGACTTTCACTTCTAACGAAGAAAACATGTAAATAATTTCTTTGAGAAACGATTCAGTAAACGCATTGTTTACATCAACTTGATGAAGTTCGAGATTCTTCATTGTTGCAATGGCTAGAAAGACTCGCAGAGTGTCAAACTTGATGATTAGCGCGAAAGTATTCTCATAGTCAACTTCATGAATTTGAGAGAAATCTCTGACTATCAGTCTTGTTTTCAGTTTGTCAAGAAAATCGTCGACGTGCATCTTTGACTTGAAGACTCATTTGCTTGTCACGATGTTGATCTTTTTGAGCGACACTTCTTCTTGCCAGATCTCATTGACGACTAGCGTCACAAGTTCTGCGTTGATCGCTTCTTTTCAAAGTTCTTTCCAAACTGAGTTCTGCATTGCGTCTTTGTAAGTGTTTGACGTGAAAATTTTTATTGCTTTAAAAGAGTCAGATTCATCGATGTTGAATAATGCTCATGACATGCTTGCATCAGAATCGCTCTCATCGTTGTTAACTTTCTCTGTGACGAATCAAATCATCATAGCTCGCGAGATCTTGAATGCGCATTCTTTCAGTTGTTGATCTTCGCTGTCTCTTTTTCTCTTTGAGATGACTACATGCAGAAATGTTTGAACTGCTGACTTAGACATGCTTGATGCAAAGACTTTTTGAGTGATCTGAACATTCGCGTGAGCTTCGCGCTCGTCTGACGTATGTGACGTGATCTTAGAATTGAGTGCATTCAAGTTGATCACGATAATCTTCAGTGCATTAGTTGATTCAGATGAAACGTCAATCATAAAAGCGTCAGATTTTGAAACGTTAGTTGAAACGTTATTCTTTGATGATCTTCTCACAGATCTTCGCTCTGAAAGAACGTTGAATGTCTGCTTGCAAAGTCACAAGTTCATGTCTTCACTCTTTTCATCTTCAGCGAACTTGACAGCGTGACTCTTGATGACTCGATCGAGATCTGAGACTCAGAGACGATATTGCTTGTCGATATTTTTCACATATCTCATGAAGACGTCAAGTCTGTCTCTGTTCATGAATTTGTCTCGTCTGTCTTCGATTGACAATGACTTGAGATCAACGTATGAGTAACATTTGCATTCTCATACTCGTACATGATCAATTGAGAGCTTGATTTCGATGAATGTCTTCTTCAAGATCATGAGAACTTCGTTGATCAAGAGTTTCGTGATGATTCGATTTTGCAGATAAACATCTGTCTTCGCAGCTTCTGCTCAGAACTTAATGAGAAGTTCAGCATTCTTAATCATGACTTGCATCGAGTTTTCTGTGATGTGTATAACTCTTTCGACTACTTCATTTTGAATCGACATGTGTGAAACAGTGTATTGAGAAGCAATGTCAACTGATGAGCATCAATCATTCAAGATGACTTTAAGTTTCATGACGTTGTCACTGCGTACTGAAAGAAGTTTGACATCGCTGTGAAGCTCTACGCTGAGTTTTCATTTTCGCAGAGCATCTGATGCATCGAATCGTTGCTTCAAAGAAATGCATCAAGTCTTTCTGAAGTGATTGTTAACTATCTCTAGAAAGTACGACTCGCTATCGAGAAATGATGATAGTGATTCACAGATGTCTATGAAAATGAGAGTCAAGATACTTGTCTTTCGATCGCTGACATTGTGTTCTCGTTTGTTAATGAACTTGATGAGCGCACATATCTCACACACATTCTTGTGACTGTCGTTGATGAAAATAGGTTTTTTCAAAGTGATGATCTTATGAAGTTGACGAAGCTTTGCTGATTCGAGATGAGCGAAACGATGATGTCACAGCTTGTACAACTTGAAGCTTTTGTCATTTGCGAAACTAAGTTGATCATGATCAACTTCAATCTCGTTCTCATGATGAATCACGTCAGTGTGAGGCGCGAAGTGATCTAGATTCATTGAATCGTCGAGATTCATTGAACTGTGCATCGCTGAAAATGCTGATGATACGTCACGCTGCATAGCTGATAGTAATGCAAATTCATCAAGATCGTTTGCAATTCTCTTTACTATGTAGACGTCTTTGCATTCTAGAGTCTCAATCATCTGCTTCTCTCGCTTGTCGTGCATGTACAGATCTTTATCGTCAAAACTTTCTTGCAGATCTTTCTCACACATTCTTCTTTCAGAAAGAAGATTCATCTTGAGCTTAGAAACATGAAGAACAGAAGACAGCTTGACTGAGTTTTCATGACGATCTCGCATGACTGCTGTGTCACAGTGATTGAAATACAATTTTTCTTCTTCAACTTTGATGATGCGTCTCTTAATGCGAACTAGAGAATCACTAAAAAGTTGAAGTTGATCAATCATGTGTGAGAAGGCATCAGAATCTGCGACTCAGTCAAATCCAGAGATCTGTTACGAGCGTACCAAGGCTGTACAAGGCTGAAGCCCTAATCAATTCGCACCAGGTTTGGCCCAGATATGGCCCAACACCCTTTTCCTTCCCCAACACCCTTTTCTTTCACCAACACCTTGTTCACCTACATCACATCCTTCCCGTGTCACAAACACATCCCTTTCGGGCCTAGCGCAGCCTCTGAACATTACATAAATAGAAGCTTTTGTACCAACCTTCTTCTGTATTCTTAATATTCAGTTATAGCTACCTCTAAAGATCAAGCACTATCAACCCTGACCTCCATTGGTTGTATCATCTAGGCACGGTCCTGACAAGATCTTACTGACAATGTTCTTTAACAGAGCTGCAATATTCTCGCTCTTCTCGTTCTCATCTTTCTCATTGTTGTCAGAGATTTCAGAGTCATCGCTTTTCGCGTTGTAGACTCTGTGTTTCTTGTGCTTGCTTTTCAAAAGCTCAGTGAGAGTTTGAAGATCATCAGCGCTCTTGTGCTTTGTTTTGCCTTTGTCTTTGCATTTCTTCACAAGCTTTTGAGCTGCAGACAGATGAGAGCAATCGACTAGACGATGTTCATCTTCACAGAGAAAACATTTTAAAGATCGTTGCGATTGACGACGACGCAATTAATCGCTGTCGAAGCTTGAAAGACTTTTGCGACGATGATTGATTTTACGTTTGTTCTGCTCATGATCAGTGCGCTCGCGTTCGTTTTCTCGCTTGACTCATAGCGCAGTCTCTGTTGTCTTCAATTGTGCTTTCTTCTCTTGTAGCTTTTGAAGTCTCTTCTCGACGTCTGACTTATTCTGCGCATCAATGACATCTCGAATGACTGTGTATTCATCTGACAGCGATTGAAGTAAGACTTGAAAGCGACGTTCTGACTTGAATAGATCGCTCATGTCTTTCTGTGTTGCGACAATCTTTCGAGCCAACTTGACGAGATGTGTTCATGCCTTTTCAATGAAGATATTCGTCGACATTCTGTAGTTGATGAAGTTCACCAGATATTGTCTCTCAGTGATTTGTAGCTTCTCTTTGTATTTATAGCTCAGAGCATTTCAAACCTCTTTTGCTGACATCTTGTCTGCAGTGTGTTCTTGATCATCGATGATGATGCAGATGATCAATCAGTAATGAGCTTTCGCGTCGATCTTTTGACTTTCAAAGTCGAGAGATTGAATTCCGCTGATGATGCTGATGACGCTATCGAGTGTGTTCGAGCCAGACTTGCCTTCAATAACGAATCACAAGTCTTTCTCAATGAGTCATCTCTTCATGAGAGGAAATCATTGATCGCAGTTCTCGCGAGTGAGAATGGGGACAGATCGTCGTTTGGCGAAGAAGTCGTCGAAGTTCATGACGTGCGATGTAGACTCAGCTTGTTGTTAGAATCAAAGAAAAAAAAATAAAGATATTAGATAGATTGACGAGTGAAGTGAAAAGAATTTAATCTCGTCAGTGATGATGAAAGTTTATGCGTTCTTCGACGCGATCAAGTGTGTCTATTTGTCCGCTCTCTTGAGAACTCGTAGTAGACTGCCGACTTGATGTGAGTGCTTATTTACCTTCTTGTGAGATGCGTAGTAAGCTGCCGAATTTCACTGAACTTCTCTAAGTCAGTGTACTTATTTGTCTTCTCATGAGACGCGTAGTAAGTGGTCGCTGATTGCTCGTTTGAATAGATTTCGTATCGAGTTGCCGAGCATCAAATGCTTAGAGTGTTTCGACCTAATTACGTTGAAAGCTTCTTGCTAATCGAGCTCATAACCTATTGAAAGGGTAGAGCGAACAGTATCACATATGATGAAATCTTTTTAGATTGTGAAGAGAAGTCACAGACTGCTCTATCTATATGCTGTCACGCATGGCAAAGTCGCGACGCGCGGCTTTATCCCTGACGCTAGTCTAGAGAGAGCTGCTAGGAACAAGCCTGACTGAATTCAGAGCTATCGCAATAAGCTGCTAGAAACAAGTCTGTCATCGCACTTCTCAACAGTATTGATAATTTATGAAACGATATACAACTTCAGTAATAAATTCATAGTTGAACTCATCAAGATCTTATAGCAAGAAGATAAATTTGCTGTGAGATTAAAAACAGATGAAACGACGAGTATACAAAAGAGTGACGTCAAAGCTTGAACATTGAATAGTCAAGAAATGATAGAATACAACGAATTATTGTATGTTTCAGAAGATGTTTCTGTCAGAGAAGAATTATTGAAACGTCATCATAATGATTTGTTAGCAAGACATTTTGATGCTGACAAGATCAGCGAGCTATTAAATTGCAAATATTACTGAAAAAGTATGATCAAGAATGTCAAAGAGTATATAGATACTTGTGACATTTGTCAAAGAGTAAAGATGAAACGTCATCTATCATATAATGAGTTGAGATCATTATCTCAACTCACAGATTTCTGAAAAGAAATCACTATGAATTTCATAACAGATCTATCGTTTAGTAAATAAAAAAAAGTTGTATATGACTCAATTCTTGTGATAGTTGATTACTACATGAAGATGACGCGTTATCTGTTTACGAAGAAAAATCTGACTGTTGTAAAGTTAGCAGAGTTGTTCTTCAAGAAGATTGTTCTAAAATATGAGATATTGAATGATATAATTATCAATAAAGATAGTCTATTTATTAATGCGTTCTGATCAAAGATCTGCTATCATGTTAAGATGAAATGATGATTAAGCATCATCTTTCATTTGCAAACAGATAATCAGACAGAATGACAGAATTAAATGTTGAAACATTATCTATGAATATATTGTTCAGAAAAGCAAGACAACTGAGTTACGTTTCTACTCATAGTTGAGTTCATGTATTATTAGATGAAGCACTCTTCGTTGAACTGTAGTTTCTTTAAAGTTATGTATGATTACAAGTCAATCTTTGACATATGCATTGAGAACAATGCTATGAAAGAAGAAGTGTCAGCAGCAAAAAAACATGTTGAAATGCTGCAAGATGTGCAAAACATGTTGATGAAATGATGATAAAACGCGATTTAGACTCAGACAAAGTACTATAATTGAAAACATAAGTTTAAGTTCTTTAATGTTGATGATTTAGTTATGCTATCAGCAAAAAATCTAAAGCAGAAGAAGTTAAGCAAAAAGCTATCAAATAAAATGTTAAAGCTCTTTCGTATACAAGAATTTATAGACAAGCAAACGTATCATCTGAGTCTTTTAATCATTTATAGAGTTTATTCTGTCTTTCATGTATCTTTCTTAAAGTTGTATAATCATAGACTAAACGATGATTCTATACTCAAGTATCTTGCTCTCAAGCTTATTGATGATGAGCAAGAATGAAAAGTAGAAAGAATTCTACAGAAGTGAAAAAGAAAGAAAATCTTATATTATAAGATACAATGAAAAGAATATTTCATTGAATATAATCAATGAATATCGAGCGAAGATATGAAAGATGTCTCGAAGCTTGTAGAAGCTTTCAAAATGAGACTGAAACATAAGCGAAAAGCATAATCACTCACTTTCAAGCATAAACTCATTATTAGAAAAGAAGAATTACTGTATTATGATAGTTTCGCTCTTTAATGAAGCGATCACATATGTAAATCAACAGACAGAAGAAAAAAGCGCAAAGATGCTCAAATGCGCTCAACAAGAAAGCGTAATCATCACGACACAATAAATATTATGCAATCATCACTTCATTAAACATCTTTCACATGAAACAAGATTGCAGACTTCTTCTTCTTCTTCATTGCTAGATTTACATTGAGACGTGAAGACAGAGATTTGAAAGACGACAGATTATGCTAAAATATATTAGAATAATTAGAAATGCTGACAAAATAATATATAATCAAGATTAAATGTATCATAAAGCGCTTTACATTCAGAATTTCTTTAACAATGTCATTGACAATCATCATTTCTTTGAGAATGAACTTTTGAATCTTTAAAGACTTAAGTTTGTGAACTCTTTCAAGATGACTCTTTACACGAGTCGTTGTTATCAACTTCTTGTAAAGAATTTTCTGATAAGCAATGAATGTTTTCAAAGTAACATTCTCTTCTTCATCTTCAATTGCACTATCATGAATATTTTGCAGACAAAAGAATTCATTGACAGTCAAAATGCAGATGTCGAAAATCTAAATATCAAATCATGAGCGTTTAGCAAACATATCAGATAAGTATATTCACTGCGATACAGAAATTCTCATTACTTGCATAGTGAACACACTTCTTGTACATTGTCTTTTTCTGAAAAACGACGTCACACAGCAATGCTTTATTCTCGATGTGTAAAACTCAAGCACACTTTATACAAATTACTTTATTTAGAGTTTTGAAATCAGCAGCACTTCTTTCGCTTATTTTCACAATTGACAGCTGAAAAGCATCAGTAATGACATCAAGAAGTGAGATAAGTGAATCTCATCATCGTTCTTCAATTTCGCGAAGTCTGTGAGTTCAACAAGATCATCAACGAAGCATCAACAATCATTTCTTTTCTTATTGTCTTTCGAATTTTCTCTTTGATAGCTGAGATGTACTTGAAAGTTTGAATAGTAGAAGCAATGAGCTTTCAATCAGAATTTGATAACATTTGCATCATCATGAGCGATTCAGCATCAGCAGCATCAGCAGTATCATGATTATCACATTTGATTAATGTCTTTTGAGCAGATTTATGATGCTGTTAGTCGCAATAATAGTCGTGAAATCTCAAGTTGTGATATCACTTACTTTCATAATGATCTTGACTTAAGCATCAGTCAACTTCATCATCTTACAACTTTCTTTAAGCATCATTGTGCATTCATGATTCATGATCTAAATCTTTTACCCTTATGATACAGATATATTCAAAGTTTGTCAAAAGTAATCATACAATGATAAAAATATAATCATGATTGAAAAAAGATGAAGTTGAAGAAAATAAAAAGTTGAGAAAAATTGAAAAAGCAATAAACAAATCAACAATTATTATTCACTCTTGTTTATGCTTTATCATTTCAACAACATCATTTACTTGAAAGATAAACAATGTTTATGCACTATTTACACGTCATCATTGTTATCATTTACATCAACTACACATCACATACACTATTTACACTGTCATTTATATGCATTATAATTGAAGATGAATCATCATTCAATTGAAAGTTTCTTTTTTTCTTGTTTTCTTACAGAGATTTGAAGATTTTTATCAAGAGCTTCTAAAGTGAATCAATGAGTGCGCGTCATCATTTATCAGAGTAAACAAAGACATTAATTATTAAGATTGAAAATGAACTCACTTAGAAGAGAAGACAATTGTCATGATGAATTGATTCATAGAAATTAAATCAAAGACTAAAGTCAGAGATTGAGTTGAAAATCAGATCTAAATTAGCTCTGAAACTTTATGACTCTGTTAAAACATCGTTTAGACTACGTCATATCTTCAACTTAATATATCATGAATTATGTTGTGCTCAACTTGACAATGCTTGACAAACTCTCTATAGTTGATCGATTTTCTCAAGTTATCGAGAGCTTCTTAATAATTAGCTCTATCATAATATATACTAATTCTGTGTTTGCTTAAAATATCACATTGTCATATCACTTTTATAAATTTCGTCTATTCATTTAGTAAATCTGATTATTACATTAATCTCAGTAATTTTGTTTTGATCATTTCAATCATGTGCATGAACTTCTGCAATCTTAAGTTAATAAAACTACTGTCTAGTCTTGATTCTGCTCAATTTATATATATAAAAGTTGAATTTTCATTCTTTTCTTCACTCTTTGTCTTTCGTTTTATACATTATTTAATGTATTATTTTGTATCTAGATTCTATCAAAATAATAATAATATCAGTCTTTTATATTAATAGTATCTTTAATTTAGCTCAGTTTCTGACATTACAAAAGATTTACACTTTTTGCAACGTTTTCATATATTGAAATCTCGTTTAGTTATTCTTTTGCTCAAATAAAGTCATTTCACAATCTCTTGATTGATGATGAGCATACTGTTGAACAGTTTGCTCAAAGTGTGATCGAAAATTCAGTTAAGATTTTTCACACAATGCATGAGCTTCAAAATCAAGTTCAATAACATGATGTCATCATTTCATCTTCATTCATTATTCTTAGTTCTTCAATTTATATAAAATTGAATTCTCAGTTTCTTGTAATGATAGTTCAGATCATTGTACAAATCTTGAACAATCAATCTTTCTTCATCATTCATTTCTCTGTGAATTCTGTTGTTGTCATCATTACTTTTAGATTCAAGAAGCTTCTTGACATATTTGAATATGAGAAAAACAAAGATTAATTGAATGCATGAAAGCAGAGTTTGATACAGCACATGAACATGAATGATAATCATTATTTCTTTCATCAAGTCAAGATTATCTATGTCAAGTCATGATTCATCATAAATAAGAAGATTTACAATCTAATGAATCAATATTAAGTCAATAATCTTTGCATCATTTTCAACTTCGTAAATTGATAACATAAGTTGCATCATTGCTGCAACAATTCTTTCAAGACAGAAAATGTTCATTTATATCTTCATGAAACTCTGAAGTAAGATATGAATAGCTTTGTTGATTATTACAATTTCTTCTATCAAAAGAAAGAATATTCTTTGATAAAAGATTTTTTATTGATTGACTGTCTGAAGCATAATGTTAATTATTTCACTTAAGTCATCATCTTCTTCTAACGAAATTTCAATGAAATTCAATCATTCATCTTTCATCAATGAATTTAAGCATTTTCTGACATCAACAAAGAGTTTCAGCAGCTTAAACATTATCAATCTTGCTTCGTCTTTGTCATTATTTCATTCATCAAAGTCAAGAACATCTTTGCATTGATTAATAATTCTTTGAGTTTAAAGATCATCATTTCTGTGACTGTTGTTTCAACAGTATCTTCATTTCTTTCTTTTTCATTTCTTGATGAGTTAATGAATTTAAGCTTTGTTATTATCATCATTCAAGATAAGATTCTGATCATTTTTGAAATTAAGAAAATCTGCAACAAGTGAAAGTTGTACTACTATTGCAAATTGCAACATTCAAGCAAAATTACTAAAGAATGCTCAAATAAAAAGCTCTTCACTTCGCATATCATGAATATTTATGACAATAACATCATCAGTATAAATGAAGAAGTTTCGCTGTCTGCAAGAAAAGTTTAGTCTTTGAGTTAAGTCATGTTCAGAAATTTGTATACATATCATCTTATTTATTAATCTCAATCTTCTCACTCTAACTTCAATCATATAGAAAGTTTTTTGCTAAATTTGTCTTGAAATTCTTTGAATTCAATTTGACATTCAAAGATAGTTACATGATAATATTCTGTATTTTATGTTAAGCTCAATTTAAAGTTTTCACTCTTGCTTTGATTGATAGTGAAGTCTTTGCTTATGTCTTTATGAATAAATTCTTTGCACAACAACATCATCTTTTCTTGTATCAATTAATTTATTCTCGCAGACTTCAAGAATTTGATGATCAAGTCACTTTAATCAATGACATTACTTATGTTGTCAAAATCATAATGATTCTCAATGAATACATCAAAAGACTATTCTTTTATGTCATTAAATTAAGTCAATATTTCAATATCATGAATTTATCATGACTTTATCATCACGTCATTGATGTCAATTTTAAACACAATATTTTCATTTTATCTTTCTTTTTCTGTTTTAATCATTATTGTTCATCTTTCGTCAAGATTTATGATCTTAATCAACAAGAAGAAAATTTCTCGTTCAAAATTAACTGTTAAAGATCAGCATAAAGCGAGTCATATGAGTGTCATTTAACTAGTAAATAAATACTAAGAAAGAAAAGTATCTACAGAAAAGAACTCACTGTTATATGTGTATGTTTTAGCTTCATGCTAGACTTGAAGAAATTAATATCTTACATATATGAAGCAGAGTCTTGATGACAACATGACTAGATCAGATTTTCACTAGACTTGATTAGAATGAAATCAGACGAAGACTAGATGAAGAATAGACAAAGACTAGAATCATAACATTATTTTTCTCTTTTGACTATTCATGTTCACATGAATGTTGTTTCTTAGTGCGCTTTCTATCAATCTTTCTATTGATTTTTCAGATCATCGAAATGTTAATTGTAGTTAACTCACTATGTAGAAAATAAAGAAATAAAGTGATGATCTTTTGTAGCAGACTCATTATGAGAAGAAAAGAGCAATCATTGAAGCAGACTCACTAGTCAACTAACTCATTGAAGAAATTGATTTGAATCGCGTCATTGAAGCAGACTCACTAAGAGATAGAGCGATGTGAATAGATAGATCATTGCATTGACAGCGTCTTTGTAACAGACTCACTAGTCAACTTGCTCATTGAAGAGAACAATTCTGATCATGTCATTAAAGCAGACTCACTTCTGATTCAAATCTACTACATAGTAGAGCTTGTTTTGTTCATTGATCAACTCAATCAAAAGATCAATCGTTGTCTGTCTTTGTAGCAAACTCACTTCAAGTATCGTTCAAGCAGACTAACTATCGAGTGACTGACTCGATGATGAGATTAATATCGAACGCGTCTTTGAAGCAGACTCACTGTTGATTCATCTTTACTACATGCATGTAGCAAAGCTTGTTTCATTTATGTCTTTGTAGCAGACTAACTATTGAATGACTGACTCTGTCGATGAAATCAATCATTATCTGTTCTTGTAACAGACTCATTAGTTGACACAGAAACACAAGATAGATTGATTCACTGATAGATAAAGCAATGTGAATAGATAAATCATTGCATTGACGAAAGATGTCATTGTAGCAGACTCACTAAAAGAAAATCGACTGATTCATTGAAGAGATCGATTTGAATTGTGTCTTTTTCATGAGCTTTCAAGACAAAGAAAGAAAGAGATGATTTGAACAGCTTATTTTGACTCATCTGCTTCACAAGCTTGAATTGATTCTCAAGCAATTAATAAAAATGCTTTATCGTTGATTTTATCAATCAAGTTGCTGTTCTTAGCTTATTTAAATATTTGAAGAATTTCTTATGAATAAAAAGTGATACAAATTCAAAGAATTTCTTGCGAATTTCTAAACAAACGAAGTAGATTGTTTCATATCATCTACATGTCAATAGTAAAATTGATGAGTATTTATCTAATGTTAGAAGTCAACATAAAGTTAGTCATATGAATGTCATTTAACTAGTAGATAAATACTAAGAAAGAAAAGTATCTACAGAAAAGAACTCACTGTTATATGTGTGTGCTTTAGCTCTGTGCTAGACTCGAAGAGATTGACGTCTTACACATATGAAGCAGAGTCTCGATGACAACATGACTAAATCAGATTCTCGCTAGATTCGATTAGAATGAAACCAGACGAAGACTAGACGAAGAATAGACAAAGACTAAAATCATAACATTAACAAAGTAACTTTCTCTCAGTCTCGCTCTCAATTTGCTCACAAGAAGCAACTCAGTTCATAAATTATTCACAAGAAGCAATTCAGTTTACAGATTGTTCATAAGAAGCAATTCAGCATTTAATTCACTTGCAAGAAGCAATTTAATTCTTCATTCACTTGAAAGAAGTAACTCAGTTTTTAGTTCGCTTGCAAGAAATAACTCAGTTTCTCATTCATTTGAAAAAAGCAACTCAATCTTCAATTTACTCACAAGAAGCAATTCAGTTTTCAATTCACTTGCAAGAAGTAACTCAGTTTTTCATTTGCTCACAAGAAGTAATATAACTCTTCGTTTGTTTATGAAAAGTTAACTAATACTCAGTTCATTTACAAGAAACAAATTTTGTTCAATCTTGTCTTTCATTTGAAACAAAAAGTTTCTAGTTGTATTCTTCAAGTCATTTAAAAAGAATACTCATCAAAAATTAAGTGTTGAAATTCTTTCTTCTTTAAAACTTCTGTTGTTTTTTAAGCAGATTAATTTAATTGATCTTTTATACAACTTGATATAATTGAGTTAAGAGTTCAAAGCTTTGATCATGCTGCTTATGTCAAAGACATTGAAGTGTTTAACATTATTTTAAAGAAAATTAATGTTTTCTTGAATCTTGAATCAATCTCATCTTCTAATCTAAATTTTGATGAGTCAAAATCACGTTATGCAACTTTAATTGTTTATTTAAAGAACAGCTCAATTCTTACTCAGTTTTTATCTCATTCTTAAAACAGTATGTATGATAAAAATCATTATTTGAATTTTCATTTAATGAAAAAGAAATTTCATTTAATTGCATTCACGACATAAAAAGATCTTGAAGTTTATTAATAAAGTAAAAACGTTGATTCAATCACAATTTTATTATTCAAATATTTCAAGTTTTTAAACATTTTCTTCAAGAAGAACGTTGATATCTTGTTTTTGCATTGAATTCATGATCATGTCATACATTTTAAAGAAAATGCTCAATTCTCAGTCTTTGCTTTGTACAACATAAGTCGTGATGAAATTCTAGAAGTTTGTTGTTATCTGAATAAAAATCTGAGCAAAGATTTCATTTGAATCAATCACTCTCAAATGATTATCTTTATTCTCTTCATCAAGAAACTTGAAGAAAAACTTCACTTCTGCGTAAACTATTGAAATCTGAACGTTATCACAGTCAAGAATCAATATTCTTTGTCTCTGATCTCAGAAATGCTGAATCATTTAAGTTGAATTAAAATCTTTATTAAGCTGAATATTATTTTTGCATTCAATCGACTTTAAATCAAAGAAGAAAATAAAGCTTTCATTATCTTTTGCACTTGATTTGAATTATTCAAATATTTAGTCATGCTCTTTGATTTATGTAATGAATCTGTCTCATTTCAGAAGTATATTAACAATATTCTTCATGAACATTTAAATAAATTCTATACAGCTTATCTGAATGACATCTTGATTTATTTCAACAATGAACTCAAGCATAAAATTCATGTCAAGCTCATTCTGCAAAAGCTGCGAGAAGCAAATCTTCAGATGAACATAATCAAATGCAAGTTTTACATTACTTAAGTCTCATATTTAGAATTGATAATTATCATCAAAAAGATTAAGATAAATTCTTTTAAGATAAACATCATTGTCAACTGATTCATCTTAATCAATGTTAAAAACATTCAAAGTTTTCTAAATTTCGCGAACTTTTATAAAAGATTCATCTACAACTATAGTAGAATAACTACTTTGCTCACTCATGTCATCAGAAAAGATGTATTCTTTGTTTGATTTCAGAAATGTCAGATTGCATTCAACATTCTTAAGAAAATCTTCACTTTCAAGATTATTTTTTGTCACTATAATTCAGATCACAAGATTGTGATAGAAATTGATGCTTCAAACTATGTATTCAAAGACATTCTTTTTCAATATGATGAAAATGAGATTTTTCATTCAATTGCTTACTTTTCAAAGAAGCATAAATCAATTGAGTGTAACTACGAGATTTACGATAAAAAACTTATGATCATTGTTTGCACTTTCAAGAAATAATGATCAGAGCTTGAAGACTTTATTTATTCTGTTGAAATAATCATGAATCATAAAAATCTTGAGAATTTCATGTCAATTAAGCAGTTGAGTTATCATCAAGCTCATTAAAGCGAATTTCTATTTAGATTCAACTATCACATTGCTTATTATTTCAACAAGATTGATAATAAGTTGAATGCTTTGACATGTTACTCAGAAGATTTCTTTAAAGAGAAAGATACATTCAACTTTTAACATCAATATTAACATTAAACAATTCTGAAAACTTATGTTTTAAATCTTAATATTGTTGAGAATCTTGTTTTCAACATTTTCAACATTAAAGTCATGAAGTTTCAGTTACAAATCATCACTTTAAATTCAGTTCAGTTACATCTGTTTTTAATTATCTCAACATCTTCACAAATTTTAGTTTTCATGAATCTAAAATTCGAAGAATTCAACATTGAAAACATCAAGTCTCAGCTAAATCAAGATATTCTGAATCTTGATGAAGATTTTGCTGACACTTTCACTCAGACATTGTGAAAGCAAGTCAAAATCAATGACAAATTCGCAGTTCAAATAATTAAAGCACTTCACAATGAAGCACAACATCACAACAAGATTTCTTTAATTAAGTGTAAAGAATACGAAAATCATTTGTACTTTCAAGAAAGAAATTATGTGCTCAATTCAGATAAACTATGTCTTTGTATCATTCAGCTCGCTAATGATAATGTTGTTGATGATCATTCAGAAAAAGTAAAAAGCTATGAACTGATCAGTTGAATCTACTGATGATCAAACATTTATAAGTATGTTCAATGCTTCATATAAAACTATCACGTGTACACACATTTTAAGCTCTTTAGACAATGAACTTAAGAATAATTGCATTTTCTTTCAGTTCTTGAACGTCGTTAACATGATGTTTTCATGAACTATGTAGATTCTTTATCACTCAGTATTTTCATGAATATTACATATAAATATGTTTTAATCTTTGTTGATTATTTTATCAAAATGAAACATTTAATTCTCATTACTTTTATGAAAGTTGAAGAAGTTATTAACTGCTTTTATGCTTATGTTTGAAAACATCATGATTTACTTGAGTTTCTTATGTCTGATTGAAATACACAATTCATCTTCAATGTCTGAAAGCATATGTGTAAAATGCTAAAGATAAATATTAAGTTATCAATGATGTATCATTTTGAGATTAATGATCAAATTGAGAAAATCAATGTTATCATGAAGCATTATTTTCGAATCTTCATCAACTACATGCAAAATGACTGAGTTAAGTGATTTTCTGAAGTCAAATTCATCATCAATAATGCATCATCATTAATCACTTTAGCATCATTCTTCTTGATCAATTTAAATCAGAACTCACATTTAAACTTTAAGTTTTTTGAATCTTTGTTTGAGAATTTTACATTTCAAGCTCAAAATAAGTTAATCAATGTTGAAAAGTTCATCAAGAAGATGAAGAAATTAACTGAGCATTTATGTGATGAAATGTTTATAACTCAAATCATTTATGAATTTAATGTTAATCTCTTTCATCATTCTTGTTTTAAATACTTCATTGAAGATGAAGTTTAATTGAATGTTTGCAATTTTAACATTACTCATCTCATTATCAAGTTAAATGATCATAATGTTGATTTCTTCAAGATCAAGCATGTTTTTAAGAATAATTTTCTGATCATTAAGTTAAATCTTTCAACATTCATGAAGATTTAATCAGTTTTTCATGTCATTCTTCTGAATCATATTGCAAGTGATTTTCTTTTGAGTTAACATCAGAAACTTTGAAAACTTGTTATTATTGAAAATAATGAAAGTTTCTGATATATAAACAGCATATTAAACTTCAAGCATGATAAATGTTATAATTCATCTTTGCTTAAGTATTACATTAATTGAAAAGATCACTTTTTTACTTGAAAGTCTTTTCATCTTCTGAATAATTGTAAGCAAGCGTTCAATGAATATCATCTCGTTAATTCTGTCATTGAAGAATCACATGTATTGTTGTATGTGATATCTCAATGTCAATATCAAGAACTTTAAGTTCAATCTTCATCATTTCAACTCAGCTCAGATTTAATTCAAATCTTATTTAAATCTGTCTCAGACATTTTGTTTAAAATTTGATTCAGATGTGACTCAAATGTATTTTAGTTTCGCTCATGCATCATCATGTTAAAATGCATCTCATCTCATCTTACTTTTCAGACATTTTGTTCAAATCTGATTCAAATGTAACTCAGATTTATTTTAATTTTGTCTGTGCTTCATTACATTAAAATGCGTTTACATCAATTTTCATCTCATTTCAATCTTTATTTTCAATTGTTTCTCAGTTCATCTTGTTTCTTCTCATTATTTTGCAGAAACTTAGTCTTGAAGAAAGAAGTTATTGTCATGATGTCAGATCATCAATTCAATTTAAAACATAAATCATTAATATTTTAAATAATCTTAATTCATTAAATTTGTTTTACAGTTTAATAAATCAAGTCATTAATTTAATCATCATTATCTTAATTTAATTTCAGCAATTTTGTTTTAATTATTTTAGTTATGTGCATGAACTTTTGCAATCTTAAGTCAATAAAACTATTGTTTAGTCTTAATTCTGCTTAATTCATGTATATAAAAGTTAAACTTTCATTCTTTTCTTCACTCTTTATCTTTCATTTTATACATTATTTAATGTATTGTTTTGTATTTAAATTTTATCAAAGTAATAATAATATCAGTCTTTTATATTAATAATATTTTTAGCTTAGCTCAGTTTCTGACAGATTTTTTCTCAATGCGCTCGTTAAGAAAAATAGTAGAAAATTTCTCATGTAATTTATAACACTCAGTATCTACTTTTAGGTGTTTGGGCATCCCAATCCGGGGGCCTTTGAAGCCGCTTTACGGTGCCAGAACACCGAGGCCAAAGGGCTCGGACCGGCGAATCCGTTTGAACCGAACTCGATGGGGGAACAAGGATCTGCTAGTCTCAGGCGCCAGACTGCGCTCCATTTCTGGTTTACACCTTCAAAGATGTCCATGCCCTTCTTACCGCCCACCGGGTCTTGGGCCCGTGGACATGATTACAGGATATGGCACCCTCCCATCATGTTGTACCTGCTCTTCTCCTCTGGACCCCTCGATCCTCCCCTACCCTTGACCTCAGGGCCGTGCAATCCTTTTCCTGCTTTTCTCTTTTTCTACTCATCTGTACAATACACCTTGAGCGCTACTCGTTCTTTTCTCTGATCGCAAGCCTGTCACCAGGGTTCACAGCCGCTCTACCTCGCTCTTCCGCGAAATGCTCTATTTGTCCTTAGCGATAGCAGCCATACATCATGCAAACACGGCGGAAAACTGTCAGATTGCCCCCCAACTTTTACATCCAACAGTGCAGAGAACTCGCAGAGCAGGGACGGACTCCTGCTAGGCCTGCCGACAATACGAAGAAGAGCCCGGCGTCCGTGATAGTAAAGGTCAAAAAGTAGGATACTCTCGATCTTCTAGGCGCCATGGCTGTTAATACTAATGGAGGCGCTAGGCATTGTCTCGAACTCGGGAAGCACCCGGAAGCCTTCTTGAAAGAAGCAGAGACGCCAGATATCAAAGTCTTTTTGTTATGGGTTATGAATAACTACAAGAGGATAGGGGCAGCCTCAAGCCTGAAAATTTACTGGCGGGTTCTACAAATGCACATTCTTGATAAGACTGGTCGAGTCTTCAGTGAGAGCGACAAGAGAGACATCCGCAATGTAAGATATATTTTGGGATCAGAAGGAACTTAACTGATCGCTCGACCCCGCCGCAGTATATCAAACATCTCGAGGTCCAGTTCCGTCTTCGTACACTTCCCATGAAAAAACCCGTCGCAGATTGCGATGATCTGTATCTTTGGCTCTATACTCACTGGGTCATTGATGATTCGATATTTCCGGATGAGCGTCAGCAAGTTCAGCATTCCACAGGGATACTTATGGGCGGATTCTTCGGTTGTAGACTGTGCTCTCTCTTTGATACCAGAGTTAAGCTTAATCTTCCCAACATCGATGACCTTAGTTTGAGCGATACTAAAATGATTGAAGATCACGATACGAACAGCAATCGTGAAGACGACATCTTGATGATTGTCGATTCTGACTGCGGAGTTGATAGCAAGCCCACCAGGGTTTATGATCATGACGGTGAAGGCTATAGCGATTCTAATACCGCTTAAGAAGGCGACGGTGACGGCGACGGTGACGGCGACAGTGACTTGAGTTTGCGCAACAATATCGATGAGGATTGCGACACAGATGATGAATGTACTGCAGGATCCGAAGAAACTCGGTCGTTCCTGTATCGACATTTTACAATCTATATAGTCTCCAGCTCTACCTCCGGAAAACCTAACACGATCTTCACGAAGATCACATTGCTTCATACTAAAGGCGAAGATAATAACCCTCGCATGTGGATATACCCGATTCATCTAGGTATCATGTCTATAGCTGATGTGTGTGCATATAGAAAAACGTTGGTCATCGATGGAGAGAACGACCATCCGTTGTTCTGTCTCCTCGATCATCTTCTATCTCTCGCGCTCATTGACAAGGCTTTTGAAGCTGAGTCGGCCCACGATATCAAAAATATATTTTGGGTGCAGATGAAACGTTCCCCTCATGAATTTTTTCCTTCATGAACCAAACGCCTCGTTTCATGAAGCCCACTACCATTCATGAACCGTACGAATTGCCTCCTTCCTTCATGAAACGAGGCATTAATTCATGAACAGAGCAACGCCGCTATTATCGTTATCGCCAAGGCCGGATGCTCGCTGGCGCCAAGGCCGGATGCTCGCTGGCGCCAATGCGGGGCTAGAGCGCCTCGGGAACCCACCTCCCTTTGCCCCGCCATCTCGAGTCTATCTCGATCGCTTTCATCGCATCCATCATCGGAAGCCTACATTACCCCCCTCTACCGCTTCGAATCCACCATCCAGAGCCTACTTCGACCCCCTTCCCACTCCCTCCCATCGCATCCACCCTCGGGAGCCGACTTCGCCCCCCTCCACCGCTCTTCGAAGCCACCAACAGAAACAAAGGCATTTGAAAGCATTGTTTGCTATGTTGTTTGCTTTTCTAGTACTCGAGGATGGATATCGGACGCGCCCTCGAGCTCACTTCTCATCCTTCCCCAAAGCTTCCCTAAGATCTCAACAGCAAGCAAAACCATCAACACCGATACTTTTGCATCTACATCGGCTATCTCTTTTACATTATCATGGTCACTCCAGTAAGCTTCATCACTGGAGGCAATCCTCGAGATCTCATCAATCCATTGGGGGCGGAAGTCTTCGACTATATCAAGGACCCCAATCACACCAACAGGTCACGCTTGACCGATCGGCAACGAAGAGATTACAAATTCTTCCTTGAGGACGAGGATTGCAAGGCCAAAGGACCTACTGAGCACAACAATCGCAACAGGGCTCGGACAAATTTTCAGCTTATAGGAGGACAGCTTTTTCACAATCCAGTTCCCTTATCTGAAGTTCGAAAAAAGAACGACGATGATAACGATTTGATTGAGATGACAGAGCCTCTCAGAGCTATTATGGCCGAGGACGCTTATCAGCGCATCAAGAACATACATGAAAAGTACTCTCATGCCGGCATCAACAAGACTTGGAGGGAGGTAAGACGATTATACTATGGGCTCACCAAAGAGGAGGTGACTTGGATCAAGAACAACTGCAGAAGATGTGCAGCTCAGAATGCTATGAATGTGCAGGCTCCTATTCAGATGATTGTATCATCTACTCCATTGGAGCGAGTATACTTTGATCTCATAGATATGCGCCATTTACCTGCTGGCGGCTACGAGTATATCTTCCATGCGAAGGTGAGTTTTGATTCAATTCCCCTTAAGCTATTAATGCTCGGGATGCTCGGGATGCTCGGGATGCTCGGGATGCTCGAGATGCTCGGGATGCTCGAGAAGTAATCCGATCTTGCCGTCGCTTTTTGTAAATTTTCTTCTGAAAATATTCTCAGAGAGAACTAACTTTCTAACAGGACGCGGTATCCAAAAGATCTTTCCTTTGGCCCTTGAAAAGCAAACATTCCCAGCGGGTTGCAGATGCAATGTACATCTTGTTGATGACCTGGGGTCTCTCCAAGATTGCACAGTGCGACAATGGCGGAGAATTCAAGTCAGTTTTACTAGTACTTCTCCGTGGACATGGTATCAAAATCATCAACGGCAATCCGCGAAAGCCTTCCACGCAAGGTCTTGTTGAGCAAGCCAATAAGACTATTGAGGATCGACTTGGGAAATGGATGCAGGACCGAAAGACTAATAACTGGCCACTCGGTCTGCTGAAGGTGGTTTGGTCCATTGATACTACCGTGCACGAGGCTATGTCAATGCGTCCCTATCAAGTCATGTTTGATGGAAAGATGCCGTATCTGGACGACAATACATGGCTAGGACTTCAGGATCGAGGCACTGCAAAGCTGGTCAACGAGGATGGGGAACCATCTGATAATGAGAAGTCCATTGATTTTCAAGTTCGAATCGAACGCACTGACGCTGGAATTGCAGTCCCAAGCTCCTCCGCACTGCCATGCAGTCAAATCAAGTCCGGCCCTCTTAATAGAGTCATGGAATTACCTACATTCGACTTTGCCACCGCATCTTATCCTACTGATACCCCCTCTGCAAGCACTCGAAAGAAGACTAAGAAAGTCATCAGGGCGGGATCTTCCAATAATGCTACTGTCGAACCGTCTAAAAACAGTACTGTTACACTACGTATTGCTGAACAATCTAACAGTGCTCTTGCTACTTCATCCCATCAAGGTGCATCGGACGAAAATGTAGCCGAGTCGTCTGCACAAACTGCTCAGATATTAGTCGATGCAGCTTTGACTTCGCATCTTACTGATCATCCTTCCGACGAGGAAGGCGGAGCGCATGGCGACAATCAGGCCGACGACGGGGACGAGAGTGAGCAAGCTAGATTCACTCGCTTCATCAACTCTCCACGCCTTTCCAATCAACCACCTGGTACTCAAATCGAGCAAGGCATCGACTATCATGTTCTCAAGGCTAGAAAGCGTCAAGCTAGCTGGCGCGTTAAGCTTGCTACACGTCACAGCAAGAGACATGATCTTCGAGTCTTCGAGAAGAATAATATAGTTGCCGTTATGATCCCAAAAATTGATCGACCCGGAACCTGTGATAGTCCAAGAGTGTATGCCCGAGTTATACGTCGTCGTTGCAATACCTATGAGTTGCAAACTGAGCATGGGATCATTAATCGCTGCATTCATATTAAAGATATTGCTCCCATCTCCGCCCCTTTGGCTCGTCATATCAATATTCCCGACAACGAGACTAAGCTTTCCTTACGAGCGGTGGCTCATCGCTCTTCTAGTGCTACTCATATTAGAGTGTCTTGCAGATGCAAAGGAGAGTGCAAGGGACGATGCGGTTGCGAGAAGGCTGCTGAGAAATGTACTCTTTACTGTCATGGACCTCACGGTTATGACTGTGGCAACAAGGCTTCCGAGGAGGATTATAACCAGTATGCCATGGTAGATCGCGTCGAAAATAAAGGTAAAGAGAAGTTAAAGGCAGCGACTTCATCTATTGATAGTGAGCTCGACGACGATGCAGATATGGAGGATGAGGAGGATTAAAGAAAGCGGTTGCCTTTTCTTATCTTTTTCATTTCGTAATAAAGGTTCCTGGAATCTATTAAAAGTTTTGCTTTTAGTCCTTAAATCTTAACAGCTTCTACACCATATTTCAGTAGACTCAGTGGCAGATCCTACTTAACACAAAGGATCTTAAATCCAGGATTCCCCAAAGCATTTTCGCTTCGGTCATCTATCTTCTTGAAATTGTCTGATCTACCATGATATTTGTATGGGCGACTGGATAACTTTGAGAATCTGGATGAATTTTTCTTAGGTCTGACTAGGGACGATAGCAGCTAAGGTGCCTTGAGGATGTGTTCATCCAAAGTAATAGAATAGGCGAGGGCGGCAGTAGGCAAGGAAGCGTATCTGATCTTCCTTAAATTTAATCAGGGGTGATAGCAACTAAGGTGCCTTAAGGATGTATTCATCCGAAGTAATAGCGGCGTTGCTATGTTCATGAAAAAAGGCCTCTTTTCATGAAGGAAGGGGGTCATTCGTACTGTTCATGAATGACAGTGGCGTTCATGAAAATGTGCACTGCTTCACAAATAGAACAGGCTTGATTCATGAAATCGAGGTGTTCATGAGTGGAACGGCACAAAGATGCCACCGGGGAAGCAAACCCTCACGCTGAAATGGAAAGGCGAGGTTTTAGATCTTCCAGTATTGCGTGAGCCCATGCGTGGCTCCGAGGGATTTGGGACCTCACCTACCAAACCCCTTCGCGCCAACACATTTGCTCGTAACCTGAAGCGAACGGGGCGGAAGGCTGGGCTCCAAGGCAATCTCGGCCAGAAGTACCTCAGACGTGGTCTCCTGAATGTTGTGAACA
>JAABUI010000324.1_pt1 | contig 45212 bp, 40 predicted proteins | sample 5559111 | NCBI WGS metagenome assembly JAABUI01 (sample SAMN10711870, study PRJNA513365) | rock metagenome | isolation source: Antarctica rocks | place: Antarctica: Victoria Land, Buttleship Promontory | reverse complement strand
AGGTCGCCAAGGCTCCCTCTCCAAAATACTAAAAGTTTGCGCCGTACCCTGCCCCCCGTAGGACTCCTCCGCTTGGTTTTTCGGTTTGTCCTACCCGTAATTTTTAGTTGAGTTAGGAAAATTATTTTTATGTTAAAATGTTCAGACTTTATTTTTTTCTTATTTTTTATTATTTGAAGCATTGAACTCGGCTGACTCAGAGCTACAATCATGTCTCCCAAAGTATGTGAGGTAGTCAGCGCGCATAAATCAATCCGGGCGGGAGAAATTGATGGTTTTGATGTTCAAACTGATTCGCGCTAGCAAAACCCTCTAAAATCTCAATGTTCAACATTTTTCTAAAAATGTAGTTTGATGTCGTTGAGTTCGATATTATGTTCATGAATACAGCTGACTGAAACGAATAAGACCTGAAATTTTGAAGAAAATCGACTCAGAAAGTTAAATGATAGTCTGCCTTCGAAAACAATGATAGTCAGTTCTCTGTTCTCAAGTTCTCGCTTAATTTTCTCTTCAAAAACAATGATAGTCAGAGCTGTTTATCATTACTCATATGAGATAGAATCAAACATATTTAATATTAAAGCATTGAAGTTGCAATTTGCAAAGTGCTTTCAAATAAAAGATCTTGACTCAATTGAGTAATATTTAAAAATGCATATAACTTGTGATAAAGTTGAATGAACTCTTTGAATCAATTAAAGCATTTATATCAAGTGAGTCATTGAACTTCTGAGCATGAGCAACTGTAACTCAACTAAAACATCAATGCATTACAAATGTCAGCTCAAAAGAACGTTTATTGAAAGTTCAAGAAGTGAATTAAGTATCAAACTATTTTTAAAGAAATAAAGAATTATTAATCAATCATTAAAATACTGATGTGAATAATTTGTTAAATATGATTAAACATAATTTATGCAGTAAGCAAATGCAGTAAATATTCAATGAAATTTATTCTTAATCATGATTTAACTGTTAAATAAATTATTTATTATTTAGTTGAAACTGTTCAGCTGAAGCTTCAATATGAATTTTTCAAAGTGAAGAAAGTTGAGAAAGTTGAATTATTTGAATATATCAATTTAACTCATGTGAATTGCTTGAATTCTTGAAAATTCATCTTTGACTATATGATTTTTCTATGAAATAAATCAATTAACTGAAGCTGAATACATCAATAAATATAATATCATCAAGAAAATAATTTTTCTGATTTAAGCATTGAAAAAGATAAGATATGATGATTTAAATATGAATTCAACTATCATTTTAACTGACAATCAAGTGACTATAAAAATGAATAGCAATCTCGTCAATCATTTTTAAATTAAGCACATTGATACATCATATCACTATGTTTGAAACAAGATAGAAGAGAGAGCAATTAAATTAAAATACATATTCATTGATTAAATGATAATCAATGATTTCATCAAGTCTTTAAAGTCAGACAAATTTCTGAGATTCAGATCAGTCATGAAACTAGCTTCAATGAATGAAGTTATTTTCATCAAGTATGATGTCGATGAGTAAAAAAGCATGAATATACAGTCAGTAGAGAGTTTGAATAGCTTTATATAAAGCTTCAATTTCTAAGAGAAAGTGTTGAAAATGTTGAAAACAGAGAATGATACTGTTATTTCTGTGATTAATAATCTTCGCATTAATTCGATGTTAATGAATGAATATTTACTCTTCGCTCACTTCTTTTCTTTCTTCTTTATTTCATATGCTTTATTTATTAAACAGTTCAGTCAAATATATTTATATGTCTTTCTATTTTCATGTTCTTGTATTTCAAGATTTATATGATATCGAGAATTCATTTTGATGAGCAAGACGACGATCAATTTATGCTATATAATGTCATGAACTTTTGAACTCAAAAAGAAATCAGCAAATTCAAATTCAACTTCTATGCGCTCAAGCAGCTAGTATTTCATAACTTTCAGATCAGAGTGTGCGCTCTGCTTTGACATCATTTTGCTCAATTGAGACTGGTTCAAGAGTTTCAGAATATCACTTGAATGCTGATCACGCAGAATGTCAAAAGCTTCTTGCAACTTCTTAATAATATCATCAACTCATACGACAATAAGACGCGCTCAATCAGCGACATGAAGCTTTGAAATCATATTCTATTCTTGCAGCATATGCAGATCTATCTTCTGCTGAAGTACGTCATTAAGCGCGCAGATATAGACTTGCTTCGACGAGCTATTGATCGCTGTTGCGTCTATTTTCATGATTCGACGCAGCATAAATATGCTTATGAAATGCTTTATCTGCATCGCCTCGTATCGACTTCTGCAATCTCTTCAAAGTTGCAGCGAGCAATTCTGACAAACGAGCTGATCAATTCTCGACGACTGATTTGAGACAGATCGACTCGTGAAGCTTCACAATGACATTCTCAAGAAGTTATTTAAGAATAAGCGTGAATCTGCTATCACGCTGAATTATCTCTTCAAGCATTGTGCTTTGAACATCGAGTTTTTCGTCACTCTTGCTAATCATGTTGAATAACTGTACGATCTTGATTGAAACGACAGACATTCAGAGAAGTCAGCAAAGCTTGATGTCATGATCATGACTCAGCGCTTATCGCGAACTGAATCAATCGCTCTACACAGTGATCAAATCGTCAAATACGAGATCACTGATACATTACATCTTGAAGCAACGCGCGTTGTCGATGATGCATTAGTGAAATTCAACAGAAGAGAATGTCGCAGCTTTCAGTATAGCTATACGAAGACAGACAATTCTGTTCTCGACGACGAAGACAATGAAGACGAGAGTGAAATCGCTCAGTTCTTTGCTACGAACGATGTCGAGTAACACTAAGCTGTGTCGACTATTCTCATGTCTTTTTCATCAATCTCATTCGCTTTGAATTCGACTCATCTCTAATCTCTGCAGAGTTCACATCTATCGCTGTCAAAAAACGTCTGCTTCGAGTTTTGACAAGCGTTGCTTGCAAGCATGCGTTTTGAATCACTTCAACAATCTCATCTTCATAGAGACGCAGATCTGCTCATCGCTCGTTGATCGCAGTAATCAATGCGTCGATAGAGTCGACTATTGCATCAGTTCGTGATATATCGAAAATAGTCTTGTTCGAAAGAATCAACTGCATCTTATGATTCATGAATATCGTTGAGAATATCATCAAGAATAGTATCGTCGCTGTCTTTGTCTCTCGTCACTCAATCAGTGTCGAGTTCATTGCAGCAGTGATATGCTTTTGAGACTGAATGATTCTGACAGACTGCTCTGCTTTGCTGATACGTGATCTGATCTCAATGTCGACGCATCTGCTACAGCAGAGACGTGAATCTGTTTTCAAATGAGATTGTGAGAACAAGTCATCATCATAGAATTCAAGAATGCTTCTTCGAATGCACGTTGAAAGATTAATCAGCTTTCACAGATCTCGTGATAGCACGAATCGTCTCTTACGCTCAGTCGTTCTCTTCTTGACCTGAGTCGATGCGTCGAGTCTATCTTCAAAGCATCATGATTCAACAAATCAAACAAATTCGTCGCAGATTGCTTGATCTCTTGCCGCTCGATCGACTCGCTGTCACAGAGCGCACATGCTTGATGACTGCTTTCATTGAACAACGCGTCGAATATCTGAATTATTGATACTCATTTTCATTGCGTCGATAGCTACGATAATACGATGCCTCAGACTTTTCAGAACGTCTTCGACATCAGACTTTGCGAATTCTGCGAAAATTGATCTCTTGTCGAACTCTGCGAGCTCTGAATAATAGACTTTAATGACGTTGAAGACAGACGTCTTTGAACTGTTCGCTTGAATCAACTTTTTGATCAGCACGTGAACTGTCGTTTCAATCAGTTTTATGAAGTCGATATACACAACAGTCTTCGAAATAGTTCTGCAGCATGCACGACTATCGAATCTCGCTTGTTTTGTCTCTTGACGAGTATGAGTCGATACGATTGCTTGAGCAGTAGCAAGAGCATCGTGTCTGAGTGTCTCTCTGATCATATTATCACTATTTTCTTCTGTCGTTCGCTCAACAGCTGTCTTGATCGATTCAATAAGAAAATCAAGATCATTGAATGTATCTACGAAATGCTGTGTACATTGAATCGCAAGTCTTATGTTCGATCGATCAATTGAGGTACGTTGAATACGAGTGATAGAATCAAATTCGCAAAGCTCTTGAATTTCGATCAGCATCATCGAGTCGAGAGTTGCGAAACAGCTCAGTCAAGGCACAGATCTATCGATTAAGTCTCGCAGCAACATCAAGTGACTGTATGAATCTCTTCAGTGCTGATCTCACTCGCTGACGACGTGCACTTCATCGATAGTCACTAGAATGAGATGCTGCTGAAAGTTCTGATCTTGCAAAATCTTTTTGAACTTATTCGATAGTGCAATCTTCAAACTCAAGAACACTGAATTTGTCAACATTTACAGAATTGATGAGTTCATCTGAAAATCTCAAGCTCTTGCGAATGCTCTGCGTCTCTCAGCTTCTGTCATGTCAATTCATCATGCAGCTCGAGTCTGATCTTTCTTGTTTCTAATTCATGTCTTATATCTAACGTCAATAATTCGTACCTACTTCTTTCTTTCGCTTCAAGCTCGACTTTTCGCTGAAGAAATGCTAGCGAGTTCTCTTGTGCATCTTGATCGACAGTATTCGTATGACGCTGCTTTCGATAGATGCGCAATAGAGAAATTTCAAGAGCGAACAACGCGATGCTATCAATTGATACTGCAATGTCAATCGTCAACTTTGCGTCTTTTTGATGAAATTTGAGTGTAGAATTCAAGAATGAGACAGGTTTCAAAGTTATGTTCATTGAAGATGATGATGTGAGTGATTCAGAGATCGAATTGATGACAGTCGTTGAACTGATGACGATGCGTGAGACAGATACTGTCAAATTTGTTGTATCTGATATCGCTGTAGCTAAAGATGTCGACACTACGTTTTCGCGATCATCTGAGCATGACGTAAATTCTAATAAGTTTACAAAGAGTGATTCAGTCATCTCTTGAAATAGTGCACTATCGATATTCAACGACTTTGTGAGAGAGTATGATGATGTTAAGATCACTGAACTGCCTGAAGAGATGACGCACTGTTTGTTCGAAGAATAGCAGGTAGTAATCGAATATGTCGAGAATACGATATAAGTGTCGAGTGATGAACTACGTTCAGAAATTAGTCAACGAGAACAGAGACGCAAGAATCTTTAGATTGTTCTCTATGTGACACTCGTGACGCTTGTGATATCTGAGAAATCGAAGAAGATGAATTGATCTGCTTCATTTCTCAGAATACTGTAAGTGAAATCTGCTACTATGAAGCATTCGCTGCATTGCGATCGAAAACTTATAAAGACTGATTTGTCAGAGATTATCTTCGAAAAGCTAAAGAGCACTTTCACGAACTTTATCTTCTGTTATGCAGATGCTGAAGCTCGTAAAAAAACAAATGATTAGAAATACTGTCAATAGAGAACGCATTTTAGACAACTGAAAGAAGTGAATGCAAATCAAGAATGAATTGATGAGTCTTCGCAAGATATAAATAACAGACATCAAGAGTAGTATGAGAAAATTCTTTAAACAGATGATGCAAGCTGCGCAAGAGATATACTTTCGCTCTCATCAAAGTGAGACTCAGTCTGATGTTCTGCATGTGATTGTATTACATAAAAATTCAATTAAAGAACATGCTGCATTGAGAATGCATCTGCATTCAATCGAAACAATCATTCTTTAAGAAGTATATGAACACTCATCAATCATCATCATGACAAGCGATAAAGCAAAACTTTGAAGAATTCTATGTCGCAAAGATGATTTCACAGCATAGTGACATTAAAAACAGCTCAATCGTCTTGAAGTATATCAATCTGCATCAAACTATTGATTTGAAGCACTGTGATGACAAACAATCTATATTTTCTATGATTGAGCATGCTCGACATCGATTGACAGCACTCAGCTGAAAGTCAACTAATTGCAATTGTTATTAATGTATGCAGAAAGCTCTGCATTTCTTGACATTCGTTTTTGCGTTTATCTTACATCTCTTTTGTATGAGAAATTCGAAAATTCAATTTCATCATTCTTCAATTGCTCAAAATTGAAGCTATTCAGATCACTTTGTTTGTTGACGTTTCTAACGCATTTTCAGCTATGATCGACTCACTATCTGCAGCGATTCGCTTCAGAATCGTACGACTTCTACTACTTCATTGACAATCTCTCGTCATCATCAAAAAAGTTCACTGCTGTTCTAGAACGATGTATAGCATTCGAGAGAATATCTTCATGTATTCATCATTGTTTAAATCTCAGTTTCGTCTCAAAGAAATTTCTTGCAAGATGTTTAAGACAGCTGAAAATGATCTCATAGTCTATCTCGAAGAGCAGTCATGAATCATGCAGAAAGAGATGATCTGATACATATGACAGAAGTGAAACATTAACGTGCATCAATTCATGATATCAAGAATTCTGAAGAGAAGACGCTGAAGTAATAAAAAAGAACAGCGTGTAGAAGTCAGACAAAACGATGAGCTTCGTTTGAATTGAGTAGCAGACATGCTTCGTTTGATGATCAAACAGCTCGTGTTCATGAATGAGTCTTTATTCAATGAGATCACGAACTGACGTCATCAAGTCTATGTTTTCGTTGATTAATCAGCTCGCTATCAAGTCTCTAGAACGAGAGAACATTGCTGAAGTGTTCTTTCGATCTATACGAAAGACGAATATTTATTCTGTATCGACATTCGTGAAGATTGATTCAACGACGAGACTTTCTTTCGATGACTAGCAGATGAACTGCTATCTCTATGCAGTTTCTTTTCAACTTCAAGAAGTGTGATCATCATGAATAACACAAGTGTTCATTGCAATAGTCGAATTGAAGAGCTCATCATCTTACATGAATGTCAGATAAGCTATTTGTCTCGTTGAGTTGATGATCTATCACTGATAATGTCAGATGTGATATTTGTCTCTCTACTTGTTGAATTACAATCTCATAGAACTCATCTTCAGCGTATTAAAGATCTGAATTCATAAACATTTTGACGAGACATAATCTCATTTTGAAGACATCTTTGATGACTTTCTTCATTACGCTGTTGAACGAAGCGAATGTGATAGATATTCGAGACAGCACTTCAAGCATTCAGACTATATTTTTGAGACAGATATTAAAGTTTTGAAACGAGAATTGAAGATAGAAAATCAGAAATTTGACTCTATTTAACGACTCAGTTTTAATAAAGTCTTTTGAATGCTCTAGAGAGAATGAGAGAATCATCTAGAGAGAGTGAGAAGATCATATAGAGAGAAAATCATATAGAGAGAGTGAGAGAATCATCTAGAGATAGATTTTGACTTCGACGTTGAGACATTTGAAATAAAAACGATTACAAGAACGTCTACAAACAAAAAGATCTGAATAGCTTCAATTTTGAGCAAATTGAGCAATTGAGAAAACGATGATGTTGAATTTTTGAATTTCTCATACAAAAGAAACGTGAGATAAACGCAAAAATAAATGTCAAGAAATGCAGAGCTTTCTGCATATGTTAATAACTAACACATGAGATTAACAGCTAACTCAGGAAAAGTCAACAAAAATTGACTAATATTGACTTTTCTCATTTCATAATTTTGTCAATAAAAGTATTAAAAAGTCATAAAAGATGACTAATCAGATCAATAAAGATCTAAAGATTAATATTTAGATTTTCTAGTGCAAAGTAGAGAAACTGTGCAGTTGTCAGAATCGAATCAATGCTTGAATTCGATTCTAGGTTTGATATCTAGTACATCACTTAACTCGTTAGTTATAGAGAGTATTAGAAATGTTCTAAGCATAGCTTAGTTAATTGCTATCTTTTGTCGTGCAGTTGATCGAGCGGTTCAACTCGAAGTTTCGCCAGTTGACACTTAGTCAGCTGAATGATTCGATTAGTTAGGCTCAGAGTCTCTAATCCTGACGCTTACAGCAGTAGATAAATATTTTGATAAGATGTCTAAATAGACTTAGACTGATCATCAAGTCGAGTTTTCATACCTACTTTCTAACTTGACTCGAATACTCAATATCAACATCATGACTCAATATTGAATTTTCGACTCGACTCATCAAGCAAGCAAAATTGACGTCAAGTCGTTAAAAATAAAAACATAGAACAATATTTTTGCTTCTTTTCATGCAATAAATTGGCAAATTGCATTATCATTGCTCGAAAAACAAGAGAAAATACTGTTTATTTATTTCTATTTAAAATGTTGTCGGGCCGAATCGAGAATTCGGGTTAATACTCAATATCAAAATCCTGATTCGAATCGAGTCTTGGCGGGTCGGGAACCTGACCCGAGCTCGATGACCCGGCTCGACGCTGTCAGTCTAAATAGACTTAGCTTCGTTAATCCTGGAATGACAGCTTTAATGATGGTTTAAGAAATACGAGAACATCAAGGTAGATAGGCATGTAGATATATTGGTTGAACTGTCTAGTAGGTAGAAACTACGGAGGAAGGAAGAAGTGAAAAGTAGGTGAATATCCTGAATCTCCTGAATTCCGTAGCGCCAGCCCTATAGGGCTCGGAGCGGATGGGAGCGAAGATTACTTCCCACAGAGGTAACAGTACTGTTCCCTGTTTCCAACAACTGCAAGGGTAGCATGATGATTATTGGCGGAATTGGCTGAACAGACAAGTCAGTCGAGAGTGCGGTGAAATGCGTCAGATTATGAGTGGCCGGAGTTGATGTGGAAACAGTTTGCGTCATTTTACTGATTGAATCACAAATATTTGTTAGACAGGAAGTGGGGTCAGAGGCAATGACGCCCCATCGTAGTTTTCACCAACGTCACGTGGTCCTTTGAGAAATGACCTCGCTTTTCTTTTTCAGGGTCCTAGCGTTCGATGACAAATCTGCCAAGAAGACAAGAATCTGCCCCGTCTTATCCTAGACTTAACATCATTCTCCTGAAGCATACCACAATCACACATCTTCCTCAGCCAAGTCAAGGAGCAACGTTCTGCCTCCTAGTTTCAACAAGCTACCAACGGTTTACCATATCATTATCAACATGGGCTGCGTTTCTGCCACCCCTCCAACCTTCTTCGCCGCAGGTTTGGCCTTGTATCCTCTGGCCTTCTACCTGTCTATACCTGAGGGCGCGACTCCGTCTCGACTTGCGTTATCACGAGAGATCATCTCCTTCGTTCATTGCACGTCTATGGTGCTTCTCGCTGGCATGTGTCTCCGCGAGCATTACGCTGCTCTTACTCCTCCGCCCGACACGGCAGCTGCTCTATCGCCAGATTCTAATCTCCCGATTATCGCTACCAAATCTAATTTCGGCAATGATATCATGGCACTGGAGACTGCATATTTGCTGCAAGACTCGGTCCTCCTCCGCTATGCCTTCCACAAGAGCAAAAGATTAGTACAAGCTGGAATAGTACAAGGATCACCCCTTGGCCGCCATTTATCATGGCATCACGCTGGCTTAACATTACCTCTGGTCACGCTGCAATGGTACATTTCAAAGGGCAGGGAGAAGGGTATTTTGGTTATTGTGATGTTGATGCTCATGAACGCCTCCTCTCCGTTCGGAACCGTACGCTGGTATTTGATAAACTTCCGTCCGACAAATCGTCGGGCAATTGCGACGGCTACAATTGGGTACCTTTGCACCTATGGGGTCTGCCGTGTCTACTTGATCTACCACATACTTAAAATATTCGGCAGCCAACAACGACTGTCTGCATTTGAAAGCTTCCGGAAGCTGCGACTTCCTTGCAAGGCAGGGACGGCAACGATGGCTATAGTCAACTCCGCCTGGTTTCTCATGGCCGTAAAAAATTTCATTGCTAGGGACCTCAAGCGTGCAAGCTGATACGAGGACTGGATTCCTCACCATCTGAGGCTGATGGTGGGATCCGAATCCTCACTGTCACAGGCTCTCTCGGTCTCTGACAAGGCAACTGCTTCATGTCTCTTGCAAGTACTGCAGGATCTACATTTGGGACCCATCCCAACCATGCTTTCAAGCCTTCTGCCTGGATATCGCCGGTCAGATCAATTCCTGAATCAACAAATTCTTGGGCAACGATCAAGCAAATTTGTCTCACGAGATCGTTCCCCAAACAATATTTCGCACCGTCACCGAAAGCTAGTCCTGCATTTTCCAGGCTGTCCTCCTTCATGAAACGATTCCATACGAAACTTGCAGCATTCTTGAAAACCGTTTCATCACGATTTGCCTTGGAGAAATAGAGCCAGATGTCGTGACCGGCCGGAATAATAGACGGACTACCGCCGTCCATGGCGCCCTTCAATGTCACGTCATGCGCAACTCTGCGCATAACACCTATCACTGGAGGGCTAAGTCTTTCGGTCTCGAGTAGGATACTTCTCAGCATGGCTTGTCGAATCTTAGATGGATGCTGCCGTAAAAGGCTGGCCAAAGACTGCCCCTCATTTTCCCCTAGGAATATATTGAGCATGTACGCTGTCAAGAGCGACGAAACTGCCTTGTTCACAATACTACTTGTGAACAATAGACAATGCGACGCTAAGTTGACATCGTTGATATGCCTATGTCCGCTAAGATATGGACAACTGCCATGGCAGTGCGACAAATGGACGCGCTCTTTCAAGATCTGCTGAAGCCTAGAGACTGCTTTGAGGCCTTTGCTTCTAGTTGATGACCAGAACGGCGTTGCCACTGGCACTGGGAATAGAGAGAATTGACCGCGGAGTAAGTCTTCCTGCGCTGACTCAACCTCAGAAAATGCTTTGCCATCTCTTTCGGAATCCAGCCCTAGGAAGATGCCGAGCATACAATCCCACGAGAAAGACTTCAACACGCTGTAAAGGTCAATGTTCCGATCTTGTTGCAGCTTGGTGCGTATGAGCCTTGTAGCGATTCGACGAACAATCGGGTCAGCATCTGAGGGCAGCTTTCCCACTTGAGACATCCATTGGCTCTTGTGGAAGGCATGTGTTTGCCCGTCCTCAAGGAGGAGATTAGGGGCAGGGAAGAATGCAGACATGAGCTGTGTATAAGCCGGTCCCACTGTGAATATATGTTCCGTGTCCTGCGGGCACGATACCAGACCAGAAGGCTGCCCACCAACAGAGGATGGATGCTGTAGAATAGCCCTACACAACCGATAGGAAGATACAATGTGAACATTGCGATTAAGTATTGATGCTTGGATAACGCCTTGTCTTCCATGTGGTGAGTTGGGGGCAAGTAGCTCTGGGTCATCGATAGTCATCGCCTCGATACGAGAAGAGATGAAAGCTTCAGGAGAGGAATGAAAGGCAAAGGTTTGATTCAATCTCGAAAACATTGTCTAGGGCTCCCAGAACATTTGCAGGCTTCTCCACCGGGCGTTGGTGGAAGAGCTTTCACCTGGGAGCGCTGTACTGAGGGGAAACTCGAAGACGTATGTATTACCCCGCAATCATCTTACGCATATGCATGTGATATGACGTCATGTTATCCGGTTTTTGAAAGTAGGGACGATTTCAAACTCAAACCATCCCACCCTCTTAATCTTAGCTCTGCGGTTGATGTTGATTGACTAACTCCAAACAAACACACAGGATGGAGACGTTGAAACAGGTAGACACTTTTGCTGACAAAGAAAAATTGGGAAGGAGGGGCGTGACTTCCCTCACGGAATTTGGAGCTTTGCACAAATGGCTGTTGGCCATTCCGAATTAAGTGGCCGTTGCATTCCGGAATTGGCACAAGGCACTCACTCTCCTTTAGGGAGTACGGAGAGCGGCTTGGGAATGGAATGCTGCCAGCTCATGGGAACCTTCACGGGGGTACATTGCAATTGCTCGAACATCTATCATTACCACGGGGCTGTCCGCCCTGGTCTACAGGCTTTCATTGCTTCGCCAGCTATCAAGCATTTCCAATCCAGCATCCCACCACCCAAAGAACGGTGCGTACCCTCCTTGCCCCGTCTTATGATGCCACGCATGCGCCCTTGCCCCTGCCCCACAACCCCGTGGCAACAATTTATCGTATCCCCATTGCAGCTCCAGCCCACAATGCACCTCAACCAACAGCCACACGAACATTGGAACAAAACAGGTCCGAGTCAGGACATGCGAGCTAATGATATTGAGGGCAAAATTAGCGAGCATAATGAGAGACACACGTTCTGTGACCGAGAGCTTGTTGGTTACTTGGGGATGCATTTCGCCATGGGTATGATGCGGGAGGTGGATTCGGGAGAGAAGTTTGAGGCGGTGAAAAGCGATGTGAATGAAGAAGAAGAGAGCGTCGTAGATGAAGAAGGCCGCGGCGAGTTGTAAGATCAGCTGTCGACTGGTTGGCGGTAGAGGCGGAAGCGCACGGCGGCTTTGAATCAACGATGTCGATTGGAAATTGTGGAGGGTTGGGAGCAGGAACGTTGAAGAAATTTGGGGGGTGACAGCGCCAGTGGGCCTTAGGTTATCCTCTTGCACCTCTGGAACGGGGGAATAGCCTCCTGAGGCTCGAATGTCCTCGATTGGGACCCCGGCGAATTTTTTGACCAGCGTGAAATCTAGGAAAAGCAGAGGTCCAATGTAGACCGCTATCTCGCCGAGCCGCTGTTGCGGTCGCCGCATTTTGGGGAGCTTTGGATGCGAAATGGCATCGTTTTGCCTGCCGCGGACGTCGATTCGAAGATGGGGGTGCTTGCCGAATTTGTACGTGTAAAGTGGTTCAATGATGATATAACTGATGATTGTCAAAAGCGTTTCGAAGCCCGAAAAGCGATAGAATGAAGACTTGTAGAGGTACTGCCAGAGTCCCGACAGCGCCGGTTGGTAGAGGGATGGGAAGAGGACTGCTGCGGACAGAAGCGTGCCCAGCGCAAGGCGATAGTAATATAGTGCAGGCCATTTATCGTGGATGGAAGGGACCATAATAAGAATATAAGCAACGCTATGATGCGTATGAATGTTTGAAAATTGTTGGCACGGCGAGTGTTAAGTAGAAAATGCTCTGAGAGTAGATCTAGCCTAGCTCTCGCCTAGATCTGACCTAGATCTGGCCCAGATACCTGGTCTAGGGCGCAGCAACTGTCTAGCGTGTCGCAATCTTACACGCGGCCTTTGAATCATGTAAATGGGAGCTCGCCCTCGCCCTCGCTTTCGTCCTTTGTCTTTCGTCTTGTACATTACCTGGTGTATGTCTTGTACCTAGATCCTATCATTAATACCATACCATCCTTCAATTGATAGTTCCTAGCCTAGTACCTGACACATATGTAGATTAGCGGGATTGCTTATTAGCAGGCCCCATCTTAACTCTACACCTCTTCTACCTCTGACGATCGGATCCTACCATAATAAAGATTCTTGTGGTTGTATCCTGTTCTCTCTTAGAATCTATCTTTCCCGATAACGTAATCTTTAATCAATTGCCTGAGCCTTATACTACAGTGCAAATGCTTTGCAAGGCTTTAGCGGCACCTCTGTGGGGCAAAATCTACGTACACGTTAGATAGCAGAAAGAAGCCACCTTGGCTCAGCGCAGTCTAGTTAATATTTCGTGCCGCCCAAAAGTAATTGATTTCCGTTCTCGGTACTAGATCCGGGTCCAACTACCAATGTAAGCCGCCATTTTGCCTTGATTCCTAAGCTTCCCGGTCAATTAAATAGCAGATTTTAGGTTTCTTAGTACTAGTCCTGCTCGTCGTTATTATTCATTTCTTAATTTTTATATGAATATAGGAGCGTTTCTCTCTAGTAAACCACTAAACCACCAAAAAAAAAGATTAAATATAAGCCAAATATATTTATACGTTTAAAGAAATACTCTTAAAAAGTTTAAATAGCTAATTTAATCGTAGTCTACTCTAACAACTTTCTTTGAGCCTACCGCTCTCCCTCCCTAAATAATTGAGTAGCTATCCACGGCCTAAAATTAAATATTACTACAGAGCTTAGTACATATGAAGCACTGAGTATACTACATATGAAGCACTGAAGAAAGCAGTGAAGTTGATTTTACAACTCTGATTCTTACTTTGCAGATTCATCACTAATTTTGATGAGACTCTCGGTAAATTCAAAAAAACGGCACAGGTTTCGCATACAACGATAGATCGATTCTGAGAGTCATCTCAAGGCTCTCGAGTTCAAATCACTTTTCCCGCGCCGGTTTCTAATCTGTTGATGTAGAACTAGCACACGCAGACAAGAATCATGACAAAGGTTGCAGTTATCATATATTTGAAGTTTGAGAAGATCTTCACTATATCTAAAATACCTCGCAGTAAGTGAGTGTGCACTGACAAATTTCGCGCAGTCAACATATATTGTCGATCAATAATCAAAGACCGAGAGAACCCTCTGGGAATTCCCCTTGAGCCGTGAGTCAATCTTCGTCAAACGTAGCCAGCTTGTATGCGAACGTCGAACTTGCAAGAACTACGGAGCCGTGCTCGGAGGGAGGGTGATAGGATCGCCTGCCTTCCACACCGGATATGAATTCCCAGTATTTGCTGGGTCGACTCGAACAACCTGAGTGATCATTGTATTGCGCTGCAACGTCGGAAACTCTACAGTGCCCCAGACGGAGCCAGGGGCGTTGATGTCCGCCCCGGCATCAATCAGAATATACGCCGTGCCCGTCGCTCCCTCCGCCAGCGTCTGGGAGATCCTCAGCGTGAGCTTATCCTGCTCACCTGTTGTCGTTTGGCCGGGGCCAATCAAGTTGCACTGGTCGACCCAGTCCATTTGCTGGTCGAATTCGACAAGGGAGAAGTAGCCTTGGCCCAAGGGAGTTAAAGTTTGAGCAAAGGAACCCGCCTGCTGGTTGGTTACCGGTCTGGTGTAGAAAACGGTGTTTCCGGCAAGACCCTTGGCCTTGAGTTGTAGCACGAGGTCGGTGACGGCAGGGCAAGCGCGGGCGAAGATTGTTTTGTGGAGATCTTGTACGTCTTTTACCGGCGCGGCTGTGGTGGGAGCTCCTCCTAGGAAAGCTGCAAAAACGAAGCTCACGGTGAGAAATGAAAGGAGGCGACTGAAGGCACCCGAGTGCTGAACAAAAGACCTCATCTTGAAAGGGCAGGATGACACTTGCGGTATCGAGACGGCGTAAAGGCGATGTATAGGAAGTAATAAGTCTTGGATTAATAGACCGTGTCGGGATGCAATTGTTGATCTTGGTTCAAGTTGTTTGAGAAGAGAATGATAGAAGACGTTCTATTAGATAGAAACGATTGATGCGATGCGGCATTTGAATGCGATAGTGCAGTGTTGGGGAGAATCGCTCTACTTTCACTTCCTTATATATCAGATACTTCGAAATACACAGCTGTCATGTTCTCTCCAACATCATTCATCAGGGTATTCTTGCACTGCCATGCTGAAAGAGAGACATCATCTGACAACAATCTGTTTGATCCTTCTATCTCACTCGGAATATGTTGGTATCAGCTTAGTGATTGACAAGGGAATAGGCCACCTCAGCATGAGGCGGAAGGAAGGGCAGTAATATGAAGGACAGAATGTTTCAATTGCTTATTTAGAGAGAATTTCAGCAATTGTTCGTGGAAAGCTAACGCTTGTAATCGTTCGGTGGGGGAAAATGCTTGTAACTGTTGACTGAGAGACAGTTGCTTGATGGCTCGCCAAGACTCGTCACTTGATGTAAGAGTCTTGATATTTCTACCCTTTTCTTGACAAATCAAATTAGAATTGCCTTACTCAAGGTTACAGTACTCCATCCTCGAGATCCTTTCTCGGCTAGTCCAGGCACTTTCGCATACCGTGTGCCGTACATCTCAGCCTCCACCAGTGCAGGTGCGGCGAACCATGATCCCGAACAGGATCATTAAGCACACCCTGATTACGAGGTGGCTGCCAACATCGAAACACCACTCAGGGGGATCGCATGGCACAGAGAATCCTACTCTATCGATGTTTGAAGTCAGCATGTCAAAACCCATGTTTCAAAGTTCCCAATGACATAAAAATGTCCTTATTTGAGTCCGGTACTGCAACTGCTGGGTTGCTATGATGTTGGATACAACACAAGGGGGATCTCGGAGTGACAGAAATCCCACCGGGTTGGTCTGAGAGTCGGCGTGCTAATAGGAGCTACCAGAAGTTCGAAACATGATCTTTTACCGTAGGTGAGAAAGGATGTTATTGTTTCAAGCGTCTTTGGAATTATCATGAAGCTGAATGATTTTAGAAGCGTCGCTAAGAACATCATTTCCTTTGGTTACGTGTTCATATCAGAGGACAGAATGGGAAAGATGGGGGCGAAGATGAATATAAAAGACTGCATTGCTCCCCCGTTCTCAGCATCAGAAACCATTCCGCAATCAGAACAGTATAGTGCCTGCAATCTCAACTGAGTATTCAACCTCGATCACAAAGACCATACTTGTTCGACAGACTATCGAAAGTCCAACCACTCAAACCCTTTATCCCATACAGTTAGCATTCTTCCACGATGCATTGTAAGCTCCTATCTTCCTACAGATGGTTTCATACTAATTCATAATACAGACAGTACCTTGACACTTTGCGCCCTTGCTGCCTGCTCCAGTCTAGTCAGAGGGGGGTTAGCATCACCAGCGGTTAGACGTGATGCTTCTCGTTCTATTCAAGACAAGGTCGTAGAGCATCTTCAGAGCAACAACAAAGTCACCTGGCAGCCAGCAGGGAACGGCCATTATGTCGATATACCTGAGGACACTTACAACAAGGCACTAGACGCTGTAGGAGAGAGCAAGAGCAACAAAGACAGAAGAGGAGCCCCCAACGATGGCACTGTAGCCGGCTACGCAGTCACCAATGCAGTGTGCTACAACCGCGGCGCATTGGCAACAGACAACGACATCACGCAATTCGCCGTGAGCGCATGTGACGGGCTCGTTAACAACGCCTTACCACCACTCGCAGCAAATGTACTTCGAATCTGGCAGTCGGCGACGCAGAACGATGTCCAGGGTCTGGCTGCCTACATAAGGTTCGGCGTCAAGATCTTGCAACCGAACAGTATCTCCAATCCGTCGCTTTGTCAAGCGGCCGTCGACGCGTTCAACAACTATTGCCAGAATGGCAACGGTAACAGTCAAGGAGGAGAGCTGGACGTGGGTGGAGTAGTCAGGTTCAGCGCTGATCCCACCGAAGTGGCTACCAACTATTGATAGCGGGCTGTGCCTGGCGGCGTGGAGTTTGATCTCTAATCGCGTGATTGTTGAACTTTGCTGTGGGATTGCAACTCAAGCGTTTCTGTTTGCAGTAAGATAGACTGTCATTATTGTACAAGAACGACGGAGCAGAGCATGTATCAACGTGGAATACGGGGTTAAGCTGAAGCAAATTTGGGCTTATGTACTGTACTTACGTCACGGTTTTTAATCGGGTTAGCTCCTAAGGCTGAGCCCCGAACAACAACAGAATCTCCCTTACCTTTCACTCAGCTGCAAATCCTTCGCAAGGAGGAACCGCAGATAGTGGCTGTGAGATCGAATCCTCATGTTTCATAGCTTTATGTATTGCTAATCACCAACACCTGCCTTTGTTATATACGGTAGACTGTCCTGCTAAGGTCTCTCCTTAGACATCTTCTACTTTTGAATTTTGAAGTTTCTTCTCAACAGCAACTTTCTCAGTACAACGAGATCAAAAATCCTTGTCTTTGTACTTTTCAACGCTCAATTTCTTCAAGTATCGTCTGCCTATTATCATTCGAAGGATTGCATCAATGGATTCGACGCTTAGTACGTCTACGCAGCGCGAGGCTCTTCTTCAAACATGCTCAAATGGGGAAACCTCAAAGTTGCAGGAATTACTTCACACCTCTCAAGAACATGGTCAAGATCACGACGCCCAACCTTCCGCATCGTTGGAATCTTCCCTCACCACCGCCATGTTGACCAAAGCAACCCAAAACAACCACCTTGATACTGTTCGCTACATTCTAACACTCCTTCCTGGAATGAAAATCCCCGAGGAAACAGTCCGCCGGGCACTTTTATCACCCTCGATTGGGATGTACAAAACACTATTCACGCACGACCCAAGCATCATACACATGATCATCAGCGAAGGCCGAGAAACCCAATTAGGCAAGGCACTGAGCATCCCGGCATCACCGGAGTACATTACATTTCTCATCTCCTGCGGACTCAAGCCTAGCAACGACCCCTTTGACGCGAGTCCACTCGGGCTCGCATGCGGAAGATGGCAAACGAGATCCGTGGAGCTCTGCACGATCCTACTCCAGCACGGCGCCTCGCTGCTGCATTCTGGGGCTTTGGCAGCAGCGGCGAAGACCGGGCGGATAGAAGTGGTGAGCTGGCTACTGGAGCAGGGTGCTGATGTGAATGATATTGTCACAAACGCTGCATTGATCACACATCCTTGCAAGGGTCACCCTTGGCCGGCCTTGCACGCGGCCATTGAGAGCGGGCATTTAGAAGTTGTGCGGTTGTTGCTAGATCGAGGCGCTGATCCTGATCTTCTGGATAAGAAGGGGCGGACGGCTTATGCAGTGGCTAAGGCGGGTGGGGATCAGCAGATGATTAGTCTTCTTGAAAGTTTTGGAAGGGCAGGAGCAATGGACGGAAGATCTGTCTAGGGGTTTCCGGTTAATTGTTCACCTAGATGTTTGTATAATACTATCGGTCATGAATGCAACGTTCAAAAGTATGCGTAAAAGGGACTGCTGAGCAATATTCGGATGAATAATACTGACTTTATCGAGCCTTATGAAATATCAGTGCGCTGAATGAAGACAACTCGCGTCCATCCCTTCCTCAATCTCGAGTCCTCAAGGTTTCCGCACCCATGCTCAGACATATCAGGATCGCTCATGCTGTCGCGCCATCTACGAGGGAAGGTACTCGATAGACTTCAATATCAATAGTGAGGGCTGAATGGAACCATGTTGAAAACACAATTTGTCGATCACTACTGACTTAGCGCCGAAAAACGTATCTCGATCTGGTAGACATGTGTCTGGTTACTCATCTCTTAGCTTCTTAATTCCATCTTCGATCATCACAAACCCGTTGCATTTCTACGATTATGCGGAGAACTCTGATTTACAATGCAGAAGGCTTGCTGTTCTTATTCGGCCTTGAAGCACGAAGTAGGCTAGACGTAGCTGGTTGAGATCAGTAATCGGGGAATGACAAAGCCTTTTGCGCTTGGTCTGCTGCGAGGCGAAATGGAAAGGGAGGTGTATTAAAAGGTATTGGGTCTCTGCTTTTGAGATGAGCAGAACACGTTCTCGTTCAATTGCACTCTCAATCTCTCTCTCTCAAAAAACGCTTGTTTCCCAAATTCTTGCCTTTCTCCTTGAAATCCTTCTAATCCCCGACACCAACGCTTATTCATTCCAACCCCAACACGCACTAATCGCCCCAACAACCAAACAGAATCCAGCAGCAATGGAATTCCCCTCCATGACCAAGACCTGGCACAACAAGACCTACCCTGCAATAAACCCTAGCCACCCCTCCCTGTCCGCCGCTGGCAAAACAATCTTCATCACAGGCGCGTGAGCGCGCAGTCCACTATCCCTTCCATCCACTAGCAGTTGGTCCAACAGTCTAGCTAACCTTGACATTGAACCTCAGGCGGCGGCACCGGCATTGGCGTTGAGATCGCTCGTAGCTTTGCAGTGGCGCACGCCTCTACGATTGCCATTTCAGGGCGAACGGAGAAGACTCTCTTGGCTACCAAGAAAGCAGTCGAGTCCTCCTTCCCAGAGACCAAAGTCCTCACCTTTGTCGCCGACAGCACGGATGAGAAGGCCGTCGACGCAGCGTTTCAAACGGTTGGCCACGTCGATGTGCTTGTAAACAACGCAGGCTTCATGGCGGAGCTCGTCCCCGTATCTGAATCGGAGCCCGCGAATTGGTGGAAGGCGTTCGAGGTCAATGTCCTTGGCGGATATTTTGTTACCCGCGCTTTCCTTCGCGTTGCAGCGCCGAAAGATGCCGTGCTCATCAACCTCACTACGGGCGCGGCCCATCTCTCGTCCTATCCCAAATATAGCTCATATCAGGCCAGTAAGCTCGCGGGGACGAAGTTCTTCGAGGGGGTCGCTGTTGAGAACCCCGGAATTAGAGTGCTGAATGTGCATCCGGGTGTTGTAGAGACGTTGATGGGAAGGAAGGGCTTGGATGCTGGGTCGCCGTTTCCGATTGATGAGGGTGAGTCTCTTGTCTTTGCCATCTCCTTTCCAATCCTCCTTCCCGTATTTTGCGCCCAACTCTTATCCTTTCCGTCTCTTTCCATACTTCTTGGTTATACAACCTAAGGTGCATCGTGCATTGCTGATGTTTGGCGGTTCTGCTAGTGTCACTGCCTGCGGATTTCCTAGTCTGGGCAGCGAGTCCTGTAGCCGAGTTCTTGAAAGGAAAGCTCGTGTGGAGTAATTGGGATGTCGAAGAGTTGACGGCTCGCGCAAAGGAGCTTGAAGAGGGAAGTGCGTTGACACTGGGATTGAATGGGTGGCCGTATTTGAATTATACGTCCATGTCGAACGGGGCTGTCAAGACAAATGGTGCAAACGGCCATTAGTCGAGCAAAAGTTTGCTTGAGGGAGAATCTCTTCGTCTATGGAGCCAACTTGCATCTCCTGATAGGTTGCTAATCTTAAACTATGGGGACGGAGCTCGAAGAATGACAGAGATTCTTATTTCGTTGTCAAGCGTGACATGGAATGTTCTTGAAATAGGTACTCTCGTAAGGTGGGGCATCCTGGAATTCTCTTCACTTTTAGGTGGTTTGGTTAGTAATCTTGGCCTCATAGGGCTAAGCATCCATGTGAATAGCTCCTTATTTTTCCTTCCGCACGCTCTGGTCTACCCTCGCCGAAGCACATGTCGCGGCGGGGCCCCCGCTTCCACCCTCCTGGCTATCCAGAGAATCAGGTAAATCCAGCAGGGTGGCCCGCTCCATCGTTCGCGCTCTAAGTAGGTAAAGCCATCATGAGCTTTTGCTTGTTGCTCTGCCCCCCTTCCATATGCAGGGGCGTGAGAACGACTGGCTCAGAGATGTCTGAGCACGGTCGCATGGTGGGGTCAAGATAGCGCCTTGGTCATACTCTCTTCTCTGCGAGCTGAAAAGCCCTTTCTTTGACGTCGCTGTTATATGGGCTCTCACCTCTACGTTTTCGAGCTTACGCTGGCTGATACTCTACAATGGTATGGCGGAATGTTCAATGTTTGGACTCGAGGACCACTTGCTGACCATGTTAGCCTTTGCGGGAGTTGAAGCCTGGTACAGGTCCCGGACACAACGAGGAGGCTAAAGTCGAGTTTGTCAAAGTGTTTCTGCAATATAACGGATCGCTGATGTAAAATACTAGCATCGTTGCTGTACACGGACTGAATCCGTTCAATCGCGACAGCACAGAAAATCATGCCTGGAACACGTGGAGGAAACCCGGGACCGCTGATGGAAATCTATGGCTGAGGGATAATCTACCAGAGGCCGCTCCAAATGCTCGGATATTTCTTTACGCCTACAATTCAAACCCTGTGTTTAGTGCATCCAAGGAGAGACTGGTTCATCAAGCTGATGACCTGCTTGAAACGCTACACTTGAAGCGTACAAACAACCCAACAAGGCCGATCATCTTTGTGGGACACAGTCTTGGCGGTGTATTGATTAAACAGGTCAGTTGTCCATAGTCAACTTTCGCGCCTCTTATTGACTACCTGGCTCTAGGCGCTAGTCAACGCTCACAACAACCGTCGGTATACTGCCATACGAGAGTCGACGTAAGTATGTCAAGCTATCCGTTTTAGCCCCGTTGTAACACAAAGCAGCTTTGGACTTGCTTTCTTCGGAACCCCTCATGATGGAGGGAACGACGCGCTTGTAAAGTTGGGGAGAAGTTCCATGGCTATCGTCAGGGGGATATTCCGTGATCCTCCTAACGATATGATGCAGGCTCTTTCCCATGGCTCGCTGTTCGCCGATGTGCTTCAAGCGAATTGGAGACACCAACTCAACCTCTATAAAATCGTTTCTTTTTACGAAAAAGAGGATGAGCATCACGTAAGTGTTGATTATAGCTTCCTTCAAATTGATCGGACTGAAACTTTACAGGTTCGTATTGTGCCGAGAGCGTCTGCTGTAATCGGACTTCCTGGAGACATTGAAAATCAGGTTGGTATTGATGCAAGCCACAGCGAGATCTGCCGGTTTGATCCTTCAATCATGATGGACATGGACAATTACGAGAAAGTGCAGGGCAATTTTCAAGAGTTGTACGAGGGTGCGCTCGAAAGGCAGGGTGAGATCCTCCCTAATGCTCCCGAAGGGGACCTTGAGACCAGACTGGCAGCCTTGAGAGGAGCGCAGGCTTCTAAGTCCTTGGGGGATATATAACAATTGTTCTTTTGAAGCTTGTGAACTTGAATTAGCATTTTACTACATTCCGTATTGTGGCAAGAACTCATGGTGATCGAAACCAATGCTGATTATGCAAACTGTGTCCGTAGGAAAAGACCGCTTCTCGCCATCATCAATTCGGGAGCAGCTCTACTACGAGGTTCCCAACCGCCGGATCCACTCCTTCGTAGGGCGTGAGGATATTATAAGTAGGATTGACCAAGCGTTCTCTGCCGGACAAGGCCCTCGCATCGCAGTCCTGCAGGGAATGGGCGGTCAGGGCAAGAGTCAGGTAGCATTGGAATACTGTCACAGAAAGAAGAACTCGCCATACTCGGCCATCTTCTGGGTCGACGCGACGAATGAAGACACGACAATTGGAAGCTTTCAGTCTATCTCCGAGCGCATCAAGAGCCCAACAGATCATCTTCCGGACTCCGACGCAAGAGTTGCTTTCGTACTTCGAGCTTTGACATCGAGGTTCACTAGCTGGCTTCTGGTCTTTGACAACTACGATGATCCCACCGCTTTCCCAAACATCCAGGACTTCTTTCCCAAAAACGACCTTGGAGCAATATTAGTCACTGGCAGACATGCAGATGCTGGTGCATTGGTGATCGGACGTGGTATTGGTTTTATCGAATTGCCTGGTCTGGACAAAGAGGCGACCTTGGCCTTGCTTATTGAACAGAGTGAGATCAAAGATCCTAGCTCTCAAGATGCGGAAGCCATCGTAGAGAGACTCGGGTACCACCCACTCGCCCTCACACAGGCTGGTGCTTATATAAGAAAGCGGAAAACTACGCTTAGCAGGTTCTTGAATGACTACAAGTGTCGTAGGGAACTGATTCTAAAGAATACGCCACAACTATCCCAGTACAGGAAAAAGCTAGGTGATGCAGAAAAGGAGACTTCATTGAACGTATTTACGACCTGGGAATTGTCGTTTCAGCAGCTTCAGTCACACTCTACTGAAGAAAGTCTGGAGATCAGAATCTTAACACTATTTGCGTTTTTCGACCCCAAGGACATATCTGAGAGATTCCTTGCTGACTACGTCGGCAATTACCTTGTAAATTCTGGCGATGAAGGATCATCTACAGAAAGTGTCGAAGTACTTGATTGGCGCAAAGACTTTACCGACGATCAATGTCAATGGAACAGTGATATATTTAAAGATGTCTTGATAAATTTGAAAGAATTCTCGCTGCTGCAATCGTTTAGTCACGGATCAGACGGATTCTATCATTCAACGTTACACCCCCTTGTCAAAGACTGGATTCAAATACGAACAGAGAAGTCTGTCTATCAGGAAAATACTTTAGCAGCAGCTGTACTTCTTGGTCAAATGATTGCTTTTTCTTACCGTCACGACGAGTTTTGCCTACCCCTATCACTTAAACAGACTATCCTAGTTCACATCATAACACAAGAGGATAATTATGAAACCCACGCGCGATTGCAATCTACAATGCCTTTGAGTCAAGAACAACTCAATAATTACTTAATCGCGCGAAACTGGTTCGCTGAGCTCCTCCTTAGTATGGGCTCATATAAATCCGCAGAGATGATTTACGAACGAGGAAAAGCGGATAGTGAGATTCTACTTGGGCCAGAACATTATGATACGCTGAGAATTGTAAGTGGTCTGGCAACGACGTATAGGTATCAAGGAAGACTGGCAGACGCGAAAAAGCTAGAGATGCAAGTTCTAGAGACGAGAAAAAGATTGCTGGGGGTAGAGCATTCACACACGCTGATCAGCATGGATAATCTAGCATTAACGTATACGTATCAACAAAGATATGCGAAGGCGTTAGAGCTGAATCTGCAAGTTCTAGAGACGAGAAAAAGAGTGCTGGGGGTAGAGCATCCAGACACACTGATTAGCATGAACAATCTGGCAACGATTTACTATGAGCAAGGGAGATGGGCAGAGGCGAAGAAACTGGTGATGCAGGTCTTTGAGACGAGAAAAAGAGTGCTGGGGGTAGAGCATCCAGACACACTGATTAGCATGAACAATCTGGCAACGATTTACTATGAGCAAGGGAGATGGGCAGAGGCGAAGGAACTGCTGATGCAGGTCATTGAGACGAGAAAAAGAGTGCTGGGGGTAGAGCATCCGAACACGCTGATGAGCATGACCAACCTTGCTCATACTTATAAGAGTCAAGGTTGGAACGATGAGGCAATTAGATTGATGAAAGACGTAGTAGAGCGTCGTACCAGAGTGCTCGGGGCTGACCACCCCTTCACACGGAGATCAGCTAAAGATTTAAGCGACTGGACGCAGGCTTCAGATAGCTCTGAATGTCCCTCTTGAATTATTCGTCTGGACAAGGTCAAGTGGGTCATAGTGTTTGGAGGCTGCTGAAGAAAATGAAGTCATTAGACTGTATTAACAACCTTTAGCTCTGGTCGACAAACAACATCAACAGCCTTTCCATTCAACAAAACTCCATCACCCAGCCAATTATCACCAAAGCTCTCGATTTCCCCTGGCTTTTTCGTCACAGCTCATCCAAATTCGCCTGTTATGCTTGCTACGTCTACGAGGACGGGGGGAAAGGCTGTAGCGACATCTCAAATACTTCCATCACTCAAGTCACCTTCTCGAGTTCATATCGCAGGCCACAAACCCCGTGGCCTACGAACCAACCCCGTTCCTTTACCTTCACTTCTCGGCATGCTATACGCATCTTCCCTTTAGACCTAAAGCGTAAAGTGCATCTCCGCACTGCTTCATTCGACGTCAATCATCTCACTGCCGTCATTCGGCGTTCAGCGAATCAGGATGGAATATGCAAGGAAAGAGCTTGATACTTTGTGAGAATAGGGTTCTACAAGGCCACCTCTGGGCACAGACTGGTTGCGGCACTTATTTAGCATACGAGAATGTGATATAACCCACCACCATCCCATCGACCACCACAGAAGCGCGGCCCTTGCGTCGCTGTTTGACTACAATCTACCAAAAGAAAAGTGGAGAGGCTGGCAAGGGAGCGAGAACCCGGATGGAAGGTTTACTTGCTATTCCGGAGTGTTTATGTCAAAGAGCTGGACCCTAAGGAATGGATAGCAGCAGGAGGCTCACACATGTTCTCTATTATGTATCTCATGGAGTTTGTTTTAAAAAGTGCCGCATGCACACCAATATACCGTCGACCCCTTACTTAGAGAGGAGGAATCTCCAATATTTGGGAGTAACCTTTTACGTCTCTCCACGCCTGCAGAACGGTCTGCGTTACCCTTACTTATCACCACCCACCCGCCATATCCAGTACGAAGCCCTCCACCAACCTCCCTAATCCAAAGCCATGACACATCACGCAACGGGACGTGAGAATTCAAAACTCAGCTGAAGTGGGTGAGACGAGGAGATTGATCGAGGTATTAGATCTCAGCATCATCTCTTCCTTGAGTTGAGGTTAGTGAAATGTCTCTAGTGATGGGATACTGAGATGGTATCGGCTGTGAAGTTGGACGGGATCTATAGTTATGAGTATGATTGTAAATGGTGATGTAGGTTCGTTAGGGTTGGCGCCGATAATAGTGGGTGTGGAGCAGGGGATGGCAGATGTTATGAGGTTCATGTGAAGGGTCGGGTTTTGGTTTTACCATGAATGCACACACTTGATATAATTATATTTGGTTTTTTAGTACATTACTGCAGCCACATGGCAATTAAATCTCTCACCAGAATTTGATATCAAATCCCGAAACGCCGAAAATAGCTTGGTTGCTAATCTATGCTCCAAAATGGGTTTGAAAGGTATTATTAGATATCGAAGAAGCTTCAATGACAAGTTCTTCTACTGACACATCCCTTCACTTCTTGCGCTACACCCTGAAACACGAAACCCCCTCTAACACTTCTTCCACCACATCTCTTCAACCTACTTCTCACATCAACTCTCGTTGTCGTCGAGTCGAACAGCACATCGTTTGGAATAAGAGAATGTGGGTAATGGCGACAGACGACGTTGACAAAAGGCCAAGAATCCACACTGCGGGAATTTTCGTTTTTTGTGATACGGACTAATGGAGATGTGTTGCTAGTAATATGGGGTAGAGCTGGCAAAAGAATCTACGCGGAAGATGAAAGGAATGGGGATGTGGATGGGGATGGGGATGGAGCTTGGGAGGTGAACGGCTAAGCAGAGTGAATGTGGGAAAAGTGGTTTTGGATCCTAATGTACATATTCACCAATCAATCTCCTTAAATCTCGTGGCTAGATCAAGGAAAGAAAAGGGTACCTTTTCAAAACGGTGTGAGGGAAACGCGCGCATGCGTCGCGGAGATGAGGAATGGAATCTCATATGATATTCGTATAGATAATACTGTACTCAAGACTCGAGACTCGGCAGATAGGAAGTTACTGAATCAATCAAGTCCAACCTACTTCGCTATTCGTAATTGATTTCATGATCCTTTATACAACCAATTCAACAGCTCAATCTATAACCCAGCCTAATCAAACCTTTTTACCCGCTCAATACCAAATACCCAATGAGTCTCAAGGCGGTTGCAGCCTAGTACGCAGCGAACTAAAATGAATTTCTATTTTGGACAAAGCTTTCCTCGCTCATCGCGATCAGTGTCAAAGTGACCATGTATAACAAACTCGTTGATAACCAGCTTATGTTTCTTTCTAACGGCTAAATCCAAAGCGGTCTCATGGTCACTGTTCTTGGTTTCGATGCTTGCCCCTCTATCGAGCAGCGCTTTCGACAAAAGGATTATAAGTGACAGTCGCCCCACTTGCGCAGCTCTATTCAGCGGTGTGAAATTTAGGTTATTTCTGTGTTGTCGCCGTGGGCAAGGAGAGCCTCGGCAACCTCGAAATGACCGTGGTGGCTGGCTTCTGATAAAGGAGTCCAGTTGTGACAATTTGACGCGTGGACATTTGCATTGGCCAGTAGCAGTTTCTCGACAATGGCAAATCGACCGCTTTGGGCAGCTCTGCATAGCGGTGTAGATTGCATGGAATCTTGAATCTCTGTATTAGCATCTCTGTCGAGTAATGCTTCGACAGTTCCAGCTTGTTCTTCAAGAGTTGCGTGAAACGGAGCCGTTCTACCCTCCTTATCGACGCCCTCAATATTAGCCTTATCATGATCTAATATTTGAACGACGATAGAAGTGTGTCCTTTTATTGCAGCTCTTATCAACCACGTACAAAGAAACCCATAGTCATGAGTTTCGGTAAGGGTACCTCTAGAGAGTAAGACTTGCACGACTTCTATGTGACCATGCCGGCAAGCTTCGGCAAGTGCAGTCCAGTAAGCCCAATTGTTGCTGCCATCAACCTTTGCACCATGATCGAGTAGATCGCAAACGGTACTGGTATAACCATTCTGGGCTGCTTGGTGCAGTGGCGCATAGCCGTCTGTGGTATGTCTCAATCTCAGCCCCCCGTTGGAGTAGCCTTCGAGCCATTTCCTCGTGACCATGACTGCAGGTCTCGGCCAAGGCCGTGTAGACGTACTGGTTCTGCGCGTAAATTTTAGCACCATTATCTCCATTATCTAGTAGCTGCTCAGCAACACGGGTATGCCCATGCCACCCAGCTAAGATAATAGCAGTCCCTTTATGATCATCCGTTTTTTCACTGATGGCACCACGAGCCAGTAAAAGCTTCACCACCTCAACGTGGCCATGATCGGATGCCTCCATTAGTGGAGTCCGCTCCCAGTATCCTACGGCTTCAATATCTGCATTCTGCCAAAGAAGCGAGCGTACAGCTTCAAGATCACCATTGAAGGCAAAATCATACAGCGCCGTGTATCTCTTGCCATTTCTAGCTTCCAGATGAGCTCCGAACGCAAGAGTCCACTCAAGGAGAGATGAAGGGTTCGTGTAGTCCTTTGGTGTCCAGCCATATACGTCCTTCGCTCGCACGTCTGCCCCCTTGCTGACCAGTGCCCGTACGATTACCTCATTTCCACAGAGTTCAGCGCAGTGCAATGGAGTTTTACCGCCATTGTCGTCAGGATTCAGCTTCGCTCTATTTCTTATGAGGTATGCAACGAGCTCCGGATTCCTCTTTGCAGCCGCAATGTGCAGAGCGGTTTGTCCGGAGTCATCGAATGCGAATATAGCGGACGGATCTTGTCTCAGGATAGCCCGTAGACTTGGTATAGATTCTTCTTCAGCCGCATCGAAGATAGATACAGCTAGCTGACTTCTTGCTGGCGATATCTCCCTTGGCAGCGCTGATATCGGCCGTGGAGAGATTCCACGTGTTCTCGATGCTTCCGTGTTACCGGCAATGAGCTTACGGGTTTGATCATGCTGAGAAGCAATGAATCGCGTGAATTATTGCGTCTGAATCTCTTGGCTAGTGTTCAGATGTATAATGCTCCCCCCGAGATTGTTTGATATCTCTCTGGTGGTTTGATCCAGGTCATTGAAACGACTTGACCCTTCGGCCTGCAGTACGTCTAGACGCTCTCTGACAGGGCCATCGTATTAGTAATGGATCAAGGGTGGAATTGGGCGAAAGTGAGGCTCGGGGGGTTTCAGAAATACTTTGAAACGTTGATTCATACCTCAAAGACAATAGGATTCTTGTGTTCAATTGAAATCGATATGCTTGTAGCCGTGCAGCGATCTCATCCAACGTGCTTTTGATCCATACAGACTTTGAAGCTTACCTTATACTCTTTCAATTTCGATTTCTAATGCCGAGCAAGTCGAGCCGTGCCACCAGCTCCCCAGCAATCTTATTGCAAGATAGGCAGAGTGTGCGAAGATCTTCTCCTCTTCGCTAAGCTCACTCTCTTTATCGGCTTGGTGCGAAAAGCCCAGTAGCCTTGAATTAACCCGTTGAAGATCAAGGGTGATAGCCTCTGAATCTCTGTGTTCCGGCAGAGCTCCGTTCTTGCAGATATCGCGGCTCTTCGAAACGACCCTGCAGGAAACATCCACCAGTTGAACAACATTCTTTGCCAACCAAGTGCCGTAATAGGATCTATATCAATGACTGTAGCAGTAGTTTTTTAATCTATGAAACAGGGCAGGAGTGCAACAACGCCATGATGAGAAACTCTTCAGTGCGATGATGAATGATGGTTGAGCCTTGAGATAGCTGAGGAAGGCGCACTCTCTATCGGCCCCTAGAACATGTACAAACTTCAGAAGCCGCCCAATATTGTGCATGCAGCCTCACTTTTTCAACGACTGAGTTTATGGAGTGAATGGTGAGATAAGGAGCGTATCTAGCAGAGTTGGAAAGGGCGAAGGGTAGAAATAGACGGCTGAACCCTTTGAATAGGCCCCATCTTCCAGCCTGTGAGTCCGCTGATATGATAGGGTCCTCGACTGCTGCTATCACAGCTTTCTTGAGCACATCTAAGCGATTCCCACGACAAAAACATTGAGTAGAGTCGGCCATCACGCAATTCTTCTTATCGTCTTAGGCTAAGCTCGTTCTCCTTAATAGAACTATAACCCTTTGCTTATGACTGCCGGTTTCTCTCGGTGACGAGCGCATTCGAGACAATTCTGTGAGAACAATTCCACTGTTGTGAAGGCCTGAAAGCGGAGAAGGACAGCCTAGCAAAGACAGCTGATAGTGATACTGCCGGCAATATATGCGGTGAGAGAGACCGCGATAAACAAGGCTTATATTATTCAATTAGTTCCATCAGCCTCTCAAATCCGTCAGGGAAGTCCATGTTCCACAGCGCTCTGCCACTGCTGTGTAGCGAGTGATTCTTGTTCCTTAGCCTCATGCACCGCTTCCCGAAGAGTGAGACTCTTTAATTTGGCCCTTGTTCGGCGGCGATCTTTTTTGAAGTCACACGCGGTCTTCTCGCCAAAGGCGAGTGCTAGTCGATAAGCCCATTCTGCCTTTGTCCATTTCTCGTTACGTGTATAGATAGATGCCAACCTCTTTATCCACCTAAGTATTGTTCCGTCTTGCGTGTGGATGTAATTTTGCATTTGTTCAAAGAAATCGGTAGCCAAAGGCGTGCGATCTTTATACTTCCAGTTCTTTAAAATTTTAGACACCGCCCGCTCTTGATGTAGTTCCGCTTGCAGGAAATCTTTCAGCTCATATCTGTACTCAGCTGCCCAAGCATCAATTTCTGGAAGATAGTGTTCTTCATGTTGCTGGGTATACCTTTCGCACTCAAGGTGTATTAGAGATCTCGCTGCACACGAGTGACGGTCTTCGTAAAAGCGGAGCAGGTTCTGCATGCTGCGTGCAGATCGCGAATCTGCAAAGCCGTACATCCTACGCGAAAGATTAAGGTGTTCTCGATAGAACTGATCAGCCATCTCGTAGTTTAATGACCTTTCATAATCAACACCGAGCGATCGAACACTTGCAAGCGTGCCAGCGTGCTCTGTGCCATATATGTGCATCTTGAGAGCGTAGTTTCTTCGCGCTACAATCAGCTCTTCGTCTAGCGCTAAACTATCACTTTGGGAGGCCCAGTTCGACAAAAAAGTTAAAACAACAGCGGTACACTTTGCACATATAATGTTGTCTTCCGCGCATTCCCCACTATCTTGCGCAGCAAACATATCTGGCAAGCCGGCAGCATTATATGCAGGTAGTAGAACTGGTTCTTGGATTAGTGCATTGATGTGTGGTACCAATACGATAGGTGGGCTTGAATGAAATATGCTGGAGCTGTCAGCTAGGTCCTTATCCGTTTGCATGCATTCTATAGCAGCTTTTTTGATCGCCTTCGCTGTCCACAAGTCAAAGACGCCATTCATTTTGAGCCAATTGCGTGTAGCAAGTCGCACTAAGCGATGAAGATTGAATAGTGGTTTTGGGTTCAACAGTGGGTGGGAACTATTTTCGAACACTGAGATAAAGCTGTAGGCCTTCAAAGTCCCAATGGCTTTTTGGAAAGAAACCGGGTCTTGTCCTGGAGGCAGAAGGTTTTCTGGTAAGGCTTGCGAGCTGAACATACACATGCAGGATAACAAGTCTGCAGCCTGAGCTTCGTGCTTGCTAAGATACTCAAAAGATATCACCCACGTTGTTGCGATCGAAGTATTGACATCATGGTCCTCGAACCCTTCACTGAGCAACTGAATCTTCGACGCATCGCTTCGACGGTAAAGCTCCAAATAGTCCGAAATGGACACATCATTTTGAAACATACACGAGGCAGCCTGCACAAGCGATAGTGGCAGTCGTTCTAGTTCATTAGCAAGCTCAACGTAACGGCGTTGATCGCTCTTTGGCTTTTCTTCACCAAGTCTATGAGTGAGAAGAGATTCCGCTTCCTCCGAAGACAAGGCGGAGAGGTTAATGATATCTCGACGAGCTGTAAAGCTGTTGCCGACCTTGCCGAAGCGAGTGGTCAGAAGGATAGAGCATCTCTCCGAGCGTGGAAGATATTCGGCAAGACGCATATGGCCTGACTCGTAGAGGACCTCCATATCATCGACGTTGTCTAGAACAATGAGCCACAGCCCTGATTCTTCGCTCTCAAGCCAATCCTTAAAAACTCGAAGTCCATCAACCCCCGATTTACCGCACCCAGGAAGATTCAGCTTCTTGGCTATTTCAGAACAGGCGTTCTTCAAGCGATCAGAGGAACTGGCATGGATCCAAAAAACGGATGTGTCTGATGAAGCTTTGTGCCTTTGGACATACTGCAAAGCGACGCTGGTCTTCCTACCCCTCACGTCAGATGATTCTCATAGTCACAATATTCAGCAGTTCACTTACCTCATACCGCCAAGACCCACCAACGCCACACGACAGTAATTCCCTTTACATAATTTTGATTCCAGAGCTGCAAGTATTTCCGTTCGCCCAACAAAGTCATCATTCCACCGCACTGGAACCATAAAGTAAGTCTTTGGCTTCGCCTCTACCGGCTGGCTCAGTGCAATCACTTGCATTCCTTCTGCGAGACCTGCAACCTCCTTGGAGGTCGCCGTTGCGAATATGTGATGCTGCGCCAACAGTGCGATGAAATTGTGAAGTCCTTGCGCAATCTGCTGGACCTCTTCATCCTTGCGCATACTCTTCAGTGCCTTCCATCCACGCTCAAGAGTTGAAGCGCCTTCGCGTGCAAGTGCTGCATCAAAGATTACCTTCAGCTGTGACATCTTCTTCTCACATCTCTCAAATACTGGGCGTAACTGTTTCAATGACTCGTCGCATGGCTCACTCTCTGCTCGCTCTTTCGCTCGGCCTAAAGTGCCAGCCACCAGGGGCAAGATCGATTCAACCTCACGAAACGATTCGGGTAATGCATCGGCCTTGTCACTATATTCCTTGACCCGACTCAGAGCTCTCGCACTAAGGTCAGCGAGAGTCATGATGTTGACTATGATGCCAAGAACAGCAAGGCCTTCTGCGCCGCTCATCTTGCGCGTACGTTCTAACGGAGTATCTTATAATACCGGAGGAATGACTTTCACAGCTTCGTTGAACGACTCAGACAGTCTGACATTATATGTGCTGAAGTTTAGTTCCTCAACCTCAGCGGCAAAATGCCTTTTAATGGCCGGGCGCTACTGTGGCGTAGCCTTCAGCCGCGCTGAAGTATTTCCTAGGTTTGTCGTGTCTCGGTAACCATTCATAATCGCTATCGATCTACAAGGGGACTCTGTAAGATATTGAAGAACCGTTTAAGATCATGACCATAATATGTAGTCCCAAGTTGTGAGTATTGTCAATCGCAAATAGATTAATGTCAAACAGTATTTACTCCTACAGATCATCGCACTCGACTACTCACTCTCTTGACCTCGAGTTGGTCTTGATGAAAGGTTCCCCTGCTATGTGCAGGTCACCCTGTTCCCCCTACCGTGTAGCTTATTAGCTCGAATACGAAGGACCTGCGCCGATTCGCTGGTTTGCTCTGGTATTGCCGTTGTAATTTGATTTGACAGACCAGCACCACTTGAAGCGGTATCGCTGTCGCTGCCACCTGTTGGATCGCTGACGCTGCTATTTGGCTGACTGCTTTCGGCTGCCAGATATACGACCAAATTTGCCACTTATGTTTTTCTCGCCCCAAATTGATGATGCCTTTCTTCGGAACGTTTTAAGGTAGGAGCACTCGAGACGTCAAAGACGGTAAGCTGAAGAAAAACAATCAAGCCGCATGCAACGGCTGGTCTGTTAGCGGCATATACTCGTGGTCCGTCTCGACATACAGATATACGGCGAATAGAAGCCATCATTATTTCCCAGAAGTACGTGACTCTTTGAACTATGCTCTGATCCTATCGAAAATGAGCCATACACATTACTTGCGCTCTCCGAGATGTTTCCTAAGTAACCAACGCGAAATAAATCAAGAGGCGAGCAGGATGTAATACGAAAGGGAAAAAGAAGCATTGTGGGAGTAAGATGCAGGCGCTATCAGATGACCAAAGACTCAAAAAAAAGGCTTCAACAGCGTTGTATTAGGATGGCGATATAGGCTATGGTAGGCAAGATATTTACTTATTTACTACCTCTCATGTCGTTATCAACCGTTCACTTCGGGGGCAGGTCTAACATGGCGCTTTGGTGCAAATATTTTTAGCGAAACCTTTGTTGCATTTATAGATAATTGACCACCACAATCCCTATCAATGCTCACCGAACCGAGTCTTGCGATTGGTCCAAAAATTTCGACTGGCATCGCACCTTCCTGAATCATTCAATTGGATTGAATGGAGGCCGAATTATTGTGGGTAAGAGCCAAGGTGAAGAGATGCGAGGAGAATTGGATGAGCTTATACTCTGGGAATATGAGGTACCAAGAGTGTGAAGGTAATCACGTTGTTAGCAGTACAACGGTGGTAGACCATAAGTCCGGGAATAAGTCGTTCCTCCTCTCTGTACTGGGAAACTTGTGCTTCCATTGTGCTTGGAAACAACTCCCCAAGAGCCCGAAAACGGAGTCGAAATCCCGAATGTCTTCAATAGCTCATGATGACCTGAGATGATGTGATTACGGTTTCAGTATTAGGGAATTCTCAGAGCTAGGTAAAACTCAATCTGGTTCTGAGCCGCATGTGTGTACACTCAATTTCTTCATACACCCGGTACTCGAAACAGCGGCGAATCCTGAAAGCCCCATGTTGCCACAACCTTGATCGCACTGACTTACCCAACTTCATTCAACACGTGAAACCGCAATCTCCCTGCCTAGAGTCGCTATCGTAAGCCCCAAAACTACAGTGATGGTCCGCATCCGCATCCGCCCAAGCCTGATCGCCATAGTTGAAAGGCACAGGATCGGCATTCATGTCCCCTGCCGTCACGACCAAGACCGAAGGAAGCTGGCTGGTGACACCGACACCTTGGTGGGCTGGTGCATCGGCTGCGACGACATTCCCTGCTTCGTTCTCGAATCTGATCCCTTGTCAGCAACCCATCGAAGTTCGGATGTGCAGTCGAGCTGCTTACGCAAGGCTGCTCTTGTCAATACTGGCGGCTTGATAAGCAAGACTTGTAGCTTAGAATTAGGTAGGCCAATTTAGAACACTCTTCATTGTCGAAAATCCCGTCTTGGGTCCATAAGTGCTTTGAGACGGAGGAGCGCTATCACAGTTTGAATCATAGGTCACAACATCACATCTTTCACTCAGGTCCCTTTCCACCAGAGAAGTATGCAATGACATTGTATGTCTGCGCTCTGCGCGACTTGGGAACCTTTTGGATGGTGGGAAAGTCAGAACGATACCAGGCTCTGTATTGCATAGAATAGGAGTGTTGTGCAAGTTCGAAGTTCTGCCTGCTAGTACAACCGGAATGAGGCAAAAGAATCCTAGGAGTGTAAAGGAGATGACTCTCATATTTGGTCTAGGAAATGTGTGAGTGGCTCGAATGTTGGGGAAGGTTAGGATGAATAATTGAAGAAGCTCGAAGAGGTTTTTTAGATTCTATCATTGTACATGGTATTGATCCATGATTTCTGCTCACACAAACACATACACGACGCTCATGTTGGCTGCAGTCACAAAATTGGCGAATCAAAAAAGTACTCTTCACTTCATGAAATGAAACTCGAAGCAGTAATCTCCCTGAGTACCTAGATGAAGAGTGCAAGATTTTTTTTTGGCACGGCGTAGGTATTGTACGATGCTGTGCAGTATGCTGCGCCAAATTAACGCATATAAAAGCCAATCGTGAAGGTGTTGACCAGTGCCGCTTCTAAGATATGGCATGAGTTGTGGGACAGAAAGACGCACATTGCAATTCTGAATGAGTAGTCTTGCATGACACAAAGTTGCAAGACTCAACAACAAGGGCGGTAAGACGAACCTGTGTGACCATCTGTTTCGTCGTTATTTATGCTGTGTTGTGAAGGTGAACATCAGAGCTTGCTATCTATCATTCGTCACTTCTATACCTCTCGTTGGGCCTTCCTACAGAAGTAGGAGAAAGAAGGCGGCACCTCTGAAACAGCGAAATCTCCAAAGTATAGTACTGAGTCCTGACTATCACGATCATCATTATCCGACTTCTAGAATTACCTCAGCCACGAGAAGATCCATTTCTCTCGAGGACATTCCACGAGTTTCACAACAATTTTGAAAGCTGTGCGATCGCATAGCATACCAAGAAAAGACGAAGTCTTCTGACAGCCTTAGTAGCAGAACGATCGAAGGGATGACCGCAAGGGGAGATGGTCGTCTTTTTCGTTCGTTTCGTGTATGCCCTTTCTGCTGCGCTTATACTGACAGGCCGCCGTCACATAGGTCGCCCACCCCTAAAGTGAAAATAGGCCTGACTATTACCATATCATCGCCGATTCTCGAGTCCTTACCTTCATCGCCATTTCGCATCGTAGTCACCGCCCGCATTTAGCCTCACCAAACACCCAATCTCCCATCACTCTAGCGACCTATCTCAATGCTCTGGGTGATACACACAATCGCTCCTTCAATAACATTGTATACACCTCACCGAAGACGGCAACACATAATTGCATCGAGATTTGGCCGCGTGGCTGGCCCCATTATGTATGGGACCCAGATGATCTGCGAGACAGTTGGGAATTTGTGACCGTTCCAGTCGATGGAAACTTGGAAGTCCGTCATAAGGTAAGCAGAGTAGAAATTGCTGAGACGGGGCTGAATACTGGAGAGCGACACAAAATTTCTTTGACAGATAAGTGTCTGGGCACAAGGTGGATTGGAAACGCTCGAAAGAGTCAAATTCAAGCAGTGGAGAGACGGAGAGGAGATGGAAGGAAAAGATGAGCTTGGTAGGTATACAATGGGCAAAGACCGAATGATTTGGTGTTCGTCATAGAAACTGGTGAAGTCGAATTCGAGGTTGCTTAGGTATTATGTCGGAACCGAGAAAGATAACTACGGAAGGGCTGCCTCCAGGGAATACAGGTCTAGGAGGGACATTGAGAACCTATGAATGCTTTCCATTTGCTGGATTGATAGTCTCGCATAAATGTGGCTAAAGGGACAATTGCATGCCAATGGCCAAATATGCAACGTTCGATGAACCGGTAAAAGGTGACGCTATCAAACCAATAGCCAATACTGGTTTAGCTCCGATATCATCCACTGCCATCAAACCTCTGCAGATCAGATCACCTTAGTAGCTCATCCAAGTAGGCCCACTCCATCGAATCCAAATCAGCCTGAAAGGAGTCTGAGCTTATGGGTAGACCATAGTTGCTGCTGATGTCGCTCAAAAAACCTTGGTCACTCGGATATATATCGTTGGTCTGATGTTGTTCGCTCATTTGTGAACGAGATGGCATATGAGAGCAATCGTCCATATTCGAAGCCACGGCTGAGGCAGTCATGATAGGCCTTCTGTGGGAAAGTAGAGTTGAGATGAGACGAGGTGGCTTCAGTTTCGTCCCAGAGTGACTTTGGCTGTCGCGTGCGAATGCTGTCTCACGTGCTTCCCAAGCCTTGATGGTCATGTTTTGAATTGCAACAAACAAGGCGTTCTTCTTGTCGGTTAGCATTTCCGGGTAATGCTCGAAAAGCTGACCAAGCTGACTCCAAGCTCTAGCCACCAAATCTCCTGTTGTGCGTTGGCGCAGTGCACTAAGCGTATATGCAAGTGCTTCCAACTGAAAATATACCTTGACATGCCATAGAAATCGTTGTGTGCTTTTGTTTGAATGGATAATGTTGGCTTCCTCGACCATCTTCAAGCAATTGGAGAAGAGCATATCCTTCTCTCTCTGTGGCATAGTCTTGAGCCCTTCCGAGTATTGTCGAGGGTGATGTGCGATGAGTCGGAACTTACAAATAGCGCACCTCGCCACACCGGCAACGAGCACGTGCAAAGGTATCATAGGATCACAGAATCTTAGAAACTTACGCTGAAGAACCCGTTCCAGTTCGTCAATGGTTTTATCTCTCTCAACAAGAAGCATCGCAATGCTACTGGAGCTGTGTTTCTCGCCATCAAAAGTACCCGAGGAGTCTGAGTGTTGCATGAACCTGCCAATTTCGAGGCGAAGCATACAAAATGTCATTTCTGTTAAGCCTGTATGTTCCAATGGTGGCTCTCTCATATTCGGGCTCAAGTCACTATCGTTAATGTTCAAGTGGGGTTTTGTGTCCCACAAGTGAGCCATGACTGAGGCGCCTGAGCCAGAAAGCGCCGCACTTCGGCTGTCGAGTATTACAATCTGCCACCAGAGGCGCCTCCGCATTTCACTCTCAAATATCGATAGACCTAAGGAGGTGCCGTCGCGATGAAGACCGAGCCTCTGGCCAATCCGGACAGCAACACCGGTAATTGCCCAAAGCGAACGGTGGTCATAGAATTGACGAACCGAGAGCTTGCCTGTCAGCACGCGGTAGAGACGTAAAGCGGGAAAATGGGTTACACACCAGAAAAAGGACAAATGCTTGAAGAATTACCAAATCTGAAGACCGAAGGAAACCTGCGCTAACGAGTGCTTGCTGAGTTCCAAGGCGATACTTAGCCAACAGCGTTGACTTTGCCTCTCCAAACATACTTTCACATTCGATGGTGCTTAAGGAGGTCACTGCGAAAGTATAGATGGCGAACATTAAAGCCTCTAGCCCCTGTGGCACATGTTCTAGATCGCCAGCTGCCTCAAGAACTAGCTGCTGCATTGTGGGCGCGTGTATAATCTTGGTCAGAGGGTTGACATTGTCTAGAAAAGTTTGCCATAATCTGAAGATGTGTACGGGCTGGGGATGGAGGTCGATCAAGTTCACCGTTGGAGAAGGCGACCCAAAAAGCAACGAGGCTTCATCAACATTAGTCGAGTGGTTGGTATTTTGGGTCGATGCCAAGAATTTCTCTTCCTCAGAGGATTCAGGTAGTAACTCCTTTGGTTCTCGGAACTGAGTTTGAGAGTCAGAGTTGGCTCAATGTAACAGCGACTTGGAGCGTAGTTAAGGATGGATACATATATAAAAGCAAGAACTGATTGGGCTAACGATGCACTGTACCTCTTCGCTCAGACCGGTCCACAGATCGCTGTTTCAAGGAAGCCGTTAATTGGTGTTCAATTTCGGCGGGCTTTGATATCTGTTACTTACTTGTCAACGTATCTCAATTCCCCATGCTCCAAGATCAGTTTACCAGGTTGAAGCGTCGGAGAGACTTCCTTCTTGGTGTTTCTGCCTTCGTGAACGATGGTCTTATCAGGGACAGAATACTGTGTCGTTTCTGGGCCATCGTAACCATCGAAGTCGATACCATGACTTGTTAAGAGCTCTTCATACCGTTTCAATTTGGCCAGCAGGTCTTCATCATGGCGCTTTCTCTTCTGCCGGCGCGAAGGCGCGTGGGCGACGAAGACGCATTCGGCCTGAGATTTCTGGCAGTTGGAGCAAGGGCTGTTCCGATCACATCTCACCTTGCGCCGAGCACATCGCAGGCAAGATTGCTCTTTCGGTCTCAGGGAAATGGGTAGATCTTGCAAAGGCATGGATGGCCCGGAATTGGCTGTTGTTGACATCCTGGGAGAAGCTGCTGGTCGTGGTGGGAAATTGGAAGATCGCCGCGTGTGGATGACTACGCGAAAATATGACGCGCGCTATCTAAACTCCGTCAGGCGCGAGCAACTCTCTTCCCTCATACCGTACGAGTAAGTGCCTCCTTGGTTCAAACGATTGAGTATATCTGGCTAGCTTTGAGATACCATGTGAGTATTCTCCTCGCTGTAGTGACTGTTAACCCAAGACCAAAGTCTGCGGTATGGCTGTACTAGTATGCAGTCAAACTCGCTTCTTGCCCTGGCCTCGGGCCCCAGATTTCAGACGGGCCCGAAACGATGGGAAGTACAAGCAATACAGGACCGCCTTGAGTGAGTTGAATCCGAAATCTGACATGGTTCGAGAAATTTCAGTGTGACGATCTTGCGGTCCATTATATCACTATTCTCGATGGCGGACCTTATTCAAGCAAAATCCTCCGTAAAGGTCACATCTCGCTCTCGAGTACATATATCTTCTCATATTCCCTTTCTCTCATTGTAATTGTAATTGTAATTCATACACCCTTGTGACATCGATTTAAGTTCGACTCATGGGGAAAACTATGCTATTTGTATCGAACGAACAAAACTCTCTGAGGGAGAAAATCGCTCGTCGACTACACGATGACTTCGCGTCATCGAAACAATAAATTTGAAACAATAATATCAATAATGAATCTATAGCTTCTATTCAGCGCGTGATGCTCGAGTAAACTCTTGATGAGAGTGTCTGTGCTGTTCATCTGCAATTCATCGTTCTTGCTCTGCTCTTCATTGATGATATTCTATACAACGATGTTTCGATCTTCGATCGCGAAGACGAATTCTTCGCACTCGTGATGCTCATGATTGTAACGCAGAAAACTGTGTTCTTCTGCTTGATGATTGTCATTCATCGAGCAGAGAAATATATGATGAAAGAGAGATGTGAACGATGAGAAGATAGAATGTGATTGTATTGAGTAATTCTTTTCTTCTCTTGATTTGACTTGTGTCATGTAGATGTTGAATAAATTGTTAATATAAACGTGCAATTGCAATCATTCAATGTGTTAGAGACCTGCCTAGAGCGAGTCAGATAGAGGTGTCATTTAACTAGAAGATAAATGCTAAGGAAGAAAGATAGCTACGGGAAAGAAGCTGACTACATATGTGTGTTCCTCAGCCGACGCTAGGCCCAATAGGGACTAGTCAAGATGACGGAGCGAGAATAGGCCTGATAAGACTAGAAGGCTGAGTCTGGCAAGGCTAGAATCGTGACATTACTTTTCTTCTTCGACGATTCATGTTCGCATGAATGTATTTTCTGCTCGACTCGATTGATTGTTCAATCATGATTTCACAGGCTCAGACCTGTTAAATCGTGATTGATTGAATTGTCGATTAGCGCGATTTGTTCGAATATCGAATATGAAAATCGTCAACGATCTTCTGAGCGTTCATAAATTCGTCGTCATCAGCGTTGTATCAATTGAGATCATTGTCATAGTCATTTCATTTGACTCTATACTGAAGTCGTCTTCGATATCGACGAGAATTCAATATATCATCGATTTTCCACTCGTCTTCGTCGTTTATCACTATTGAATCTGAGAATTCGTTCTTTTGATCAGGCAAGAGATCGTCGACGGCAGAGCGAAGCAGATCAGAATGAAATACATCATGAACACGCATAGACTCTGATAATTTCAGTTTATATGAAGAGTCGACGAGATCTAGATTGATGAAAGAATCGAGCATTTTGTCATCTAGCTTCTTGAAAGATCTCGCTGTAATGATGTTTCTTTCATTCAGAAACATCTTTGATTCGATCTCGTAATCAACTTCTTTTCTATGCTTATTGACTTGTTTCATCATTTGTTTCCGTGTTTTGACTAGCGACTCGCGAGCAAACTTCAGTGTTTTGTTCATATTTTCAGATATATTCTCGACTTTAGTCGTCTGCAAGCGTTCACGAGAACTTTCATATTCGATGACATCGAGTTCAAAGCTCATACGAGAATGAAAGTCTTTGTTTAGAAAGAAAGAGATCAAGAAGATGACTGAGAACAGAGCATTATTGTCGACGAACTCGATCATGAGTAGTAGCTTAGCTCAGTCATTCTGCATGTATGAACAGAAGAATCGAAGATATCTTTCGACGTTCTGATTGACTCGTTCACTTTGATCGTCGATCTGAGAGTGATAGACTGTGAAGAGTTGAAGATTAATGTCTAGTCTTTTGCAAAGCGACTTTCATAGAATGAAGGTAAATTGAGAGTCTCGATTCGAAACAATGAAATCGAGTAAATCGTGTATTCGATATATTCACTGAAGCATTAGCTCAGCTGTTTTTTCTGCTGTGATTCTCTCGTCATCAGTGAAGCAAGAAATATAATGTCGTTTCTTTGACAGTCTACATATCACTGTTAGTATGACGTTTTTGCCTTTCGAAGAAGATAAGTCGATGATGAAATTCATGACTATGTTCTTTCATTGCTGTTCGAGTATGAATAGAGAATGTAGTAGTTCATTGAATTTATTTCGAGAAGTCTTTGATCGCTGACAAATGTAGCAGTTTCGAATATATTGATCTATTGTCTTTCGCATTGAAGATCAATAGTAGTATCTTCTTATGATCTTCATCGTTCTGAGAATTTCGAAATGATCAATAAAAGATTGATCGTGAACTTCTCGAATTAGCTTCATTTGAAGATGCTCATCGAAGAAAACTCATAGAAGATCACTTCAATATAGTATTTCGTTCTGAACTCGACAATCTCTTAATTTAGTATCTTCGTATTGAGCTTCATCTTTTAATACGACTTCACGAAGTAGAATACAATTCTCGTTGATTCTGTTAGCTTCTAGAATCAATCGATAAATTGATTCATCGTTCTCTTTCTCTTCTAGATCAGCGATTTTCATTCGATTCGACGTGAGAATCGTAGTTCGCTGATAGCAACATCGTTCATTCTCGAAGCTTCTAGAAACTGAATCGACTCGACGAGTCAATGCATCGACTTTGATGTTTTGTTTGCCTGAGCGATACATGATTTTGAAGTTGAAGTCGACGAGCTTTTGTACTCAGCGCATTTGACGTCTACTTAGCTCTTTATCTTTCATTAATGACGTTAAAGCTTGATGATCAGTGAACATCTTGATGAGTAGCTCAGTCAATTTCAGCTCAGGTCGTCAATGCTCGAAGGCACGAATGATTGCTAGTAGTTTCTTGTCATAGATCTCGTAATTGCACTCAGCGAAGCTCAGATTCTTGCTGTAGTAGATCATCGAATGCAATGTTTCTTCGTCGTCATACTGAGAAAGTATGTCATCGTTGACGTAGTCAAATGAGTCTGTTTCAAGAATAGTCTCTCTATTCTGATCAAAATGGCGAAGAATAGAGACTTCAATCATTCGTTTCTTCATATGATCAAAGATCGTTTGACAAGCTTGATTTCATTCAAATATCATCTCTTTTTGAGTTAGTTGAATCAAAGAATGAACAATCTTCGAAAAGTTCTTTATAAAACGTCGATAGAAATTGCAGAAGTCGACGAAGAACTGCATCTGAGTGAGGTTTGTAGAAGTAGATCATTCGACTACTGCTTGTACTTTTCTGAGATTCATCTTTAGTTCTTCGATGAATAGCAATAGTTTCAGAAAGAAGATCTTCTGAATATGAAACTTGCATTTGTTTATGTTCATCTGAAGATCAGTCTCTCGTAGTCTATGTAGAACTAATCGTATGTGTCGCTTATGTTTCTTCAGTGTTTTGCTGTAGATGATAATGTCATCTAGATAGATCTGACAAAACTGATGAAGATAGTCAAATAACACGTCGTTCATATAATGTTGATAGAAAGTCGAGTCGTTGATTAATTCGAAAGACATCACGTGATATTTGTAGAAATCAAAAGAGATGATAAAGATAGTCAAATCTTTGCTGCTCGAATACATATGCAGTTTGTTGAAGACGACAATAATGTTCAATCGAGTCAGATATCTGCTATCTTGAATACGAGCGAAAGTTTCGTCTATTAGCGATAAGAGATAGTGATCTCGTTTGATCAAAGCATTGAGCTTTCTGTAGTCTACACAGAAACGCAAGCTATCGTCTTTCTTTTCGACGAATAGTATGAGCGAAGCGTATGAAGCTGAGCTAGAAGATATAAAGTCTTTATTCAGATGCTTGATCAGATAATTCTTCATCTTTTGAAGCTTGTAATCAGACATATGATAGAGACGACTTTGAGAAGATGTTCTCTCGTCGATCAACTCAATTTTATGATCGTAGAGACGATGAGAGAATAGTTGATCAGTCATCGCTCGATCAAACACGTCTAGATAGTCATGATATTTCGAAGAAAGCTTAGCTTTGACTTCTTTCAAGATCTCTTTGTGTGAAAGCTCTTGTAGATTTACATCTTCGAGTTTATTTCTAGCTGTTTTTAGAAGTCGATCGATTTTCGTGATGATGATCGCGAAAGTAGTCACATTCGATCGTTTGACTAGTGATCTATATGCTGCAGTCTCTATCATTGCTATGTTCATTGAATCGAAAGACGAAGCGAAGTTGACTGAATTAGATGATTTCACGATTTTACTGAATGAAGATGACTTCTCGCTGAGTCGAGTGACGACAGAAGAGATAGATCTCTTTAGTATTTGAGTAGAAATCGAACTCTTCTGTTCTATCGCGATTTTCTTGCTCGAAAGAACAGTCGAATGAGCTTTGATAGAATCTTGGATATGAGCTTCGAAACTAGAAAATTGAAGACGATCGTCTTTCATATCAATAGTCATCTCGATCTTGTTCATTCATGTTTTTTCAAGAATCATCTGATGTTGATCTAATCGAGTGATCAGCATAGAGACGAAACATTTCATATGATCTTGAACAGTTAGATTCGAATAAATCGCATGAATAATGAGCTTTTTTGCATAATGATCATCGAATTCTCTTATTGATTTGAGCTTGATTAAAGATAAAGATTCGATTTGCAAATGATCACAAACATTCTGCGCGATTAATTCATCAATGAACGAATAGTCAGCTGCTTTAATGTCAATCAATGACTTTAATGAGTAACTAATTTCATTGCTAGATAGTACACATTCAGTAGTCAAAGATTTCGAAGCAAAGAGGTCATTTGGGCTGCTCGTTGTTGAAGAAATTAACACATCTTCCACCGCGCCTTTGGTGGAAGTCACTAGTTTTTTGCCTCATTCTTCGATTTCTCTGTAAATAATTTCTTCTCTTCTTTCGACATGACGATCTCATTGAGGCGAGAGATGAATGCACGAGGTGCCGAAGTACTAGCCTTCAGATGAGAGCAGTTCTTTGAAAGATGATCTGATACTTTACAGTTGAAGCAGATGATTGACATTCTTGATCATTCAGATTCAAGAGTGAAAAAAGTAGCGAGTCGAACATAGCTAGTAGTCGAGATTGAAGCTGATGTCGACGAAGAAACAAAACGTTTTTTCGAAGCTGCTATCGATTTGACTGTTCGTTGCTCATCACGTAGCTGATAATTGACTCGTTGTTTGTTATTCACTTCTTGAAGAATGATCTTGAGCTTATCAAGTGAGCTAAACTCTATGAGACAAACTGACAACGCATTCTGAAGATGATTGTTGATTTTATTCTGAATGTCGTTCATCAGAGTGACATCGTCGTAGTTCAGAAAGCTGAATATTCTAGTGAATTCTGAATAGAAAGAGCTGAAGAGCTTGTTGAGCTGCTTTAGAGCTGTTACGATCCTAGCTACGCACCTATGTTGGTAGCTATGTTGGTGGCTATGTTGATGACTATCGCCGGCCGCTCGCCGCTAGGCTATAGGGTTGTTCCGAGGCCAACCCTATTCAGGGTTAGCT
>JAABUI010000321.1_pt1 | contig 46014 bp, 54 predicted proteins | sample 5559111 | NCBI WGS metagenome assembly JAABUI01 (sample SAMN10711870, study PRJNA513365) | rock metagenome | isolation source: Antarctica rocks | place: Antarctica: Victoria Land, Buttleship Promontory | reverse complement strand
AGCTAACCCTGAATAGGGTTGGCCTCGGAACAACCCTATAGCCTAGCGGCGAGCGGCCGGCGATAGTCATCAACATAGCCACCAACATAGCTACCAACATAGGTGCGTAGCTAGGATCGTAACACACATTGACAAGAAGATTAAGAAGATTTCATTCAACAATGCTGACAAGCTCTCTCGCACATTGCTTCTCAGCAGAGACGCTCAAGTCATGCTAATGTTCAATATGTTTATTGAGAAGAGCTTGATCAATGACTTGATGAGCATTGTTGTTGATGTTATTTGAAATGATGACACAGATGATTCTTTTACAACTCTTTCTGCAGTTATTTTGATGAAGATAAATGATTATGTTGATTCTATCAGCATGCTCATCAATGATCAAAATGTTGTTTCTATTTTTCTCAAAACAGCTACGTGAAATAATGATGACAATACATGTTCTTGTGAGTAATTCTCTCTGATTCTGATCTTCGTTATCATCATTCACAAGAGTCAAAGACTCATTTTAGTCAAAGTGATTCTCAATCTTGCTATGTTGAACTTCTGTCAAGATTTAACATATGTGAATCTATCACGAGTTCATTGAATTCAAGATCTTGCTTTTAAAATTTCGTTTTTCTATGATTGTTTCTTTCAATGTAATGATGAGTCAATTTTCAAATGCATTAATGATAATCATCATCAACAGAGATTGACATCACTTTTCTTTTTTTTTCTCAATGTCAATGTATGATTTATGTTTGTAGTAAAGATCAAAGAATTTGAACTAGTTAAAACAGCATGATGTGACTTTATCATTCATTTTATTAAACAGAGAGAGACAATCAAAGAATTTGAATGAGTTAAAACAAAACGACGCGACTTTATCATTCATTCAATCAATCAGAGAGAGAGTTTATCTGAAAGATGAAAAGCTTTGTTAAAATCTTTATGAAAAAATAACATTTTACTTATTTCTATTTATTTATTGAAAAAACTATCTGCTTCATAAAATAATTTCTCAATCATCTTCATCATATTGTAAACTCTTCTAAACACTCGCAGCGCTTTAAATCAATGTCTGTTAATAGCGTAATTAGCTCGTTCATGATTCACTTTCAACATCACATTTGTCTGAGCTTGTACAACAAAATCATTTCAGATGATTCTACAAATCAATGTCTGATTGATTGAGCTGTCTAGATATAGTTATGTTGACGCTGAGAATCTGTAGAGAATGAGCTTGAATCTATTAATCAGATCAGAGAATGTGAGATTGATGACTTTCTGAATAGCGTGAGCGCACGCAATATTCTTTCACTTGTCGAATTTCTCATTATTCAATGTCTGATCATTCTGACTCACTGCAACAAATCAAGAAAGAATGATTTTACATTTGATGTCATTGTTGTTATGAATTCACTTGTGAAGAATCTTTAATCTTGTAACATGAACTTTGCTTCGCTGACAGAGAACAAAAATAAAATCATCATACTTGATGACATTTTCTTTCAATCAGATTTTCTTCAGATCGTGAATATAATCATTGATCATCATTCTGCGTGTCTTCACTTTCGCTCATCATCTCTCTATATGCTTGTGAAAATCAGAAACTATCTTGATGCATCTTTCAAGACTTTCATCATTTAAGAATAATAACTTCTGAATAATATTTTTCTCATGATCATCGACGAGATACTTAGAAATGCTCATGTCTATGTGACAAAAGAATGTTGAGTCATCAGAAGTTACAAACTTGATGTAATAAAAATATGAAATCAGTTGAATGTTTCTGTTCGATCGAAGACATGCATAAAGCACTCAGTATTCAATATTCTGTCATATGATTTGTTGATTCAAGAAATAAAACATCATTCTCAGTCATTCTTTGTTTGATTGATCGTTTCGTTCACGCTGATGATAAAGATACATATCAAATTTCTTCAAAATTATATTATTGATACTCATTTTATGTTCTCTCTCACTATCAATCTCAACTCACAGTCAAACAAACATATTCTGAATCAATAGATTTTCATTTGTTTTTCACTTCGCTCATGTCTTCAACTCGTTAATCTCATTGACAATGACTTTGACTTGTATTGCGCTTGATCTAAAGACAATGCTTTATTTGATCATTCACTTTACATAAACATCATGCAGATCATCTTTTATCTGTGATCGAGCACTCAGTCAAAATCAGAATGTATGCTCAGAAGTCATCTTGAATATAATCAAATCATTTCAATTGTTTCAGCACATCTCAAAATGTTTTCTCAGTTCAGTTGAATTTAATTTCTTTATCTGAAGATCAAAATGATCAACAAGAGCATGAAGATGTTGATGACAGATATGTTTGAGAAATTTTTCATTCAACTTGCATACTATGATGCATCATAACATCTTGATACATTCAATCTCTGTCTTTATATCAGACATTCTTGCATTCTTACGTCTTAATCTTTTTAGCAGACTAAACTCAATATCTTTACAGATGCAACTTGAATGTTTCTTCTTGCAATGAATAGTGATGCTAATCTCATCTTCGTCATCTGCGCTGTCGACTTCATTGATATGTTTGAACTTCGCTGAGCTCATATCGCTTTCATCTTTCTTGAAATTGAGCATGCTTGTATTCTCATTTTTCATCATCATCTATTTTATCTAACTCAATGTCAAGATTGATTTCTTCAACTGCGAATGCTCATCTCTTGAATAATTGAATGCTTGAATTCTTGAATCTGACAAGCTCATGATTTGAAATCAACGCTTGAGAAAGTAATACTTTGATCTCATTCTCATCAAGTAATTGCATGTTTTTTCAATTCTTTATGATAATCAATTGAGTTGAGTCTCGATTTAATTGAGTTTTTTGCAGATGATTCACAATGATCTTTCAAATCAAATCACTTGTCAGCTTAAAGATTCAGTCTTTTGCAACAGATGTGACATTGTCAAGATAGTTTTTACTTAAAGTCTTGAATCATCAATCTTGAATGTTTATTTCTCATTTTGTCTTGATGATGACAATATAGTGCTTCTTTCTATTTCAACTTAATTGAGCATGAGCATGAAAGTTCTTCAAAAATGAAGTGTCGATTGTCTTAATGATATCATTTTTTGTCTTGAACTTTGCTTTTCATATTTTTTCATCGATCAGCATTTCTCAGACTTTCATAACAACATCGTTCAGTTCTTCAACATGCAGTTTAGCTTGTTCAAAAATATTCAAGATTTCTTTAAGCTGATTCTCATCACTTTCATGATTCAACATTCATTTGTTGATGAGTTTTTTGAAATCTATCTCAGAGAAGAAGTTTATCTGAAGTCTCAGCTGATTGAAAGATGATATTGCTGTCATAATTGAGTTGACACTCTTCTTCATTATGAGAACATCAAAATGTAAGATAGCGCAATCAGAATGAACATTAACAATAGAACAAAGATGTTGAAATTGAATCATTGAGTTTAACTGATGAATTGAGATTTGAAATGTAAAAGAAACAGAACTTCAATAAAATAAATAAGTTTTGTTTACAAACTTCAAGATCATCAAAATCTTTAACACTTTATCATGATCAATTTGTTATCTGTCATCATGATCACAACAATCAAACATTCGACATTAGTGCTTCACTGAACATTAACTCTGCTCGCTCAATATAGTATGTTTCTCTGATAACAATTGACAGTTTGATGAGATCATCAATAAAGTCGTGCTGCGCGACTTTACAGTTGTGCTGTATAAAGTTTTAAAACAAAGATCATAATTAAATTTAAAAACTCAGACACTTCACTCACTCAACACACATTTTTAGAAACTCAATTTCTAAAAAAATTAACAATTTTCAAGAATCACACAATCATCATCATTTTGAAGAAAACAATATTAATTTACATGATGAACACTGAAGACATTACTGTTGATCTTCATATGATCAATGACATTGTATGTTCTTTCTTCAATTCTATTCACTTATGTATCAGATCTTACTGACACTCATGTATAGTTGATGATGAACATGTCTGTCATCTCATTCTCGTTGACTGTTGAAAAGATCAACGCTAGTAATTCTAAGACTAAGCTCGTGACTAAGTTTCTTAAAGCTGTTGATTCATTCTCAACGACTGTCAAAAAGATCGATGCTAATAGTTTTAAAACAAAGCTTGCGTTTAAGTCTTTTGAAGCTGCTGAAAAGTAGAAGACTTGAAACAAAAGAATCTTGAGAACAATGTTTAACACTTCTTGCAGAAAAGATGATCAATTCATGAAGAAGAATGAGACTGAAATGATGTCAGATGAGAATAGTTCTTCAGAAATTGATGTCAATGTGAATGATTCAATGTTTCTCAGTGATGAAGAGTTTAATCTTTCATAACAAATGCAGTCAAGAAAAAATTCAACTTTAAGAAAAAGAATAAGTTCAAGAAATCTCATTCTTTGATACTTGCATTTAGCATCAATAAGAAATGTACAATAATGATCATGTTAAGTGACTTGAACTCTGACTTCAATTTTTCAATCATCGACAGTTTCACTAAAAAGAGCAAGAAGTTCATCAAACATGCATCATGCTCATCAACAATCACATTTTTGAAATATGTTATCAATCATTATAATGTTTACAATTCTGATCATTCATCAGTCGTTGCAGCTGTAAATAAAATGTTCATATCATACAATAAGTATGATCATTATCTTTTGTTTATCAAGAGCAATCTTAACAAGATTAAGAAAATTTCTACAGTCAGCATTTGCATTGATGATCTTATCATCTTTCATGTTATCGACAAGATGAAGACTGATTCACTACATCACAATTGATCTGCAAATCTGAATAAGATGAGCATGATTCAAGCAACATGCATGCTTCTTGAAAATGTCATCAAAATGTACATTAATGTCAAAGAAATGAATATTGATGAAATGATCATTACACAGAATGAGACTGACTACTATTATAAGTGATGACGTGATTTACACTGCTTAATGAGCGATGAGAAATTTAGAAAACAAATGTATCTCATTCATCTTTTGCATGAGACATTTCATTGTGATGAATTCAACTTCAAGATGAAATACAAGACTGTAATGCAGATCTCTGAGAGTCAGAATGAACAGATTGTTCAGATGTTCAAGAATGCAAAAAGTAAAATCGTTGCAAAAGTTAAGACTTTTAAGCTCATCATCACATAAAACAAATCATAAATAGCTCATAATTGATCATTATTATGCTGAACTTGTATTTCAAAATCTATATTGTATCATCATTGTCTGACTTCACTAAAGTCATAAGAATTGTCAATCTCGTCTCAGATACTTTGATGTTTATCGATGTAACTGTGATTGTTGCAATGCAATTATCTTCAGATTGTACTTATGTGTAGATATTTAATACAATCAATTATGTAAAATATTTTCGTTATAATGTCACTATATCTGTTTATTTGTCGTAAAAGATAAGATCGCTGCAGAATTTGATATTATTTAATATTGAATGAATATCAAATTGTAATTTGAGCTACTGTGCGACGCTCAGACGTAGTAGTTGAAACTTACATAATAAGCAAGAAGCTAATTCAAAGAGACTTAGTCATCATCGCTTATTTGAAAAGATGTAACACATCTATTTAGCCTTGAAAAGATTAGATTTCAACTACTTCGTCTGAGATTCTGAGACAAGCTAAACTGAGACAAGTTAATGAAATTATCTAATAAGCTCTGAGTGAGCTAAGGTTGAAAACTGCGTTGCTTTTCATTGGTAACAGACTTGCTCAGACAGTCAATGAATTTAGTTAGCAACGCAGTTGCTTCTATCGACTGATTTTGACCCCTTTTCACTAGCGTGCTGAAACCTTATTTCGATTCTTTGTAAAACGATTGACTCTTTTTTCAAGATCACGAAAGCTATCGTGAAGCTAAATCTGTTACAGTTAGAGATCACGAAAGCTAAATCTATTACAGTTAGAGATTAATTTTCAATGAAGTTCGACTCATTTACTCGCTCATCTACTCGTTCATCTACTCGTTCATCTACTCGCTCATCTACTCGTTCATCTACTCGCTCATCTACTCGTTCATCTACTCGCTCATCTACTCGCTCACCTACTCGTTTATCTACTCGCTCACCTACTCGCTCACCTACTCGCTCATTTACTCGCTCATCTACTCGCTCATCTACTCGCTCATCTACTCGCTTACCTACTCGCTCACCTACTCGCCCATCTACTCGCTCACCTACTCGCCCTCCCAATCTCTCTACCAAACGCCCTACCAAATTTTCTACCAAACGCCCTATCGAATTCCCTGCCAAATTCCCTACCAAACGCCCTGCCAAATTCCCTACCAAACGCCCTACCAAACTCTCTATCAAACTTCCTACCAAACGCTCTACCAAACTCCCTACCAAACGCCCTACCAAACTCTCTACCAAACGCTCTATCAAACGCGTCGGTCGAACGCATAAAACACGTCAAACAGTGCTTCAAACAATGCTTTCTACATGACTTGAGAACAGTACTGTTATCTCTGTGATTAGTAATCTTCGCTTTCAGTCGAAGGTCGACGCTAGAAAAGTCAGGGGATTCAGAGTATTTACTTCTTCTCACTTCTTTCTTTCTTCGTAGAACAGTTTCTACTTTCTATTTCGTACGAAATAATGCTAACTGACTCAATAGAACGCACTCTTCATGGCTCGATATCAAACTTTCTACTGACCTTTCTACTGAGCTTTCTACTGATCTTTCTACTGACCTTTCTACTGACCTTTCGATCGAGCTTTCTACTGATCTTTCTACTGAGCTTCCTACTGAGCTTTCTACTACTGAGCTTTCTACTGAGCTTTTCATTGAGCTTTCGACTGAGCTTTCTACTGAGCTTTCTACTAAGCTATCGACTGAGCTTTCTACTGAGCTTCTCATCGAGCTTTCGACTGAGCTTTCTACTGAGCTTTCTACTGAGCTATCGACTGAGCTTTCTACTGAGCTACCGACCGAGCTTTCTACTGAGCTTCCCATCGAGCTTCCCATCGAGCTTCCCATCGAGCTTTTCACTGACCTTTCGACCGAGCTTTCTACTGACCTTTCTACTGATCTTTCTACCGACCTTCCGACTGACCATTCTACTGACCACTCTACTCACCACCCTACTCACCACTCTACTCATCACCCTATTCATCACTCTACTCACCATTCTACTCACCATTCAAGAATCAAATTTGTTCTCTATCGAGCATCAAATATGACTCTATCGAACAGTCTTTATGATTCCTACATGACTCTCTACATGGCTTCCTACATGACTCTCTACATGACTCCCTACATGACTCCCTATCAAGCTTCGAATTGCTTCGCAATCAAGGATCAAATTTGATTTCTACCGAGCATCAAATATGAGCTCTATCGTACATTCTACGTGACTCTCTATCGAACATTCTACATGGCTCTCTACCGAACATTCTACATGACTCTCTATCGAACATCCTACATGGCTTCCTATCGAACAGCCTTCATGGTTCCTTTCATGGCTTCCTTCATGACTCCCTACCTCATTAGTTTACCCATTAACTTCCCCATTGACTTTCCCAGCGCATATATTAAATTGTGTAAATAGCTATTATTTAGTTAGTCAAATTAATTAGTAATTAACCTATTATACGATCGCAATAACCAATAAGTTCTGAGTCAGCAATAGCTGAAAACTGCGTTGCTTTCCATTGGTAACAGACTTGCTCGGGCAGCCAACGAACCTAGTTTGGAGACCTCGAGGACTACCTTGGGTAAATCATACTCGTTCTTGCTAAGTTTTTACTCCTTCAAAAACCAATGATGAGCTCCACAGTTCTGAGAGTTAGTTCAAAGACCTTGCAGTTATTCTACGTCTTGCTACCCTGGAAAGGGCTTAGAACCTTCAACCTCATTATGAAATTACTCATCCGATCAGCAAGAAGACAAAAGTCAACGTATTGGGCTTTTATTACCCAGGATACATGTTGAACCGGGAAACTCTTCATCCATAGCGACGATTTCAGGTTCCAGGCACAGGCCTAGGCACTGATCTTGCAGCAACCTGTCCTATTCCGACCACAGCCCACATCCATATGTACGTCAACTTCGCTTCTCAACTCTTTTTCCCTCAAGGCAAATAGCCTGATAGCCATATCGTACTCATTTATAAAATTCCCCATGAGAGCTGATGACTACTATTCGATCTTCTATCGACAACGACACCTCGAGCCAAATCGGAATTGAATAGACCCTTGTACCAAGGAAGCCAGCCAGCACCCGTTGCTGATATCTCTGCTACGATGTAGTGTTATGCCGCTAAGGGTGTGCTTTCATCGCGGCCACTGAGAGGGGATTGCTAGATGAAGTGACAGATTCATTCTGCTTTCAGGGACTCGATGGCGTCGTAGACTATGGTCACTGCTCTGCCGCAGACAGCTATAGGACCATTAACTGGTTCTACATGGTGACGGACTGGGCCTCATCGAACTCCCTTTGCTGCAGTGACATTTCGACTGGAATTAACATCGATGTCGGCAAGCAAGCAAGACTTACGGCGAGAACAGAAAAGATGTGTATATGGAGCAGCGTATAACGCACTGGTTTCAGATGGAAACCTTTTGTGGAATGGGTTCAACCGACCTTATTTTACAATTTGAAGAGAATAGGCTGAATGCCACCATAAGTCTCCAACCGCCTGAATTAATCATCTCGAGCCCCTTGAGGCTCGCTCTGACCTTGAATGCAAGCGAATGAGAAATGAAAAGCGCATAAATATGCGACAAGACAATGATAAGAGTGAAATGGCGCATTGATATGGGCATTTTCATTTCGGCACAGTACGCCAGCCTTACGCTACTGTACAATGTTTAGCGTCAGCAGGCCAGCCACCTTAACTCCGTTATTCGCTACCGTCATCGGAGTCCTCCTTTTTTGACTTGCGTTTCTCTTTCTTCTCCTTCTTTTTCCGTTTCCGCTCAGCTCTCTCCTCGGATGTCTCACCCTCGTGCCTCTTCCGCTTCTTGGACTCTCCTTCCTCGTCCGCTGGTTCTGACTTTGGCGGTTTGAGAGAGCTTTCCTTCAATCCAACGCCCGCGGGCTCTGAATCTGCAGCAGTTCGAGGGGTTGGTGGTATAGATGCTTCTGCCTCAACCTTTGCGGATACACTGATTCCATTCTCCAACGGAGCATTGAAGTCTTTGTAATCTTTCTGCCACTTGGATGGTGTTTCCTCATTTGGTCTTCCATATTTCTTCGAAGCGTTAGCCGTCACAAGAATGCTCAGAATACCAAAGGGGATCTTACATCAAGTTTACCGTCGGACTTCATCTTCTTCTTCTCCAGAGCGACAGGTCCTAGTCCCCAACGCCTCGGGTAGAGATCTCGCTCCATTATGCATCGCTTCACCTTCGCCACAACCCCATGATCGCAGGTAGACAATTCAACGGTCGACATTTGCGCTATGCCCAACGCAATTGCCTCGCCTTTCGTAGTGATTAGTACGACCTCCTCATGAACCTCGATACCAGCCTCTACAGATACATCAGCATGCCGCTCATCATACATTACAGGAATATTCATACCGTATCGTAGGAGACCGGGAATCATGAGTTTTGCTCCGTAACATACGGCATTTACAGCACTGTCCTTGACCACGATTCTTTTGTAAGTCGTAAGAAGACTCTCCAATGGCCTAATAACCATTCGTAGATACGACTCGTCTCGAGTATTATCCTGCAACCACTGGGCATCCAAAACATCATGTAACGTGACCATACCATCCTTTTCATCCATAGCTCCACTTCGTACTCTCCTTAACTCCTGCATGTGCGCGCCAACACCTAACAACAATCCTAAATGTACGCACAGCGTCCGGATATATGTTCCTGCTTCGCAACTAACCCAGAAAACACCAAGATGCCTGTCATTGTCGAACTCGTATAGCTTGCTTTCGTGTATCGTTCGAATGCGCAGTTGCCTTTTGACAGCTGAGATAAGTGGTGGTCGCTGGAAGAGTGCTCCGGTCAGGGTCTCAAGGGCTCGCGCAAGCTGCGCTTCGCCACCTGGAAGCTTGTCGTGTAGTCGGATTACGCAGACATATTCCTTTCCGGCTCCTTGCTGCGATTTGACAAGTCGTGTTGCGCGATCTATACAGACAATGAGACATCCAGTAACCTTGGGGTCCAATGTACCACTGTGTCCGGTTTTCTCGACCCTGATTGTTTTTAGCACATATTGACCGCTCCCGAAATCACTCCTTCACGTACCTTAGCATGCGCTTTACCCATGCTACGACTTCGTGACTCGAGGGATTGGAGGGTTTGTCAAGGTTTATGACGCCGGACGCGATGTAAGATTTTAAGTCGCGCTTAAGAGGCGTACATCCTACGGGTATTGGAGTAAAATGACCAGTGCGGACGAGGAGTTCGTTGTAGTCTTTCAGTAACAATGGCCAGCTGCTTGTGTCAACTGCTGGGGTTGTAGCCTCAGGTTTTATGGTATAGTCCGCCTCGTCTTTCGATACTACCATAGCCATGTTGACTGAAGGCAATTACCATACTATGACATTGGTCGTACAGTTGTGGTGTTAGGTCCTTCAGGAAACAAATTGGAGCTTGAGCTTTGAGGATCTTAAACTTTTGTGTGTGAGCTAACCGAATTTAGACACAACACTAGTTTTCCGCAAACCAACCCTTGGGCCTCTCATCAGCTCGTTGGATGATTTCACGGATATGGCAACAACTTATAATTGTGATGATATGCTTGCTTGTTTGCTAACTATGGATTGCTGTAACCTAGATTCGCTAAAACGACGCCGAACCATATACCCATCATTCTCCACCGAGACGTCTACCTTGGCCCCTGCTACCCCACATACCGGAAAACCCACCGGCATATCCGCTGGATGCACCACGACTAGGCGGTTGTGTCGCTGGCCTGAAAGAAGTGCCATAGCCTCTAACCTGAATTGCAGGCCGCTCGGCTCCAAACCATCGCTTGACTAGAGCTGGTGTGCGGATGAAATTCCTACCGCCACCAAAAGTTGGGTATATGCGTGTGAGGAAATCATAAAGATGAGCCGCAAGAAGACCGGTTCCTTGTGTCATGGTCGCCTGAGGGCCTCCCATCACGAACGTCATCAAGAGCATAGCCCACGGGAGCCATATCACATTGAAGGTAATGATAAAGAAAGACACTTTCTTTCCCTTGTTATCTTGCGAATATGTGTATGCCAAGCCGAGAACGAGGGCTATAACAGATAAGCGATAGGCTGTGAGAGTCTCTTGAATCTCATAAGGGCACTTACATGATGTGAATATCACAGCCCCCAAAATGCCACCAGCTGTCACCTTATGACAGTCAGCAAGTATTCATGGGTACAAGCACAGGCCTTCTTTGAAGTAGTTTGAAACGTAGAACAAAGCCAGGTAGTCAAGCGAGAGATGTAGGAAGCAAAAACCACCAAACGCGAATTTCCGAAGACCACGCAGGCTAATCTCAAATGTCGCTCCCACCATGCCTACACCGCACGAAGGTCCTTAGGATTGATTGCGAATGACGGACCAACGCGAAATGCAAGGGTAATCTTCCTCGTTTTCAGGAACCGCTTCAGCTAGATATTGGCTGGGCGGGCAGATATAAGAGGTGAGTGGCATCAAAAGAAAGCTGAGTTGTGAAAACAGGGGTGCCTCGAATAAAATACAAGAAGAGAGGATATGACATACTAGGATGAAGAGTCCAAGGAAGATGATGTAGGTTAAAAAGTCGCCAGGCTGAGAAAAACGGGGCGAGTCTTTTTCCAAGGCGCTCGAATATGTCCATACTAGTAGAGTGTAAGCAGAAAGCATCCTCATGACCAGATGGAACTTACAAAAATAGGTGTCGAAGAGAATACTAATATTTGGGCCCGTCACCCAAAAAGGAGTGAAAAAACGCCATATTTCAGGTGCAGGAAACTTGAAGATCCATGGCAAGTAGAAGACAACACGACTACCACTCAGAAGGTTCCCGTAGACAAGAAGAGATGTGGTTAGGGTCAATGCTGTCAAAGTCCTACGCATCAGCATCAGAGACTAATACTTGTCCCAAATGTATCGATCATAGAAAGCAGATGACCTACCTCGATACTGGCGGAGCAGCCCAGTATGCTTCCATAGCTGACATGTTGCTGAAGTTGCTTATACTGCTTGGAAGATGTATAAGTTGGCAATTCTGTCATGAACATATGAGAATCGTGTCTTTTTGAAGGCGTCGAGTAAGGCTGACAGGGCTGACGCTAATCCTATCGCTAGTCAATCACGTGAATCTATGTCATTCTCGAACAAAAATTTTAGAATTCCATATCCACGAAATTTGTCTAGGTGCTTGACAAGATTTTCCAACTTCTTAGGCCGGGACTTAGAAACAATGAGTGCAAATAAGTAATTTATATTCATTCAATGTCGATCGAAGAATCTAGTAAAGTGCAACTGACGTTGCAGTAGAAAAGTCCTCCTTCTGGGGGCAGGCTTCGTAACAAAACCCACTGTCCAAATTCTCAGTGACGCCGGCGTTCAAGTCTCCGTGGGTCTGTCAGACCCCCATGTTGTATTCAAAGATTTATGTTGAATTGTTCCAGCATGTCGAACTCTCGGAAGCGCGGAAAAGCTTTGCCAGGGCATCAGAAAAACTCATCCGATGTCTCTAGACGTTACAGACGCTGCTGCATTAGATGCTGAAGTCGCCAAAAACGATATTGTTGTCAGCCTGATTCCGTACACTTTTCATGCCGATGGTAAGATTTCACTTAAACAACGCTGAGCTGTGGCGTTGTCTAAAGGCCGCCAAATGGGTTAACGTAACGTACTGGTCTCAGTCATTAAGTCTGCAATTCGGAAGAAGAAAAATGTGGTTACTACTAGCTATGTTTCACCGGCAATGCTTGAGCTCGAGAAAGAGGTCAAGGAGGCAGGGATTACAGTAATGAACGAGATAGGCCTAGGTAAAGAGCCTCCCTCTCAGTCCAACATAACAAACCAAAGACTAACAGTGTACACCCAAGATCCTGGCATTGATCACGTTCGTTGCGCCCATTCTTCTGGCAAGATGCCTTCTTTCTTACGATTGATTTTTCCTAGCTTTATGCAGTAAAACTCATCGATGAGGTTCACCGTGAAGGAGGCAAGATTATCAGGTATGGCTAACATGTAGCATTTTCGTCTTTTGAAGACGGCCTAGGGTTTTAGATCTCTTAATAAATAATCTTGATAGTTTCCTATCCTACTGTGGTGGACTACCAGCGCCGGAAGCCTCAGACAATCCTTTAGGTTACAAATTTTCATGGTCGTCAAGAGGCGTCCTACTAGCTCTGGGAAACGCGGCTAAGTACTATAAAAATGGCAAGGTCGAGGAAGTACCTGGACCGGAGCTCATGGGTACTGCAAAGCCATATCACATATACCCCGGCTTCAACTTCGTTGCATACCCCAACCGGGATTCCACGCCATTCAAGGAAAAGTATAATATCCCAGAAGCACAGACCATAATACGCGGAACCCTCCGATACGGCGGCTTCCCCGAATTCGTCCGTGTCCTGGTGAATATGGGTTTTTTGAGCCAGGAGAAGAAGGATTTCCTGGAGAAGCCTATAGCTTGGAAAGAGGCGACAGCCAAGGTCCTCCAGTCATCATCTGACAAGGAGTCGTACGTCACAGCATGTATTATAGGAAAGCTATATATACTAACGGCCATCTAGAGACCTTGAGTGGGCCATTTCCTCCAAAGCAAAATTCGACGACACCGAAGAGAAGAACCGCATCATGGCCGGACTCCGATGGTTAGGACTGTTCTCAGACAACAAGATCACTCCGCGCGGTACTCCCCTGGACACCCTCTGCGCCACTCTTGAAGCAAAGATGGAATACGGCCCAGGCGAGAGAGACATGGTGATGCTGCAACAGTAAGCCACCCCCCTTCCCAGTAACCCCCTCAAAGCCATCATCCACAACACTAACCACCCCCCACCCCGGCAGCAAATTCGAAATCGAGCACAAAGACGGCCGCAAAGAAACCCGCACATCCACCCTCGTCGAGTACGGCGATCCAAAAGGATACTCCGCCATGGCCAAGCTAGTAGGTGTCCCATGCGGGTTGGCGGTATTACAGGTACTTGACGGGACGATTTCGGAGAAGGGGATATTGGCGCCATATACGCCCAAGATTAATGATCCGTTGATTGAGGCGCTGAAGAAGTATGGGATTGAGTTGAGGGAGGAGACGCTTGCTTGATGGGGGGGATGGCATTGGAGAAGAAAGAGGGTTTGGTAGAGAAAGGTACATGAAATTCGAAACTGAGAAAAACGGGGCATTGCGGACACTCGGTTCCTCTATGTCCATACCCAATGACAACTCGTAGAGAAAGTGACCTAGTACATTCACATAAGACACTCCATCAATGGTCCGAGACGGGTTTGAGCATGCAGAAAAGCTTGGACAAGCAGAATCATGGTTCATGACATCCAGAAGTCAAATTAAGTACCTAAACACTCAGCGCTCCTTGTAGCTCCGCCCCCTAGTATATTCTCAACCGTGTCCCCCACCAACGCCATGCTTATAATCAACGCAGACCCGTTATTTCCCCTATTCCTATCTGCACATAGAAGCACCCAACGCCCTAAGCAACCCTTTGTCGTTTAACACTAAGACCCGGAGGTCCATTTCCTTCCCGCACGCGCTTCCGTTCGATCTCCTCCTTCATGATCCGCTCCGCCTCGCTCATTTTCTTGGGCGCCTGTATTGACATTCCCTTTCCGCCACCAAAGGCGTTCTTCCTCGAAGGAGCGGCGAAGACGTTCTTGGGCTTGTTGGTCATGCCGAGCTTGAGGGAGACTCTCTCGGGCGGAGGCGTGGGTACTTTTGTGGGCGGTGATGTGGATTTGTCGGTGTCTGCTTCTGGTCTCTCTATGCCGCCAGCATCGTCGGTTTTCGCAGTTAACGGTGGTGATGGATCTTTTGGCTCCTTGGGTTTAGGCTTGAAGTCCAACTTTATCTTTTCGCCCGGCTCTCTCCTCAAGATCCCTCCTTCCTCTCCAGAATCCTCCTTGTCGTCTAGCCTTCCCTTCTCCGCCGCATCTAGCCTCGCCCGCTCTACCTGCTCCTCGATAACCTTCCTCTCCCGCTCCTCGTCCCCGCGATCCTGTCTTTCCTTCTTCCGAATCGCGTCCTGCCTCCTCAACGACTCGGGGCTATTATCAATCCAGCTGATATGCAATCCCTTGTCCGTTTCCTCCACCCTGCACAGCCCTTCCCTCCCTAGATGCTTGGCATACTCCGTCAAACTAGGCCATTTCGTAGAATTCATATGGACATGCTCCTTGTTTGCGATATACTCCTGGTAGAAATGATTCATGTGGATTTTCTTCTCGCCGTGGGAGGTACGCAGGAGTTGGAGGAAGTCTCGTTGGAATTGGTTGGAGAAGTCGTTGATGTGTTTGCGGGGGTCTTCGCCGATAAGGAGCATTTGACGGACGTGGGATTCGGATTGGGTGTGGCATTTGAAGCCATTCTCATCGCGCGTTTGCTTCTCGCAGACCTGGCAGTACCAGCGGAGTCTTTGGAGGCCTTTGGATTTCAGCTTGTTGTTGAGGTACTTTGTGGAGCCTACCTCGGCTTTAGGCATAATGGCGGTACTTGGGGTTTCGAGACTGGAAGGGGCTGTGGATGTAAGTGGAGCAACGGTGGTGTAGATTCCTAGAGGGTTGGGCTTGCTGAAGGCGCTTTAGATATCCATAGGGCTGTGTTAAGCCTAGGAACCCTATTACTAATACGAGTAGTTCTACAGAGCAGTCCGGGATCAGGAACGTGATTGGCGCAGCAAACATTACAGATTCCCGTCTTCTTCTTCTTCAAGATCATCCACATCAATCTTGTCAAGCTTCACGTATGGTCATTGATTGCCATCCGTCATCTATGGGCTTCCCAAGTGGATCACCACATCACGCAGTCATTTTGCCATATAAACAGTTTACCACAGCGCCAGACAACCGGAACCTTTAACCTAGAAGATAGCAAGAAGATAACTCTCTGGAGATATCGTTTTCTACGACAAGCCAATCCCTCCGATGTCCGCTTGTTCACGTCGCTAACAGCCGCTATTTGTGACCCGATGCTTGTGCCTTCTTCCTCTCCCGCCGCTGAGAGTGACAGAGTCGCGCCTCCGTAGAATGAGACCAACGCATCTTTTGCCACCTCTGCAACCATATCATGGCGAACAGAACCTTGCAACCCTGTGATTTGCGTCTTCGCCTGACCCAAATCATCATACTGCTATGGTTTTTCTAAACCGTGTCAGGAGCGGCAATGCTCTAAAACGTACTTTGAACTTTCAAAGGATTTGCCTTTAGAGTCGTCTCCATGTCACTGGAAGTCATTTCTTAGATTATCTCTGTCTCTCGTCTGAATGAGCTTCTCCGCCTTGATCCGATGTATGACATAGTCGAATCTCGGTCCCGAGAGTGCTCTAGACCCTCAATTGTTCCGTATCTCGTGTCGTGGTCTGCTTTTCTTCTTTGTTCTCCCATTTAGTAGCACGAATGGGTCTCTAAAATAAGCCCCATGTACCTGAAGCAACCGCGGTGGGTCGAGAAACCTAGCAGCGCAGCCGGTGTCCTAACTGTCCGATTGTCTGAACAGTCAAATATACAGACTTCGGTAGATAAATATTTCGTATCTAGAACGACAAGCTCGAACCTCTTTCATTTCGAGAATCGCTAAGGGAAAAAACGGACGAACTTAATATATTTGCGTGGTAGTAGGAAGACTGTATGGTGACTTGACCAAACGATCATGAGGTCTATGAGATGCTGTAGCGAAGTAAGAGAAGACGAGTTGGGGTTTAGAGGGGTGGAGAAGGGAGATAATGTTAATGACGGAGTCGGACAGGTTTTGCTTTGAGCATGTTAACAACCGTGCTGCCGCTTTCTTCTCCCGCCTTCTCCTTCTTTTCCAAAAGCAAACCCTCTGCCCAACCTCCCCATCTCCAACCACGCCCTCCCCACCCCCAACACCACACACAAACATCCTCACCCCACATCCCATACCAAAAAACCCTCTTCTCAGATCCTCCATCCGTTCGTATTACACAAAAACCAAGCGATATATTCGTTTGCTACAAGCGTCAAAACCGCTCGATTTCCTCGAATGAAAAGAAATTCCACGGGGAAAGGGTTCTTGTGGTTGATATACTTTGTGTACAGAGAAAAAGGACTTACACGTATTAGCAAGGCATCACTCATCTTACCGTACAAGCCTGGCCCAAAGAAACCCCCTTTTCTACCACTTTTTTTTGACGTACGGTTTACTAGTCATCTCGTCGAGGATTTTGATAGGATTGTCTCTCCTTCTATGCCATAATGTGAATCGGCTTAGTGACGTTCCTGCCAATAGCCACTCTCTAGCCAAAGCAAAAAAGTGCTCGAGATTTCATGTCAATCGTCATGGACAAGAAATGGGTTCAGAATTTATATACTTGCACTATGCAGAACCGACGATACGGCCGTTTGATGCAATCACCCAAACGCCTCAACGCCTTCCGAAAACCTCCCTGCCACTTTCCAAAACCTCCATCAAACAGCCCTCCCATTCTCCTTCCTTCTCCCACCTGGACTCGCATCCTCCTCATCCTCACTCATCAAGCCCTCAAGCTCAAACTCCTCCGCATCCCTCACATGCCCATTCACCCCGCGCGCCATCGCCCCGTCATTCAACGCACCGTTTACAGCAGGGGCCTTGGCGGGTATGGCGTGCTGGGCGTAGAGATGCAGGAGCATGGAGACGAAGAGAAAGAGCAGGAAGGAGACACTGTAGAGGAGGAGGACGTAGGAGGTGTGGGAGATGTTTGCCGAGGTGAGGAGGACCATTTGTTCTTCAGTGGCACCCATGAAGAAGAAGCCGGAGGTGTAGAGGAGCTGTAGGGTCATGATGTGAGTAGGTAGGGTCATAGAGGCAAGGTCGCTGAGGTTGACTTACGAAGGGAGTGAGGTATTGCCAGCTGTTGGTTTCCTCCGGATCAGTATCTGAGATGGAGTTTTGATCTCTGAGAACAAAGGCAATCTCAACGATACGCACGGCTCCGGCTGCCATGAGCGTGTAGCCAAACACCGTATGCACCTTTGTGCTGATCATCAATTCCTGGTCGTGCGCGCTCATAGCCCATCCGGTCAATAGAATAACGATCCCAGGAATCAGATTTCTCTTCGGTTTCCCATCTCTCTTCCTTGATAGCCAAATCCCTACCAACCCCGCACACCACCATACAATGCCCATACTCGTGTGTTGTAGGTCATTACGAACCCATGGACCACCCCACTCATGCTCGGTAAAGGTATTGATGCAACCCCAGACAGCAATCAGCAAGCTGTCAAAGAATTCCTGGCTCCTGCCTGTGCGTTTGAGCCACAATTGTCCGACGAGCAGGATGATCGTCAAGACTATGCCGTACGCGATAAAAGCACTTCCCATAATAAAATGTGCCAGACACTGCCCGACATGGTCCCCCTTCTCTCCGCAGAACCCCAGAGCGGTGATGGCGCCGAATAGTATTTGCACCCAGCTAGCCACTGGCATCGCTTTTCCCACGATTCCATGCGCCATTACGGTATACCGTCGTAACCGAACATGGATTCCCTTTTGCAAATGTAGCTTGAGGTACACACCGAAGAGGACTTGCATTATGAGCATTAACATAAGGATAGAGGCGAAGGACGCATGGATATTGGGAGCGAATTGGCGCCCGCCGTGGCTGTGGCCAAGGAAGTACCCTACGATTGCAAGGACAACGCCGAGGGTTTGGAGGGGGACGTGCCAGCGGGAACGGACGATCTGCGACGGTCAGTACACAGAACAGAGTAAGGTCGCAGGGAAGTTAGAGGCTAACCCCAAGGACCATGCCCGTTGGGAAGATGAGGGCGAAGGAGAGGGTTTGAATGGCTATGTGAACCCATAATGTTACGTCCTACAGATGCTATTAGATCTTGCAGATGAATGAACATTGAAGTAGAGGATTCACAATGGGATCCGGAGAGATTCGCTCGCCTTCCGGTATCTCATCATTGTGATGCTCATGAGCTGCTGCTTGGCCGGCCAATAGAAGGCATCCCGCCGCAAGACCGAATATGCGAGACATGGTAGATGTTGGCGGTCGAAGCAAGGAAGGGGCTTCTTATCACAAGATCCGTGTAATCCGAGTCCTATGCATTTGACGGCTTAAATGCATCAGATTGCCAATGGTTGATGTTCCTTGGGTGTGCAGTATATTTAAGCCCCTTCAGGCGTTACAACGTCGCTCCCGGGTCCGTGCTGAGTCAGTCCGAAATCTCACAGCTGGACGCTTCTTTCAGAATTAACAATTGTTTAGGTTTACGAACAAGGGAGGTCGTCGCTACATTTCAGATCCTCCAGCCTCGCGAACTGCAGCATCGCAAGTATTTCATTGTTGGAGTGTAGGAATCAGGCTCAAGTATCGCTATTTGTTAACAATTCTTGAAACCATCTGCATAGTTACAAAAGGCAGACAGTCACCTTGAATCGAATTTTCTATCTTCGTGGCTTTACTCTACCAACTGTCTTACACTTATTATAAGCCGTTCATTATCTATTACCCCAACAATGCCCAAAAAAACCCGCTAGTAACCAAATCCAAGTTCTCCTTTCCCCAATTTCCCCCCCTAAACCAATCAAGCCACTTTTATCTTTTCACCAAGACTTGAGGAACTCTGGACTACTGCACTGGAACCCACAAGTCGAACAGTACTTGGTCAACCGCGCACAATCGGCCTTGTACTTATTACAATGCAGGCGATCCTTCTTACTGACTGCGTCCTCACAATTCGACGACTGAGCATAGCAGCTCGCGGCACTCTTTTGACAATCCAGCTTATCGCCAAAGGGGAGAATGGTGCCGCAGAATTGACCGGCCTTGACGATGCAGGTGGGAATTGCGGTAGGAACGGAGACGGAGGTGGAGGGTTTGATGCTGGGGGAAGAGGAGGTGGTGGAAGTTTTGGCGGTAGTTGTGGTGGAGAGGGAGGTGGAGAGGGAGATAGGGGTGCTGGTGCTTGCAGCGGCGCCAGGGGTTCGGTACCAATTCGCTGGTGCATCGCCAAGATATTCACCGGCGGTGACGCCTTTCCAGCCCTTTGCCTGGATGAGGCCAAAGTAGTATGAAGAAAAATTGGTGACTGACTGTTGGACAATGTCATGCTGGATGGAGAGATAGTCATATGCGGCTGGGTTGGCAAGAAGTGAAGCCACAATATCGAAAGAGGCATGGATCTGAGTCGGCAACGGATTCAAGTAGTCTTGGCTATCTAAATCAAAGTAGACGCGGTGGTATCCCAAGGCTTTCATGTCCGCTTGACAGCCGGAGGCAGCGTTGCATTGGGAGTATGGGGGGCGCATGTAGGTAGGGTATTTCCCAATGATGTTAGCGATTGCGCGCTCGTTTTTCACCATCTGCTGTTTGCGCTCGTCGGAGGTAATATTTGAAAGACTGTAGTGGGACCAGGTATGCGACGCGACCTGGTGGCCTTCGGCGATCATGCGTTGGATAATGGTAGGATATGGGGCTGTGGTGTCGATGGGACCTTTGCCAAGATTGTTGCCGGTCATGAAGAATGTGGCATGGAAGCCGAATTGCTTCAGGGTGTCCAAAAGCTGGTTTGTGTAAAGATATGGTCCGTCATCATATGTCAGGGCTACCACGTTTTGCTGTGTGCAGTCAATGATATCGTTGTCATATGAAACACTTCCGAGGAGTGGTCGTGGATCATTCAGTGTCGAGGGTCCCGCAGGTGTAGTGCTAGAATCGCAAGTACCGAATTGCCATTGGCAGTCAGGATCAGTACAGTATGCTACGCCAGTGCCACAGTATCCCTGGATCTGTTTAGTCACCAGCGCAGCACAAGATGGAAGGCATACATACCGCAGCGGAGCAGCAGTTGGTACCAGAGCATTTTGCATTGCCGAAGGCAGGGCCACAGGTTGATTGTCCAATTCCTATGGTAGTGGCAGTACAATCCCCAAAACCAGACTGGCATCCAGTATTACAGTAGTCTGTTGTGTTGCCGCAGTATCTACGCTTGTGAGCTTCTGGTCTTCTCAAGGAGGCTGATCTTGGCATACCCAGCTCCCGAACAGCAGAGACCGCTCAGACACTTGTTGTTACTATGGGCAGGACCGCACACATTCGGGTCTATCGCTATGACCTCAGAACCTGAACAGGTGCCAAAAGTCGATTGGCAGCCGACACCGCAATAGTCGGTAGTTGTTCCTGTTTGGCATGTCAGAAGGTCATCTTGCAAACATGCAGCTTGTCCAGGACTCGAGTAAAACAGACCACAGTATCCAGATGCAGAGCAACACGCTCCGCCCTGGGCAAGGGCAGGGTTACACGTATAATTATTGCCATTCCCGGCGAGGACATTCCCGCAGGTATTGTCGGTGGTCAAAGCACGGCCAACCAAAGAGTGCAAGCCCGAGAGCTGGCTGCCAGGACTCTGGGTTGGAACAGCGGAGCTGCTAGTGGCGAAAATGAGGCCCAGGGCGACGTAGATCGACCTCGAATACATGATTATATAGGAGAAAAGATCAATTGACCTTGAGGGAAGTAGATGGCCCGCAAAGGGTTTTGTTAAGAACGAGGTGCCAGACAAAGAACGTGTTAAGTGATAAGATACAAAAGAACGACGTAATCACGACCGGATATGCTGGAGTAACGACAGTAGTATAAGGTAAAGACGAAGGTAATGCCTCCAAAGAGTGCCACTGGAAATGGTTGAGAGAACACACATGATGAGGGAACAAAGCTGTATACACATGACCGTCCCCTGGATCCGTCGTGGCGAAGAACGACGCCGCGTTCAGACGGGATCAGGGTCGTCGGCTTTGTTTGGCCATGCCGTATCTGGAGCAAGCCGTGCCTCGTGTGGGCTAATGAGCCTTGACCAGTCCAGTCGATGTGCGGTGGAGATTACAGGTACGACTAACTCGCTGACTGCTCCGTACCTTAAGAGTTTCGAGGGCGATGATCCGTTCGTAAGCCAATGACGAATGATATCCACACAGGGGGCGGGGGGAGTCCAGGAGTAAGCGGCGCGGTACGGTTCAGGTACGAACGCGCTAAGGAATGACGCTTTTAAGTACTCCGAAGACCCTTGAAGTCTAAAGTCCTCCGTACGAGGGGCATTCGTCTAATCGTCTCTCTTGTTATGTATCTGCATTGGACCACAGTATCCTCGAGGAATAGGCCTTGGATTTCATACTGTAGCGCCTGGGTCTTTGCAGCATCGATCTCAAAGGCTGAAGAGGTATCCAGGTAGAACTAAGGTATCTCAGAAGGAATACAAATATCGGTGTATATTTCCCGGGCGTTTGGACGGGACTTCGGCAGGGGCCAGGGGTGGGTTTAAAGTCGTGCTTTAAACTTAGCTTAGGAGTACTGTACTGTACTGTACCGTACGAGTACCTAGACACCTGCTTGAGTAGGTAGAGTACCTAAAGGCACCTGCTAGTACTTCGTATGGAGTCCGGGCCAGCGAGACTAGACTCGATTGGCGAGCACAGTTATTCTAGTGTGAACACGGTCCAGCTTCAGCTAAACAAACGCCTTAGAGTGGCACGGAAGTTTCATCAAGGTAACTTTCCCTTCTTACGGTATCCGTACCCCGCACTTTCACTCATCCTTCGAGTAGTCTGTACTGTGTATCCCTTTAACCGCTGTTTGCCTTCGGTTAATTTTTAAGGTTCACCCTAACCAGATGTGGTAAGGCTAGGTCAAAAAGGTTATTTTTTGTAAATAGAAACAATGTCAACAAAGCCCCCTATTATTCTGAATAATGCCTTCCTGCGACGTAGTACCTGATTCAACTGATCTAGGGACTGATCGTTCTAATCTGCGTTCTATAACTGATATAGGCGATCGATTTGAGCCTATTCAGATACCTTCAAACGTCAGTTGAATCAATATACCAGCAAATATCAGCCCTTTAGATGCCGCGAACCTATAGGGTCTATATTTCTCCTCCGAAATACTTCAAATAATAGCAAAACACACCAATATATACGCCAATCAGAGTCACAGATGGGGGAAAGAAAGAGACTCTAAAGCCAGATCATTTTCGAACACAGATGAGCTAGAACTGAAGGCATACTTTGAAATACACATCTATATGAGTCTTCATAGAGAATCTCAAGTTCCTGACTACTGAAATATAAAGCTAAATAAGTCTCTTCATTCATTGATTCAAAGAGCAATGACTCTGAATAGATACGAAAATATTGATCGAAATCTATATTTCTTCGACTATAAATCAGAATTCGAATCAGATAGCGCTGTCTTTCAGAGAGTAAGTGTGTTTCTCATCTAAATTAGATGTGTTTTCCATCTAAATTAGTTGAGAAAACTGACTTTTCTTCATCAAACAAAGTCTGTTAATACCTTGCTTGAAGAGACATGCAAAAAACACTGGAAATCTGGTCGATTTGTGACTGTAGATGAGGTAATGCAGCGATTCAAGAGTCGATCGCATGATACGCTTACTATATTCACGAAATCGACTTCTGAAGACTACAAGATCTGAATGATAGCTGATGAAGACTACGTTCTAGCCTGAATCTATCATCAGCGTGACAAAGAATCTTTAGATGTCAAGATTTCAAAGAAACTAGAAAGTAATAAAACAGTCACAGTGATAGCAGATCTTCTTGATTAATTGTCTAAACAATCAGACTACATCTACGAAGTGTTCTTAGACAATCTCTTTACGAGTCACAAGCTTCTATTATATTTATGAAAAAGAGGCTACGAAGTCATCGACAAAGCTCGTTCAAACTTCGAAATCTACAAGAAATTTGTTCAACTGAAGACTCAATACAAGAAACGAAATAAGATACTCTGAGAAAAGCTTAAGATGATGATCATCTCTGATAATCAGATGATGCAATTCGCCTGAAAAGATAACTCTATCGTCTTGTTTCAATTGACTATGTTTGACGATCAGATCTACATCATTCGCGATAGAAAGAGATCTTCTAGAACGTCTATCAGTGCTAAGACTGCAAGAACTTCATTCGATAATAAATCTCATGCAAAGCTTTCGATTTCGAACTTTGATGACGTCTATAATCACTACATGAGAGCTGTTGATTAGGCTGATCAGTTACGTTCTTTCTACGCATACAATCGTCGATGTAGATCAGAAGAACACAAGGTCTTGTACGAGTTCTTGATTGAAATCAGCATTATCAATGTCTTTAAACTCTCTTTGCATTCAGAGATTTCGAAGAAGGCTAAATACACTGTTCATAGCGAGTTCAGAACAACTCTAGCTACAGATTTTATTCAGGCATCTGAAAGACAGTTTCTGAAGCGAAAAAGAACGTCAATTGAGTCTGCAATTAAACGTTCAATGATACGTTTAGATGATCATCAAATCTGCAGAAGAAAGAGTTCTGATGACTGTCGTGAGTGCAAGAAGATAGACTTAACAGTCATGTTTAGAAAACGACAAGTTCTCGATGAAATTACATCAAATTTAGATGATAGCAAGCGGAGAAAGCGTTCTATATTTGGCTGTGATATCTGTGATATCTCTCTATGTAAAGACGATCCTTGTTGAGCTGCATATCACAATAGCCTCTGAATAGCATCAATAAAATCAGTTCAGGGTGATATTCTATGATTTCTATTGGTGAACTAAGCGAATACGCTAAAAGTGGCTCTCCGGCAGCGGTTAAAGGGATACGGAAACTCTGTTCCTGATAACCTCGATCTGCCGAGTACTGCCGAATACCCTAAACTTTGCGCCGACAACTTCTATCGTGCTTGAGCTTGATCCGACTAATTGGCACAGCGACCTGACGCTCCGCTCTATGCGGATCACAAGCGCAACATGCCTTCCTCTTCACCCCTCGCTACCACGCAAAGCAATTCCCTCACCCCCACACAACAGATGACTCCGCCATCACCTTCGGTATTCGAGGCCGAAGCCAAGAAAGTGGCAAGTGCTGTTCTTCCCACAATCCCGACTTTACCGATGGAACGCTTGGACCCTGACTGATGTTACCCACGATAGGCAGATCTTGAAGCCAAGATCGCAGCCTTAGAGAGTCAAATCCAGGAAACGAAAGCCGAGCAAGAAGAAATCGCCGGAAAGCTAAAGTAAGTGGGGATTGCAGACTCGGCTGACTTTTGCATTTCTTCTTATGGACCCACTTGTTTCCATGTTTTTGCCTTCACTTGCTGCCACGGTGTCGTTTTCAAACGTTCCGGAGATCTTACGTTCGCCGCTTCTACCTTCATCTCTACTCACAAATAAGCCTTTCAATCGTCTCCTTCACATCGTCATACGTGCCATACTCACTAGAGAATATTCACCCTAAATCTTTTCGTTCCCATAGTATGTCCCCTCGCCCATTATCCTACCCTACCCCTCCCCCACCTTCCCGCTCACATCTCCTCGTTCGATCTGTTGTCATAAATCCCCATTACCAAACCCCCTCCCACGAAAATTGCTCCCTTACCCCTTCCATTCCCACGTCTATACCATCCTCCCCCGCTAATCTCCACCCCATCTTGCCCCTTCCCCGTACTCAACCTCAACTAACCCCCTTCCTCTCCTCCCCCCGCCAGATCCCCCACCCCCCACCAAACCGTAACAACCCACATCCGCCTCCTTCACGACTACAATGAGCTCCGAGATATCGGCACCGGCCTCATGGGTCTGATTGCCGATCAGCGCGGTGTGCGCGTAAAGGAGGTCATGGCGGAATTTGGAGTTGGGGAGGGGGACTGATGTGAGGAAATGGAAGGCGGGGAAAGGAAGTGGTTGTAAAAGAAAGAGGGGGTCTTGCTTGGGCTTAAAGAAAAGCACGGGAAAGGCGGCTGGCTGGGTTACACGGGGCTGAGGTAGTCTGTTGCTGGGGATTTCATAATAATGGCGAAGATATGTGCGATTTCGTGACGCAACCCAGAATATTGCAACGTAGTAGCTGGAACCGAGCATTTGGGAAGTTGTAATCATCCGTGCTTATACAACTCTCAAATTCCTAGAACAAAACATGCAAGAAAGCAGAAAAGCAGGATCTGATTTCTACACATCCCGTTAAAAGGACATTAGAAACGAAAAAGTGTTCCAGCCATCCCGACCAGTTCAAACAAGTGGTCAATCTCATCAATAGCAAAACCCATCCTCACAAAGCATCATTGATTCCAATACCAGCCAAGACAGCATAACCCGAAACCCAACCACCCCCTTCTTGAAACGGCCCCAAACATTCCACAGAAACACGCTCACTCTGCTCATCATTCTCAAAGATTGAAACCACCGGTACATACCCACACCCCACCAAAATCTGAGTAAGGAAACTAAGATCATTGGCAGCAAGAAAGAGGTGAAGATGAAGAGTGTTGGAGATGGCAATTTCCGCCTCCATAGGGCTGGTAGGGGCTGGGGACCCGCTGTGTAGTAGAGTTTTCACCTTCTTCCTCCTAGATAGAACTCCTATCCAGCTTCAACCTACATACCAATGCCCGCATATGAACCTCGTATTCCAACAAAAGAGAACATGTTCCCGACTGCGGAGGGAGGCGGATGGTTCTTGGCTGAAAAGAAGGGGTTGTGCCCACATCACGGATCCTGAGGCTGGCGAAGCTGGAATGAAGGGTTGAATAAGAGCTTATAACTACATATATGTGTATTATATATTATATACACCCCGAACTTACTTAGAATTAGTGGAAACAGGAAACAGTTGCCTCAGAACCTCAGACGTGTAAGGCTCACCCTTCAGGGGCAACGGCTCAGTCGCGCACGCTAGTACTGATTAGCTTTTTTATTATTATTCGATCCTTACCTTCTTCATCGCTTCTACACATCATCTACATCATTAGGAACTCCCCTAAAGAAGTTAGTAAACAGGAACGCTTGAACCTCGCTGTTACCGCTTGTCAAAACAATGAAGAGAAGCTCTCAATCCGAAAGATTGCTCGTCAACATGGCCTTAGCGAATCCATCCTAAGGGGACGACTCAATGGTCGCCAGGCTCGTGAAATCGCTTATATACCACGTCAGAAACTTTCAGTGAAGCAAGAAAATGCTTTAGCTCATTGAGTCACACTGATGCATAAGATAGCTGAGGCTGACCTTCACGAGTCAAACAAGTTCGGCTCATGGCTATGAAATTACTACGAGCAGCTGAAGAAACAGAAGAACTGAGGGTTAACTGAGTTCAGCGATTCTTGTTTCGTCATGCTCATTTGATCTCTGTGTTCAGTTAAGCTCTGAATAAAGAACGTGCGATTATGCACGATGAAAAGATCATATTGAAGAAACTAGTTCCCGTTGATTTCAAATATATTGAAGAAATATGACTTTGATTTGAAAGACACATACAACATGAATAAGAAATTGAAGCTTCGCTTTGAGAATTTTGAACAGGTACAGAGTTATTTGCAGTTTGCTCGATATATTATTCATTTACGTTAACTCAGAACAACAATCGAGAGTGAGTTTCTCTTACTATCAAGTGTATCTGTGTCAGCGACAAAGTATTGAAGATCTAATATATCTTCAAAGAAAAGATTTATATGAAGATCTGTGTCATGATGTCAGATCATCAACTCAATTTAGAACATAAATCGTTGATGTTTTAAATAATCTCGATTCATTAAATCTGTTTTGCAGTTCAATGAATCAAGTCATTAATCTAGTCATCATCATCTTAATCTAGTCTTAGCAATTCTGTTTCAATCATCTCAATCATGTGTGCAAATCTTTGCAATCTTAAATCATAAAACTATTGTTTAGTCTTGATTCTGCTCAATTCATGTATATAAAAGTTGAGCTTTCATTCTTTTCTTTTGCTCTTTGTCTTTCATCTTGTACATTATTTGATGTATTGTCTTGTATTTAGATTTTATCAAAGTAATAATAACATCAGTCTTTTATATTAATAATATCTTTAATTTAGTTTAATCTTTGACATTATGAAAGATCTACACTTTCTGCAACATTTTCATACATTGAAATCTCATTTAGTTATTCTTTCGTTCAAATGAAGTCATCTTATAATCTTTTGATTGACGATGAGCATGCTGTTGAACAGTTTATTCAAAGTATGATTGAAAATTCAGTTGAGATCTTTTGCATAATGCATGAACTTCAAAATCAAGTTCAACAACATGATGTTATCATTTTGTTCTCATTCATCATTCTCAATTCTTTAATTTATATAAAGTTGAATTCTCAATTTCTTGCAATGATAATTCAGATCATCACACAAATCTTGAATAATTAATCTTCTTTTGTCGTTCATTTTTTTGCAAACTTTGTCATTATTTTCATCGCTTCTAGATTTAAGAAGCTTCTCAACATATTTAAATATGAGAAGAACAAAAATCAATTAAATGCATGAAAGCAGAGTCTGATACAACGCATGAATGTGAACAATGATCATTACTTCTCTCATCGAGTCAAGATCATTTATGTCAAGTCATGATTCATCATAAATAAGAAGATTCACAATCTAATAAGTTAATATTGAGTCAATGATCTTTGTATCATTTTCATTTTTGCAGATTGATGACATAAGTTACATCATTACTGCAACAATTCTTTTAAAACAGAAGATATTTATTTATATTTTCATGAAATTTTGAAGTAAAACATGAATAACTTTGTCAACTACTACAATCTCTTTTATTAAAAGAAAGAATGTTCTTTGATGAAAAATTTCTCATTGATTGACTGTCTGAAGTGTAATGTCAATTATTTCACTTAAGTCATCTGTGAAAATGCATCTTATTGACTATGAATGATGCATATTTGCAAGATTAACTTGCAAGATTAAATCAAAGAAATTAATGAGTGAATAAAGATAACAACTTGACAAAAGATGAAAACTCTGCAAGCTTTCACTTTTGTTTCTTAGCAATTAGTTTTATCATTGATAAAGTGCTATCTTATTATTTTTTACTACACAGTTTCACGTAAAGAAATCTCATCATCTTACAGTTTTAATTACTTCATTTGCATGAAGCTGCTCAGTAAAAGATGTTGAACGCGCAACGACTCACTAGAAGTTGCATGATCAAAAGAAGTGATAACTTCTCTCACACTAAGAATTCATCATCTTGTCAAAACAGATTTGAGAATCACGCATTTAAACATGCAGATGAGAAGTTCAAGTTACAAGAATTTAATAAACAAACAGATCATATTTCTTAATGATCAACAAGCAAAGTATGCAAGCAGTTAAAGAATCTGAAGATGCAGAATGTACTGCTTGTCTTGCAACTTTGCATATTGAAACTTGAGTGAAAGACTTGATCAATCTCTGATCATCGATGTCAACATAGTGATGATCACTATTGAAGTGATGCACACAAGCATGTTAATTAATCTTGCGAGTCTAAAGAGCAAAGCATCATGAACTACAACTTCTTGATGTTCTGACTGCAAGATTGCAAAAACTTCATAGTTGTGACATCATTTGATTTCATCATGAAAGAAGAGAAGCTGCAATGATCTGCATCATACTTGTTAGAAAAGTCTTGCAATCAATGATGAAATCTGTCATGATGTCAGATCATTAATTCAATTTAGAACATAAATCATCAATGTTTTAAATAATCTTGATTCATTGAATCTGTTTTGCAATTCAATGAATCAAGTTATTAATTTAATCATCATCATTTTAATTTAGTTTCAGCAATTTTGTTTCAATCATCTCAGTCATGTATGCAAATCTTTGCAATCTTAAGTCATAAAACTATTGTTTAATCTTGATTCTGCTTAATTCATGTATATAAAAGTTGAATTTTCATTCTTTTTTTCGCTTTTTATCTTTCATCTTATACATTATCTGATGTATTGTCTTGTATTTAAATTCTATCAAAGTAATAATAATAATAATAATCTTTTATATTGATAGTATTTTTAATTTAGCTCAATCTTTGACATTATGAAAGATCTACACTTTCTGCAACGTTTTCATACATTGAAATCTCATTTAGTTACTCTTTCACTTAAATAAAGTCATTTCATAATTTCTTGATCAATGATGAGCATACTGTTGAACAGTTTGCTCAAAGTATGATCAAAAATTCAGTTGAAATCTTTCATGTAATGCAAAAGCTTCAAAATCAAGTTTGACAACATGATGTTATCATCTCATCTTTGTTCATCATTTTCAGTTCTTTAATTTATATAAAATTGAATTCTTAGTTTCTTATGATGATAACTCAGATTGTTGCACAAATCTTGAACAATCAATCTTTTTTCATCATTCATTTCTCTGCAAATTCTGTTGCTGTCTTCATTGTTTTTAAATTCAAGAAACTTCTTGACATATTTAAGTATGAGAAGAACAAAGATCAATTGAATGCATGAAAGCAGAGTCTGATACAACGCATGAACGTGAATGATGATCATTATTTCTCTCATTGAGTCAAGATCATTTATGTCGAGTCATGATTCATCATAGATAAGAAGATTCACAATTTAATGAATCAATATTGAGTTAATGATTTCTGTATTATTTTCATCTTTGCAGATTGATAACACAAATTGCATCATTGTTGCAACAATTCTTTCAAGACAGAAGATGCTCATTTATATTTTCGTGAAATTTTGAAGTAAAACATGAATAGCTTTGTTAACTATTACAATTTCTTTTATCAAAAGAAAGAACATTCTTTGATGAAAGATTTCTTGTTGATTGACTGTTTGAAGCGCAATGTTAATTATTTCACTCAAGTCATTGCTTTCTTCTGACGAAACTTTGATGAAATTCAATCATTCATCTTTCATCAATGAGTTCAAGCATTCTCTGACATCAATGAAGAGCTTCAGCAGCTTAAGCATCATTAATCTCACTTTATTTTCATCATCATTTTATTTGTTAAAGTCAAGAGCATCTTTGTTAGACTGATCATCAAGTCGAGTTTTCATACCTACTTTCTGACTCGCTTGAGTACTCGATATCAATGTCGTGACTTAACTTGAATACTCGATATCAATCTTGTGACTCGACTCAATATCAATCTTGAGTCGAGTCAGAATTCAAATTTTCGACTCGACTCATCAAGCAATCGAAAATTCAGAGTTCAATGAAAAGAAACATTGACTACTACTAGTAGAAGTTTCTCAAGCAGAATCAGCATCTTCAGAATTCATGAGAATACTGACTACTACTAATAGAAGTTTCTCGAGCATGATTCATAGATAATGATCGACATCTTCAGAGCTTATGACTCATGAAAATATTGACTACTACTGATAGAAATTTCTCGAGCACTATTGATAATGTACTATTGATAATGCAACAGAATAATGCAATTGATTAAAGCTTATGCTTGACTACGTAGTAATTACTAAGCTGGAAAAACACGTATCAATAGTAGTCAGTATCTCTGTGAGTTCTGATCAATACTCATGAGGAAATCTCTATCAGTAGTAGTCAGTATTCTCATGAATCATGAAGATGCAATCGAATCAATTGCATTACTCTATTGCATTATCAAATAAATATTAGTAGTAGTAAATCATATCTTGGTGAATCGAGTTGAGAATTCAAGTCAATACTCGATATCAACATCGTGACTCAACTCGAATACTCAATATCAAAATTCTGACTCAACTTGAATACTTGATTTCAAAATTCTGACTTGAATCAAGTCTTGACGAGTCGAGAACTCGACTTGATCTCAATGATTCAACTCGACGCGATCAGTCTAATCTTTGTGTTGACTAGTAACTTTTTGAATTCAAAGATCATCATTTTTGTAACTGTTGTTTCAACAATATTTTCATCTTTCTCTCTTTCATTTCTCTATGAGTCAATGAATTTAAGCTTCATCATTGTCATTATTCAAGATAAGACTCTGATCATTTCTGAAATCAAGAAAATCTGCAACAAGTGAAAGTTTTACTACTATTGCAAGTTGCAACATTCAAGCAAAATTGTTAAAGAATGCTCAAATAAAAAGTTATTTACTTTGTGTATCATGAATGTTTATGACAGTGATGTCATCAATATAAATGAAGAAATTTCGCTGTTTGCAAAAAAAGTTTAGTTTCTGAGCTAAGTTGCATTCAGAAATCTATATACATATCATCTTGTTTACTAGTTTCAATCTTTTCACTCTCACTTTAATCATATAGAAAGTTTTCTGTTAAATCTGTCTTGAAACTCTTTAAATTCAATTCAACATTCAAAGATAGTCACATAATAATATTCTGTATTTTACATTAAGCTCAATCTAAAGTTTTTACTTTTGCTCTGATTAATAGTGAAGTCTTTGCTTATGTCTTTATAAATAAATTCTTCACACAACAACATTATTTTCTCTTGCATCAATTAACTCATTCTTGCAGACTTCAAGAATTTGATGATCAAATCACTTTAATTGATGATATTACTTATGTTGTTGAAATCACAATGATTTTCGATGAACACATTGAAAGACTATTCTTTTATGTCATTGAATTAAGTCAATATTTCATCATCATGAGTTTATCATGACTTCATCATCACGTCATTGATGTCAATTTTGAGCACATTATTCTCATCTTGTTTTTCTTCTTTTGTTTTAATCATTGTTGCTCATTTCTCATCAAGATTTATGATCTTAATCAACAAGAAGAAAATTTCTCGTTTGAAGTTAACAAAGTAACTTTCTTTCAATCTTGCTCTCAATTCACTTACAAGAAGCAATTCAGTTCACGAATCACTCACAAGAAGTAATTCAATTTACAGATTACTCACAAGAAGCAATTCAGCATTCAGTTCAATTGCAAGAAGTAATTTAGTTTCTCATTCACTTGAAAGAAGTAATTCAGTTTTCAGTTCGCTCACAAGAAGTAATTCAGTTCTCAATTCGCTTGCAAGAAGCAATTCAGTTTCTTGTTTGCTTATAAGAAGTAATATAATCTTTCGTTTGCTCATAAGAAGTCAACTAATACTCAGCTCATTCATAAGAAATAAACTTCATTCAATCTTGTCTTTCATCTGAAACAAGAAGCTTTTAGTTATATTCTTCAAGTCATTCAAAAAGAATACTCATTAAAAATCAAGTGTCAAAATTCTTTCTTCTTTAAAACTTTTATTGTTCTTCAAGCAAATTAATTCAATCAATCTTTTATACAACTTAACATAATTAAGTTGAAAGCTTGAAGCTTTGATAATGCTGCTTATGTCAAAAACATTGAAATGTTTAGCATCATTCTAAAGAAAATTGATGTCTTCTTGAATCTTGAGTCAATCTCATCTTCTAGTTTAGATTCTGACAAGTCAAAATCATGTCACACGACTTTGATTGTTTATTCAAAGAACAGTTCAACTTTTGCTCAGTTCTCATCTCATTCTTAAGACAGTATGTATGATAAGAATCATCATCTGAATCTTCATCAAATGAAAAAGAAATTTCATTTGACTGCATTCACGACATAAGAAGATTTTAAAGTCTATTGACAAAGTAAGAACATTGATTTAGTCACAATTTTATCATTCAGATATTTTGAGTTTCTAGACATCTTCTTCAAGAAGAATGTTGATATTTTGTCTTTGCATTAAACTCATGATCATGTCATACATTTTAAAGAAGATGCTCAATTCTCAGTCTTTGCTTTGTATGACATGAATCATGATGAAATTCTAGAACTTCATCATTATTTGAATGAAAATCTGAGCAAAGATTTTATTCAAGTCAGTTACTTTCATATGATTGTTTCTGTTCTCTTCATCAAGAAACTTGAAAAAGAACTTTGCTTCTGCATGAACTATTGAGATTTGAACATTATCACAGTCAAGAATTAATATTCTCTGTCTTTGATCTCAGAAATGCTGAATCATTTAAGTTGAGTTAAAATCTTTATCAAGCTGAATATCATCTTTGCATTCAATCAACTTTGAATCAAAGAAGAAGATGAAGTTTTCATCATCTTTCACACTTGATTTGAATTATTCAAGTATTTAGTCATGCTTTTCAATTTATGTAATGAGTCTGTCTTGTTTCAGAAGTATATCAACAATACTTTTCATAAACATTTAAATAAGTTTTGTACAGCTTATCTGAATGACATCTTGATTTATTTTGACAATAAACTCAAGCATAAAATTCATGTCAAGCTCATTCTGCGAAAGCTGCAAGAAGCAAATCTTCAGATGAATATAATCAAATGTAAGTTTTACATCACTCAAGTTTTGTATTTAAAATTGATAATCATCATTGAAGAGATCAAAATAAATTCTTCTAAGATAAACATCATTGTCAACTGATTCATCTTGATCAACGTTAAAGACGTTCAAAGTTTTCTAGATTTCGCGAACTTCTATAGAAAATTCATCTATGACTATAGTAGAATAGCTATCTCGCTCACTCATCTTATCAGAAAAGATGTACTTTTTGTCTGATTTCAGAAATGTCAGATTGCATTCAACATTTTTAAGAAAGTCTTCACTTTCAAGATTATTCTTTGTCATTATAATTTAGATTATAAGATTGTGATAAAAATCAATGCTTTGAACTATATGTTTGAAAACATTCTTTCTCAATATAATAAGAACAAGATTCTTCATTCAGTCACTTACTTTTCAAAGAAGCATAACTCAGTTGAGTGTAACTACAAGATCTATGATAAAGAACTCATGATCATTGTTTATGCTTTTGAGAAATGATGATCAGAGCTTGAAGACTTTATCTATTCTGTCAAAATGATCATGAATCACAAAAATCTTGAGTATTTCATGTCAACTAAGCAATTGAGTCGTTGTTAAACTCATTGAAGTGAGTTTCTGTCTAAATTCAACTATCATATTGCTTATCATCTTAACAAGATCAATGATAAGTTGAATGCTTTGACACGTCACTCAGAAGATCTTTTTAAGAAGAGAAATACATTCAATTCTTGACATTAATATTAACATCAAACAATTTTGAAAACTTATGTTTTAGATCTCAATATTGTTAAGAATCTCACTCTCAACATTTTCAACATCAAGATCATGAAGCTTCAGTCACAAATCATCATTCTAAATTCAGTTCAGTTATATTTGTTTTCAATTATCTCAGCACTTTTGCAAATTTTAGCTTTTATGAATTTAGAAATTAAAGAATTCAACGTTGAAAATATCAAGTCTCAGCTAGATTAAAACACTCTGAATCTTGATAAATATTTTGCTGATACTTTCACTCAGACATTGTGAGAGTAAGTTGAAATCAATGACAAATTTGCAGCTCAAATAATCAAAGTGCTTCGCAATGAAGCATGACATCACAACAAGATTTCTTTAATTGAGTGTGAAAAACATGAGAATCATTTGTACTTTCAAGAAAGAAAGTACATGCTTAACTCAAATAAACTATGTTTTTGTATCATTTAGCTCGCTCATGATAGTATCATTGATGATCACTCAGAAAGAGCAAAAAGCTATAAACTGATCAGTTAAGTTTACTGATGATCAAACATCTATAAGTATGTTCAATGCTTCATACAAAACTATCACGTATGCACACGTTTTAAGCTCTTTAAACAATGAACTCAAGAATGATTATTTTCTCTTTCAATTTTCAAACGTTGTTGATGTAATGTCTTCATGAACTATGTAAATTCTTTATCGCTCAATATCTTCATGAGTATCACATATAAATATGTTCTAGTCTTCATTGATTATTTTATCAAAATAAGATCTTTAATTCTCATCACTTCTATGAAAGTTGAAGAAGTTATCAATTGCTTTTATGCTCATGTTTGAAAACATCATGATTTACTCAAGTTCTTCATGTCTGATTGAGACATACAATTCATCTTCAATGTTTGAAAGCATATATGTAAAATGCTGAAGATAAATGTCAAGTTATCAATGATGTATTACTCTGAAATCAATGATCAAATCAAGAAAGTTAATGCTGTCATGAAGTATTATCTTTAAGTCTTCGTCAACTACATGCAGAATGACTGAGCTAAATGACTTTCTAAAGTCAAATTCATCGTCAATAACACATCATTATTAATCATTTTAACATCATTCTTCTTGATTAATTTGAGTCAGAACTCATGTTTAAACTTTAAGTTTTCTGAGTCTTTGCTTAAGAATCTTATGTTTCAAGCTTGAAACAAGTTAATCAATGTCAAAGAGTTCATTAAGAAAATAAAGAAATTAACTGAGCATTTACGTGATGAAATGCTTATAGCTCAGATCATTTATGAATTCAATATCAATCTCTCTCATTATTCTTGTTTTAAATACTTTGTTGAAGATGAAGTCTGATTGAATGCTTGCAATCTCAGCATCATTCACTTCATTATCAAGTTAAATGATCATAATGTTGACTTCTTCAAGATCAAGCGTGTCTTCAAGAACAATTCTCTGATCATTGAGTTAAATCTTTCAACATTCATGAAGATTCATTCAATCTTTCATGTTATTTTTCTGAATCATATTACAAGTGACTTTCTTTCAAGTCAACGTTAGAAATCTCAAAAACTCATTATCATCAAGAATAATGAAAGATTCTGATATGTAAACAGCATATTAAACTTCAAACATGATAAATATTATAATTCATCTTTGCTTAAGTATTACATTGATTGAGAAAATCACTTTTCTACTTAAGAGTCTTTTCATCTTCTGAATAATTGTGAGCAAGTGCTTGATGAATATCATTTTGTCAATTCTGTCATTGAAGAATCACATGTACTGTCATGTGTGATGTCTTAATGTCAATGTTAAGAACTTTAAGTTCAATCTTCATCATTTTAACTCAGCTCAAATCTGATTCAGATCTTGTCTAAATCTGACTCAGATATCTTGTTTAAATTTGACTCAAATGTGACTCAAATGTATTTTAGTTTCACTATGCATCATCACGTTAAAATGCGTCTTGTCTCATCTTACTCTTCAGACATCTTGCTCAAATTTGACTCAGATGTGACTCAGATTTATTCTAGTTTCATCTGTGCTTCATCACATTAAAATGCATTTACATCAATTCTTGTCTCATTTCAATCTTCATCTTCAATTCTTTCTTATTTTATCTTGTTTCTTCTTATCATTTTGCAGAAGCTCAGTCTTGAAGAGAGAAGTTACTGTCATGATGTCAGATCATCAATTTAATTACATAAATTATTGATGTTTTAAATAATCTTGATTCATTGAATCTGTTTTGCAATTCAATGAATTAAGTCATCAATTTAATCATCATCATTTTAATCTAGTTTCAGCAATTTTTTTTAATTATCTCAGTCATGTGCGTGAATCTTTGCAATCTTAAGTCATAAAACTATTGTTTAGTCTTGATTCTGCTTGATTCATATATATAAAAGTCAAGTTCTCATTCTTTTCTTTCACTCTTTATCTTTCATCTTGTACATTATCTGATGTATTGTCTTGTATCTAGATTCTATCAAAGTAATAATAATAATATCAGTCTTTTATATTGATAGTATCTCTAGTCTAGCTCAGTTTCTGACAAGATCATGTGATGAGCATGTGCAATTATGATAAGATATTCAACTGAAAGTACTACATTAAATACTTACGTGCTAAACTTAGCAATTCTGAAATTCGTAACTTTCAAACAGAACGTTGACTTGAGACTGCAAAGCAGTGAGCTGATCAAAGCATTACGAATTTTGAGCAATATTTTATCAGACTGTACACAGATCTGAACTATCATATATTCAATGAGACTTGCATGATGTACTTACGAATGAAGATTAATGAAATCATCATGAATGAGTTTCTTCGCATCTCATACATCTTTATCAATTATGTTGATCTGCTAAAGCATCTTATAAACATTGACTTGCATCTGCAAAATATTGACACATTGTTGAAGTTACATTCGCAGCAAAGTGAGAGTGCAGCATCTCAAAAGAATTTTCAATTCTTGCATGAAAAGACGAAGTTTATCATTGCAACGAAGAATTCGAAGTTCTCTGTCTCAAGCACGCAGTTTAAAGATGATGCAACACTCAAGTTCAGTAAGTTCAAGTAAGATGCTGCTTCATTCAATTTTACGTGCTGATCATGCAAGAAGATGAAACACAAGATTGATAATTTGATGTGTCTTAACTACGCATTCAGACAAGAGACTCGTAATCATGATAAAAAGATGAGAAAAGAGAAAGTTTGATGTTCATCATCAAATCATTAAATATAACTATGAAAAGACGATTGTCATGTGCATTGATGATATCAGTAATAACAAATGTCTTTGAGAAAATGCGCGAAGCTCACTGTCTTATTGACTTTGAGATTGAGCGAAATTTTATATTGCAATCATGAGTAAAAGAGCATAAGTTATCAAAGAATCATGCAATTCTGAAACAGATTCAGATGATTAATGATCATTGAATTCTCTGCTATGATATGCATCAGATCGATATTAAGTTGATTGATCATAAGAAAGTTCGCAAGAGCTGAAACATTGAGTTTCATGTTGTGAACATGCAAGAATATGATATGATTCTTGATTATTCATGATTAAATGAGATTGACTCGAATATTTGCTGACACAAGCGTCGCTGATCGTATCAAGAAAACAGCACTCAGCATGCAAGATAAATATAAGTTAATCTGTACAAGACATTGAAATTTGTTGAGCTGATAATGCTTGCAGCTAAGAGAAGAAGAGAGACTTATGTAGCTCTGTTTTATCAGTTGCTATTTACAGATGACTTATTGCAGAATGCAGATCATCAGATTGCAAAATGCAATGCGCTTCAAGCGAAAGAATCAGAGATACTCTTTGCTATTCAAGATCTCAAGAAAGTGTTTTCTGAGATTCTTTCTGATAGTCTGAACATGCATGATCAGATGAAACATTTCATTGATTTAATGAAGAACAAAATGTCTTGCATCGAGTCTATTTATAAGATGACACAAGATGAGCTCGCTGTGATATGAAACTATCTAGACAACGTGTTAAAGAAGAAATGAATTCATTCATCAAGTAGTTTTGCAAAAGCATCTGTGTTGTTTGTAAAGAAGTTGAACGAAAGTCTTTGTCTATGCATGAATTATCATGATCTCAATGAAATAACAGTAAAGAACAATTACTCATTGTTTCTACTGTCTGAGATGCTGAATCACTTTGCTCATGTAAGACACTTTATCAAAATTGATATTTGCAACATTTATTATTGCATTCAAATTTGCAAGAACGATGAATGAAAAACAACTTTTCATACACGCTACAATTAGTTTGAATATCAGATGATGCTCTTTGAACTGACAAATGCTTCTGTGATCTTTCAATTTTATGTAAATTATATGCTTAAGTTATTCATGAATATTTGCTGCGTGATATATCTGAATGACATTTTAGTATATTCTGAGACGAAAGAGCAGCATTGAGAGCATGTGTATAAAATTCTTCGCGCGCTACTGAAATATCAACTGTATATCAAGCTGTTGAAATGCACTTTCAATCATAGCGAAATTATCTTTCTGAGATTCATGATAAAGTGAAGAAATATTCAAATGAAACAATCTCATATCGATGCAATTACTAGCTGATCTGAGCTTAAGTCTGTAAAGAATATTCTTGTATTCTTAAGATTTGCAAGATTTTATCAATAATTTATAAAAAAGTTCTTTTAAATCATTATGCTTTTAACAAATTTAATCAAGAGTGCAAAGAAGAAAGTGCTGTGTTTGCTTTTTGCAATGACATCAAAAGCAAGAAAAGCTTTTGAAAGATTGAAAGCAGTCTTTGTCAATGCTCTCATTTTGAAACACTATGATTGAGATGCAAATCTTTGCATGAAGATCAATGCATCAAATCGCGAAGTCAAAGACGTGCTTAGTCAGAAGAACAAGACTGATCAATGACATTTCATTGCATATTATAGTTATAAGTTCAAAGAAGTTAAAGTATGATGAAACATGCATAATAAAAAGCTGTATATTATAGTTCTTGATTTTAAGAACTGATGATACTATCTTCAGAGTAGCAAGCGACTTATATGTATGATAATAGATCACAATAATCTTTGTTACTTTATGATGATGAAGAAGCTTAATGCATGACAGATGCATTGAGCTGAGAAATTAACTGCGTTTGACTTTTATATAAAATATCACAAAGACAAATTAAACTTTGCAAATGCATCATCAAGAAGATTTGACATCATGAAATCAAATGATAGCAAGAAGAATAATGATTATTTTCTATTTACTTTGCAAAACAAACTTGACAATCAGAAATGTTAATCTGAGCTGCTAAAGAATGAAGAAGTTTCAACAGCGATCAAACTTGCAGCATTGATGACATAATTGAATGACATAGTCATTGCAGATACTTAAGTCATGTGTTCAAATAAGAAAATACTCACTAAATCTTGCAGAATTCTAGACACTGCGTCGTCTCAACTTTTGATTCATCAGATTATAAAGTCAAAGAGATTCTATTTGAAGATGAGTGAATCAATGACTGCGTGACTGCTGAAGTTACAACAAAGAAACATCTTTGTTACAAATGAGAAGTGATGTCAACAATTTGCATCTAGAAAGAATGAGCTTTTAAAATGAAGTATGAAGAATGATGAACTGCTACGTCGTGATCTCGCAGTCTATGTATTCAATGACTCTGTTACAAGAAATGAGATTTTGTATATGAATCATGATGATCTTGAAGCAGATCATTTTGCATATGCTTGTATCAAGACTGCGATAAGAAGAAAATATTACTGATCAAAAATGCTCAAAAAGATGACGAAATATGTTTGCATCTGTTCAGACTGTCAGCGAGTGCAAATGCATCATCATAAGTTTTATGAGAAGCTGATGTTTATATCTTCAGAGAGCGTGAATTTATTTCACATGATGATCATGAATTTTATAACAAACAGACTTTTTACGAAGAATTTGTACATTGAAAAAACAAGTGATGTTATATTGATAATAATAGATAAGTTGATCAAGCACATAATTTATATTTTGATGATCAAAGATTTAAACATCAAGAGACTTGTGAATTTGCTATGATGAGAATTCGTATCTCAGCATGAAATGATGCAAAGCATTATATCAAATCAAGACTCACTGTTTATCAATCATTTTTGAATTACTTTATGTTGACATCTTGAAGCGAAGCGAAAGCTAAGCATTGTGTTTCATTTGCAAATTAATGATTAAACAGAAAGACAGAATCAGATGCTTGAGCACTATCTGCGAGTGTATTTCAATTACAAGATGAATAACTGATCAGAGCTTTTGTCAATGATAATGTTTGCATATAACAACAGCATACACGCTAGTATCAAAAAAACTTCACATGAACTTTTAAAGAAATACACTGCGAGCTTTGCAGAAACATCTGAGAACAAAGCTTTAAAGAGAAAGACATTCTTGATTACAAAGTGAGCAGAATGACTACGAAGTATCAGAGAACATCTAATGAGACTATGAAAATGAGTAGCAGAGCAGTAAGCAAAGTATTATAATGCTCATCATAAAGCTATAAGCTTTCAGATGAGAGACAAAGTGTTTTTGCAAAGTATAAATATTTGTATGCTTCAATCAAAGAAGAAGATTGATCATAAACAACTGAAATCATTCAGAATATTGAAGAAGATCAACATGCAAGCGTATAAGCTTAAACTATTTGAGAAATATGATGCAATTCACTTGATCTTTTATGTCTCTTTATTGAAATTCTGATACTTGCGTGATGAGAATTCAAAGTCGCAGATCATTCTCATAGAAAAGAAAGAGAAATGAGAAATAAAGAAGATACTTGATCAGCAAATCAAGAAAGAAAAGATTAAGTATCTAGTTCAATAAGCTGATTCATCTCTCTATGAAAACTTCTGAGAATTAATGAAAAATCTTAGCAATGCAAAGAAGATTATTGAGAACTACAAAACAGAAAGACAAGTACATCAGTTGACTGCAAAGAAGTTAAAAAAGAAAAAGAGAGACAGATCACGTAAGAATCATGATTGAAAGAGTATCAAAAGCGTAAAGACGTGAGTTTAAGAAATTAATATTAAACTACAATTACAAAATCTTACATAACATATGTTTTTTAAAAAAGAAGATAATGAATGTCGTGAAAGAGTGAAGAAAAGAAGTAATCAATGATCGCGAGCGAGAACATTGAAGTAAAGAAGAAAGCTATTTATTCATCAGTGAATCTCATCATGCATTGCTTACTTCAGTTAATACTTATGAGACAAAGACGAAGCAACATGATGATGACAAGAAGTGATAAGAACGAGAAAGATGAGAATCTCTACTTAACTGTTAGATACAATCTCACATGCTGAAAGAAAAAACTATTCACTTTCTCATTGTTGAAGATGAAGAGCGAGATGATCTCAAGCGTGACTGATGAAATGTTGAGTTATCGCTCACGTAACGTGATGCATCGTCAGCTGAAGAGAACATGAAACTAGATTCATCATGCAATTGTGCTTCTTTTTGAAGCAATGCTTGCATTTGCGAGCACACTTGATGAGAGCACAACATATGTGAGTCATCACTACGCTCAGATGATGAATGCAGCAATAGCATCAGATCTTCTGATCATGATGATTTAACATACATCAGCATTTATTGAAACATGCAAAGATAAATATGTTTATCAAAGATCATAAACTCAGTCATCAACGCAGCAGACGTGAAAGAAGCAGAAAAAGCAGAAGAAGCAGATGTGACAGATGTTGCAGCAATGACGACGTGAAGAGAAATGTACACTTCAAGAAAATGAACAGACTTCGCGAGCATGTTAACATGATCTCAATGAGCGCAAATGTTGTTACTTATCATGATAGTGATGATGATGATGATGTTGATATTGCTATGTCACTCATGTTAACTTATAAGTTGACTTGCATCACAACAACGCTGCAACGAAAGAAGCTCATATCATGAGCTGCAAGCTATGCAAGATATGCATAGCAGATCTCATGCTTTGTTGATTTGAAAGAGTAATACTCACGAAAGAGTATGCTGAGACGAAATAAGAAGAAAAGAAAGAAAGAAAGAAAACAAAGCTGAAGAGTTGATATCAACAATCTTGCATTAGCTTTGTTTATGCTTGTTAGCATGATCAACTCACGACACTTTTACACAGATGTTAAAACGCTGAAGAAGTTATGACTATACTATCAGTTACAAGAAGACAATATGATGTTATGAAGATTCAGAGATTGAGTCTTTAAGAAAAAATGCAGTTGTAAGAATGCATCTCATTGACTATGAATGATGCATATTTGCAAGACTAGCTTGCGAGATTAGATCAAAGAAGTTAATGAGTGAATAAAAATAACAACTTAACAGAAGATGAAAACTCTGCAAGCTTTCACTTTCATTTCTTAACAATTAGTTCTATCATTGATAGAGTATTATCTTATTATCTTTTACTACGCAGTTTCATGTAAAGAGATTTCATCATCTCACATCATCATTTTCTTCTGACAAAATCTTAATGAAATTTGATCATTCATTTTTCATTAATGAGTTCAAGCATTCTTTGACATTGTCAAGAAATAGAATACAGATGCAATATAAAAAGTCGTATTAAAGCAACAAAGAAAGCAAACAATGAACATGTGCAATGATCGTGCTAATAGAAAGATACTGTAAAACGTGTATGTTCTCTGTCTTTATCTACAAGTCGTAATGACATCTATATGTACACTTGAAAAATGCTTTTCAACTCTTCTATCATTGACTCAGATCTTGATCTCTTTTCTCTTACTAACTATCTTGTGAGAATGATGTAAGCAGTCTTATGACAACATTGATGAAGAGCTTCAACAGCTTAAACATCATCAATCTTGCTTGATTTTCATCATTGCTTCGTTCATCAAAGTTAAGAGCATCTCTGCATTAACTAGTAATTCTTTGAGTTCAAAGATCATCATTTCTATGACTGTTATTTCAACAGTATCTTCATTTTTCTCTCTTTCATTTCTTCATGAATCAATGAATCTAAGTTTCATCATTGTCATCATTTAAGATAAGATTCTGATCATTTTTAAAATCAAGAAAATTTGCAACAAGTGAAAGTTATGCTACTACTGCAAATTGTAACATTTAAGCAAAATCATTAAAGAATGCTCAAATAAGAAGTTTTTCACTCTGCATATCATGAACATCTATGACAATGACATCATCAATATAAATGAAGAAGTCTCGCTGCTTGCAAAAAAAGTTTAGTTTCTGAGCTAAGTCACGCTCAGAAATCTGTATACATATCATCTTGTTTACTAGTTTCAATCTTCTCATTCTCACTTCAATCATATAGAAAGTTTTCTGCTAAATCTGTCTTGAAACTCTTTGAATTCAATTTGACATTTAAAGATAATTACATGATAGTATTCTGTATTCTACGTCAAGCTCAATTTAAAGTTCTCACTCTCGCTTTGATTGATAGTGAAATCTTCATTTATATCTTTATGAATAAATTTTTCACGTAACAACATCATTTTTTCTTGCATCAATTAATTCACTTTTGCAGACTTTGAGAATTTGATGATCAAGTCACTTTAATTAATGACATTACTTATGTCATTGAAATCATAATGATTCTTGATGAACACATTGAAAGACTATTCTTTTATGTCATTGAATTAAGTCAATATCTCATCATCATGAGTTTATCATGACTTCATCATCACGTCATTGATGTCAATTTTGAGCATAATATTCTCATTTTGTCTTTCTTTTTCTGTCTTAATCATTGTTGCTCATTTCTCATTAAAATCTATGATCTTAATCAACAAGAAGAAAATTTCTTGTTCAAAGTTAACAAAGTAGCTTTTTTTCAGTCTTGCTCTCAATTCACTCACAAAAAGCAACTTAGTTCACAAATTGCTCACAAGAAGCAATTCAATCTATAAATTACTCACAAGAAGTAATTCAGCATTCAATTTACTTGCAAGAAGTAATTTAGTTCTTCATTTATTTGAAAGAAGTAACTCAGTTTTCAGTTTGCTTGCAAGAAGTAACTCAGTTTCTCATTCACTCAAAAGAAGCAACTCAGTTTTCAATTCATTCACAAGAAGCAATTCAGTTCTCAATTCACTTGCAAGAAGTAACTCAGTTTCTCATCTGCTCACAAAAAGCAATATAACTTCTCATTCACTCACAAGAAGTCAACTAATATTCAGCTTGTTCATAAGAAACAAATCTTATTCAATCTTGTCTTTCATTTGAAACAAGAAACTTCTAGTTATATTCTTCAAGTCATTCAAAAAGAATACTCATTAAAAATTAAGTGTTGAAATTCTTTTCTCTTTAGAACTTTTGTTGTCTTTCAAGCAAATCAATTCAATCAATCTTTTATACAATTTGACATAGTTAAGTTGAGAGCTTAAAGCTTTGATCATGCTGCTCATGTCAAAAACATTAAAATGTTCAACATCATTTTAAAGAAAATCAATGTTTTCTTAAATCTTGAATCAATCTCATCTTCTAGTTTAGATTCTGATGAGTCAAAATCGCGTCACATAACTTTGACTGTTTATTCAAAGAACAGTTCAACTCTTGCTCAGTTCTCATCTTGCTTTCAAGACAGTATGTATGATAAGAATCATCATTTGAATCTTCATTAAATGAAAAAGAAATTTCATTTGACTGCATTCATGACACAAGAAGATCTTGAAGTTTATCAATAAAGTAAAAACGTCAATTCAGTCACAATTCTATCATTCAAATATTTCAAGGTTTTAAACGTTTTCTTAAAGAAAAACGTCAATATCTTGTCTTTGCATTAAGCTCATAATCATGTCATACATTTTAAAGAAGATGCTCAATTCTCAGTCTTCGCTTTGTACAACATAAGTGTGAGTAGCTTGAGAAATGTGCAGTCACACTAGAGAATATGCGCATAGATAATATGATCAAATTTGATAGTGTCACGATCCTAGCCTTGCCAGGCTCAGCCTTCTAGCCTTACCAGGCCTATCCTCGCTCCGTCACCTTGACTAGTCCCTATTGGGCCTAGCGTCGGCTGAGGAACACACATATGTAGCCAGC
>JAABUI010000320.1_pt1 | contig 46762 bp, 47 predicted proteins | sample 5559111 | NCBI WGS metagenome assembly JAABUI01 (sample SAMN10711870, study PRJNA513365) | rock metagenome | isolation source: Antarctica rocks | place: Antarctica: Victoria Land, Buttleship Promontory | reverse complement strand
GCTTATGTTCTCCTGAGTCATATAGATAGCCGGCTCTTCCCTTCTAGATACTTTCCTTCCTTAGCATTTATATACTCGTTACATTACACCCATATGACTCGCTCTATGCTGGCCCCTAACAAACACATTCATGTTCTTCTGTTCTGTTCTAGAAATTTCTTGATTTCTAATGAGTTTTCTGAGCTCAATTTTTGAATTTCAATTTTGATTCAAGTTTAAGTGATGTAGCTTGTTTTTATATTGTCTACATGTCAATAGCAAGATTGATGAGCTTTGAACTAATGTTATGAGTTTGCATAAAGCGAATCATATGAGTATATTCTAACTAGAAGTTCAAAGCTGAAGTAGAAAGAAGATGCAACATGACATGAGTTTTACTCATGAAGACACGCTAGATCGTCAGCGTGTCAACAACAGCTTTACTCACAGCTTTATACTAGTCTATGTTAAACTAATCAGACTAATCAGAAGTAACAGAGATGCATGCTCACAACACAATTCAAGAAGTGTAAGACAGTTGATGTACTTTTGATGATATTTAGTTCATGCTATTGAGATGTTTGACGTGTAAATCATGACTGTCGTAGTCGAAATGAGTTTTCAGCTTGCAATCATGTACTGAATGAATATATTGAATGTATTCAATGCAACTTATTTAAATCTGTTTTGCTTCGCTTATTCATGTTTGTTACTAAGTGACTGCTAGCTCAATGATAAAACATGTAAACATGTATGATAAGTTTGTTAATATAAGATGTTTGAAATTGAAATCATTGACAGAGATGTGCATAAAACAAATCAAAACATCTTGATGATAATTCATGAATATTCTCATTGAAAAGTGTATAAATCTTAAAAGTATGTAACTTTTGATGATTCATTTTTTAGTATGAATATGAAAACATCAATTTTCAATTATAACATTTGTTTCACTATCATCTGATTTAAAGAAATCAAATCAAAGCAGCAGATTTTGCAAAGTCTTACATCTTAATCATAGATTGATTATCAAGTCGAGTTTTCATATCTACTTTCTGACTCACTTGAGTACTCGATATCAATATCGTGACTCAACTTAAATACTCAATATCAATCTTATGACTCGACTTGATATTAATCTTGAGTTGAATCAGAATTTGAGTTCTTGACTCAACTCATCAAGCAATCGAAAATTCAGAATTCAATGAAAAGAAATATTGATTACTACTAGTAGAAGTTTCTCAAGCAGAGTCAGCATTTTCAAAATTCATGAAAATACTAACTATTACTAATAAAGATTTTTCAAGCATGATTCATAAATAGTGATTGACATCTTCAGAACTCATGACTTATGAGAATATTAACTACTACTGATAAAAATTTCTCAAGCACTATTGATAATGTACTATTGATAATACAACAGAATAATGCAATTGATTAAAGCTTATGCTTGACTACGTGTTATGAGTCTGCATAGAGCGAATCATATGAATGTATTCTAACTAGAAGTTCAAAGCTAAAGAAGAAGAAAGATGAAACACGTCGTGAGTTTTACTCATGAAGGCACGCTAGGTCGCTAGCGTGTCAACATCAGCTCTATACTAGTCTATGATAGTCTAACATGATTTATGTTAGACTAACTTGAAGTGCACGCTTGCAACATTATCTCTTCTTCTTCATTTAGCAATGTTCTCATTTCTGCAGTTCAGTCGATCTTTCTTGAGTCGATTTCTATCTTGACTTGTTCAAATAACATTCATGAAAGTCATTGATGACTTTCAAGCAATCTTCGAATTCACTTTCATCAACGTTGTATCAATGTAGATTGACGTCGTATTCTTTTCAATTAACACGATATTGTAGTCGCTTGTCTCGTTCGTAGTGCCTGAAGTTTAATATGTTCTTCACTTCTCATTCATCTTCATCTTCAATCACTATAGAATCAGATGACTCATTTCGTTGTTCTTCTAAAGCGTCTTTTGAATCTAGTTGCAGATGTGTTTGATCTTTTGTTGATATTATAACTTTCATTGTTTTCAAAGAAGTCTGACTATCATTGTATACTTTGTATATCTTTTCATGACATTCTTAATTCTTTATCATTACATTTGCAAGATGTTTTGTTCTTGCAATCAATTCTTTCAGTTCTTCATGATGAGTAATGACTAAAGTTGATTCTCTCAGTCTTTTATTTAACTCTCAGTTAATTTTCATCATAATCATCATAACATTCTTTTTACTGTTGTTATCATTTAAGTAAATTCTTTGCTTCAACATAAATGTGTTAAAACAATGTTGATTTATTGACATTTTCTTGTTTACAACCATAACTATTCTTGATGACTCTGATCAGAAAGTCATCATGTAAAAATGACTTCGCTTCATTTTTGTTTATTTAAGTGTTTCTTTCATTCACTTTTGCTTCAATTGTAAAGACATTTTATGCAGCTTTGATTTTTGATCTTTTTTGAGTATTAAGTTGTTATGAATTCAATGCATCATTATCTCAATAACTTCATCTGATTTTCAAAAGTTCATGTTTATTATTGACTTTTATATCAGCTTTTGCAAATGATTATTTATCAACGCTGTGTTTATTTCTATCTCTAGAGTTTCTGTTGATATCACATGATAAACATTGATGATTTGTCACAATGCTCTTTCCTGTACTGATTTCAGCTTGATGTTTAAATCTTTTTAATAATTCTTCATTCTTTGTAACATGTATCATATGATGACTTCATGACTAAGCAGAGAGTGTGTCATCACGAAGTATATTTACTTTCTCGTTATCATTAATGAGTCTCAAGTAGACTTGATGATTATTTGCATGATCTTTTGTTTAATCATTAGTTTTGCTTTGACATGATGCATGTAAATCACTCATTTCAACTTGAAGTTCAGTTAAATTCTCAAAACTCTGATATCTGATTTTGAGTCAATCTGATGTTTCATTAACTTTACATCAACGTTCATATTAAATCACTTAGAGATTTTCATAAAGTGAATCAACTCATGCTTTGTCTTTGAAAACTTGATGTTGTACATTCTTGATCACTGTTTGCATCTATCATAGATCTCACGAAGAACTTTGCAATTATGCTTCATGAACTTTTCATATATTAAAATATTGATGTCATTTATGAAATCTGTAAAGCTTATTCTCAGTTTGATGTTATCACATGTTTTTAACAAGTTCATGTTGTAGAATAAATATAATATTGATGATAGCAAAAAGTTTTGTAATATGTTGATGTTCACGCTGCATTTCATCATCATATAATCATTGATTGTGATCATGATGTGTCAATTTCTCAAAAAGTTCTTCACAAATTTGAGAAGCAGTTTGAAAACTCTTCTCTTTTTCATGTCATGCAAGAGTTTGCTATGTGTTACATTGTTAAATGCACTCTTCTCATTTAAACTCAGCAGTGAGACTACTCTTCTTCTTATGTCACTTTATATAATGTGTATTTTTTTTATAATCAGTTGTAAAGTTGTATTTGTTGATCTGTGTTTGTAAACTCTCATCTGAATGTTCAATATTGAGTTGCACATTTCTATGACATTTTGCAGACATTCAAATATGATGAACTTCAATATCTTACTCAGCATGTTAAGTAGCACAATTGATTTATATATCTTTGCATTAAAGTAGTTTTTCTTGTTTGACTTTCACATCATTATTGTGATCATGCTTTTAAACTAAGTTGACTGTATTTTCTTCTGCAAACATCTTTCAAAAAGAAAGCGTATTTATTTTAATGTGTTATCAACGAGTCTGCACATTATTCTATTTATGTATTCTGTGTATTTTAAAGTTTTGTTGAGCATTGTCTTGTAAATGATTCTTTTAATCTTGCAATGTGTTAACAAAACATCATTCTCAATCAAGAATGAGTACTTGAAGTTTTCTGTATTCAGCATGAGAATCTCTGAAAATGATGAAAAGTGAGTCTGAAACATCATCTTCATCTTATTCTGCGCTGTTGTAGTGATTTCAAAGCACTCTAACTTGATTAAAGAGAAAATTGTTGTTTGAATCAATAGATTGATCGCGTCAAGTCGAATCATCGAGATCAAGTTGAGTTCTCGACTCATCAAAACTTGATTTGAGTCAGAATTTAGAAATCAAGTATTCAAGTTGAGTCAGAATTTTAATATCAAGTATTCAAGTTAAGTCATTATGTTGATATCAAGTATTGATTTGAATTTTCAACTCGACTCATCAAGATATGATTTACTACTACTAATATTTATTTGATAATGCAATAAAGTAATGCAATTGATTTGATTACATCTTCATAATTCATGAGAATACTAATTACTACTGATAGAAATTTTCTCACAAGTATTGATCAGAACTCATGAGAATATTAACTACTATTAATACGTGTTTTTTCAGCTTAGTAATTACTACGTAGTCAAGCATAAGCTTTAATCAATTGCATTACTCTGTTGCATTATCAATAATACATTATCAATAGTGCTTGAAAAACTTTTATCAGTAATAGTCAATATTCTCATGAGTCATGAATTCTGAAGATGTTGATCACTATTTATGAATCATGCTCAAGAAATCTTTATTAGTAATAGTTAGTATTTTCATGAATTCTGAAGATGCTGACTCTGCTTGAGAAACTTCTACTAGTAGTAATCAGTATTTCTTTTCATTGAATTCTGAATTTTCGATTGCTTGACAAATTGAGTCAAGAACTTGAATTCTGATTTAACTTGAAATCAATATCAAGTTGAATCACAAGATTGATATTGAGTATTTAAGTCAAGTCACGACATTGATATTGAGTACTTGAGCGAGTCAGAAAGTAGATATAAAAACTCAACTTGATGATTAATCTACTCATTAATTAACTTGTTCATCATTTCAACGCTGATTATGTATATCATCAGCAAGATGTATTTCTTCTGTTCACTATTTTTTATGAATCACTCAACTTTTTCAATCATCATCTTCAAATGTATATCTTTATTGATCTTGATGAGTGTTTTCATTGTCTTCTTCTTTATGTTTTTAAACATTTCTTCAACTTTAATTTCATGTATCATTATCTTGAAATTAACTTCATGCAGACTTGCATTTGATGAAATCTCTTTGATTCAAAAATCATTTTTCTTTAATATTTTTTTACTGTCTTTTGTCTTGATTCAAAATATCAGTAGATTTAATCATTTCTTCATAGTTTCTATGTTTTTGTGCATTGATAGCATCTCGTTGATGTTAATATCTCTTGCTCACTTCATTATGTTTTCTGTTGTTATTATCATGATTCTCTTGATTTTCTCTTTCTTTTTAATGAAAATTTTAATCTTAAATTTCTTGCAATGATTTTGCACTGATGATGTAACGTTGATGCTGAAAACAAGTGTTACGAGCATGCTCAGCCTTCTACTGAGACGCACGTTCTCAAAGCGAGCCTAGACTTTATCGAGTCTAGCGCTTTTCTTTCTTCTGTACATATAGTCTTTGCATCTTGTAGATCTCGCTCTTTAGCTTTGAATTCTCGTTTATCTGATTTACTCTTCGTTTATCTGTATTTCTATGACTCGCTCTAGACATGATTCTAACATTATTCAAAGCTTCGTACATATCACACGACAGTGATTTGCTTTCTCATTTAGTCGAATTTTGCAGCTTTATGATTGAAAGCAAAGAACGATTCTGAATGATCTTTTTATTGAGTCAATCATCAAACAGAACAAGCTCTATTGAACGCGATAGACATGAACAGCACAAGCTCTATTGAACACGATAGACATGAACAGCACAAGCTTTATCAAACGCGATAGACATAAACAGCACAAGCTCTATCAAACGCGATAGACATAAACAGAACAAGCTCTATCGAACGCGATAGACATGAACAGAACAAGCTCTGCGACGCGTTGCAAACATGAATCAGAAGACAACAATTGATCTCTTTACTGAGTCAATCATTCGATAGTTAGTCTGCTTGAACGACACTCGAAGTGAGTCTGCTACAAAGACATGAACGAAACAAGCTTTACTACATGCGTGTAGTAAACACGAATCGATAGTGAGTCTGCTTCAATGACAATTCATTCGATTCAGCAACGAATCTCTTACTCGTACCTTCTACGATTTACCTCTATTCACGACATTGACAACAACAGCAAAGATGATATGTACTGCAGACAGAGTAGCATATACTATATGTCTCGAGAGAATAAAACATATACTATATGTCTGAAAACATGAAGATATGAGCTGAAACTCGTTCATCGTTGAATATTTGAAGCTGAATAGAAAGAGTCTGCTTGAATGACAAGAATAGTGAATCTGTGTTAGGGGCCAGCATAGAGCGAGTCATATGGGTGTAATGTAACGAGTATATAAATGCTAAGGAAGGAAAGTATCTAGAAGGGAAGAGCCGGCTATCTATATGACTCAGGAGAACATAAGCTAACCCTGAATAGGGTTGGCCTCGGAACAACCCTATAGCCTAGCGGCGAGCGGCCGGCGATAGTCATCAACATAGCCACCAACATAGCTACCAACATAGGTGCGTAGCTAGGATCGTAACAATCTGCTACAAAGACAAATAACGATTGATCTTGTCGTTAAGCTCGTGACTCAAAGTGAGTCTGCTATAATGACAAAGTCTATAGTTGATCTTTTGACTGAGCTCGTCATCGAACAGAACAAGTTCTATCGAATGCAATAAACACGAACGAAACAAGCTTTGCTACATGCGTGTAGTAAACATAAATCGATAGTGAGTCTGCTTCAATGACATCAGATATCAAGAAGAAATAAACTTGAAACGTCTGATGAAATGAGCTTGAAACACTCTATGTCAAGAAGAAATAGACTTGAAACATCTGATGAAATGAGCTTGAAACGCTTGAATAGAACGATAATAAAATGAACAAGAAAGAAAGAACTGATTGAAGCAATGAGATCATTGCTTGACTGAGAGAAGAAAGTAATGTTACGAGCGTGCTTAGCCTTCTACTGAGATACGCGTTCTCGAAGCAAGCCTAGACTCTATCGAGTCTAGCGCTTTTCTTTCTTCTGTACATATAGTCTTCGCATCTCGTAGATCTCGCTCTTTAGCTTTGAATTCTCGTTTATCTGATTTACTCTTCGTTTATCTGTATTTCTATGACTCGCTCTAGACATGATTCTAACAACAAGATGACTTTCAAACGACATCGTTGACTTCTCGTTTACTTTCTTTGCTCAGTTGTCAACATGTTTCTTCTTCTTCGTGAACTTCTTTTCAAGTCTGCTCATTATCTTTTTCAATCTCTTCAGCTGATTCTTCATGTGTTGATTGACAATTGATGCAACGACGCGTTAACACATCAGCTTTTCTATCATCTCTGTTAATCTTCTCATCTCTTCTTAGAGCATCAGTTCGTTGTTTCTACGTTCGTTGAGCTCATAGAGTACTCGTAGCTTGTTCGATTTCTCATGTATATTCTTCGTCTTGATTGAATTTTTCTGCAAGATAGCAATATTTACTTCTCGCTCACTTGCTGACATCACATCAACGATGCTCATCATTTGCTCTTGATGATCAGAATGAAGCGCAAGCATCATGTTGATGATGTTTTATTGTCAAAAGAGATTGATGTAAATTTTTATTGTAATTGTTAATGCAAATCGATAATGAGTCAATATCAGTGCTCAAATGTATTATCTTCTCAACAATTTTTCTTTTGTCTCTCAAAAGTCTCTATCATACCTCGTCTCATCAGTTTCATCTGAATCATCGTTCAAGTACGGACAAGCCCGTCTCAAAAGCTAGCATCACTCTCGTTCTTCTTAGCTTCACTAGTTGTTAATATCTTTGAGCGATGAAACGTGGAATCTGGCTTCGTTGATGTAGCAAAAATGGGGTTTTTAGGTGTCGGCTGGTTATTTTATTGGGTCGGAAAGGTGATACGAAGAGGTTGAGCATGGGGTTGAGATTGACTGTGAGTGATGAATTGAGCAATGATGAATGAGGGGTCATGAAAGAACGCTTGCGACCAAAGGAGAGAGAGGGAGAGAAAGGTTTGGTAAGGCCTATATCTTGAAGAATATAAAAAGCAATCACATGTCTATTTTTACGCGATGGTCTAACCAGTATCATTTCTTCACCCATATCGTTCCTTTATTAAAGGGAGCCGCTACCCGTACACTCTCTCGGCTCAAATGTACACCCCTCTTTGCTTACATGTACACCCCCTTCGGGAAACCTGAAATTTCCATTGCGCATCACTCAGTTACACACCAAATTTAGTAGGCAATTCAAGTGTTTACATATGATTCTGAGCAATCTCTTCATGACCTTCCCCACAGCCTCAAATTCGGTTAATCTAGCCTAGTAAACCCACACATCAGACTTGTTGTAAACCTTTCTTCTGACACTCATCATCGCCATCGCCATCGCCATCGCCATTGTCATGACCACCCTCACCGACGCCTCACCTGTCAGCATCGCCTTCGCCGACCTCATGTCTTTGACTTCACCTCCCGTTTCGAAAGAGGTCTACAACGATGTGAAACTCCTGATTGAAGGGCTCAATAAACACGCTGGGTCAGAGAGCTATGCTGTCGTCACTGCACGCTCCAAGAAGTCCAAGAAAGATGTTGATCGAATCGTCTATATACGATGCAATCGTGAGGGAAAAGCAAGTCTAAACTCAGCGAATTTTGAAAGACGTCTTCACAGTGACACACGACTCATGAAGTGTTCTTTCAGCGTCGTCGGCAAACGAAACAAGGAGAGTGACTGATATCTTGAAGTCATACAAAACGAGGGTCACAATCATACTTCTACACTCGCCTCAGCTCATTCAGCTCTTCGAAGGCTAGCCATGACAGAGGAGATTCGGGAATCAATAAGTTCTCTTACCAAAGCCGGGATCGAGGTCTCACACGGGCAAGAGGTGAAGGGCAGCGAGGTGAAGAACAGCGAGGTGGAGGGCAGCGAGGTGAAGGGGGGCAGCGAGATGAACGTGCTGTCACACCCCCTTTCATCCAAACGGATGCAGACCTGTTTGCAGCGTTTCATATGTAGCGAAGAAGGTGCTGAAACAGCGATATTGAAGCTCTTTGAACACGAAATTGAAGCTCTTTAAACAGTGCAAAATTACTGTGAAGAGGTTGCTCAGAATCATATGTAAACCCTTGAATTGCCTACTAAATTTGGTGTGTAACTGAGTGATGCACAATGGAAATTTCAGGTTCCCCGGGGGGGTGTACATGTAAGCAAAGGGGGGTGTACGGGTAGCGGCTCCCTTATTAAATTACCTTTAACACTCAAAACCTAACCAAAATTGCAGCCGACAACACAATCCCACCAAGCTCTTCCCTCGATCCCTCTTTGCCCTCTCCATCACTAACTAGTACTTGGGTACGTCATAAGTGGCTTCCAACGCGTTATAATGTGAAAATAGCTTATTAGGATCATATTGGTTCTTGAGTGCATTCAGCCGCGGAAGCTTCCGTTCAGAGTACCACCCCAGCGGCCCTTCATCGCCGTGCCCATAATTGACATAAACTTCGATGTTGCTGGAGCTAGCGCCGCTCGTCGGAATGAAAATACTGCGCGCGTCGCGGCCGACTTGGGAAGCGGCGGTGGCGAGGGAGCTGTTTGTGAAGCCGACGTCGAGGAGGCTGGGGATTTGGAAGGTGATTGTTAGATATTTGGTGTGGAGACTGGGGTTTCAGGGGGTAAATTTCTGACTTACAAGCGTGCGGTGGCGTTCCGGTAAGGATAGGCGGTTTCGTCGTCAGGGACAGACTCGATGACTCGAGATGCGTACATGTCTATGGCGAGGAATGCTCGGCGGAAGCCAGGGTACTGCGCGTAGATGGTGTCCATGTAGTTTACTGCGTTGATGAGGGTCGGGACGTCGATTTGGTAAAGATTGAGGCCCCAGACACTGTGGAAGTTTCCTTTGATACAAGCGAGAGCGTCGATCCCGAATTTGGAAGAGGTCTGGATGTCTTTCCAGGGGATCATGGTGATGTTTTGGTCGAAGGGCCCGAGATCTATTAACGGCTGAATGAGCGCCATGCCCTCTTTCAATGGGCCAACATAAAGGAAGTTGGCGAAAATGTATGTCTGGAGGTAATGTCAGCAGGCACTTTTCGCCGCCAGGAATTGAACAGTAGATGATGACTTACGCCTCCAAACGCCTCGTTATAGGCGATTGCTATATCTATTGAGAAGGCGTCCGGTAATCTGCCAGCAAAGGAGTGCGCGAACTCGTAGAGGGATCCGTTCTGACTCGCATGGAACCTGAAATCTGCGTTCATGGTTTGACCGCTGTTTGTAAAATCATAGACTTGATATGTGGCTGATGTTACGATGCCGAAGTTGAAGCCCGCCCCTAGCATGCCCCACCAAAGATCGGGATGGCTGGTCGCTGAAACATTAATTAAGGAACCAGTACCTGTTACTAGGCTGACGGATTGGAGTCCATCAATCTCAAGACCGTGCAAGCCTCCGTAGGGTCCGACACCGCCGCCGAGTGTAGCACCGACCATGCCAACGCAGGAACACGAGCCAACTTCTGTACATGAAAGTCTTAGATCATGATCTTTGCAACGTTACGGTCCAAAAGATTTCAAATGTAATTTACGTACGGAATTCTTTTCCAGCATCGTACAATGGCCCTGTAACGTTGGCGAAGTGAACAGATCCACCAATTGTCATGGTGTTAGCATTTTGGTCAATGGAGATGGTGTTGAAATGGCCAAGGTCGATCTCAATCCCGTTCTGGATTGTACCCAGAGTTGCTGAGTAGCCGTGCCCACCGCCTGTGCCGAGGAATGAGATGTTGTGATGATAAGCATATTCGATCTGTTCCCAGAACTGTTAGCGGCATGTTCTTGTAGTCTTGTCCAGGAGGGCCAATGCTTGACACGAATTGACGGACAATCTTCTGGACATCAAGATCGGTAGTTGGTTTCACAGAAATAAGATATGTTGGCGCGCTGAAGGCGTTCCATCTCTGTGTAGTCTCCAACGTATAGTTGGTCTTAGAGGGAAGATAAACTGCAGAAGCATTGGACAGAGTTTCCCTGAAGTAGAAGGCTACTTCTGGACCTGTTTGAGCCAAGACCGTCGCAACGACGGAGAGAAGAGTAAAGATTGACAATCGCGAGCTCATGGCTGCGCAGGACTCGAACTTTTGAGAAATGGTCCTCTCCAGTGGGGCGTGAGAGGCCTCTTGCTTTTCATCTTCTCCGCTTTATGTTTTGAGATCTTCAAGATCTGGAAAGCAGATCCTATCGACGGCGTCATCGAATGAAAGACTTTCAGGCATATCTTCACGAATGGTGTGGGAGCTCGGTACATTTGCGCCACTTACGAGACATCTCTCCAGCTAACACCTTATTCCTCGGCACAGGAATCAATGACGGCGACACTGAAGAACTTTCTGGTGGAGAAGCTTCTTTGAGAGGGTGGGTGGTAGACTTTAGAGGGTAGCAGATCTTGGTTGATGAGAAGTGCCACACCTTGGGATTAGAGGAGCAGCGATCATTTAGCGGTTGCAGCATTGTTGATAATTCTTGGCAACGTCGATTCTAATAACATTTTACCAGCAAATTATGTAGAATTATATAGACTGACCGCCGGGCCGGGTTTTCATACCTACTTTCTGACCCGCCCGAGTACTCGATACCAATGTCGTGACCCGGCCCGAATACTCGATACCAATCTCGTGACCCGGCTCGATATCGACCTCGAGCCGGGTCAGGATCCGGGTTCCCGACCCGACCCGCCAAGCAATCGAAAATTCAGGATTCAATGGGAAGAAATACTGATTACTACTAGTAGAAGTTTCCCGAGCAGGGCCAGCACCTTCAGGATTCATGGGAATACTGGCTACTACTAATAGAGGTTTCCCGAGCATGATTCATAGGTAGTGATCGGCACCTTCAGAGCTCATGGAATATTGGCTACTACTAATAGAGGTTTCCCGAGCATGATTCATAGGTAGTGATCGGCACCTTCAGAGCTCATGGAATATTGGCTACTACTGATAGGGGTTTCCCGAGTACTATTGATAATGTACTATTGATAATGCAACAGGGTAATGCAATTGATTAAAGCTTATGCTTGACTACGTAGTAATTACTAAGCTGGGGAAACACGTATCAATAGTAGTCAGTATCCCCGTGAGTTCTGACCAATACTCGTGGGGAAATCCCTATCAGTAGTAGTCAGTATCCTCATGGGTCATGAAGGTGCGGCCGGATCAATTGCATTACCCTATTGCATTATCAGATAGATATTAGTAGTAGTAAATCATATCTTGGCGGGTCGGGTCGGGAATCCGGATCAATACTCGATACCAACATCGTGACTCGGCCCGAATACTCGATACCAAAATCCTGACTCGGCTCGAATACTCGGTTCCAAAATCCTGACCCGAATCGAGTCTTGACGGGCCGGGAACCCGGCTCGACCTCGATGACTCGGCTCGACGCGACCAGTCTAGAATTATATGAAAAATAGATATTAAAGAGTAAACGTAGATCATAATTTAAAATTCTTTTAATATTAAATAACAAGTAATTTGAAATTTATTAAATGAATTAGAAACATTGGCAAAATGAGTTTGACCGTTAACTTTTTGATCGATGGCAAAACCTGGAAAAGTCGGCTCGATTCAGCTAAAAACCAGCTAAAACTCAGCTAACCAGCTAAATTTCAGCCTTACCAGGCTGAAAATATAGATTTAATAAAGTTATAACATATTATTTTTTTGCTGACTAAGTGTTTGATAATAAAAGAAAGGTTCGTTTACTTTTTCTTATCTCCCAATGGGATACTTCAACTGAATAGGGTTCAGATGTGACCATCAAAATTCGTAAGACGGTTCCAATACTTCGATTCGGAGGTGACCAGGACACAATTTCGGACTTCGGTGGATTCCAACGTCATGGCCCGCGGCAGAGACCCGATGCTAGCGCGTCATGGCATTGCATGGGATTTCTCGGCCAACTCGGAGAAGGCCGCTCGTGATCCACAAATCCCCGATTTGGCACACGTTCACAAGAGTGGAACCAGCCTGTGCCAGACAGTCATATGCATGTTTGCATGTCATTGCAGCGACGACTGCAGCCGAATGCCGAAAGAGCGATTCTGCTCCGAAGCTGGCTTGCTGCGCTCAAGGAAAAGGAAGACGAAGAGGAAGAGGAAGAGGAAGATTGGCCGGAAGGGCGCTGTCTATCATCGTTGTCCATCATATTGGTCCGTATGTAGATGAATGTATCTGGCTTGCTTCCGAAGCGAGCAAGGTGCTTGCATCAAGTTAATCTCGCAGATGATGAAATACGTCCGGGGAAGTGTGTGTGTTATTTGTCGGGCATATGTATGCTAAGCATATGATCTGCCCCTAGCTTAGAGCAACGGTTTCGCGGAACGGGGCATTGGGGGGCCGAGCCGGAAGACTACGTTAGAGCTCGAGTAGAGCAAAGTTAGATCAGACGGTGGAGGAAGCAGCCTCTCTTTGGCTCCGAGTAGGGAAGAGTCGCTCTATGGACGGAGATAGAGAATGATATGCAACAAGATGGAGAGGTGTCGATCTACTCCGTACTCCGATCATTTATCCCACTTAACCCTGCTCTGGTCTCGCTCGTGCTCTTCGGCCTCGGTGAAAATTATTGCCTATCGCCGTTGTGTGTCTCGTCAATTCAGCCCTGCCTTCTTCTTTCAGCTTCTTTTTCCCCCACCGCATCTCCGCTTGTTTTTCTCTGTATTCCTCCCCATCCTCTTCCTCCAGCCTTTCCATAACCCAATCCATGAGCGTCATTGAGCTCACCATACTCATTCGGACCTGCCTCCCCCAATATCCTCCCTTCAGAATTTGCCTCTCATTCGCTGTCATCCGCTATCTTCGATTCTCGCATCTCATACTCAAGCTCCGCAACAATGTCTGCTGAAATGTTTGGCCGCAAAGTCGGCAGCGTCGGCTACGGCCTTCTCGGTTAGCTTCCCACGCACTTTCAGCCAGCTCAACCACCTTAACCTCTCTTTGCAGGGCTGACCAGGCGTAACGCCATCCCACCTGAAGAGCAATCCTTCGCCGCAATGCGCGCAGCTCTATCTCAAAATTGCAACCTCTGGGACGGCGGAGAATTCTACGGGCCGTCGCCCGATGTCAATTCGCTTACCTTGCTGAAGAATTATTTCACCAAATATCCCGAAGACGCCGACAAAGTGGTATTGAACATTAAGGGCGCTCTCAAGCCGGACTTCACTCCTGATGGTAGCCCGAAATTTGTGAGGCAGAGCGTGGAGCGTTGTGTGGATATGCTAGGTGGGAAAGGAAAGATAGACATGTTTCAATGCGCACGTCGAGACCCGAACACTCCGCTTGAGGCTACGTTAGCTACGCTTGAGGAGTTGGTGAAGGAGGGCAAGATCGGAGGGGTTGCTCTGAGCGAGGTGAATGCGAATACCATCCGTGAAGCGGCCAAGGTTACGAAAATCGTGGCCGTGGAGGTCGAAATCTCCCTCTTTTCTACGGAGCCCTTGTCCAACGGTATCACTGAGGCGTGTGCCGAGCTGGGCATTCCAATTATTGCGTAAGTTCATTGAGCGCTCACGCTTTGGGTAGCTAATATTCTTTCAATAGCTATTGCCCAATGGGCCGCGGCATGTTGAGCGGCCAGATCAAATCCTTCGACGATATCCCCGAAAACGACCTTCGAAGAATGCTACCACGCTTTCAACCACCCAACTTCGAAAAAAACATGAGACTTGTTAAGAAACTTGAGACTATGGCCCAAAAGAAGAAGTGCACTTCAGCCCAGCTAGCACTTGCCTGGATTATGAGTCTGTCGAAACAGAAGGGGATGCCTAGGATCATTCCCATCCCAGGAGCCACGACAGTCGACCGCGTCATTGAAAATGGGAAAGCGAGCGACGTCGAGCTAAACGAGGAGGAAATGGTGGAGATTGACCAAATACTTGCAACTTGCGAAGTGGCAGGTGACAGATACCACCCGGCTGGCATGAGATCGATCAACGGCTAGAGCCTGGACCTTCTCCTTGGTTGGAGGTCTATCGAATGCTACACCCTTCTGCGGCTACAAGGTCGCAGAAGTTAATGTCCGTTTGTTATTTCGTCGGGAAAAGTCTGCCAAAGGCTAGAGCACCCATGCTTCTCTCTGTCCCCTTGAGGCCAACAGGAGCTGGCATTGCATTGCTACATAGCTAGTGAGAACGGTCGCATAGCTTACAGGAGCTGCCTTTGCGACGGGGAATGCATCAACTAAGGTAGAAAACATACCTTTCAGCAATTAATCAGATTCACACTTCATCAACATCATGATTCTGTCCCTATGATAAATTCATTATCCACGTTTTCCACAGGGAATATATGAGAACCCTCTTAGCATTCAGTGAAGAGCCTGGCTAGAGTAGCCCTATACATACTAGTACTGTTCGAACACTGTTTTTCTTTCCACGTTTCCGCAAAAAGAAGTGGACGAGCGATTTGCTCCACAAAAGTAGGGACGCTTTGCGAAGGAATTCGACAGGGAATGCTTGCCCTGTCGGCAGTTGAGAGGAGTTGATTGCTAGATGAAATAATCCACTCAAATCTCAGCCAAGAACCCCCGATCCTTGTAATCTCGACTCCACGGCTTTAGTCGCCATCGATGTCGCGGTGCCTCTAATTCGACCACGTCAACTATCGACATGGGTGATGATCTGATCGACTGCTTGCCTTTGGAACGAGGGGTTGTTCGGACTCTGTAATGGATGGGTCAGGTAAGCCCACTTCCGCCTACACTTTTACACCTTTACACTGTTCCACTTTTCCATGCACTGTCAACGAGGCTAAAGCACTTTACTGGAGTCGATTGATCGGATCGGATCGGATCTACATGATCGAAGTGATCGCCGTCCCCTTCGAGGACCTGAAATCTCGATTACCCTGCAAGTATCGCGCATGGCACGTTCGGACGCGTCTCCGCGAATCCCTATGATAATGTGTTTGAGTTTCAAGCGTTGAACCCCACAGTGCCACATATAAACCGGGAACGGAAAGTGGATGCAGAACCTTGACAAAGGCCCGATCCAGAGCCCTAGCTTTCCGTCAACCTATCCGCTGGGCTCGGCAATCTCATTCATGCAGGTCGTGCATAGGATTCCGAAGGGGGTTCAAGTTTGTGCACTCCTAAAGTCGACCCTAGTCCCTCACTCCTCTGACCACCAAGCCAGTATTGCGCTTTAAGAACCAACGGAATGCTGTCGACCAGATGTAATGAGGCCGAGACGGACTGCTTTCAATTGTAGCCTTGGCCCTAGATTCAAATATATCATACATTATGTCGACTCCTGAGGGCGATATGACTAGTGCGCTCTCGCAGCCACACTCTGGTGGAGGTAAACGTGGAGCTTGTGATCGCTGTCGTGGCCAGAAACTCAGATGTCTACGCGCGGACGTGAGCCAGGATTCCCCTCAAGCTGAGTGTATCCGGTGTTTCAGAGCAGGTGCCACTTGCAACTTTGGTATACAAAAACGTGCCGGCAGACTTCCCGCATCCAATGAACCCCCTCGCAAGGAGCGGAGAGGGAATGGCAAAAAAAGTGGGATGGCCTCGAGGGCTATCGTCAATCCAAGCACCCATGGTAGCCTTATCAACAGCAATGGGAATGGAGGGCAGGGCCAGCGTAGAATTGGAGAGCGGGGCAGTGATTGGTCGGTAGAAGAGAATACTGCGGAGCAGGAGAATGAAGGGGAGTCCGAGGATACGATTCCGGTACATGCAGTAAACCCTTCGTCTGCGCATGAGACCTCGAGCATCTTGCCTGGATACAACCTGGACTTTTCCACATGTTCTGGATCTTCGTCTGCAACCTTGCCCTGGCCAGACGAAACGTTATCGACGTTTTACAACAACGATGCAGGAGAAGCCTCGGGTCTTGAATCCTTTGATCCCGAGTACGGCTGGGCTTTTCAACAGTATCAAGCGCAGCCAATGGATATTCAGATACCGATTGCTCCGCCGAGTAGTAAGGGCGAAAAACTTCGAGAGGTGGGTATCGAGGCAAATGGAGCGCGTACACAAACATGGTCAAACAATATGCAGATACCTGGGACTTCAGATGAGGCAATGGATCTTGATTTACCGAGTAGAAGCGCCCATGCAGCACCTTTCAAGCACACAAAGGCTTTGAACGTTCGACTGGGTGGAGCTCGAGACAGGGACAGAGGAAGCGCGGAGCTATCCGCAAACTTTGGCATTAGCTCGACGGCCAAGTCCGTTCTCTTCAGAGACTTGGCCGAACGGGGAACCCTTATGAGGTGCGACGAAGACACCACCTCGATGCCAAAAAACCAACATCGACGCATGCAGGAGCTCTCTGACTTAGCAATAGATTTGTACGCGCAATTGGCTGCCATCGATCCCGAGGAACATCAGCCTACGTCCGGCGCCACGGCGACAGTCTTCCAAAACCACCTGGTGGGCAACGTCTTGAATAGTTCCAATACTTTCCTGACGCTGCTGACTTCCTTTTCCGCACCAGCCACTCCTTCCTCCCCTTTGACCCCTCCTCCTCCTTCTCTGTCTTCAAGGACCCACGAAAATTCTATCTGGAATTCCAGCGACAGCGGCGCCTCGCCCTCAGCTTCAACCCTGGATGATGATTACCCTGCTATGGACGGATCGATGCGACATCCACAACACAAGCTTCCCACTGGCAACTCTGACGCCTCCAAGCCGCCTTCCCTTACTGACACGGCGACCATTCTTCAGCTCCTCACCTGCTACGTTCGCATCATCCACTTACACAGCATTTTGTACGCCCACATACTCGAGTACATGCTTGCCCTCCCTCCCCACAATACCGACCGCGTCGATTTAATTCCCCTCGTCTTCCCGGGCATGCAGGTCGGGGGCGTCTCGTTGGATAGATTTGGAACGTTTCAGATCAAGATACTGCTGCAGATAAGTGTGCACGTGCTTGGGGAAATTGAAGTGGCCTTGGGCTTGCCGGAAGGATACAGGGTTGGGAAGAGGAAGGGGGAGGGGAGGGGGGTTTTGGGGGCGAGTGTCAGTGGGGAGTTTGTGGAGTCTTTGACGAAGGGGAGGACAAAGTGTGTGAAGGAGCAGTTGAGGAGTTTGAGGAGGGTGTTGAAGGGGGCCGATGAGTTTTAGTGATGGAACGGGGTGGTTTTTCCCCCTCATTTGACTTTGCGGCAAAATTTGGTAGGGAGCGGAGTGCGCCGCTTGAGATTCTTTTCATTATACCCCTGATTAGAGTAGATCAGATTACGACGTTATGAATGCTATAGAAAGATCTGAGACAGTCTATCGCACTCACCAAAACCCCTTCCAAAGAGGAAGCACAAACAAACAAAGTTCCCAAAAACTCCTAATCCTCTTCCCCTTCACAGCCCCAACTCACCAAACAAAAACGCATACCCAACTCCGACACCCTCCCACCACCCCTCCCTCCCCTCTCTAAGCTCCAAATCATGAATATGCCTCACCCCCTTCACCTTCCCCAACCCCCCCCTCACCCCCATCTCCCGTATCGCCTCACTAAACGCCACCGCAGTATGATACGGCACGATTTCGTCGTTCGTCCCGTGGATCAAAAAGGTCGGCGTCGTGTAAGTGCCGCGACGGAGATGAGACAGGGGGGATATAGCAGCTATGAGGTCGGCTGGCGGCTTGGTGGACCAGGACCTGCCGTTAGGGGGACGGATACCGTTAAGGAGGAGGGGGAGGCCGTGGCCTTCTTTGAAGAGGGAGAGGACGAGTTCTGAGCGGGGGTCGCCGGGACGTAGCCAGCCCAGGTGGCTGCTGTCGGTGGAGGTAGGGGTGGTGGTGTAGCTCGTTATCTGTTGGGGGGTTGGCGTGGGTGTGGGAGGTTTCAGGGTGCGAGGAAAGAGCGGAGAGGGGAGGGCAGGGAGAAGGGGATAGAAGGGGTAGGGGAGAGGGTGTTTCTTCTGAGCAAAGAGTGTCTTACAGGTTTGGTAGGCAGAGAGGAGATGATCTTATCCATCGACAGCCGCCGTTCCGGATACATTTCGGCCCGGCGGACATCGAGATCTGTTAGTGGCGGAGGCTAGTAGTTAGCCGGTCTTCTTTATCCTGGCATAGTGAGGAACAAACTCACCTCCAGACTCGAAATCAGTAGGACCATAGAAGCTCAAGATCGCCACTGGAGGTGTCAAACCTGCCTCTTTACTCTTCCACGCCGTCGTCATGGCCAAATGCCCACCAGTCGACCATCCTATCACCACTATCCTCTTCTCATCAATCAAAATCCCTTTGCTTCTCACGACAGCCTGCAAGCCCGTCTGTGCCCACGCATACGCGTCGCATACATCCGCAATAGGCCCGTCAATGAGATTTATCTCTGGACAGAGCCGGTAGTCGATGCTGACGGGTAATATATTGTGGGCGAGGAGGGAGGCAGTCTGGTAGGGTCGGATCGCTTTTCTAGAGAGTGTCATGTGCCCGCCGCCGTGGATCATGAGTGCTAACAGCAGAGGCATGAGTTAGCAGGAATGCGGTGGTGGGATGTTAGGGGTTAGTGTATCGCTGGTTGGGAGATGAGTGTGTACCGACTGGCATGGCTTTTGCGGAAGCCTGAGCGGGCACGTAAATGTCTGCCTCGATCTGAGTGTCGTCTATCTCTTTATACACGACTGTCTGCACGCCGTGCTGCTTCCCTTCGGCACGAGCGGGTGCAGCTACCTTCTGGTCGTTAGATGCTACGAGCAGTCGCTGCGTATTGGATTCTGGACTCGGGCCCTGAGAATACGATATCCTGCTGAGGCCGGCTTGTTCGAAGGACCTTACCCAAGACTCTGGGGGTTGTAGGGGGTAGGTCGACCCGTCGTTGGCGAGCCACCAGCCATCCAGCAGCCCGAAGACGATATCGTACCAGTCAACCAGCTGTGTCACCTCTGAGAGCACCATGAAGCCTTGGGCGTTCAGAGTTGTCTTCAGCCGGCTGATGGTTTTCGTCTTGTTTGTTGTCGCGTGCACGCAATTGGTGCCAATGACAATATCGTAGGTATTCAAGAGCGAGGCGGGCATGTCCTTTTCAAGATTCAAGGCTTGGAAATCCATCCACGGGTACTTTGCGAATTTGGTCTTGGCGCCTTTCACGAGCGAGGGCGAGATGTCGGTGAATGTGTAGGAGGTGGGCACCCCGCTCGCTTGAATTACTTCGCCGAGCCTCGTCGTTGTGCCGCCGAAGCCGGCACCTACTTCGAGGATTCGGATGGGGGTGTCACTGGGTGTGGTGCTGCTGGATGTCATGACGGCGCGGAGGAAGGTTACTATTTGTTCCGTTAAGGTGGATAGCATTGGCGAGGCGCAATAATAGTCTTCCATGACTTTTTGGGCTGCAGCGCCTTTGAACATGAGGGCTACGGCGTCGGTCTTGCCGGACAGACAGTCCGCTAGCTTTGGGCCTGTCAGGGCCATGAGTCGAGCTTCACCAGCGTAGGGGGGAAACTGTGCAAGGAACTGCTCATGGAGTTGCTGAGAAGGCGTGGATGGTGTCTTCCTGCTGCCGCGGATAAGAGCCGATCCCTGCCTCGTCAAGAGGTCATGCTTTTCGAGGATCTCAAGCAGTCGGTTCACCACCTTCTTATGTTTCGGCTGATGAGAAATCGAGGGAATCTGTTGGCCTTTTGGAACTTGACCAATGTCTGAATCGAGCGCTTGAAATGCCTCGCATATATATGCCAGCAGTAGCTCGTCTTGCTTCGGAGCTACTTCTGTCCAGTAATTTAAGAATCCACGCTTGGTAGCTGCTTGGTCGAAGGACGCCTCACATTGGATCAGCGCTTCCATGGGACTGGCTAGTTCAACCTCTTTGCCTCGTCCTTTCTCGGCAGGAATTTCCTTCTCGAAGGTGCTTGATTGTTCTTGGCCTGTCTGATCTTTGGACTTTGTAGCGCCTGCCGGCGAAGAATATGCCTCCTGGGATGCCCCTCCTACTCCTAAGAAGTCCAGGACCTCCTTCACGGTGGAGTCCAGGGTAAACCTATCGTCTTCGATTTCGATTTCGAATGCGTCCTCCAGGTCGCTTTTGAGCTCGACCGCGGAGAGTGAATCGATACCGAGTTCCTGAAGGGTGGCTTTGCCGTTGATGGAGGCGATGGAGGCTCCTGAGGTATCGGAAAGTAATTTCAAAGCGACTTGGTGGCCTTGCGTGTTCTGTGCGCTAGCGTTGACGTTAGACGAGGACGAGGATGAGGATGAGGATGATGGTGGAGTAAGAATTGCGGCCTGGGGCCCTGAGTTACTGGAAATAAGCAACGTCGCTTTCTTGGTCGAGGCGAAAGGAATAAGGAGTTCAGAGAGAGCTCCGTAGCTGCTTGTAAGGAGATCCTCGGCTTCGACGTCCTTGCCGAACTGTGTCTGGAGCTCATCTGCGAGTTCAACTGCGGCTAGAGAGTCCACGCCTAGATCGCCAATGTTGGCATCATGCGCTATCTCCGCTGGAGAAAGCCCTGTGTAGGTCGCAATAATGTTTCGCAGGCTCTTCTCAGCGCCCTCATCCACTGCCTCCGGCGTTACAGCTCCTCTATCGCTATTGATCGATGTCGCCCTGCTGCTGTTGTCCATGCCTGGCGGGGTCTCGGTCTCTTCGACGGACGTTACTGTGGATGTCGACTTGGAGGAATTGACCGGTGCCTGTGGGAGACCCTTATTGCTCATGGCAGTCCCTTGGGACGGCTTTGCGTTGGCAGAGTCTAGAAATCTCTCGAGCTTCGAGATTAAGAGCTTGGTGAACTGTGCCCCTGTGATGGTCATGGCCAGAGCCCCTTCGCGTGTCATAACAAAGATATCGCCTGCTGCTTGACCCTCGCCCGTACTTGTGTACTTTGTGTAGACGGTCCAGGACGAGCGGTTGTGGAAGTCGCAGGCTGAGGACATCGAGACGTGGTCCACTCCTGTGGCGACGTAGACGTCTTCGCTGGTCACGAGGGCGCTGCTGTTTATGAGGAGGCCCACCACTTGGATGAACGTGTCTATGGCTACGGTATCGCAGTATTGAGTTACTGTACTCTCCTCGGCACCGAATTGGGCTTCTTTGGGGAGGTCAATATTCGCTATTGCCTCAGCCTTGTCCAGTGTGATGAACGAAATTCCTTGGAGGAAGTCAGCGTAGTGGACAACTTGGGAAAATAACCCGTAGGCCCGGTTAGACATCAGCTTCTCGGTGTTTGGCTTGCTTTCCAGCTCATTCATTCTGTCAGCGATAAGTCTCTCGTATGTTCTGAAATCAGGCTGCGTGGTCAGCACAATTTTGCCTTTCGCATGCGTTGAGGACCTTGACTTTGGATCGGCTTTGGAAAAACTTTTGATCACGAAGCTCCATGCTTGTGAGTCGTTGGACTTTTCGAGTGTCAAGGAAACTTCTCGGGCCAGGTCGACGCCCAAAGCTGCCTGGAAGGAGAGGTCGAGGAAGCAAAGAGTGCCGGCTTCCATATGTCCTTGGAGCAGCTGCACGCCCATTGCTGCACACTCCATGTACATTGACGCCGGACATAGTGGTCTTTGTCGAACCGCGTGGCCAGATACGATCTTGATGAAACGCTGCGTTCCCAAGAAAATTTCGAATTCTCTGGAGCGGTCGTTCTTGGTTTCACATTTTCTAACATTCACCAATCTCAATGGCGCTTTTGGTTCTTGGGGCTTTTCTACCATTGTCGTCTTCTCGACTACGACATTCTCCTGTGCCTCCATGACTCGATCGATGTTCTTGAGCCAGTGTCCTGTTGGCTGGAACTGGTACGGTGGGAGCCAGATTTGCTTGTAGGCATTCCTTCTTGGCGGGAGGAAGTTCCAGTGTGTTACCGGGATTCCTTCACGCCAGAAAGCAGTCGTCACATTGGACATCAGTTTCGTGGACGCCTGAGAATCTGACATCTTGATAGCCTGAAGAGAATGATCATCTGGTGTGGTCAAGGCTCTTTTGATCATTGGAATGATCGGCGAGTCCATACCGGCCTCCAGCCAGATGCAGGGACCAAGACGTTTCTCAATTCTCTGAATAGCGTCCGAGAAATACACGGGTTCTCGTGCATGTTGAGAAGGTGTTTTCGCTGAGAACTGGTCGCTCGGCTCGGCGGTACAGGTTTCAAGGGGTGTTTCCGGTTTGCAGTAGGTTAATGATGCTGAGACCTGGTCGAGATCGTCGAGGATGGCTTTTGTGAATTTGGAGTGGAATCCATGAGTCACATCGAGCCGCTGGCTATGGATGCCGGAGAAGCGTGGGTTGCTATTTAGTAGAGTCTCGGTTTGATCAATGGCGAGAGAGCTGCCTACTACGACTTGGCTTGATGGAGCATTGTAGCATGCGATTTCGATTTCTGGCTCAGGTGAACTAGCGTTGATGCTAGCGATCAAGCCTTGCACAATGTCGCGGCTACCATGGATCACGAGCATGGTTCCACATTCTGGACCCCACTTTGTTGCCATCAGCGATGCTCGAGAAGCGACGAGTTTGAGGCCGTCTCGAAGTGAGAGCACCCCGGAGACTACCATGGCCGTCAGCTCGCCAAAGCTGTGGCCGATCATTACGTCCACTTGGAGACCGGCGTCGACCCAGCATTTGGCGCATGCGAATTGCATGGCGAATGTGCCGCATTGCAGCATTACTACGTCTGTCAACGGTTCTGATTGAAAGATTGAGGGCAGTAATGTGGAAAAGCCAAGGTTTGTGACGATCTTGTCGCATTCATCGATGTAGTTCCTTAGTCGTGGGTGGAATTCGTACAGGCTTCTCTTCATGTTTACGGTTTTCTTGGTTTGCCCTCCGAAAGCTAGGACCACTCGTTTTGGCGTTCGAGGCACCTCAAAAGAGTTTTGAGCCTCACTTTTGAGACTTTGTGCCAATACGTTGATGTCGGATGTGGAGGTGACGAAGGCTTGACTGTGAAGCTTACGTCTCTTGCTGAGTGTGAAAGCCACATCGCCCAAATTGGGCTTTGGAGTTGTCTTTTGGAGGTATCGACTCAGACTCTCGGCATTTGCGTACAGACTTTCTTGTGACGCTGCGCTTATGATTATCGGATATGTTGATCCCGCTTCAGCTGTCATGATTTGCTTGGAGACTTCTATCTTTTGCGGAGGGCCTTCGCAACAGATCATGGCACAATTACTTCCTCCTGCTCCGTAACTGTTCACACAGGCTGTCAACAATTCGGCCTCCCAACGAGCAGCTTTTGAGGCAATGGTCATCTTTTCTGTATCTAACGCAGCGATCTTGGGATTGAGGGATTTGTGACTAGCCTGGGGTGGAATGCCGGCGTTTTTGATCATGGCGAGAATCTTGAGCATACTGGCAATACCTGCTGCGGTCTCTGCGTGGCCGAGGTTGCCTTTGAGAGAGCCAATATTCAGCAGGTCGGTTCTGTCTTTCCCCCCAAAGACTTCTCGGATACTGGCTATCTCTAATGGATCTCCGGCTTGAGTACCTGTCCCGTGAGCCTCGACATAGGACACTTGGTCTGGCTTCATTCCGGCTTGGCGCAAAACGGTTTGATACAGTTTCTTTTGCGCAGGAGAATGCGGAATCGTGATGGAGGAAGACAGTCCGCCCTGATTAGTCGCTATGCCGGGGATGACACCAAGAATCTGATCGCCATCTGCCAATGCTTGGCTGAGCAGTTTCAGAACAACCAACCCTCCACCTTCAGAGCGACAATAGCCATCTGCAGCTTGATCAAACGGCTTACATTGGCCTGTAGGACTTAAGAATCCGGCTTTGGCCAGATCCATGAAGTTGTTTATCCCGGTCATGATATTGACGCCTCCTGCGAGAGCCATAGTACACTCACCTGTTTGAAGAGCTTTGCAGGCTCGATTGATGGCGACGAGAGACGATGAGCAAGCCGTGTCTAAAACTTCAGAGGGACCGCTCCAGCCAAAATAGTAGCTTATCTTACCGCACAGGAAAGCTCTGATCGTACCGGTTGAGGTGTATGCAGTTGGTCCATGAGCGTTTGTGTTGTCAAGATATTCCGCGAAGCTGGCGCCTATGAAACAACCAACAGGGTCTCCTGATTCGCGTCGATGCGAGCCCAAGTAGCCGCTTGAGTCCATGGCTTGATAAGCAAGTTCGAGGAGTACGCGTTGTTGGGGATCCATGTTTAATGCCTCTTTGGGGTTAGTGCGAAAGAATGCATGGTCAAAACTGTCTACATGATCAATAAAGTTGCCATAGAATTTCCTCTTATCGGTGAATTTGCGGTCCTGAGATGCGCGGAAGCTCCCATGTAAATCGAATCTGTCCGTGGGGACTTCCGTATGTCGAGAAGTACCGCTGGAAATGAGATCCCAGAGCTCGTCCATGCTGTTTGCTCCAGGCAGGCGACATGAAGCGCCGGTGATGGCGACAGCGTCTTTTGGATAAGAATAACCACCTTCCAGTCTATTTGTCCGGTCTTTGTGCGTGGTTTCGGTTATAAGAGACTGGACATCCACTTTCGTTATCTGAAGCTGAAGTTTGTGAAATGGGGATAACGGAATGCAGTCCCCAATTCCAAATGTCGCAAATGTATGAGTTCGACGTCCGGACAATTCAAGGTCCTTGGCTATCTCTGTAAGCAGTGTATACCATTCGCACCGTGACGCAAGGATTACGTTCACTATTTCGTGCGTGAGCGATCCTTCTATGATCAGATCGCCCGTCTTGTTGGACCTCACGGGGGCCCGCAAATTACTGGCATGAGGAAGCCGAAGAATCTCGGTTCTGTCGCACAGCTTGCACAGATTCTGGGCAAGTTCGGCATTCTCGGGATTGTGCACTTTGCCTCGGATGTGCATTTCTTGCACGAGCATGCCCTGCTCTCGTGCGTAAGATTGGAGCTTCAGGAGAACGGGCACTGGCCCGACGATGCTGATTGTTTTCGGGTCTGTAACTGCGGATATATATGACTGCGTGCACTTTTTAGAATAATTGCCTTTTAGGAGCTAGAAGATAAATGACCGTTTGAGGAACTCACCCCGGGAAACTTTTCGATCAACTCATCCCCCTGGCCGACTCGTTTCGTTCGAACAACAATAGTCGTTGCTCCTGGCACGGATTCATCATCTCCGAGTTCACCGTAAGCCCCAATTGCGAGTGCAATTCGCACGGCTGTTGAAGCGTTCTCTACGACCTCGGCTTCGTTTCTCGAACAAGCAATTGCAATGGCCGGTGGTAGGCCACCGCAATACCCCTGGATACCGCCCCCAGCTCGGAGCTGTGCCATGAATTGGGAGTGTGACATCCCGTGGAGCTCCAGATACTGGAAATATTGGCATATTTGGATTACGACGAGTAGCGGAAGCGATATGATTCCGGACATGCAGTTGGCGATTTGGGATGATTTTCCCGTGGTGATCCATTCTGAGAAATTGTGCATGTATCGGGGCCCTTGGCCCAGATCGGAAATGTCCTCACGTTCGTTGGCGAGGATGGTCCATACGTCTTTCAGGTCGAGCAGGGTTTGCACAAAGGGTTCGAGATACTTGTTGTTGCGGAGGAAGAAGTGTAGTTGAGTGAGATAGTTCTCCCCAGGAGCTTTGCTTTGCGGACAAAATACCGCTACTGAGGCCATCGGGTGGCCGTTTGGGTTGACCGACATTGCCGGCGTGGGAGGGGGTTGTTGAAACTACAAATTTTTGGGGATGTTGTAGTGTAAGTAGGTAAAGACAGGGCGCTTGGCCAAAATATTTGATGGAGATTTAGGAACCTGATAGAGGTTTGAGAAGAGGCTGCCTTTTGGGGTGTTGATTCGCTTCCAATCAAACTTGTGTTCTTCTCCTTCCGAAGCGTGAATATAGCGCCAAGACACGCTGCACCGAATTCGGGTGGTTCGGGTTTGGGGTATGCATCTGGCATGCTTATCCATATAGCCCAAGTCTGCAGAAGCTTCGGAAGCACGAAATTTAGGTGCAACCCGGACCTGTTTCGGTGCGAAAAGAACCTATATATTTTGCGTCATTATTCGGCAGATGAAACTCACAATGCAGGTCCTTCGGGGCTTGACTTGAGCCGTTGGCAAAATCCGAATGCCCCTTATCTGATGGATAATACCATCGATACCTAGCGAGAAATGATCAAGTTACTGCGCATTACCTCCGTCTCTACCAATATCCGCCTGTGTTTCAGCCGCTCGTGAGAGTATTTACCAACATTCCTAGGCGCCCATTATTCAGAGTCCGATTGTATAGGATTCAGACAATTCTTATTCATACCTTAGAGGCTCGGTTGTACCTTGAGTTGTGGAAATTGATGCAAAATACGGCTTTGACGTATGTACTATGCACCTTTACTTGCCATTTGACGATCGCTTTGTACATGACAAATTTGAGTCGGCGTCTTTGCATCCTCACTTTCAAAAATTTTGTCTTGTCAACCATCACCAACCAGCAAACTTCCTCAATTGTATATTGCAACGTCTTCACAACGGTTCATGCCTTTTGATTTCTACTCTCTGTTGATGATGCTGAATATGAGCCAGATTTGACAACATGTTGACACTTCCCAACGTGCCTTCTCCGCTGGCATTTTCGGCCAGCCAGACTATGAGCGCTGTCAGTGCCATCTTTGTGTTAGTATGTATCCACAAACAAAATGACCAACGTAATTGGAGCTTAGATGGAATTTTAGTACTATGTCACCCACGCCATCTACGACATCTACTTCCACCCGTTATCTAAATACCCAGGACCAAAAATGACAGCATTTTCACGCTGGCCACTCATCTACTCTACAATAACGGGTGAAACATGGCGATTTACTGGCAATCTCCATGCGAAATACGGACCCATTATTCGTATTGCTCCAGACGAGATCGCCACGACATCTTCTGGCGCATGGAAGGACATATACGCGTCAAAGCCACTTATGCCAAAGGATCCATTTAGCCAGACACCACCCATGAACGGGGCCGAATCCCTCTTCACCGCTGCAGGAGAAACGCACCACCGGATTCGAAAAAACTTCATTAACGCCTTCTCTGACAGGGCATTGAAGGACCAGTCCCCAATCATCGACTCCTACGCCAATCTCTTGATGATAAGGCTCCGTAGGGAGATCGGGAAGAATCCCGAGGGTAAAGTCGACATGGCGAAATACTACGGATACGCGACTCTGGACATTATCGCAGACCTTACGTTTGGGGAATCCTTCTATGGCTTAGATGGCGACAACGAACACTCTTGGATCCTGGGTTTTTTCCTCGGCGCAAAGTTTGGCTCCGTCAGAAACAGTTTGAGCCGCTTCCATCCTCTCGACAAGATTTTCGGATGGATATTCCTTCAGTTGACGGCGAAGAACAGGGCGACCAGCTGGAGAGTGGCGACGGACAAGATCTCGCGTCGATTGGAAATGGGAGACTTGGGCCCGTCGAGATCGGATTTCATCACACCTATTGTTGGGAGACTGGACGAGACGCAGACAAAAGGCATCACAAGGAAAGAGCTTAACACTAATGGACTTGCCGTCGTCATTGCTGGATGCCAGCTGACGACTGTGGCATTGGCCACCTCTACTTATCTTCTGATGCGCTACCCCGAGACCTTGAAGCAACTCACAAAGGAGATCCGGGGAGGTTTCGAGTCAGAGGCCGACATCACCATCCCTTCTACTATGAGTTTACCATATCTTTCTGCTGTTATCAACGAAACCCTACGCATTCACCATCCAACACCTATCAACCTCCCGAGAATTGTCCCGCCAGAAGGCCAAATGATTGATGGCCACTGGATTCCTGGAGGGGTTAGTGCATCCTTTCTCTTCCATCTGCCATTTTTTTCGCTGCATCACAGAAGAGAGAAGCAGCCGCTAATCTGTGCTCAGAATATCATCGGCGTGAACCTACAAAACATCCAGAACGATCCCGAAAATTGGGTGGAACCCCACGTTTTTCATCCCGAAAGATTCCTGCCCGAAACCGATTCGAGATACCAGAAGCGTTTCGCTAGGGATGACAAGCAGGCTTTCCAGCCATTTTCCGTGGGTGGGCGAAACTGCATGGGTGGGAAGTAAGTATGCGATGATTCGTCTTGCAGCGCATTTCTTTGATCGAGTTGAGATTGCATTCTTCTTCATGGACTAATTTTTGATGACAGAGTTTTCCTCGCAGAGGCACGATTGATACTCTCGAAACTAGTCTGGAATTTCGAGCTCGAGATGGCTGACCCGAATGATTGGAATTGGATGGATCAGAAGGCTTACCTTGTCTTTGAGCCCAAGGCGTTGATGGTTAAGCTGAAGGAGAAGGCTTTTGCGTAAGATTACGGAGGGTAAAGCCGATATTCAACATATCGGCCGAACCTGCTGTCTTTATGCTCTGTCTTTTGGTGAAGGATCCGAGCGATGAGCAGTCATGAGCTTCAGGCTGTTGTAGAATCTGAAGTGCTGAGCTAAAGATTTCCCAGATTAGGTTTCCGCTGGTGGTTTCAGACGTCTGATAGTCTGCTGTGTTAATGACTAGAGAAAACAGCCTCATAGCACAAAGTGCTCTCTCATTATCGCTCACTTGACCCCTGCAGAGACGTCCGACAAAGAAACTATTACTTCAAAGCCAGCTGAGAAGATCAGCTCGCCACACCTCTACCCATCGAGGGTGCCTATAGAGCCTACAAGTCTGAGTGACACTATAGTAAAGTAGCGCAATGGCACGCATCTCATCGATTTACAGAGCCAATTCAGCTGCATCAGAGGTCCCTAACATGGGGTGGAAAAGGCCTACCGTCGCTCTCCAGCGACCTTGACTAGCATAAGGTCCTTCTCTCCAACAATTACCACCGCCCTAGAATCCTTCTCTTGGCAGCCTCTTCATCATTTTCACGGAGCCGAAACATCCTAAGCCGCCATTAGCTTCTCGATCACGAGCAAACGCGCTTCCGGCCCACTTTTCGAAAGCAGGTACTGCGACTCTCGTGATCATGCGCGATTCCTGTGTCTGTGCTGTTGTGCAGGCATTGGCGCGGCCTAAAAGCGTAGCAGAGTGATAAGGCCGTGCGTCGCAGTATTTATTGGACGCCGAAGATGAGTCGGGTGTAGGCGCTTTGTTTCTGCCGAGAACGGGCGAGAACGGGCGAGAAGGGGGTCAAGAGGAGTGAAGAAGGTGTTGGCAAGTCTGTCTGCAAGAGATATAGACGGCGAGGCTTTGGATAGGGTGTGCTAGAGCTGCTATGTCTGGTGGATACCTGATGCTGAGGATCGTGCCCGAGAAAAGAGCGATGTCGTCATTGACATGGATTGCGCACATATGCGAGATCTTCGATTGCAGTATCCTTGAAGCGCTTTTCGTATCTTCAGAGGATCTGCATCCTCCTTTCGGTATCGAGCATTGATTGACAAGAAAGTCACAGTCCCAACAACAGTAGATAAGGCCACCGGGGAGACCCTTTTGATCTTTTCTTGTTAACGCAGACTCGCAGACAATGTGCAGACAAAGGAAGCTAAGTTCTGCAAAGTGAGGCGCTTGAATGCACTCGCGTGCAAAGACTAGTGGCTAAATGCACTCTTTTCCTGTCCATCAAGAAGCTTGCAGCAGTATACCAGCGATAAATAACGGCCGAAAGCCTAATACCAAGCTGCTCCGACCATGATGTACCATAACAAGTACCTTCTTGTTGCTCGGACGTACTTTGTTAATGCTCGGAGCATTTTGAATCCACCGAATTATTTCCTGTCTTAGCCGACTTCGAATCGAAGCCGAACTACGATGATCTCCGAATATCGATAATCGAATTTTATGAGTGGAATTTCTTCATATGTCACCATTCACATAGTATCAGATAAGACCAAGCAGAATTGAATCTTGCATTGGCTTTTCCTTTCTTTCCGTTGCCTGTCTTGTTCGTCCACGTACCAAGGGCGGATCCGAAGCCCTCTCGGCCCTACTGTTACTGAACCAGCAAAACCATGACTGCCCTCGATCTTCTCATCACCTGGCCATTGACCACAATTGCTGCCTCCTCCGTGCTCTATGTCGCCCTCCTCTACACCTACCGCCTCACTCTGCACCCGCTTGCGAAATTCCCTGGCCCGCGCCTCGCAGCAGCAACTCTCTGGGTTGAATTTTACCATGACTTCGTCTGCGGGGGCCAATACCTCTTCAGAATCCGCGACATGCACGCTAAATACGGTCACGTCGTGCGAATTACTCCTGACGAATTGCACATCAATGACCCTTCTTTTCTTCCCGAGCTGATGCCCGCCGGCGGACGTCGCAGGGACAAGTACTCGCGCATGATACAGGTTTTTGGCTTCTCGCAGGCCGCGGGCGCAACGGCTGATCATGATTTGCATCGTACGCGGCGGGCTGCCATGTCAAAGATGTTCTCCAAGGAGTCAGTCAGGAGGCTGGAGCCGATTATGAGGACGAATCTGGATAAGTTGTTGGTTCGGCTGAGGGAGTTCCAGGATAGTGGGAAGGAGATCAGTCTCTTGCCCATGTTCGGGGCGTTTACTAACGATGTAATTTCCGAGTATGCGTATGGCTTCAGTATGAATTGGGTGCAAGGACCACAATTTAATCAGGTCTTCTTTGATATGGTGGGTAGCAGACAATGGTATCTGACCTCAATGGCTGACAAGACTACAGATTGACGGCTTCCATGACCTTGGGCCGCTTGCGCTTCAATTCAAATGGTTTATGCCGACCTTCGCTAGGCTGCCTCGTTGGCTCATACTGAAGATAAACCCCGGATTCGGGACCTTCATTAAATTCAAACAGGTAATCTCGGCGACTGAATTACTCAGGAGGCAAAGCTAAATTGTTCGCAGCAATTATTAGGAAATATTGCGAGAGTGTCCAAATCCCACCACGAGGGCAAGGACAATAAAACAGTATTTGATGAAATCCTGGATAGCAAGTTGTCCGAGGCGGATAAACAGCCGCTCCGTTTGCTCCAAGAGGCTCAGAACTTTTCGATCGCAGGCACAGAAACAACATCGTGGATTCTGAGCGTACGTCGCATGAGAGGGGTCCCTTTTCATGTCGCCGAGATTGACTTTACTCCCAGATCATGACCGTCCACCTCCTTTCTACCCCAAGGGTCCTCTCAAAACTGAGAGCCGAGCTCAATGCTGCACTCCCCGACGTCACCGCGACACTATCAATCAAGGATACAGAACAGCTGCCATACCTCAGTGCAGTCATCACGGAGGGTCTCCGCCTCGCAATGGGCACCAGCCAGCGCCAGACGCGCATCAGTCACGACGTCATGATGTACAATGACGGCAAGAAACAGTGGCATATCCCTCCTGGCGTGAGCGGCACCCCTCCAAAACCAATACCCATTTAGGTACATTCTGACCAGCGTTCCAGACACCCGTCGGCATGGCCGCGCCCCTCGTCCATCTCAACCCGGACGTCTTTGCCGATCCCATGGACTTCCGCCCTGAGCGCTTCATAGAGAATCCGCAGCTCAAGCGCTACTTAATGACCTTCTCGCAGGGCTCTAGGCAGTGTCTCGGGATGCAATTGGCATATACAGAGCTCTTTTTAATGCATTCGGAGATTTGGCGCAGGTTTGGCACCAAGGAGAACCATGGCGAGGATGGATATTGGGAGTTGTTTGAGACGGATCGGAGTGATACTGATATGGCTTCTGATCGGTTCGTGCCGTACCCGAAAGCGGACAGTAAGGGTATTCGGATAAAGGTGCGTAAGTGAGGAGATGTATGTGAAGAGGTGTATGGAGTGCTCTGAGGCATCTTCGTGTTACGCAAGATTACTAGAAGACCGAAGATAGATGATCGAGACAAGGAAAACCGATAGGTTGAAATGAGTTTGCTGAATGCGGGATTGCGTGACTATTTGTACGCTGCGGACCTGGGAAGGGAAGGGAAGGGATTCCCTGCTATTCCCTGTTTCCCTGCCTATAGGGCTGACATATGAAAGTCAGAACTAGTGTTCATGCAGAATAACGCTCCGATACATAGAGTCAGAAAATCGAAGCTCTGATTCCAGGAAATGGGTATAGAAGTCATGGAGTGGCCTTCGTACAGTTTTGATTTGAACCTCATCGAAAATCTCTGGGCCCTACTGAAGAAGGAAGCCTACAAAGTCTATCCGGATTTGAATAAACTGAAGGGTAAAGGCGAGAAAGCTGAAACCCAACTGTTCCAGATTTTACAGAAGGCCTGGGGGAACATACGGGAGAAGGTAATAGAGGGGCTAATATCCAGTATGCCACGCAGATGTGCAGCTGTAATTATAGCGAAGGGCTGGCATACCAAATATTGATCGGGGAATCATAAGTCATATACTACTAAACAACCAGCCCAAATATTGAAGTTCCCCAGCTGAATTTGATGGTTCAATGGTTGATGCAGGTGGGGTGGTGATTTGGTTGAGAAGCGCACGCGAAGACTTAGTGCGAGGTACTGTAGTTCAAACGAAGTCGATGCTCGATATTAGCGTATGCAGAAAGGTTTAGAATTCTTGACATTCATTTTCGCTCTGCCTCACGATGATTCGTTTATAGAAGAAATTCAGAAATCAATCTCATCATTTTTCAATTGCTTGAAATTGAAGCTATTCAGATCTCTTTGTTTGTTGATGTTTCTGACATTCTTTCAGCTATGTCGAGATCACTTTCTGCAAGTCTGCGCTTCAAAATACTACGTCTTCTGCTACTTCATTGAACTTCTTCAACAATCGCTGAAGAGATTCATTGTTGCTCTGTCACTGTATACAATGTTCAAGAAAATCTCTTTATGTATAACTCATCTTTTAGATCTCAATTTCGACTCAAAGATGTTTCTTGAAAGATTTTCAAAATCATTGAAAATAATCTCATAGTTTATCTTGAAAATCAATCATGAGTCATGTAGAAAAAGATGATCTGATACATATGAAAGAAGTGAAACATTAATGTGCATCAATTCACGATATCAAGAATTTTGAAGAAAAGACGCTGAAGTAATAAAAAAGAACAACATGTAGATGTCAGATAAAATGATGAGCTTCGTTTAAATTGAATAGCAAACATGCTTCGTTTGATGATTGAACAGCTCATGTTCATAAATGAATTCTTATTCAATGAGATCACGAATTGATGTCATCAAGTCTATGCTCTCATTGATTAATTGACTCACTATTAAGTCTTTAGAATGAAAGAGCATTGTTGAAGTGTTCTTTTGATTTATATGAAAGATGAATATTTATTCTGTATCAATATTCATGAAGATTGATTCAATGATGAGACTTTCTTTCAATGACTAGCAGATGAACTGTTATTTTTATGCAGTTTTTTTTCAACTTCAAGAAGTGTGATCATCATGAATAATATAAATGTTCATTGCAACAGTTGAATTAAAGAGTTCATCATTTCACATGAATGTCAAATAAGCTATTTATCTCGTTGAATTGATAATTTATCACTGATATGAATGTCAGTGTCAAAGACTGAGCTAGACTAAAAATACTATTAATTTAAAAGACTGATATTATTATTACTTTGATAAAATCTAGATACAAGACAATACATTAAATAAGGTATAAGATGAAAGACAAAGAGCGAAAGAAAAGAATGAAAGCTCAACTTTTATATACATGAATCGAGCAGAATCAAGACTAGACAATAGTTTTAATGTATGCAGAAAGATTTAGAATTCTTGACATTCATTTTCGCTCTGTTTCATGATAATTCGTTTATAGAAGAAATTCAGAAATCAATCTCATCATCTTTCAATTGCTTGAAATTGAAGCTATTCAAATCTCTTTGTTTATTGATGTTTCTGATGTTTTTGTAATTGATCATTTTTATTCAAAATGTTTCAACGTTGAAGTCAAAATCTATTTTCAAATAATTCTTTCATCTTTTTGAAAGCATTCAAAAGACATAGAAAATTGATGACTTAAGCTGAACAGTTGAAGATCATTAATTAAGCTGATTTTCTCGATCGAGCTGCTCTTTTCGATTGAGCTGCTTCTTTCAACCATTATTGTAAATGAGCTCTCATTTCATTGAATGTAGATGATCTTCGATTGTCTTTAACTTTTGAGCTGTTTTCAACTTCTTGACAATTTTCATCTTCTGAATCTCAATTATCTTCACTTTCTCAATGATCTGAATCTTCTTCACTAAAATATTCATGATCTGATTCATTCTCATCATTATCATGTTTTAAATATTGAGAGAATAAACTTGACATTTTTAAGAATAGAGCTGAAAGATCAATAGCTTTTTCAGCTGCAGAAATTGCTGCGTGTGCAAAGCATCAAAAAGAACAACAGAATTGAGTCAATGCTGCTTGAAGATTGAAAGACAATAAAGCTCGTGAAGAGACTTTATGATAGACAGAAATAAATGAGCATGATGAACAAGAAACTATACATCGTTATTGTCTGAATCATCAAACTAGAAAAGAGATAAATGAGTTGTTTATCTTTGAGCTTAAAACTATGAACTTTGAAGATTGAGTTGATGATTTTATGCTGTTTATATCAGTTTGTTTTCATGTAAATTGAAAACTTAAGTGATTTAGTCACATTGCTCAGATGCTGACTTTGAAGTTTCAAATCTGAAGCTTTGAAGAGATTTTAAATGAGACTATTAAGATCAAAGATGATGTCAAGAACTGAATTATCACTAATTAAATGATTATCATCAAAGCTAATAAATCAAAAGTCATTTGAAAGTAACAATTTATTGATAACTTTAGTGAGTTAAAATGAAAGAAGATTTTACTTACTTTGATTGAAGAGAAAGCTACTGACTATACAATCAAGATAGAAATCAACGCGAAGATTAAAAAGTCTACTCATAAAAGATCTGTTGAGATTGTTTTTGAAGATTCTGAGATTAATGAAAAATCTCGTCAAAGATGCACTTGCATTGATCAGCTTTTGAATTGAGCTTGAATCAGAGCAGAAACACTTGCTGACGTTAACATTTCAATAAAGCATTGCTGAATCATTGACAATGCAATAATGAGCATTGTAGAAATCAGAATGACTTCTGTTTCATGAATTTTGCAGACAAGCACTATAATATGAATCACACTCAGCAATCTTTATGAGATAAAACGATATCTAACAACAAAGCAAATGTCAGCATTGAATAATCTTTTATCTCTTTATATAACTTTTGAAGTGATAAACAAAGCTCTGTTATTTTGCTGTCTTGTTGATCAGATCTGCATGAGAAAAGACTGAATGTCAAAGCAGAGTGAGTGAAAAAGAAAATTTTTATGACAAGATTTACAAGATTCAATGAACAGCAAATAAAAATGCGAATGAGTGAGACAATGATCAATCAGATAGAACGAATGAACTTGCATCAGAAAGCTTCAGAATCTCATTCATCATCATTTCAACAATCTTCTCTTTTGCAATGATCATCATGACAACAATCATTTATTTATTCTTTCTATCAATTATCTTATCAATCATGACAGCAGTTTTCACAGTCTCTTTTGTGACAACAGTCTTTACAGTCTTTTTCATGATAACAGTCTTTGCAGTTTATTCAGTGACAGCAATCTTCATCATCTCAGTTTACTTCTTCTTCTTCTTCTTCTTCTTCTTCTTCTTCTTCTTCTTTATCATTTCAGTCTGCAATTGCAGCTCAGCGATCAAGTCTCATTGAAGAGTCAAAAAAGATGAAGAAAATATTTGATCAATTCTTCATCTGAAAGATAAACAAGATCTCACGTCAAACAATCAAACAAAAGCTCACAGAGATGAAACTTATAATGAATGCTCAGATGTGATCTACAAATGATTTGAAAGATATGACAGATATGACAGATTCAACGTCTGCTATCTATTGAACTGCTATACAAGTAGAAGTGTCAAATAAAATAACTTATGCATTTAAGAAAGATCTAAAACTCTTCAAGTCAATTTGACGTGAGATCAAAACTTTATTAGAACTGAGTCATTAAATAAAGTCAAATTTCAGAATCAAATTTCTGATTTTCTATCTTCAATTCTCATTTCAAAGCTTTGATGTTTATCTCAAAGATGTAGTTTGAATGCTTGAAGTGCTGTCTTGAATATTTATCACATTCACTTCGTTCAACAGCGTAATGAAGAAAGTCATTAAAGATGTCTTCAAAATGAGATTATGTCTCGTTAAAATGTTTATGAACTCAGATCTTTAATACGCTGAAGATGAGTTCTATGAGATTGTAATTCAATGAGTAGAAAGACAAATATCACATTTGACATTCATATCAATGATAAATCATCAATTCAACGAGATAAATAACTTATCTGACATTCATGTGAGATGATGAGCTCTTCAATTCAACTGTTGCAATGAACATTTGTATTATTCATAATGATCACATTTCTTGAAGTTGAAAAGAAACTGCATAGAAATAGCAGTTCATCTGTTAGTCATCAAAAGAAAGTCTTGTCGTTGAATCAATTCTCGCGAATATTGATGCAGAATAAATATTCATCTTTCATATAAATCAAAAGAACATTTCAGCAATGCTTTCTCATTCTGATGACTTGATAGTGAGTTGATTGATCAACGAGAGCATAGATTTGATGATGTCAGCTCGTGATTTCATTGAATAAATACTCATTCATGAACATGAGCTGCTTGATTGTTAAACGAAGCATGTCTGCTATTCAATTCAAACAAAGCTCATCATTTTGTTTAACTTCTACATGTTTTTTTTTTAATACTTCAGTCTCTTCTCTTCAGAATTCTTGATATCATGAATTGATGCACATTAATGTTTCACTTCTTTCATATGTATCAGATCATCTTTTTCTACATGACTCATGATTGATTTTCAAGATAAACTATGAGATTATTTTCAATGATTTTGAAAATCTTTCAAGAAGTATCTTTGAGTTGAAATTGAGATCTAAAAGATGAGTTATACATAAAGAGATTCTCTTAAACAATGTATACAATGACAGAGCAATAATGAATCTCTTCAATGATTGTCAAAGAAGTTCAATGAAGTAGCAAAAGATGTAGTATTTTGAAGCATAAACTTGCAGAAAGTGATTTCAACATAGTTGAAAAAACATCAGAAACATTAATAAACAAAGAGATTTGAATAGCTTCAATTTCAAGTAATTAAAAGATGATGAGATTGATTTTTGAATTTCTTCTATAAACAAATCATCATGAGATAGAATGAAAATGAATGTCAAGAATATTAAATCTTTCTGCATATGTTAATTCTATTGATTTAAGATTGCAAAAGTTCATGCACATGATTGAGATGATCAAAACAAAATTGCTGAAACTAAATTAAGATGATGATGATTAAATTGATGACTTGATTCATTGAACTGCAAAACAGATTCAATGAATCAAGATTATTTAAAATATCAATGATTTATGTTTTAAATTGAATTGATGATCTGACATCATGACAGTAGCTTTTCTCTTCAAGACTGAGCTTCTTCAAGATGATGAAAAGAAACAAGATGAAATAAAAAAGAATTGAAGATAAAGACTGAAATGAAACAAAAATTGATGTGAACGCATTTTAATGTTATGAAGCACAGATGAAACTAGAATAGATTTGAGTTACATCTGAGTCAAATCTGAGCAAGATGTTTAAAAAGTAAGACGAGATAAGATGTATTTTAATGTGATGATGCATAAAGAATTAAAATACATCTGAATCACATTTGAATCAGATTTAAATAAGATGTTTGAATTAAATCTAAACAAGATTTGAGTCAGATCTGAGTAAGAAAGAAACAAAATGCAGTTTAATATGATGATGCACAGATGAGACTAAAATACATTTGAGTCACATTTGAATCAGATTTAAACAAGATGTTTAAGTCAGATCTAGACAAGATTTGAGTTAAATCTGAGCTAAGTTAAAATGATGAAGATTAAACTTAAAGTTCTTGATATTAATATTAAAACATCACACATGACAGTATTTGTGATTCTTTGACAACAGAGTTGACGAGATGATATTCATTAAGCGCTTATTCACAATTATTCAGAAGATGAAAAGACTTTCAAGTAGAAAAGTAATTTTCTCAATCAACATAATACTTGAGCAGAGATGAATTATAATATCTATCATGCTTGAAGTTTAGTATGCTGTTTATATATCAGAATCTTTCATTATTCTTAATAATAATGAGTTTTTAAAGTTTCTGATGTTGACTTGAAAGAAAATCACTTGTGATATGATTCAGAAGAGTAACATGAAAGATTGAATGAATCTTCATGAATGTTGAAAGATTTAACTTAATGATCAGAGAATTATTCTTAAAGACATGCTTGATCTTGAAGAAATCAATGTTATGATCATTTAACTTGACAGTAAGATGAGTGATGCTGAGATTGCAAGCATTCAATCAGACTTCATCTTCAACGAAGTATTTAAAACAAGAATGATAAAAGAGATTGACATTAAATTTGTAAATGATTTGAGCTATAAGCATCTCATCATGTAGATGCTCAGTTAGTTTCTTCATCTTTTTAATGAACTTTTCAACATTGATTAACTTGTTTCAAGCTTAAAATGTAAAATTCTTGAGCAAAGACTCAGAAAACTTGAAGTCTAAATGTGAGTTTTGACTTAAATTGATCAAGAAGAGTGATGCTAAAGTGATTGATAATGATGCATTATTGATGATGAATTCAACTTCGGGAAGTCATTTAGCTCAGTCATTCTGCATGTAGTTGATGAAAACTCGAAGATAATGCTTCATGATAGCATTGACTTTCTCAATTTGATCATCAATTTCAGAATGATATATTGTTGATAACTTGACGTTTATCTTCAGCATTTTACATATATGCTTTCAAACATCAAAGATGAATTGTGTGTCTCGATCAGATATGAAGAACTTGAGTAAATCATGATGTTTTCAAACATAAGCATAGAAGCAGTTGATAGTTTCTTCAACTTTCATAAAAGTGATGAAAACTAAATATTTCATTTTGATAAAATGATCAACGAAGACTAAAACATATTTATATGTGATACTCATGAAGATATTGAGCAATAAAGAATCTACATAGTTCATGAAGACATCACATCAACAAGGTTCAAAAACTGAAAAAGAATGCAATCATTCTTGAGTTCATTGTCTAAAGAGTTTAAAACGTGTGCATATGTGACAGTTTCATATGAAGCATTAAACATACTTATAAATGTTTGATCATCAGTAAACTCAACTGATTAGTTCATAACTTTTTGTTCTTTCTAAATGATCATTGATAACATTATTATGAGCGAGTTGAATGATACAAAGACGTAGTTTATCTGAGTTGAGCATGTACTTTCTTTCTTAAAAGTACAAATGATTCTCATGTTCTTCACACTCAACTAGAAAGATCTTGTTGTGATGTTGTGTTTCATTGTAAAGCACTTTGATTATTTAAACTGCGAATTTATCATTGATTTTGACTTGCTTTCACAATGTCTGAGTGAAGATGTCAGCAAAATCTTCATCAAGATTTAGAATGTCTTGATCTAGCTGAAACTTGATGTTTTCAACGTCAAATTCTTTGATTTCTAAATTCATGAAAGCTAGAATTTGCAAGAGTGTTGAAATAACTGAGAACAGATGTAACTGAATTGAATCTAAAGTGATGATTTGTGATTAAAGTTTCATGATTTTGATGTTGAAGACATCAAGAGTGAGATTCTCAACAATATTAAGATTTAAAACATGAGTTTTCAGAATTGTTTGATGTTGATATTGATATCAAGAATCAAATGTATTTTTCTTTTTAAAGAGATTTTCTGAGCAACGTATCAAAGCATTCAACTTATCATTAATCTTGTCGAGATGATAAGTGATGTAATAGTTGAATCTAAACAGAAACTCACTTCAATGAGCTTGATGAGAACTCAACTGCTTAGTTGACATAAAATACTTAAGATTTTTGTGATTCGTGATCATCTCAACAGAATAGATAAAGTCTTCAAGCTCTGATTGTCATTTCTTGAAAGTGCAAACAATGATCATGAGTTCTTTATTGTAGATTTCATAGTTACACTTAACTGAATTATGTTTTTTTGAAAAGTAAGCGACTGAATGAAGAATCTCGTTCTCATCATATTGAGAGAGAATGTTTTCAAACACATAGTTCAAAGCATTGATTTCTATCACAATCTTGTAATCTGAATTATAATGACAAAGAATAATCTTGAAAGTGAAGACTTTCTTAAAAGTATTGAATGCAATCTGACATTTCTGAAATCAGACAAAGAGTACATTTTTTCTGATGAGACGAGTGAGCGAAGTAGCTATTCTACTATAGTCATAGATGAATCTTCTATAAAAGTTCGCGAAATCTAGAAAACTTTAAACATCTTTAACATTGATTAAGATGAGTCAGTTGACAATGATGTTTATCTTGAAAGAGTTCATCTTGATCTCTTTGATGATGATTATCAATTCTAGATACGAAACTTAAGTGATGTAAAACTTGCATTTAATTATATTCATCTGAAGATCTGCTTCTTGCAACTTTTGCAAAATGAGCTTGACATGAATCTTGTGCTTAAGTTCATTGTCAAAATAAATCAAGATGTCATTCTGTTATGATTCTAGTCTTCATTTATTCTTTCTAATCTTCATCTTGATTTCATTCTAATCGAGTCTAGTGAGCATTCAAGCTAGAAGTGATGTCATTGAGACTCTGCATTATATGTGTAAGACGTCAACTCAATCGAGTCTAGCACAAAGCTGAGAAACACACATATAAGAATTGAGTTCTTTTCTGTAGATACTTTTCTTTCTTAGCATTTATCTATTAGTTAAATGACACTCATATGACTCGCTTTATGCTGATCTTTAACAGTAAATAAATGCTAATCAACTATTCTGCTATCAACATGTAGACGATACGAAATAATCTACTTCGTTTATTCAGAAAATTCATAAGAAATTCTTTGAATTACTTTTACTTAAATTTATCAAATCATTCACTCAACTTTATCATAATCAATCATTACACACTTACATATCTATTCTTATTTTTATCTTAATTTCTCATTATGATATGCAACTTTGAATCAGTCGAATCTTGAACGACTTGTCTGCTTAAAAGCATTGCAAATAGACGAGTTTCTCTTCTTTCTTTCAATGTCTCAGCTGAATCTCAGAATGTCGCGATCTCATGAAACATCAAGATTGAAGAACAACTACGTCAGTGAACTCTTGATCAGTCAAATGAGATCATCAAGATGTTAGATGAATTAAAAGATTAATGAGACATGACTTTGAAATGCAACAAGCACTGAATCATTCTGCAAGTTGAACATACTCAAAGACTGAAACAGCTAGAGATCAATTGCATGATAATGAACATTTTAGAAGAGATTAACACTCGACTACAAGAGAAAATGTTGAAACTCAAAGAGAAACAATCTTGATCTCGACAGTTTACTGAGTCTCGATTTACTATGAATCATCTATCTCAACAAAATATTGAGTCGCAAACTTCTATTGAGAATCATACTTGATGAGAGATGTTCAAATCATCATTCAAATCATTCGTAAATAATCATCATTGATTCTACAAATTTTTGAATTCATTTATATTCATTGATAAAGACGAATCGAGTTGAAAAGATTGAAGAAACAAGATGAATGACAAGCTGATTGTCAATGTCAATCAATTCAATGATGAGATCATTTGTATTGTTTACATGATGTCTAGACTAAAAGATGACGCTGCAAAGCACATATTTGTTCAACGTTGTTTTGATTCTTTGAATTCATTCACTTTGATCTACGAGCTATTTGATCATTTGAAAGAAATATACAATGAACTGAATAAGAATCAAAAGTCTCGACGTAAATACAACACTCTGAAACAAGCAGACAAGTCTTTCAATGTCTTCTACTTTGACTTTATGAAGCTATTCAACTATCTTGATTATGATGATCACATTCTGATGAACGATCTTCAGAATAAAATCAACAATCGCTTGCAGAACGCTTTATCAGTCTGTTCAGAAAACTTTACTTCGCTTTCTCATTTAAAGAAATTTCTTCAAGATGTGAATAATAAACAGTGAGTCAACTATCAGCTACGCAGCGAACGTCACACTGTCATCATCAAAGTCATTGCTGTATCTGACAAATGTGCTACTTCATTGTCAGTGATAACTTTGATAATCGATTATGTTAAGTCTATCATCTTTTCTATTTCTGAGTCTGATTGAGCGAAATCTTCTATCATTTGCTACATTTGCAAAACTTCAAGTCACTTGTTCAAGAATTGCTCTCAGAACAAGATCAATATCTCGACTTCTTGAGCTTTCATCTCTCATCTACATGAAATCATCATTTCAAAGAATAAAGAGAATGAGAAAATGTCTTCTTTCGAGAATAGCGAGGCAAAAAACTAGTGACTCTCATCAAAGACGCGATGAAAGATGTGTTAATTTCTTCAATGATGAGCATGTCAAATGATTCTTTTGCTTCTGAATCTTTGACTATTGAATGTGTACTTTCTAGCAATGAAATTAATTACTCATTGAAGTCATTGATTGACATCGAAGCTGCTGACTATTCGTTCATTAATGAAGTGATCGCGCAAATTGTTTGTGATCAGTTGCAAATCGAGTTTCTGACTTTGATCAAAGCGAAGTCAATACAAGAATTCGATGATCATTATGCAAAAAAACTCATTACTCACGTCATTTATTCAAATCTGACGATTCAAGATCACATGATGAGCATTGCTTCTATATTGATCACTCGATTAGATCAACATCAAATGATTCTTGAAAAAACATGAATAAACAAAATTGATCTAGTAATAGATATGCAAATCAACTCTCTTCAATTTTCGAATTTCAATTCTCGTTTGAAATTGATTATTCTATCATCAAGCAATAAAACAATCACAAAACAGAAGAGCTTAATCTTTACTTACATACTGAAGAGATTTTTCACTTTCGTTACATCTTAACTCAGTCAAAAATCACTTTCTTTCAGTCAGTTCAATGAAAAGTCAGTTAAACTAATTGAACAGTTAAAATCGTGTGACGCGACTTTAACTAGCGTCAAAATTTCTAAATCGACGTCAGATTCATTGAACATTGTCATGATTGAAGTTGCAACTTATAAAATGTTAGTCAAATGATCAGATGTGAAGATCTTTGCTGTTATTGTCTTGAAAATTGATCAACTCATAACTACAGTCGAAAATAAGTCTGAAAAAGTGAATCTGCATAAGCTCTCACACGTCAAGATTCTTTAGAAGATCAAAGTCAAGCTTCTTTTCAAGTATCATGACTATCTAAACGTGTTCAATCGAGCTATCATCAATCAGCTATCATCTCATCGTTTCTACGATCACAAAATTGAGTTGATCGATGAAGAAATGCTCTTTAGAAGCAGACTTTATCAGATGTTTGATCACAAACTTCAGAAGATAAAGAAATATCTGATTAATCATTTAAACAAAGAGTTCATTTTCTTCAGCTTCGCATCATACGTCTCACTCATCTTGTTCATTGAAAAGAAAGATGAAAGTCTGCGTTTCTGCGTTGATTACAGAAAGCTTAATGCTTTGATCAAACGAAATCATTATTCTTTGTCATTGATAGACGAGACTCTCACTCATATACAAGAAAGCAAGTATCTGACTCGATTGAACATCATTGTCACGTTCAATAAACTACATATGCACTCAGATAACGAAGATTTGACTATCTTTATTATCTTCTTTGACTTATACAAATATCATGTAATGCTCTTTGAATTAACAAATGAATTGACGTTCTATCAACACTATATGAACGACGTGTTGTTTGAATATCTACATTAGTTTTGTCAGATTTATTTAAATGACATTATCATTTACAGCAAGATCTTGAAGAAACACAAGTGACATGTACGATTGATCTTGAACAGACTACGAAAGATCAATCTACAGATAGACATAAACAAATGCAAGTTTCATGTGCAGAAAATCATCTTTCTAGAACTTTTGATGTCAATTGAAGAACTGAAAATGAACTCTCAAAAGATACAAGCAGTCATTGAATGATTTACATTCAATAATCTCACTCAGATACAGTTCTTCATTGACTTTTGCCACTTCTATCAATACTTTATCAAGAATTTTTCGAAGATTGTTCGTCTCATGATTCAACTTACTCAAAAGAAGATCATATTTGAATGAAATGAGATCTGTCAAACAACATTCAATCATATAAAGAGACGTATGATCAAGACTTCAATACTTCGTCACTTTGATTAGACTCATGAGACTATTCTTGAAATTAACTCATTCAACTACGTCAATGATGAAGTTCTGTCTCAATATGATAACGAAGAAATTCTACATTCAATTGCTTTCTATAGCAAGAACATGTCTTCTGCTGAATGCAATTACGAAATATATGATAAAGAACTGCTGATCATCATTTGAGCATTTAAACATTGATGACTTGAACTGAAGTTAACTGACATTTCTATCAAGATGTTTATTGATCATCAAGCGCTCATATTATTGATGAAAGACAAAGAGCTTAGCAGACAACAGATACGTTGAATACAAAAGCTTGTTGACTTCAAGTTCAAGATAATGTATTGATCTGACAAACAAAACATCAAGATTGATGCATTAACTCATCAAGTCGATGTCGTGTTCAGAGATTTCAAGAATGAGCGCATTTGTTATCAATAAATCACTATTCTAACGTTGAATTGAATGAAGATTGCTGATTTAAAGAAGAACATCAGCGAATCAATCTATAAACAGATTCTTGAGATTAATAGAATTGATGAGAATTGTACGCTACTTCGCGAAGCAATAGCAAGAGACGAAACACAATATGAAGATATCAAATTGAAGAATTGTTGAACTCAGAATGAAATCTTGTACTATGATAGTCAGTTATGAATTTCGTTCAACGAACTTCTACAAATGAATCTGATTCGTGAGATGCATGATCAATTCTCAGTAGATCACTCTGACATTCTTAGAACTGTGAAAATCATAAAACGAAACTACTATTGATCTTTCATGCGAAAGATAGTAGATCATTATATTCGAAACTGTTATATCTGTCAACGCTCAAAAACGTTTAAAGATAAATCAAATGAACTACTACATTCTTTACTCATACTCAAACAGTAATGACAGAACATAGTCATAAACTTCATTATTGATCTATCTGATTCGTACAACTATAACGCTATTCTATCTCATATGAGTAATGATTTTCAAGACAGAAAATCATTAATTTTGATGAGAGAATTAAGCGAGAATCTGAGAGCAGAGAGCTGAAAATCATTAATTTTCTAGGCTGAAAATCATTTTACTTTCTGAGTCGATTTTCTTCAAAATTTCAGATCTTATTCGTTTCAGTCAGTTGTATTCTCGATTGCAATATCGAACTCAACGACATCAATCTGTATTTTTAGAAAATTGTGCAACATTGAGGTTTTAAAGACTTTTGCTAGCGCGAATCTCTTTGAACATCAAAATCATCAATTTTCCTCACTCGAATCAACATATGCGCATTGACTACTTGACATACTTTGAGAGACATAATTGTAGCTCTGAATTAGCTGAGTTTAATGCTTTCAAAATTATTGAAAAATATTGAGGTTTGACCTAGTAATCGAGATTGAAGAGATTAACTGCGTTGGTTGATCGATTTTTCGCATGCCATCATCTTTTCTCGCTCGAATCAACACATGCGCATTGACTACTTGACATACTTTGAAAGACATAATTTAGGGTTAGGGTTAGGGTTAGGGTTAGGGTTAGGGTTAGGGTTAGGGTTAGGGTTAGGGTTAGGGTTAGGGTTAGGGTTAGGGTTAGGGTTAGGGTTAGGGTTAGGGTTAGGGTTAGGGTTAGGGT
>JAABUI010000319.1_pt1 | contig 46959 bp, 54 predicted proteins | sample 5559111 | NCBI WGS metagenome assembly JAABUI01 (sample SAMN10711870, study PRJNA513365) | rock metagenome | isolation source: Antarctica rocks | place: Antarctica: Victoria Land, Buttleship Promontory | reverse complement strand
GCTGGCTACATATGTGTGTTCCTCAGCCGACGCTAGGCCCAATAGGGACTAGTCAAGGTGACGGAGCGAGGATAGGCCTGGTAAGGCTAGAAGGCTGAGCCTGGCAAGGCTAGGATCGTGACAGTTATAACTAAGACTTTAAAAATACAGAAGAAAGAAGATACAAAAAGCAAGAAGAACATGCTCTATATAGTAGTTACTCAGATTGACGCTAGTCTCAAAGAGAACGTGTTAAAACACAAGAAAGATGTTGATTCAAAAGATGTTTGCGACACAAAGAAATGTGTTTGTCATAGATATTTGTTAACTATTCGTAACACAAAGAAGTGTGTTTATCTAAAAGACAATAGAAGCTGATTAGAAGATGCTAGAGAAGAAAAAAGATGTTAAGTCATATCTGAATCAAATCTGAGTCAGATCTAGATCAGATCTCAACTAGATCTTGACTAGTTTTAATCAATTCTGATGCATTCATAACATCTTCATTCTCTCTCTTCTTCTCATTCTCTTTCTTCTTTTCATTCTTCTGCTCAATCTTTATGTCATCTTGATTTTCATCTTTATTCTTCTTAGACTGAGAGACTGTTTTTCTGATTCTCTTGAGTGATTGATAAATCTCTGACTCAAATTTCGTGAGAAATTCGCACTCAGCTGAGATGAAATCTAATAATATATTAATAATAAGATAATAATAAATTTGCAATCATTTACATTTTGAAAATTCATTTTTGCAACAGTTGTTGCACTTCTGTTTGTTGTTAATTTTCAGCGTCTATTGAGTCTTGTCAACGAAAAACTAATGATTTAGTAACATATTAGCAACAGAATACTGTGTGATTGCGAATCATCATCAACAATCTCATGCAAACATATTAAAAACATATACATGAAAATATATTAGAAACATATTAGCAACAAAATAAAATAAGATTGCGAACTAACATCATTAATCACATGAAAATATATTAGAAACATATTAGCAACAAAATAACATGAAATTGTCAATCTCAAATAGCAATCTCAAGCAAATATAATAGAAACATATTAGCAATCAAATAGCAATAACTTACGTTTTCATTTCTTGTATGTGAACGTTTTAGTAACTTTGAAGCATGCAAGACAGCAACAGATGCTGATTGAGTTTTAAGTCTCGACTAGATCACAATTAATTATTGATTAAATATCAATAAATTAGATAGATAATACTTCAGAAAGTGATGTAACGTCTTCATTCTCAGCATAAGTTTTTCAAGATTTGATGAGTTTTGATTATTTTATTAATAACAGAATAAAAACACATTATTAATACAAACTTTCGAATTGAAATTTTGCATCTGTAGACAGTGATTCAGCGCAAGATGATTCAACTTTGAGAGACTTTACAAGTTAGTATTTGAATATCAAAAAAACATTAATAGATCATACATGTTCATAGATCTTATGAGTCTTTATGTCAGAGACTGAGCTAGGCTAGAGGTACTATCAATATAGAAGACTGATATTATTATTATTACTTTGATAGAATCTAGGTACAAGACAATACATCAGGTAATGTACAAGACGAAAGACAAAGAGCGAAAGAAAAGAACGAGAGCTCGACTTCTATATACATGAACCGGGCAGAATCAAGGCTAGACAGTAGTTCTATTGACTTAAGATTGCAGAAGTTCGCGCACACGACTGAGATGATCGAAACAGAATTGCTGAGACTAGATTAAGATGACGATGGCTAGATTGATGACTTGATTCATTGAACTGCGAAACAGGTTCAATGAATTGAGATTATCTAAGATATCGACGATCTATGTTCTAAATCGAGGTGACGATCTGACATCATGACACTTTAAATGATTGATGAAAGCTCTTTGAAAGAAGAGCGATTTCTAACACATTAGTAATCAATTGATAACAAGATAGACAGACAACTTATTTTTCTGAAACATAGCTCTACGATTTCTTCATTTTCGTTCGTGATATTCATATTTCACTTACAAAAACGCTCGTAGATGTGCACAATCATCTCATTTTTTTTTCTTTTAATATATTAGCAATCAATTAGTAATATGAAATTTTGATTTTTCTCTACATTCAATACAAATGATGACAGATTCAAGTGATTAGTCTGCTTGAGATTGACGAGTTCAATATATCAATTCATATCGAGTTACTAATAAGATAGCATTGTGTTAGCAATGCTATGCTATTAGAAGTACATCATGTCTCGATATATTCAGATGCTAACGTAATAGTAACTTGTTCGCTATGAAAAGTTTATATGATGCTAATTTCAAACAAAAATTGAGTAACAAATTAACAATACATTAAGAAGAACAATAATATTAAATCGCAAGACTATTATCAAAACATGCAACAAGATATTAATACAATGAAAATTAATTATCAGCATCGTATAATGTGTTAGTGATTTGTTAATATTCTGTTAGTGCTGAAAAGCGATGCGCAGTACTTGAAATTGAAGTATGTGTATGCGATGATGTTTCTCTTGAAGAAATCACATTGAAACATGACTTACAGCTTGTTTAGTGTTTGAATGAATAGTATCAAGATGATGATCGAATAGAAAAGATTTGAAAGTGCGAAGATGGGAAAACTACGCTCGCTTAGAAGGCGTCGAAGCTAAACTACAATAGTGCTAGAGGTCAAGGCATGCCGACCTTTGGCCGAAATGATCTACGGTATGCCGAGTTTTAGCGTAAGGCATGCCGACCTGTATACCGCTAAGAACAGTTAACCCCTCAGCGTGATACAGCAAAGATCGCATGAAGGAATTTTCATGTAGAATAATGCGACGCCAATGGGTCAGTATACCATAACATCTGATTTGCCTCGCCTTTGTTACAGCATCCATTACAAAGCCATACCACAAGCAGCATGTTGCAGAACGCAACAGTGCAATGATATTGCGAGCTTGTCTACCACGTCTTATATAACAATCTTTTTCCAACAAAAACCCCTTCCGTTCAATCCTTTACCAGCCAACACTTTCCCATCACGTCTTTTCTCAAAGTACAAACAGCAAGGAAAGGGATAGACAATCCCACACACGAACTTATCCGATCTCAAACTTCCATCCCCCCAAACAGCCACTTCGTCGCTCACCAACCCATCCCTCCATCGTTCTTAATCGAGCTCTTTTCAGCATCGCCCTAACGCTCCGCACATGTCAAACACCTCGACCGAAAGATTCGACCGAGTCGAATACAGTGTCAGAAAGAAGGCAACTCTGATGCCAGAGAGTCTACACGAGCAAGTCCGCTATTCCATACACGTCTGCCACGTCATTAACGCGAAGCTTTCATGTGACTAAAGTCTCAAACTCGTGAATTACAATTGCAGAACCGAACTTCCTTCAACTTGAACGCCTCGTAGCCGATCATCGACGTAGAAGTCAACCTGTTACCAACTAGAAGGACTCAGCTTTCCAACCTCCACTGACATTAACCTCACAACCACGCCGTCGATTCTTCGACGGAAAAGCAACTCCGGAAAATCTAAAAAATCAAATTCTTGAGCGCACGAAACATCGGGCCACGTCTTCCTTCCTCTCTCTGCATTACGCCCGCGGAAACGATTGGCGTCCGAGGAAAGTCGGAGTCGCTTCATGACTGCAAGCGGAGAGAAAGAAAGACGACTAAAGGCGCGGAGGTGCAGATGATGAAATCTACATACGCATGAGCCTCAGGCGCGTGGGAAGTTTCGTGTGTACATAGGGCATAGCAGACGGGTTATGGCAGCGCGGAATTGCTGGCGTGGATTTCTCTGGCATGAGAGTTGCCTTTTTGGTACTAGACCGCCCACTCACAACTCAACGGTTGCTTCGGAGGTTTCCGCAGGCGAGGCACATCTACTTCCTTCTCGTTGCATAAAACATAAAATAAAGGGAACCCCCTCCCCCTCCCCACCCCCCATCACACTCCCTGTGCCCCCCTCCCTCATCCCCCCCCATCACACTCCCCATGCCCCCCTCCCTCATTCCCCTCCATCAACCCCCTTCCCCCTTCCACCTTCCCCAGCCCCCTCCTTCCCTTCTCATTCCTCTATTCCTCACCACCCCCCCCCACCTTCTTCTCCTCCACCCCCTCAAACCCCCCACTCTTCTCCCATCCCCACCACCGCACACGCACATCTAAACCATAAAGGCCCCTGATGCGTAAACCCGCGCTCTTGCCACCGTCGATGAACAGTACGTGCTGGGCTGCTTCGCGGCGCCTGTGGGGAATGAATGGGTGGCATGGAAGCTAGGTCGATATTTTTGCGAGAAGGGATGAATCAGTGATCTTCTCGGTTGTTGGTGTAGGGTGGCGGCTGTAGATTCGCCGTCGTGCGCATCATATATAGCGTGGGATCTTGGATCTTACGAATGGATGAGGATGAAGTAAAGTCTGTGATATGGACTGACAATTCAATTTTCCAAACCCTCTTTCTACAAACGAGATAGAGAAATGTGACATATCAAAAAATATCATCATATCTGCATCAACACACAGATCCGCACTCTAAGTTTCAAACCCACCTCACCAATCAATCCAACCATCTAATATCCAACCCCTCCAAAAACCCCATGTCAACATTAACAAAGCTCCGCCAAAGATCCACCTCCAACCTCCATGGATCCGTCTGAATCGCATACGTCGCCGCCGCTGCCAGCTTCAGCAAATCCTTCTCATCCGTGCCCATGACCAAGAACAAATCGCGCTTCACGAGCACTCGATCTCCAAACTTGCGCTTGAACGGCTCGAGCCGCATTCGGGCTTGATGGTTCATGCTCCATTCGGAATACGGCATATCCTTTGGGATGAATTTCCATTCCCAGGCGCGGCCCTGCCCGTCGTGAAAGGCAATGGCCTGGCGTCTTTCTAAGCCGATAAGGAGGGGGTAGAAGTGAGGGGCGGACCAGAGGCGCAGGGCGGCGAAGCGGGCGGTCGGGTTGTCCTTTGCGAATTTACGAGCGCGGCTGAATAAGTATTCGGTTGAGGGCGGGTCCTGCATGCCGGCATTGAAGGTTATGTCGTGCATCATGTCGTGGAAGTCGATGAAGAGGTCTGGCTCGCGGCCGTCGACCTTGGCAGCAATGGCCTGGCCTGCCATTGGTGGTGAATAGCCACTGCGGATAATACCTTCTCGGTACACTGTGTTACAAGCTGGTTAGTATCTATCCTTGATTCCCCACGAGATCCACTTACGATGCGCAATAATAGGCCTAATAGCTTGGTCCCAATCATCTGGGAAGTTCTCGTCAAGATCTCCTTTCTGTTGAACATCCTTCCACTCATTCCAGAATTGCTTTGGCTGGGTCTTGGTGCTATTGTGCCTCTTCCTATCTGGTATGGTTTTTGCACGCTCCGCCTGATCAACAATCAGGTGGTTCCTGAGTTCCTCTTGGAGATCAGGTTCGAGGCATTCGGTGGCAGAAGGGAAGAACATTGCCATTCTAGCAAAGGCGTCGTGCATGTCAGGAAAGACACGACGATGTACATGAGGGTTTATGTCTAGAAATGCGAGTGGGCCAATGTAGGCGAGTGGCTTCTTCTTGCCATGTGCTTCATCCAGTTTTTTGACTAGGTCCAACATATCGGCGTACTTTTGTTGTCCACATGGCTCGAGATCAGCTTTGTGCCAGGCTGCCTTGAAGACTATGTTTAATCAGCGTACGTAACATTACCCAGGGCAAATAGCAATGAACCCATACCTTTCGAACTCTCTCTTCTTAGAAAGCGCGTGAACTGATCTTTCATGCCTTGGTCTGGATCTTCCGAGTCTGGCGAGTCGACATTGTCAAGATGTCTCGAGTAAAACTGGATAGCTGTGTTTGCATCCTCGGTCATAGGTCCCTGATAATCTTCCGGATTCTCGACCTCGTACTCATCATCAGTATCGTCATTTTCCCAATCTTCATCTTCGTCTTCGTCTGCCTCGGAATCCTCATCCATGCATGTGTGCTCTGGGCCAGAGTAGCCTTCTCCGCTAGGAACGTCTTCGTCGGTGTCCAGGTCGTGCACAAATCTTTTAAAGTCAGGAGCTTCGTATTCTAGCTTTTCCATCTTGTTCATCTCTGCTCCGATCGCGAATCCGTTTTCCTCCCCTAGAGTCTCCTCGGGGAACAGAACCCTGTCCTCTAGTGCATCCGCGTCGTTATAGAAGAGGAACTTGGGTGGTTTCTCCATGACCTCCATATTCTGGCCGCGAAGCTGGAAACGCGCGCCCTCGTGCTGGATTTCATCGTATATGCTCTCGGCCTCTTCCTCTGCCATGATTTCGTGTACGCGGTGGCTGCTGTGGTCTCGAGCCAAAGTTTTAAGGATTGGCGCTGCGACGTTGTACGTGTCCCGCATGCTGCGGAAGCGGTGTGCTTTGAATAGCATCTAGGGATTTCCTCCTGTCAAAATTCGCGCCACACATAAAATATACAACGGTACTTACTTGGGTGATCACACTATACACGTTGGAGAATTGCTTGCCTGGCTCAAGATCCCACACGATGACGTCGTAATAGTCGTTGAATCTGAGGGTCCATTTTCTGTTGGCGTCAATTTCTTCGAATAACTTTGTCCCGACCTCTTTCACGATATTCCAGGAGTTCTTGCTTGCCCTGCCTACACCGGACTTTTCTCGAACAAGCCACAACTCATCCTCAGGTGGTGCTACTAGGATTCGACCTGTTTTTGCGTCTCTAACAAGTAGCAGCACGCGATGCGTTTGCATGGAAAGATAGCGTATTAGTCGACGACTGGCCTGGTCCGTACGAGAAATGTGAGCTGCAACGAAATTTCTAGCCTCCATAATAGCATGGGCTCGGCGTATGTGACCACGCGATCCAGACTGGTGATGAACAGACATTTTGGCTGCATCTCTGAACTCTTGATATGGGAAGAAGCCCTAATACCATTTAGTCCATGAAGCCAATGTGCAACTGAAGAGATTTATAGAACTACTTGCCAGTTGAAGGAATTGCACTTTGAGCCGATCTCCTATATACTCCAACCAATTGGCGGCTGGGAAGAACTGATACACGGCAAGGATGTTCAATTCAAAGAATTCGTCCCAATGCCGGCATAGATTGACAGCATCAAAAAGGTTACTGTCATTGGCGATGATACAAAAATGGAGCCACCCTCCACGATTCATGGCTTTCTCACTTGGGTAGTTGTAGATGACTTTTCCGCAAACCTTGATGCGCATTTTCTTTCCACAATCCTCTGTCTCGTCGGCGAAGGTACCGAAATCGATGTACGCACCACTAGATCCTGTGCCTTGATCCATGATCTTCCGCTTTTGTTGTTCGCGCTTCTGTAATTGCTTACTGCGTTTCGAGTTCCAAACCTCGGGGAGATTGTTGCGACGACGTGTTGAAGGGAGTCGCCATGTCGTATCCGTCTTGTCATTTTCCCCAGATTGATCCTCTTTCCCATCATCTGTCTCCATAGATTCCTCCTCTTCGCCACGAATGAGGTCCGCACACGCATCTCGAACTTCCTGAAGTCCTGGATTCTCCATTGCCAGACATAAATCTCTCAAATCGCTGTCGTGAACCTCTTTGTCGTTCAAAAATTCTTCGACACTATTAGCCCTGATGGCAGCAGGGAACAGGCTTGCATGGGATAGCAACAGCCGACAGAATAATAGATGCTTGATCTCCGAGATTTCCTCCAGCAGTCGGTCAATCTCGCTGTCGGGTAAGGGTGCACTTTTATGTGATAATTCCACAGGATTTTCGATCGTCCCGCGGACCAACATCGCTCCGTGAGCGTACTCAACGCCTTCCCCCAAACGCTTGCGCATCTGTGCTTTGGTATCTAAGTTTGTCTTGTCGACTGAGCCCTTATTCGGCGACTTCTTCTTTCCACTTGCGTGTACTGTTCTGGAGTTATTTGGAGTGGTGTTCCCACCCATGTCCGTATCCTCGTCTAGATCTTCTTTGAGCATGAGAAATAGGTTGATCATGTCGATATAAGTGCCACGCTCATCTTCTACCACGTCGTCAATAGGATCCCAAATTGCCTCTTCGTCCTCCATAGACATTCTCTCGTTATAGGCCTGATCAAGATATTTGTCTTGACGCTTCATGTCTTCTTTTGCCCTTAGCTCTTTCATCCGAAGCTTGAACTGGTTCCAATGACGCTTGAATAGCGCCGCCTCCTTTTTGATCTTCTTCTTCTCATTGTCCCGCTGGGCTTCCTCCTTATCTTGGCATTCGCGAACCCATTTGAACCAGTTCTGCCTTTTGAACATGACTTCCGCAGTGCGTCGCTCTAAACGTTCTAATGCGTGCGTCACTATAAATTTCTGGTTTTGTAGGTTATCAAGGTAATGTTGGTGTCCATAGCTGTGGAGGATCGAAGTCAGCCAGTGTGCTAACGGATTGGAAAGGGCTTGGCTTACTCCATGTTCATCGAAAAGAAGCGAGTGTGGTGGATTTTTCGGGCACGAATGACACGATCAAGAAGAGCATATCTCAGCGCAAGATAGCTGTGAAGCTCACGGAGTGTGGCTTCGGACTTTATATCAGCGAAAGTCTGATTAGCCAGAGGAGTGGGATTCGAGGCAAGATAGCTCGGTGGAGACTCTGCGAGAGCGTCGAGACGAGCATTTCGGATTTTGTAGCCTCTATAAAGGCCTTGATACAATCTTAGCCAACAAACTCAACGACGACTGAAATGGTAGAATACCTTGACACTGTTTCGAGTGGAATGGGCAGAACAGGCCATTGAGCGATGTGGCTTCGTCATCGCAGCGCGATTGATCTGACACGTTAAGGGCAGAGCATTTGGGAGCCATATTTACAAAAGACCCTTCTCCAGCAGTGATGGAACAATTGATGCAGAGAAATGCCAGAAAAAGTCACGGAGTAAAACGCGTTCCGTAAGCGCGTTGGTGCACGGGCCATATATGGCTTATTAAAAGCCTAAGGTACCTCCTATTTGAAGCCACCTCGCATAATTTTCTTAACGTCTTCCTCCAGCAACACTACTACAACAAGACCTGACTATGAGATGTCCAACTTCCACCTAACCGCATCATTACCAGGAAACACCGTCATATCAAAGGCGGCCGTACGATATAATCCCTGTTGGTCTCTGAGAGACTATCGTTATGTGGAATATCATTAATATGGGGGTCGTACCTCAAACTCAAGATAACGTATCAAGGACCACAACCAGTCACAGTAATAAAATCTAAATCAGACCTCTGAATAGTAGCGAAGTCAAAATCAACTTTGTACGAGAAGACAAACGGAATTCTAAAAGTACGATATACAAACCTCGAAGCCAAATTCATAGAGGAGAAGTATATCCATAATCCTACTAATCGAAGCAACCCTTCCCAGCTCATTCCGAATATCTACTTTTGAGGTATTTTAGTTATGAACCGTAATCGCAGTAGATCTTTAGAAGACTCATTGTTTCAGACCACATCATCCTAATCTTTCTCTTCCGTTCGAAATGAGGGTCAGGACGTTGCGAAGCATTAACAAGCATGATGGATGATTTCCACGGCGTTGGTCACTGAGGGGGTTTGTAGACATTCTCTTTCAAACTTGATTTTATGCACATTACTCTGAGTCTTTTCATAAACCTTCGCTAGCTTGAATAGATTCCAAATCTATCAAGACTGATACAATGTCTAACACAAGTTGAGGAGAGGACCGAGTGTTTCCAGAGACTGACCTATATGATAGTCATTAACGCCGCAAGTTCGACGGCGGTTCTTCTAGCATGGAAGTCCAAGCTGCTGCTTGCTTTGGGGTTTGAAGTGAGGTCTGTCAGTGGATCGACGGTTTTCGAGGACTGGGGTTGAACATATCGCTGCAGCTCTCGGTCTTCGAGTTGACATTAGATCTAGAAGTCTAGCATTCTACCTCGTCTCCAATTGACCTTAGTTCTGATACTGGGGGTGAAACTGTACGGCATGCCATCTGACCAGCCGCACAAGGTGGCCTGCACTATCTACAACAGCCGACAAACCAAAGTGGCTCTTATTGCAGGGTTCTTCTCATTGCGTCAGCCTTCAGATGGTCATCTGCGAGGCAAAGTACAGCTTGAAAGTAACCTCGATACTCTGTATTCTGGTGATAGAGGTCGACATGTTCAGGCTTTATCACTCCACATGGCAAGATCAGTCCCGTCCGCGCAGACTCACTCTTGTCTCCATTAGAAGCCCGAGTGTCATTTTCAAAGTGGCCAGGACGTTCCGCGTACGCTTTCCCGGCCCAGTCTGAGCGTTCTCTTTTCCCTTCAATCGCTTTCGATTCAATCTGTTCACTTTTTCCGCATCAATCTCATCGAAGCATTTCGTCTGGTTCATAACGTTTAAGCGGCATTGAGGTCTGTGGTAGATCTGCAAAGCATTCTCGCAAGCCAGATAATTAGCTTCCCGAACATATCAAAAGGGCAGTCTTTCGATGCATCGTCGAGCTCGTCAAGAAGAGGAAAGCATCGCAAGTCGTTGCATAACTTCGGACACCACCTCGGAAGTTTTCCATAGTCGACTGGTAGAGATAGCTCATCAATAACGGGCAAGTCCATGCTAGAGAAGAATGCAATGGACGCATAGCCGGTAATTCTGCGGCATCGAGTGGTGTCGGTTGGGGCATGTGCGACGTCTGCGAAGCTGTGATTTAATCATGTTTCATGATTATCGCCGAAGGAAATGGGAATTTGTGGCTGGTTGAATGAAGTAATCCTTACCAGAACCTATAGTAAGCCTACACCAAAGAGTCTTGAATCTTATATATCTACAACCGTGAAGTGAACCCTAGGTTTGATGTATTCTAGATTAGATGCTTAAGATGATAGAAACAAAGTTTACAATCCTCAGGTTGTCATCACGTAACATATACATACCATAGAAGGCAAAAAACCTAAGTCAAGTTGAGTTGATTCGTCTTTACAACCAAATTGCGTCCCAAGGCTGAAAGATTCTTTTCGTCTACTTCGTCTCGTCGCACATTTATTCAACTAATATGCCGAAATTTCAGCAGCGAAATTCGAGATTGTGGGTTATTCGATCAGATATATCAACTTGACTGCAGACTAATTGGCTTCTTGTAATGAAGAGTTCAGCGAATCAACCACTTGTCTTCGATGAAAGCCGACTACTACTGCTGTTTCCAACCAGTCCAGCAACTATTCTTAAGCTCGGTCATGACGAACCGTGTGAGCTCTTGTTAATCGTCTCCAGTTGCCCATTGAATGGTAGGGATCCTTCCAGGCAGCAGCGGCAGTCTCGCTACTGCGCCACCATCTTCAAATAGCACTTCACGGATCTGAGCACTAATTACGAGTTTGTACAGGTAGATGCGTAACGGAAGTACATTGTACTGCTTTACCAGACTCGGGGGGCATTACGCGTTCATGGGCGTAGTTGAAGGTACAAAGGCGCACTGCGCACGAGGCGGAAACGTTGATGGTAGTCGTGTATACCTTCCCCTTGTGTTTCAAGGGCGACGTTCAAGAAGTGGCTGGCAAGGAATGAACAGGCTGGAGACGGTTGTGGAAAGATAGATCTGAACAATCTGATATGATGGAACATCTCTGCAGCCAGTTCTTCAACAGCCCACAATGTCGTAAACAAGTTAGCGGCGTATTTTAATGCAGGGACACGCGTTGAGAACGGCTGTGATATGCAGTCATGGTAGGCAGCAGACTACTATATAGACCCTCGCTTCTGTGAGATGCCTCACATATTAATCTGCTCCTAGGATTTCGTCCCCGTCTATTCTCTCAAAATATATTCGGAGTAAGAACACCATAGGCAGTGTTCGCAATGCTTTTTCCAGCACTCGTCTTCCTTATAACCCTCGTGGGCCTCTCCCATGCCATCAAATACTGTCCCCTCCTTGGCGCCGTCTATCCGGTTCCTCGGAACGTCAATTCGAATACCTTGACCCGTAGCACAGTGGCAAGCCTTACCAAGGCTCTAGACCAGGCTATCCGTCAAAACAGGACGCCCTACGGGGGTTTCTCTTCTGATTCAAACTCCTTCTCCTTAAGTGTCATCTCCGCGAACGAAGACAAGCCAATTTTCCAATACCAGCATACAGCAAAGTTGCTTGATAATTCAAGTACCACAGCTGTCACTGGAGACACCATCTTTCGGATTGGGAGCGTTTCGAAGCTATTCACGACTTTTGCGCTGCTTCTGCAACAAGGGACAATCATCTTCGATGATCCAGTCACAAAGTTTATCCCTGAACTGGCCGATATCGCAAAGACCCAGGCAGATGGGACGTTTGACCCTGTTAGCGAGGTTCAGTGGAAAGATGTTACGATAGGGGCGTTGGCGAGCCATCTAGCAGGAATAGGCCGAGACTGTGAGTGCACCTGGCCCCTACCAGTCTGTTCCGGTAGCTATCATGAGCTCACATATCGATCGATTCTCTTCAGATAACAACGGCGACCTTGCCGGCTCAGATATCCCATTGCTCAATGGCATATTTCCAGCCTTGAATGGCTCAGACATACCAAATTGCAATGTGATAGGAAAGAACCTAGCATGCTCAAGAGACGGTTGGTTCCCTTTCAATGCTTTGCTCAATTGGTGAATTGCTGTTGACATTTTATAAGCCTTTTTCCGCGGTTTCACAGCCCGCCATCCAATCTTAGCTCCATTCACCACACCTGTATATTCCAACGCAGGGTTCGTTATCCTCGGGTATGTTGTAGAAAAGATTACTGGCCAACCGTATGAGACTGCTGTAGACGAAAGTATCTTGAAGCCCCTGGGTATGGCCCGTACCAGCGTCACAAAGCCTTTGCACGATTCCCAGGGCCTTATACCCAAAGGTGGCAATTACGCATGGGGACTTGATTATGGAGACAACGGCCCGTAAGTATCCTCAGTCTCCAATGTCAGTATGGCGGTGCTAATGTTGGTGTCACAGAGCTGGTGGACTTTACTCGAGCACAAATGACCTCTCTAAACTCTCTCGAGCGATTCTCAAGAGCTCTTTGCTGCAGCCAGTCGAAACAAGACGTTGGCTTAAGCCTCGCGCCAACACAGCGTCCCTCATGTCCTCTGTGGGTGCTCCGTGGGAAATTGAGAGCATTACGAGAAACACCTCAGATAAAGAAGTCATTGATCTCTATACCAAATCCGGTAGCACCGGGATATATAATTCCCTCATAGTACTCATCCCCGACTACGAGGTCGCCTTCACAGTGCTGACGGCAGGCGACGTGTCCACGCTCGTGAGTATGTTATCAGAAATGATTGCAGAGACTTTCCTTCCGGTAATATACCTAGTCAGTAAAGAGGAGGCAGCTGTAGCTTTTGGAGGAGTCTACGAGTCGCCCGGCGCTAACAGCTCGTTGTCGCTGATTGAGGACGACGGACCAGGGCTACTCATCAGCAATTGGATTAGTAACGGCACGGATCTTCTTGCCGTTTATGAGAAAATCGGAGGGGTCATAGTAGAGGCAAGAATCTACCCCACAGGTCTGAAATCATCAGCCATGAGCGGAAACTCAACTGCAGACGTCTCATATAGGGGCATCTTTCAACCCGTACCGGATACGAATTCAACGTACCGCCACAGACAAATCTTCAACATAGATTGCACGACTTGGTTCGGGGTCGATGCGGTTGTATATGGGCATAATGCTGTCGATGAGTTTGTCTTTCAAGTTGACCGGCATGGCAAAGCGCTCAGCGTGGAGCCTCGAGCGCTCCGAATCCATCTTGCAAAGAAAATTCAGCTGCCGGGGACAAACAATACTGTCGTTAAGGGTGGCTAAGGGTCTATTCGGATCACTGTTTGTGGTCCCCATCAAAGGCTGCAGCTTGCATTATCTGCTTCGTTAGTACCTGTTCTTTCTTTTACGGCCATGGTCATAATCCATGGTCTGAGACCTCTGTGTCGCACATAGTACCAAAATCCTCTTTAGTGGGTGTAATGATATAGATGGTTTTCTACACCTTCCATGAAAAGATCCAGAGTATGCGTGACAGCTTCTATCCAGAATGGACCTGCCATGGAAGAATCGAGTGTGCACTTTCACCAGGTAACTGCCATAGTGCTCCCCGTTTCCATACTCGGACAACCAGTGGCTGAATGTGGAAAAAAGCGTTGCTGGTTGAGGTGCGACTAAATCAAGAAGCTGGCCACGGCATCTACAGCAGGAAACATCAATTCCGCCTCGGCAGCGCATATGGTACTTCTCAACCGCCCGAAAGCATTATCTGTGACCCAAACAGAATATCAGCAAGAGAGCTAAGCCATAGACCGTGTTGCATACCTTGAGCCGGCCTTACCCAATCATAGGGATGGTGTAAGTAGATACATCAGGTTCCATCCCTTAATTCATCATTGGGCCAGGTGATTACTATATTTGTTTGATTATAGAAGAGCCATCATTGCGGTGTGACTTCCAACTGAAAGGTTGCAATAACGAGTGCAGTCATGTAGGTACTGACTACCTTAGTACGAGGACTGACAAATCTTCAGTGACGTCAGCAGCCAAAGACCAAGAATATTTAAGGAAGTACCTCGATACTTTACTCACTTCATGTTTCCTTATATCAAAACCTAGCATATCGAGTCTTTGCTAGTTTCGCAGATGCTGCTCAATCACCTAATCTCTCGAGCGGCGTTTCTCTAAAATCTCCAACCAGTGATAATTGATAACTAAATTCCTTTCGTTGGGAAGATTATTTTTAATTCAATTGAATCACAACATCTTCTTGCTTCGGCAAAATCCCTGTTGTCTAGCATCTTCGTTGGAAACAACAGTCCAGCAATATTATGGCTGCAGCTACAGGTCCGCCAACAGGCGCTCTACCGTATATGACTCCGTTCCCTGTTGCAGATGACCCACCTCCACCACAGCCAATCCCAGATGTTCTGCATCCCGAAAAGACACTCGCTGAGCGGGCGTCAGCTCGGTTTTCTCTGAACGGAAAGCACGCGATCGGTACGTATAGTATTCTCAACCCCAAAGGTTGGGGCGAAGTAGTCGAACATTGACTGAGAGCTACTAAGTTACCGGCGGAGCCCAAGGGCTTGGCCTCGTGTGTGCTAGAGCATTGATTGAGCACGGAGTATCTCACCTGGCAATCTTTGATGTTGATGATGTCAAAGGCTCAGCAGCGGTAGAGCATTTCTCCTCTCCAAGTAAAGATGATACGCCTATCGTCGTCTTCAAGAATGTCGATGTACGCGATGAAGCTGCAGTGAACGACGCTGTAGATGACATTTCCAACACCTTTGGTGGCATAGATATCCTGCTTTGCTTTGCTGGCATCACTGGTTGTGAGCTTGCCGTTGACTATGATATTAGCAGGTGGAGGAACATAGTAGATGTCAATCTGCACGGCTCGTTTCTTGTAGCTCGTGCGGTTGCCAGGTAAGAAATCACCGTTTCAATCATTTCCAACATAAAGTCACATTGTTCAAGAAGCTAGCAGAGACATTATCGCCCGCCAATCCAGCGGCTCCGTTGTCTTCACCGCCTCCATGTCCGGCCACATTGTCAACACGCCTCAGCCACATCCAGCCTATGCCGTCTCGAAAGCAGGAGTTCTTCATCTTACCCGCTCCTTGGCTGCAGAATGGGTTGGTCACCGAATCCGCGTCAATTCGATCTCGCCTGGCATTATGAATACCCGACTGTCTGGTGGCCCTGCCCAGGCCGAGTTGAGGCGCTTGTGGATGGAGCGCTCTCCACTGGGATTTGGCGATCCCGAGGACTTGACTGGAACAGTTGTCCTGCTGTGCAGTCCGGCCGGGAAGTTTATGACAGGAACTGATATTGTCATCGACGGTGAGTTTGATTTGCTCCAGCAAGCCGGAAATAGACTTAGGGAAGCTAGGTGGCTACACAATCTTCTAGTTAATGACTTGTACGTTTGTTGTAAGTTTATCCAACTCATTGTACTCGATGCGAATGCATCTCCCAGACAACCAACTTACTTCTTGACAGTCAGCCACACCTGGCGCCTCTATTCTAACTGCTGTAGCACAGTTGTCAGTAGCATCGCAGAGCTTTCCAAATGAGTTCAACGAGACCAAATCGTTCACACGTTAACACATTGCACTATTATTGGGTTTCATAGCGTTGCAGGGGCAAATATGGGCTATGCTTGGGCACGTGTTGGGGGGCTATGTACCTTATGCGCAGGCTGGAGTTCGGTTAACTACTTAGTCTAGCTGGAACCACGAGACGTTAAGGTAGGTAGGCCTCCGCCATCAGCCATCGGCCACAACATCTTAAACCTCCACGTAAGCTTATGGAGAGTACTGTACCACCAGAACACTCTCTTCCAAACACGGCCAATCGACTGCCCCTGTGAACAATGGCAATGGCAAATATGAGTGCAACTTCACTGGTGCCGGAATCGTCTATCATAGGTATCGAGGATACAGGTCGGCCGACCAACGCTAAAGTTCAGCCGACCAACGCTAACACTTTGCGCTAGGCTTCTCGCCACCTGCCCGAGCCATTTCATAAATTTCATGGTCGGTTGAACTCTTTCCTATTCAACCATCGACAGCTAATACATAATCAATCCTAGATTGATCTTGAATTAATAACTCTGAAGTCTGAAGTTTTATTTAACAAGTCAATCTCAAATGTAAATTATGTAATCAATCATTGATTGATCTAGTATTATTTATTGATTGATCATTATTTACATCATTGAATTTTCTTTTAATTAAGAATATAAATAAAGCTTATTAATCATTTATCAATAACTCATCGATCAACAATTTATTAGTCATTTTGTCTCGGCAAGTTTTCAAGTTCTGAATGTTTATTTATTAATCAATCATTGATGTTATATTGATCACTGATTGATTAATTATTAATCTATGAATAATAACATACATCTTTGACATTTTTAGTATCATTAGATACTGAATTCTAATTATTCAGATTGAGAAACTTCTCAGTTTGTATTTTTATTCATACTCAAAAATCGATAAGTTGAATTGATAAATAATTATTTCTTGATTAATTATTAATTAATTATTGATCAATAGAATTGATGTGATATATTTTAGAAGATTAAAAGTCATTCTGTTTTCTGTGAATTTAGATTACATTATCAGTAGCTCAGAAAAGCGGAATTATGCGCATGGTTGGGCAACCATGCTCGGACATTTTGCATGGTCGACCGAGCTTTAGCGTTGGTCGGCCGACATGTAGTCTCATAGGTATCTTCGGTACTTCATAGCAGCCACTGTCAGCTTCTTACTTGCATCACTAGCGCGCATGAATCTCGGGTAGTGAGTGGTACTGTATAAGTACCTTAACCTCATCCCTCACTTCCCCTCCATACACCCCCGCCATCAACTCTCAATCCTCAATCCATCCTTGAAACTCAACAACCAAGGGACTTACTCACCCTCAACCGCCATCCTTTATCTCCATCAACCACAAACAACCATGTCCGACCAATACGGCCAGCAGCCCTACGGCCAAGGCCAAGGCCAGCACCAAGGACAACAGCCCTACGGCCAGCAAAACTACGGCCAGGGCCAACAACAGCAGCAGCAGCCATACGGCCAACAAGCTTACGGTCAAGGCCAGCAGCACCAGGGCCAACAGCAAGGTTACGGCCAGGAGAGCTACGGCCAGCAGGGCCAGCAGGCTTACGGCCAAGGCCCACAACAGCACCAGCAGGGCTACGGCCAGCAGGGACAGGAGTAAGCACTCCTTCCCCTCCTTCCCCACCCAAAACCCCCAAATCCACTCTCAAAGCCCACCACCACTGACACGCCCACCAGCCAATACAACCAGCCCCAACCCCAACAGTACAACGCCGCGGGCGAACCCATCGGCCCCGACGGCGAGCGCGGGCTCGGCGGCGCCCTCGCCGGCGGGGCTGCCGGCGGTTTCGGTGGGCACCAGATGGGCCACGGCATCCTGGGCGCGATTGGCGGGGCCATCATGGGAAGTTTTGCGGAGGATAAGCTCAAGGAACGGAAGGAGCATAAGCAGGAGGAGCAGAGTGGGTATGGTGGGGGGAGTCAGGGGGGGTATGGTGGAGGGAGTCAGGGGGGGTATGGGGGGAGGGAGGAGAAGCATGGGCATCATAAGCATCATGAGGGTGGGCAGGGGGGGTGGGGGAATTAGTGTGGAAATGTCGTGGGGAGGGATGGGTGATGGGTTTATGGGAATGGGTTGAGATTCGGGGGTGATGGGTGATGGGTGATGGGGTGATGATGCTGTATGCCTTTGAGAAATGCTTGACCGTGCTTCTGGAATTTGATGACGATGACGAGCTACATTCACTTTCTCGACCATCATCTTTCACTCCTGCTACCATTCTTATCGTGATAGGGGGTTAATTGTTCTTCGGCCCCTGTCCATCCTTTCGAACTTCGACAAAGAGACATCTCAGATTAGCCGGCATGGCTGGCAACATTTTCCCACCGCCAGCCCGCGGCCGGTTCGACCGAGGACATCAACTCACCCACCCTCTCCATCGCAGCCGCAACAGAGCCGTCCCGGGACTACACCTGGCTACAACTTCACACGTCAGCCAGTGCTCGGCCCACTTCTATCTGTTACCCGACAGCTTCTCAAGCCTCCTCGCCGCTAATCTTCACTAAAGCACCCCGCTGATAATTGTCTTGATAAGCGCTTGCAGCGCCTGCGGTGCTGGCGAGGCGTGAGTAATTGCGCACGTAGGTGCTTTAGTGCAGTGATGATGCTGCAGACGTACCAGTGGCGCCGAGGTCCTCGGCAGTGAGAATAGCAGCCACATTACGTGAGAACTTTTCGTGGTTATAGCGGGTAAGCTCTAATTACCTATGTATCTCTCGCTCTGGATTAGCTAGGTTATATGTAGGTTGTGGAGTTGTGAGTACAGTCAGCGAGTCTGATGCCCCCTAGTAGATACGTCCTTGCCAATCTTCGCCATCAAGAACGAATTTCGCAACTTCCCAGAAATCTTGTAACCCCCTTCGAATCCGCTCTCGTTTTTCTCCAAAAAAAAAAAGAAGAAAAAAGGAAAATAGTACCATGGCAGATCGAAGCGACACAAACCACGGCTTCCGCAAAATCTTCAACGATCCCAAAACCTCCGTCATGGGCTACATTGCCGAAAACATCCCAGCGGATCGACTCCCAAACGCAGCGCAAGGGGGCAGACCTCCTGCGAGTCCCAGGCCGCAGTATGCAGATGTGCAGCTGTCGAATTCGCAGAGCGGGAGCCAAGCTGGTAACCTAGGATATCAGAATCAGCAGGATCATGCGCAAAGCGGGAATGGGGGGTTGGGGTATGGAGCGCAAGGCCAGGGGAATGGTTTGCAGAGCTTTTCTCTGCCTCCTTCGTTTTCGGAACCGCCCACGAGCCAGGGGTGTATGGCTTCGAATCTGAGCCAGCATCAAGTGGACCCTCGATACGGTATCGCTCAGCCAGAAGGCGCCGGTCAGGTTCCTCATCAGCATTCGGGTCTCTTTCAATCCATCTCGCATCTCGGACAGAGCTTGTCGTCGCATGGTGATCCGGTGTACAGTCAAGAACTAGGTTGCTTGAATTCGTTTGGGCAAGCTGTTCGACCATCTTCTGCCGCGCTGGGTCAGCGACCTCCACTCCAGGGAGCACGCCGGAAAAGCTCGCCGCAATCGGCGTCGAGGACGTATCATCGTATGATGCTTGAATTCGAGAGTAACAAGAACTCGTACTATACTGCTAGAGCACGTAAGCAACACTTTCCAGCGCTTTCAAACAATCGAAGTTGTTTTATAATATACTGATCTCATCTATTGTAGAGAACGAACCTCAGGAAATGTCCACAGCAGCATATGAATTGGAGTCCCTTTCTCAGAAGATCTGGACCCTACGTCGTGACCATGCTGATGATTTCGAGGAGTATTCTGATTTGGGACATGCGTCTGTGATCGCAAGCTGGCAGGCACAGTATGAGCTGTGGGCGGATACGGTACTAGATCTTCAGGATGCTCAGACCCTTGGTGGTGGTCCATCGCCTTGGAGTGGTGACAATGGAATGCAGAGCGGTGGCCAGCCTGGATTGAGTGTGCAACAGGGAATGCCTGGGCAGAGCATACAAAGCGGACCATCGATGCAGCAGCAAAATTCACTATATATGGGGAACAGCCAGGTACACCCTGGATCCCAGAATGGTTTTCCAAGCCAGCACCCACCGCCAGTCAACATGCAGAACGGCCAGCCAATGCAACCTGACCTTTCAGTGCTGGACAATCAACAAATGCAGCCTACGCCTCCAGGAGCTTTTCCTCAAAGCAACCCACCTATGCCCAACAACCTGTCCAGTAGGCCAAGCGTACCTCCCCAACAACAGATGCAAAATAGTCGACCTCCGCAGATGTCCAATGCACAGAGCCAGCCGCCAGGATCAGGCCCAAATTCAAACCCCCAACAGAATCAAGGCATGTCAGTAAGGCCAAACATGCCTTCAGGTCAGACCGTGTCAGCACCGAACGGTCAAAATATGCAGCCTAACCAGAACATGCCACCAAGGCAGAATATGCCTCCTCAAAATGGATCAAACATGCCACAGGGTCAGAACATGCCACTAAGACAGAACATACCACCTGTCAACAGACAGAATCCCCAAATGCAAAACGGTCCTCCCCGCCCTAACCAAGGAGTCCCCGGGCCGCTTCAAGCGGGAAAAGGAGGAGGGAGGTAGGTACTTAGAAGCTGGAACATAAGGGCCAGTAGTAGATAAGGGAGCGCGAAAAACACAGCGTATGTCCAAAGACTTTTAAGGGTGTAGTTTTCCCGCGGAAGTGATATTTGCGAAGAAACTAGCAGAGACTGCAATCTCGTAGTTGCGCGTCGTTCAACAAGGAAAAAGTGCGAAGACGACAATTGCAAATCTTGTTGAGACTTTCCACAATGTACTTTGAAACATCCAAGGGACTTCCACTAGAAGACGCTCTATCTGCGAACTTCAGATGATTTCGCCTCAGCGGCCCAGCCCAAGCGATCCGGAAGCACATCTCACACAATCCGAATGATAGAGATGTCTGTGGCGCGTGCTTAGTTACTTAGTCCAGCCCATCTAGGTTTCATGAGCCTAGGTAGAGTAGAGCTTGCTCATCATGGACGAAGCTCGTTCTCCAGTAGGGCGCAGGTACCATGCATGATGTTGTCGTTGAGTGTAAGAAGTACAGGGCACCGTACAGTCATGTTTACGAGAGGTGAAAACCTAAAAATCGTAAGCAAGCCCTAGTCCAACGCTTGCTGCGCACAATCTGAGTCTGCGTGCCATGTACGGAGTACGGAGTACTCTACGATCAATCGGACGAGATGGCTGGTTCGAATGGGTCATAGGTCATATACAGAATAGAGGCGGAAAGGTTTGTTGTTGATTCTGGCGATGTGCCACAGTAGCGAATCTCAGCCGAGAAATGGGGATACACAGGATGATGGGACTTGGCCGACATCAACAACATAACTTTCCGCCTCTATATGCAATGACTTAAGTATGACCCTTTCTCTTACCTAGTACCACAGTAATATCCGGCCACGCAGACATAGATAAATGGCTTGGTTGTTGCAAGGGTTCTAGAGTGGAAGAAGCCGCTGCTCTCATCCAACGGAGCGATGGAGAGGAGGCTGTAAACTTAAGGTCTTCAGGAAAGGCAAATGAATACAAGGGTGGATGTAAATGATTGGAGCGATCAGCCACAGTTTGGGGCCTGTCATACTGTATAGAGAGTAAGAAGTAAGACCGAATAATCGCTCCAGACTCCAGTGCTTACTTTATCAGCTTCGCACCTCGCTCATTGCCTCTCTGCTTCAGGACAATCCTCCTGTGCTTTCTTCGATCCCTTGAAAAGCTGTCCAGAAATTGTTTCCTTCCCTGGTCGGCAGATTTCTGAGCTATTGTCTGAAATCCATCCACGCCGTGCTTGCGATCATCTACTGTTTTGAGTTACTCCTCTCAAATTTGGCGTCGCTCAAGTACTCTTTCTTCAGCATGGCTGCCGCCTCGTACTACCAACCCACCCTCCATATCCCCCAACATGAGCAGCAACAAACAGGAAGCTACACCATGCATCCCATCAACCCAAGCTACGATACACCTCTCCCCCCGCTGGAAGACCCAGTTAGCCCAATAGGCTACGCCGCAAGCCAGAAACCACCGAACCCCGCCCAAAGACCCATCCAGTTCAAGCGCCTGAGGGCGCAAAGGTACGAAAAGTTCAAGAGATGGCTGCGCATCCTCCGTATTCTCTCGCAGCTCGCCAGTATCCTGTTCAGCACAATCATGTTCGCCATCATGGTCTTTGTCCTCTTCAAATACCAATCCACCAAGAACCTGGCGCAAGAAGCAAAGAGCGGTGTTCATTCGGTGATAAGTGCCTGGCCTAAGAACACAAAACTCTGGCCAACGATCATGCTACTTGCTGGAGCTGGGATGTCGCTTCTAGTGTCGGCTGTTACTTTTTTAACCTACTGTCCGTGCTGGAAAAGGGCACGGCAAAGCTGGAAGATCACGGTGTTGAGGTACGCGATACACATCCTTGCTTGGCTTGTGATCACGACGCTATATAGATACGAGAAGAGTCTGCATGGCGTCAATAATGATCTCTGGGGTTGGTCGTGTGTTCACGAAGCGGATACCGTTCAGACTGCATTCCCTCAGCTAAATTTCAAGGCGCTGTGTGATGTTCAGGTAAGACATCTGCGATCTATATTATAGCCCAAAGACTGATTACTCGATAGTCGAATTCTTGGATCATTTCGATTGTGGAGGTGGCGCTAAAGGTTCTCTTTGCAATTGCGCACTTCGTACTCAACAGAAAGACACAGGATGGTGAGAAGCAGCGACTTGCGGATTCGTTGGGTGGCGCTACTTCAGATCTGCTTCAAGCTGTATATTGATCTTCTATGCGTGGTATTTGCATGAGAAGATCCTCAACTGCTAATGGCATACTCGGTTGTATATAACGTGAAATACCGAATAGCCTCCTTGTCGATTTGTTCAAATTTTGTTTAACCTTTCACACACTGGAGACTTGGGTCCTCTCTAGACGCTCATAAAATTTTGTCAGATTTTGAAAGGACTAATTGAGGAAATGATTTTCCTTCAGAATTCGAGGTCGGCAAGATACGTACCTTTTCCCAGTTGGATTATTCCATGGCCCGTACCAATTCTCTATCAAGGCTTTAGATCAGTAGCATCGTGTCCTAGGACCGGCGACAAGAGAGACAAGAAAAAAACACGAAAAGGAACCTGATAACGACTATTGCAGCTCGAGGGGTCCTTGACACACATGTCTTAATAGGCGACACGCAGCTCTGCACATGGCATTTTCAATCACGCTGTTGTACTCTAGCAAAGCGTATATCCTGATATACGGTTGTATGCCGTCATTTCTTCTAGTATCTTACTTCTTCAATATGCTGCAACCTAGCTTGTCGGTTTCCGTTCGAACCTTGATGCGAAAGTGAGGTTTGTGGTGACTCGCGACGAGATGGCAAGATGAGGGTTTGTTTTCGCAGCCTATTTCCAGGCTCTGCATGATGATTGGTCATCCCTTAGAAGGGTCCACCTAGCAACCGGCTAAACCTAGCAGTCGGACAGCCCTATAGGGCTGAAAATCCACATTTCATCTTTTATTGCTTCAAACGATGAACTACGTAGCTAATATGACCTCTTTGGGGCCCTTCTGATACGCATGCCTCGCCCTGATTGACCAGTTGTAGATATCCCGTTATTTCTTCGCTCCTGCTCCTGCTTCTGCTCCAGCTGTCTGACCCGTAGCTTAACTATCAGCTGCTTCTGCTTCTGCTTCTGCTTCAGCTGTCTGACTCGTAGCTTAACTATCAGCTGCTTCTTCTTCTTTTGTCTAGAGCTTGATGTCGAAGTGAGCTTGAGGCCTAGACGTAGTAGATCATTGACCTTCCTATTTCACATCTTTGTCTGTTGAGCTGAAGTTACAACAGCTCGTTTTCGAATAGAAGATTTTGAAGTAAATAGCTTAGAATCTAGACGTAGTAGAGAATTGATCTTCTTTTGCCATATTTTTACTCGTTGATTCTCTCTTCTTTCATCAACAATCTCTTGATTCATGATTCTTGCAGTATCGTAATTACCTTCAATTCGATTGATCTTTTGCATCTTTCTTTTATTGAGTGCAAGAAGTTTCTGATTAGTGACGTTCTGAATAGTTGATTTCGCCATTGCTCGTATTGCTGCTTTACCCATCTTTTCAAGAATCTGACTAGAAATTGTTTCTTTTATTGCTTGTCTAATAAGCTGCTGTACTTGTGAAGTATTTGCAGATGTTAAAACGACTTCTAAATCGTCTTTGAGATCGATGTATGTGACTGTAGTCTCGACAGACGTAGTTGAATGAATGACTATGTTGTACTGCTGTGATTGATTCAGTTTCTTAGAAGGAAAGTGCTGAAGTACTAATGCTGAGCTGAACGAAAGAAGTTTCGTAGCTGTTCATGACTTTCTGATATTCAGTGATGTAATTGCTTCATGTCGAGCCTGTTGATATATCTCTAGAAAGTTCGTTTTATCGATTGAGTAGCTGATCTCAAGAAGATTCAGCTTGACTGAAGACTATTGGCAAGCGAAGGTGACTAGTCGACTTGACTCGATCAATGTTGATCGCTAGAGAACAAGAAGATTAAGCAGGAAAAAGGAAATAAATAGATCGTTTTCCCTTCTGTTTTCCTCATTGTCGTGAGGCTGCTCGCATCATTCTCACAAGATAGTTAGTAAGAGGAAAGAGATCGAGATCTGAGTCAATGATAAAAGAGTCAAGAGACGTTTTCTGAATGTACATATAGATGTCATTGCGACTTGTAGATAAAGACAAGAAACATACACGTTTTACAGTATCTTTCTACTAGCATGATCATTGCACATGTTCGTTGTTTGCTTTCTTTATTGCTTCGATACGACTTTCTATATTGCATCTGTATTCTATTTCTCGACATTGAAACTCAACGCGAAGATATCATTTTTATGATATCTTGAATAAAACAGTTGACTGAACAGTAAAGAACAACACGACATCTCTACAGTGATCAGAGAATTTATGAAAGATTTAAAGTGAGAATCAATTTGACTCTGAAATACGAAAAATTAATATAGCGACTTCATTTCGCTTAAAGATATTGACAAAAGTTATTCAAGTCACAGAATTCTCACAGTTGAAACTAGAAGAAACGCGTATCTTCAACTGATGAAAACTGTCTCTTTTTGAGCGAAGATGCAACAATGAAGAAGAGAGAAACTGACTTTCATGAATGATTGACACTCAGAAGAGATGCTCTGATCAGAAGAAGAATTCATCTGATTTCAAGACTTGCAAGAAACAGACAGCAAAAGTGAGAATCAAAGAATGAATTCAAAGCAATGTAAACAGAAGTACGAGAAATGACATTAATTTCAGCAGTAAATCATGTTTCAGCAGAAGCATAAGATTGAGTGTTGTTGATTTAATAAAAGAAGAGAAAAGAAAAGCATCTTGATCAGTTGTAACAACTGCAAAAGAAAGAAAGAAGAACTTCGACGAGTCAAGAAGCAAAAACAAAATAATGAGATTTTTTTGACTACTTTATTATTTTTGCTATTCTATATTTCATTTTCACAACTCTTAATATCAACTCACAGTGACAAAATGATAAGTTCATTGAAAACATTTGTTGTAGACATGAGTGTTACGCTCATCAGCTTTCAAGTCAGTTCAGAAATAAACATGATTACAATGTTGTCTCTGAAATATCTGACACTCATGTCATCGCTTGAAACTTCGAGAGTTTCGTATTTTGAAGAAAAGAACATGATTGATTTTCTAGAAAGATATAAAGACTTCTGTGATGATTATGAGCTGAATCAGATTGATTGATTTTGCAAACTGTCAAGATACTGTAACAAGATCATTGATGATAACATCAAGATTATGATTGAATATATTGATTTCAACTGACAAGAACTGAAGAAGATGATGAAGAAAAAGTACAAGAAAGATAACATTAATCAACAGCTGAATTCTCAAATTTTTCTGAAAATCTTCAAGAATAAGTCTTGTATCATAAAGAATGATCTGAAGCTGTACAGTTGACAATACAAAAGCATATCACATTCATTGATAAAATGCAAGCAAATGAATGAATATATCAGATGTTGCTGATTTGTCAAGAGTCTTTCATTTATACTAAGCAAAAAGATCATATGAAAGTGTGCACTTGATTCTGAAAATCTCAGTTTCATGAATTTCAAGAAAGCTAATGACATAATAGTGATCTACTGCGACTTTGTTAAAGCATTGTTGAAATTCTTGATCATGATCAAGAATTTCAATGATTTTAGCAAGCTTGTGAATAAATATCAGATCAAGTAATCAATAATATTAAACAAGTTCTTCGATTCTTTGATAATAACACAGCTCAGCAATATGATAATGAATAAGATAATAAATAAGTTTGAAATGATGATGCTTTCTTTGCAAACAACAATGAAGAAAATTGAATCTTTCATGCAAAACATGACAGCATCTGTCTTGATGCTCAACATTTATATCTCACATGAACTCATCATGTTTGCTCATTCAACAATGTTGATGTCATCATTATTTTCACTTTTAAAAAGTGAATGAACATCTTTAATGTTTAAAATGAAAGAATGCTTCTTCTGTGAAAAAATAAAATGTCAGAAGATCAGATGTTATCAACTGAATATTTATAAGATAAAAAAGAAGATACATGTAAATGAAATAAACAGACTTTAAATGAAATTCATTGAAAGAGATGACAGATTGACATCTTTTGCATTGAATCATTGTCAGAAATAGTTGATTGACAATGCTTTGAAAAAACAGAGTCAGCAAATGAAGATAGAACATGTCAATGTCATCAGATTGACAAGTGTAAAAGCAATGATCATGAAGAAAGCAAAGAACACAGATGAGAAACAGAAATAAGATGAAGAAGTAATAATTGTCACAGCTCAACATGATTATAAGTCAGATGAAAATGCAATGAAAATAATGATATAACAGAGAATGAGTTTAAATTAAACTTAAAGAGAAAAAGTAAGAGAAGAAGAATGTTTATCAAGCATGAAGAATTTGTGCTCTGAAGAGTATCTGTCGATTTCAAGAATGTTTTCAAAGAAGTGAACAAGTGAGAATATGATCATGCAAAATGCAGCTGTTCTCAAGAAAATGATAAAAACAATGAAGAAATCAATGAAAAAGAATTCAGATGACAGCAAGATAAAGTCAGATAATTGAGACAAAAGAATGCAAAACATAGTAGAAAAATGCATAAACACAGAAAATGTGATGCATATTATAATAAATCAAAAGATGCAAGATGTGAGCATTGAATAGATGCTTACACATTCATTTATTCTTCTTTGAGCTTTTTATGCTTAAGTAAAATAACATAAGAAAAAGAAAACAGAAAAGATTGATGATGTGCAAGTAACAGTAGTAAAATTTGAAGATTCTTCATTCAAAAAGTTGAACACAATTTTGTATGCAATGACGTGTTCAAGAACATAAGTGCTGATGAGTGATGAGATTTACATTAAGATACTGCTTGATAATGATGCTGAAATCAACGTTATGTCTAAAACTCTTGTCACAAAAGTTCAGTTGTTTATGCAACGAGACATTCATTTAAATATGATAGAAGTCAGCGAAGCAAATACTAACATCATTGAATGCTGCAATGACGTGAAGATCAATATTGACAAAGCAAAATCAATGATTTCAATATTTGTGATTAAACGCGATGAGTACACTCTGATACTGAGCAGATTATATGAGTGAAAGATACATTTATACATCAACAATACTTTGAAAGAAACTTGTAAAATGACAATCACTGACAATGATGAAAGAATGATGTTCTTTAAATTGATTTTAACGCATAATTCTGACAATCAAGATGTGTCAAAAATATTTCTCAAGAAAGCAAAAAACTTTTTAAATGAGTAAATAAATGCTTTGTCAAAAGTATATCTGCAATGAAAAGTGTAAGTTTGAAGACTGTTAATTTAGCGCGCTTGAAAAGCTTTAAAACGTTTATTGAAATTAAAGAAGAAAAGAAAAAGAAAGATTAAAGCTTCATTCAATGATTTTGCTTAAATAATAGCATGCAATGCACACAGATGTTATGATGTCATTTGAACAGACTTGTGATGCAAATGACATGAAGATTTGATCTGAATTCAATTCATCAGTATGAAAAGATAAATCATGTCAAAGTAGTGATAGCATACAAGAGAAAAGCTCAGAAGATTCAATCTGTAAATTCATCAAAGTCAAATGATTCAATATCAGAAGATTTGATAAATTGAAAACAAATCTTACTAACTCAGATCAAATTGAATATGATAGAGATAAAGTCAGAAAAGTATGATCATTGACTGTCAGAGACTGAGTTAAACTAAAGATACTATCAATATAAAAGATTGATATTATTATTACTTTGATAAAATCTAAATACAAGACAATACATCAAATAATGTACAAGATGAAAGATAAAGAGCAAAAGAAAAGAATGAAAGCTCAACTTTTATATACATGAATTGAGCAGAATCAAGACTAGACAGTAGTTTTATTGACTTAAAATTACAAAAGTTCATGCATATGACTAAGATAATTGAAACAGAATTGCTGAAATTAAATTACAATAATGATGATTAGATTGATGACTTGATTCATTGAACTGCAAAACAGATTCAATGAATTAAAATTATTTAAAATATTAATGATTTATGTTTTAAATTGAATTAATGATCTGACATCATGACAGTAACTTTTCTTTTTAAGACTGAACTTCTGCAAGATGATGAAAAGAAACAAGATGAAACAAAAAAGAATCAAAGATGAAGATTAAAACAAGATGAGAATTGATGTGAATGCATTTTAATGTAATGAAGCACAAATGAAACTAGAATAAATCTGAGTCACATCTGAGTCAGATCTGAGCAAGATGTGTTAGGGGCCAGCATAGAGCGAGTCATATGGGTGTAATGTAACGAGTATATAAATGCTAAGGAAGGAAAGTATCTAGAAGGGAAGAGCCGGCTATCTATATGACTCAGGAGAACATAAGCTAACCCTGAATAGGGTTGGCCTCGGAACAACCCTATAGCCTAGCGGCGAGCGGCCGGCGATAGTCATCAACATAGCCACCAACATAGCTACCAACATAGGTGCGTAGCTAGGATCGTAACACAAATCTAGACAAGATCTGAGTCAGATTTGAATAAAAGAAAGATGAAATGCAGTTTAATATGATGATGCACAGATGAAACTAGAATACATCTGAATTACATTTGAGTCAGATTTAAACAAGATATCTGAAACAGATTTAAACAAAATCTGAGTCAGATCTGAGCTAAATTGAAATGATGAAGATTAAACTTAAAGTTCTTGACATTGACATTAAAACATCACACATGACAATACATGTGATTCTTCAACAACAGAATTGACGAGATGATATTCATTGAACACTTGCTCACAATTATTTAAAAGATGAAAAGATTTTCAAGTAGAAAAGTAATCTTTTCAATTGATGTAATACTTAAGCAAAGATGAATTATAATGTTTATCATGCTTGAAGTTTAATATGCTGTTTACATATCAGAATCTTTCGTCATTCTTAATGATAATGAGTTCTCAAGATTTCTGACGTTGACTCGAAAGAAAGTCACTTGTGATATGATTCAAAAAAGTGACATGAAAGATTGAATGAATCTTCATAAATGCTGAAAAATCTAACTCAATGATCAGAAAATTATTCTCGAAGACATGCTTGATCTTGAAGAAATCAATGTTATGATCATTTAACTTACAACGAGATGAACGATGCTGAGATTGCAAGCATTCAGTCAGATTTCATCTTCAACGAAGTATTTAAAACAAGAATGATGAAAGAAATTAACATTGAATTTGTAAATGATCTGAGTTATAAGCATCTTATCACGTAGATGCTCAGTTAATTTCTTCATCTTCTTGATGAACTCTTCAACATTAATTAACTTGTTTCAAGCTTAAGACGTAAGTTTCTCAAACAGAGATTCAGAAAACTTGAAGTTTAAACATGAGTTCTGACTTAAATTGATCAAGAAGAATGATGTTAAAGTGATTAATGATGATGTGTTATTGATAATGAATTTAACTTCAGAAAGTCACTTAGCTCAGTTATTCTGCATATAGTTGACAAAGATTCAAAGATAATGCTTCATGACAGCATTGACTTTCTTGATTTGATTATCGATCTCAAAGTGATACATCGTTGATAACTTAACGTTTATCTTCAGCATTTTACACATATGCTTTCAGACATCAAAGATGAATTGTGTGTCTCAATAAGACATGAAGAATTCGAGTAAATCATGATGTTTTCAAACATGAGCATAGAAGCAGTTGATAACTTCTTCAACTTTCATAGAAGTGATGAGAACTAAATGTTTCATTTTGATAAAATAATCAATGAAGATTAAAACATATTTATATGTGATACTCATGAAGATATTGAGCGATAAAGAATTTACATAATTCATGAAGACATTACATCAACAACGTTCAAAAACTGAAAGAGAATACAATCATACTTAAGTTCATTGTTTAAAGAGCTTAAAACATGTGCATACATGACAGTTTTGTATGAAGCGTTGAACATACTTATAAATGTTTAATCATCAATAAACTCAACTGATCAGTTCATAGCTTTTTGCTCTTTCTGAGTGATCATCAATGACACTATCATGAGTGAGCTGAATGATATGAAGACGTAGTTCATCTGAGTTGAACACGTACTTTCTTTCTTGAAAGTACAGATGATTTTCGTGTTTTTCACACTTAACTAGAGAAATCTTATTGTGATGTCGTGCTTCATTGCGAAGCACTTCAATTATCTGAACTGCGAATTTATCATTGATTTCAACTTGCTTTCACAATGTCTGAGTGAGAATGTCAGCAGAATCTTCATCAAGATTCAGAATGTCTTGATCTAGCTGAGACTTAATATCTTCAACGTCAAATTCTTCAATTTCTAAATTCATGACAGTTAAAATTTGCAAAGATGTTGAAATAACTGAAAACAGATGTAATTGAACTGAATCTAAAATGATGATTTGTGACTGAAGCTTCATGACTTTGATGTTGAAAACATTGAAAGCGAGATTCTCAACAATATTAAGATCTAAAATATGAGTTTTCAGAATTGTTTGATGTTGATATTGATGTTGAGAATCGAATGTATTTTTCTCTTTAGAAAGATCTTCTGAGCGACGTGTCAGAGCATTCAACTTATCGTTGATCTTGTCGAGATGATAAGCGATGCAATAGTTAAATCTAAACAGAAACTCACTTCAACAAGCTTGACAATGACTCAATTGCTTAGTTAACATGAAATACTTAAGATTTTTGTGATTCATGATCATCTCAACAGAATAAATAGAATCTTCAAGCTCTGATCATCGTTTCTTGAAAGCATGAAAAATGATCATGAATTCTTTATCGTAGATCTTGTAGTTACACTCGACTGAATTATGCTTCTTCAAAAAGTAAGCAACTGAATGAAGAATCTCATTCTCATTGTACTGAGAAAGAATGTCTTTGAACACATAGTTCAAAGCATTGATTTCTATCACAATCTTGTGATCTGAATTATAATGACAAAGAATAATCTTGAAAGTGAAGACTTTCTTAAGAATGTTGAATGCAATCTGACATTTCTGAAATCAGACAAAGAATACATCTTTTCTGATTAGATGAGTGAGCGAAGTAGTTATTCTACTATAGTCATAGATGAATCTTTTATAGAAGTTCACGAAATTTAGAAAACTTTGAACATCTTTAATGTTGATCAAAATGAGTCAGTTGATAATGATGTTTATTTTAAAAGAATTCATCTTAATTTCTTTGATGATGATTATCAATTCTAAATATGAAACTTGAGTAATGTGAAACTTGCATTTGATTATATTCATCTGAAGATCTGCTTCTCGCAGCTTTCGCAGAATGAGCTTGACATGAATCTCGTGCTCAATTTTATTGTTGAAATAAATCAAGATGTCATTTAGATAAGCTGTATAGAACTTATTTAAATGTTCATGAAGAATATTGTTGATGTACTTCTGAAACGAGATAAACTCATTACATAAATTGAAAAGCATGACTAGATACTCAAATAATTTAAATCGAGTGTGAAAGACGATGAGAGCTTCATCTTCCTCTTTGATTCAAAGTCGATTGAACGCAGAGATGATATTCAGCTTGATAAAGATTTTAGCTCAACTTAAACGATTCAGCGTTTCTGAAATCAGAGACAGAGAATATTGATTCTTGACTGTGATAACGTTCAGATCTTGATAGTTTATGCAGAAGCAAAGTTCTTCTTCAAGTTTCTTGATGAAGAGAACAGAGATAATCATCTGAAAGTGACTGACTTGAATGAAATCTTTGCTCAGATTTTCATTCAGATAACGACGAAGTTCTAGAATTTTATCACGATTCATGTTGTACAAAGCGAAGACTGAGAATTGAGCATCTTCTTTAAGATGTATGACATGATCATGAACTTAATGTGAAGACAAGATATCAACGTTCTTCTTGAAGAAGATGTTTAGAAACTTGAAATATTTGAACAATAGAATTGTAACTGAATCGACGTTCTTACTTTGTCAATAAACTTCAAGATCTTCTTGTGTCATGAATGCAGTTAAATGAAATTTCTTTTTCATTTGATGAAGATTCAAATGATGATTCTTATCATATGTACTGTCTTGAAAGTGAGATGAGAACTGAGCAAAAGTTGAACTGTTCTTTGAATAAACAGTCAAAGTCGTGTGACGCGATTTTGTCTTGTCAAAGTCTAAATTAAAAGACGAGATTGACTCATGATTCAAGAAAACATTGATTTTCTTTAAAATGACGTTAAACACTTCAATGTCTTTGACATAAGCAGCATGATCAAAGCTTTGAACTTTCAACTCAATTATGTCAAGTTGTACAGAAGATCAATTGAATTGATCTGCTCAAGAAACAACAAAAGTTCTAAAGAGAAAAGAATTTTGACACTTGATTTTTGATGAATATTCTTTTTGAATGACTTGAAGAATATGATTAGAAGTTTCTTGTTTCAGACGAGAGACAAGACTGAACGAGATTTATTTCTTGTAAACAAGCTAAGTATTAGTTAACTTCTCATGAATGAACGAAAGATTATATTGCTTCTTGTAAGCAGACGAGAAACTGAGTTACTTCTTGCAAGTGAATTGAAAACTGAATTGCTTCTTGTGAGCAAACTAAAAACTGAGTTACTTCTTTCAAGTAAATGAGAAACTAGATTGCTTTTTGCAAGCAAACTGAAAACTGAGTTGCTTCTTTCAAGCAAATGAGAAACTAGATTACTTCTTGTAAGCGAACTGAATGCTGAATTGCTTCTTGTGAGCAATCTGTAAACTGAATTACTTCTTGTGAGTGATTCGTGAACTGAATTGCTTCTTGTGAGTGAATTGAGAGCGAGACTGAAAAGAAGCTACTTTGTTAACTTCGAATAAGAAATTTTCTTCTTATTGATTAAGATCATAGATCTTGATGAGAAATGAGCAACAATGATTAAGACAGAAGAAGAAAGACAAGATGAGAATATTGTGCTTAAAATTAACATCAATGACGTGATGATGAAGTCATGATAAACTCATGATGATGAAATATTGATTTAATTCAGTGACATAGAAGAATAGTTTTTCAATGTATTCATTGAGAATCATTGTGATTTCAATGACATGAATAATGTCATTGATTAAAGAAACTTGATCATCAAATTCTTGAAGTCTGCAAGAATGAATTAATTGATGCAAGAGAAAATAATGTTGTTACGCGAAGAATTTATTCATAAAGACATAAGCGAAAACTTCACTATCAATCAGAACGAGAGTGAAAACTTTAGATTGAACTTGACGTAAAATACAGAATACTATCATATAATTATCTTTGAATGTTGAATCAAATTCAAAGAGTTTCAAGACAGATTTAGCAGAAAACTTTCTATATGATTGAAGTGAGAATGAAAAGATTGAAACTAGTAGACAAGATGATATGTATACAGATTTCTGAGCATGACTTAACTCAGAAACTAAACTTTTCTCACAGACAGCGAAACTTCTTCATTTATACTGACGACGTTACTGTCGTAGACATTCATGATATGCAGAGTGAAGAGTTTCTTATTTGAGCATTCTTTAGCAATTTTACTCAAATGTTGCAATTTGCAATAGTAATACAACTTTCACTTATTGCAAATTTTCTTGATTTCAGAAACAATCAGAATCTTATCTTGAACAATGATAATGATGAAGCTTACATTCATTGACTCATCGAGAAACGAGAAAGAAAGAGACGAAGATACTGTCGAGACAACAGTCACAGAAATGATGATCTTTGAATCTCAAGAATTACTAGTTAACACAGAGATGTTCTTGACTTTGATGAATGAAACAATGATAAAGATGAAGTGAGATTGATGATGTTTAAGCTGCGAAAGCTCTTTGTTAATGTCAAAGAATGTTTAAATTCATTAATGAAAGATGAATGATTGAGTTTAATCGAGATTTCGTCAGAAGAAGATGATGACTTGAATGAAATAATTGACATTGCGCTTCAGATAGTCAATCAATGAGAAATCTTTCATCAAAAAACATTCTTTCTTTTGATAAAAGAGATTGTAGTAGTCAACAAAGCTATTCATGCCTTGCTTTAAAGTTTCACGAAGATATAAATGAGCATCTTCTGCCTTGAAAGAATTGTTGCAACAATGACGTAATTTATGTCATCAATCTGCAAAGATGAAAATAATATAAAGATCATTGATTCAATATTGATTCATTAAATTGTGAGTCTTCTTATCTATGATGAGTCATGACTCGACATAAATGATCTTGACTCGATGAGAGAAATAACAATCATCATTCACATTCATGCGCTGTATCAGACTCTGCTTTCATGCATTCAATTGATCTTTGTTCTTCTCATATTCAGATATGTTGAAAAGCTTCTTGAATTTAAAAGCGATGAAGACAGCAACAGAGTTTGCAAAAAAGTGAATGACAAAAAGAGATTTATTATTCAAGATTTGTGCAATGATCTGAACTATCATTGCAAGAGACTGAGAATTCAACTTTATATAAATTGAAGAATTGAAAATGATGAATGAAAATGAAATGATAACATCATGTTGTCGAACTTGATTTTGAAGCTTACGCATTACGTGAAAGATCTCAACTGAATTTTCAATCACACTTTGAGTAAACTGTTTGACAACATGTTCATCATCAATCAAGAAATTGTGAAGTGACTTCATTTGAGCGAAAGAATAACTAGACGAGATTTCAATGTATGAAAACGTTGCAGAAAGTGTAAATCTTTCATAATGTCAAAGATTGAACTAAACTAAAGATACTATTAATATAGAAAACTGATATTATTATTACTTTGATAGAATTTAGATACAAGACAATACATCAGATAATGTATAAAATGAAAGACAAAGAATGAAAGAAAAGAATGAGAACTCGACTTTTATATACATGAATCGAGCAGAATCAAGACCAGACAGTAAATTTATTGACTTAAGATTGCAGAAGTTCATGCACATGACTGAAATGATTGAAACAGAATTGCTGAAACTAAATTAAAATTATGATGATTAAATTGATGACTTGATTCATTGAACTGCAAAACAGATTCAATGAATCGAGATTATTTAAGATATTGATGATTTATGTTTTAAATCGAGTTAATGATCTGACATCATGACATTGACTATCTTTTAAATTCTTCAAAATTGCTTGAGAATTCAGATTGACTTTGAAGTGAGCGAAGAAAATGATATGCAATGATGCTTTAACTCTGCAAGAGAAAAATTTACTATTGAAGATGTTATTTAACAGAGAAGTGACAATGATCTGAGACTTTTCAGAAATGAGAAAGATAAAAGACATAATTTCATTCTTGCAGCAAATTTGAATGATATCACATGATGCATGATAGACATTCAATTTTTCAGTTTTTAAGATACTTCATCAAATCATCATAAACATGCTCAAGAATTGAATAAAGCATGATATACTGAAATTTTATCATGACTTGTATTGAAATCTTTGATTTTTGATCAAGAAAAAGTTCAATCAATATTGCATGATCAATGCAGCAATGAATATGAACAAAATTATCATCAGAAACATCAATCTGCTCTTAAATGTAAATGAATTCTTCAAAGAATTCATCAATATGATTATGATTTTTCTGATAAATTTGTTTTCTAAATACAATCAAATTACGCTGACAAAAATATATCAAAATCTCATAATGTTTATGACATCTTTGAAATTATTGCGACAGATGACGTTATCACAAGATGTTATCAACTTCGTTACTCAGTTTATCAGAGTCATAATCAAGATATTGAAGAATCTTCTTGAAATATGCAAATCTTTTCTCAATGATATTGAAGTAAAGAGATTGAAGACAATTTATAATAATGCAAAGATTACTTCAGAAGTGCATTTATTTATGCTGAAGTACATTAAGAATCTCGACTTCATACTCTTGAACTTTGAATTCATTGATTGCATCATATTTGATGAAAAGTCGTAATTCTGCATATCAAGCATAAAGATTATAAGATTTGTTTATGACTTTCATGATTGCAGATCAAAAGATTTCAAAATTATCAAGATTCTAGAATAATGTTTCTGTCATGATGTCACATCTGCTTGAATGTTCATTGAAGTATGCATGTACTATTGAATATAAATAAAGAATTTCATCTTGATTGCAGCGTTAATATTTCAGCTCTTCAAAAAGAAGATCAAATTCATGTAAGAAAGAAAATAAGAGAAAGTCATAAACAAGTTGAAGCTGACACTGATCACTGCATTGATCATGAAAAGTCTGAATTATTCTGAACAGACAGAAGAAATTATTCTTGTCATGAACACAAGTCTTCAAGAATAAGAAGCAATGTTACAGCAAACAGCATTGAATTCTAAGAATCAACATTTTGTATGATACAAAAGTGAGTTATGAAATGAGTAAAAGACAAGATATGATGCTGAGAAGTGAGAATGCAGAGATCTGATAAAGACATTGAAGAAGATTTGTTACTGATTATATGGCATGAAGTTTATTATTGAAATAAACATCAACATTCTGATGATGCAACTGAATTGATCTGCATCAGACTTATCAGAAGCATTGATGACATGATGACTTGCTTGAATTCACTTGTTTGATTTTGATGTTTCTTATGTTCTCAATTGCAAGCATAACACACTTGATGAACTCTTGCGCAAATTCAGAAAATATTCAAATAATGAAGATAAAACTTATAAGAAAGACATAAATAACTTTATTGATGCTCAGTTAAATTTCATTCATCTTTGCTCAATCAGTATACTCGTATAAACGAGATTCTTGCGCAAACGAGGTTTTCGCGCACGCTAGTACAGAATAGATAAAGCGAATTTTTATTTTTTTTATTTTTTTTATTTTCAGATGCTTCATCATTTTGAACGTCAATCACATCATCATGAAGAAGCATTTGAAGTCAATCAGGCAAAAGCATCTTCAATTAGCTATTACAGTTTATCAGAACAATGTATTCAAGCTTTCACTTTGAAAGATTGTTCATCAGCATGACATCACGAAATCTACACTTCAAGAACGTATCAACAATTTTGAATCTTTTCAGATCTTTCATCAGCAATATCAGTGACTCATCTTTGAACAAGAGAAGACTTTGACTGATTGAATACTACTTATGATCTTCTGAGACTGATCATCATGAGTCAATCAGAATCAATTCATGACAATGAAGTTGCTTTAAAGTAGTCAACAGAACGATGATTTGAGTATCAATTGAATACAGAGATTTCTACAACGTCATACGAAGTTGACTTTCATGTTTAATCAAGCATTGAATAAAGAGCGTGCTGCTACGCATAATGAAGAGCTGATCAATGACTGATTTGATTTATATACTCAAGTTCTTGAAGACTATGATCTACAATCTTCAGACATCTACAACAAGAATGAAAAAGACTTCATCATGAGAATAGCGAGCAAATGCAGAGTCATATGTTTCAAAGAGCAATTATCAACAATGACTCAAGATGATAATTGAGAGTGAGTCTTACTCATCGAGTGTGTGAATTCTGTTACAAGCATGCATCTTTGTTACTTCTGATTAGTCTGATTAGTCTAACATAAACTAGTATAAAGCTGTGAGTAGAACTGTTGTTGACACGCTAGCGATCTAGCGTGCCTTCATGAGTAAAACTCACGTTGTGTTGCATCTTCTTTCTACTTCAGCTTTGAACTTCTAGTTAGAATACACTCATATGATTCGCTCTATGTAGATTCATAACATTAGTTCAAAGCTCATCAATCTTGCTATTGACGTGTAAATGATATAAAAACAAGTTACATCACTCAAACTTGAATCAGAATCGAAACTCGAAAATTGAGTTCAGAAGACTCATTAGAAATCAAGAAATTTCTAGAACAGAACAGAAGAACATGAACACGTTGCTCTAAACTAACACTTTACTGAACTCGTCATCAGAATAGAAGAACAGAAGAACATGAATGCATTGTTCTAGAACTGAAATCAGAAATTTCAGTTGAATCTCGATCAGTAATTTTCTACTCACACAATGATTAAAAGCACAGAATTAGAATCAGAATCAAAATCAGTGAGCATTGCTCGCTACAAACTTCAAAATGCTAGAAGAGAATCACTTCTATCACAGAATCAAACAGCATCAGAAGAAGAAAACATGAATGTGTCGTTGAATACAGAAAAAGAGAACACAAATGTGTTGCTCTTCAATCACGAAATGATCAAGATCAGCATCAGCACTGAACTGAATGCTTGAATAAGCACTCATGAAGCAGATGATCTCGTTATCTTTATCAAGTACATATGTCAACAGCATGACATTGAAATCGAGATTCACAATGACATGATTCAGATGTTGAATGATGTCAACAAGATCAACATCGAGTTGAAAGCTACGCAGACAACGTTGAATGCTGTTCAAACGCATATACAGAAAGAGATGAAGAAAAAGAACGTGATTATACATGATTTAAAAGCGACATCAAGTTAACTAAGCACTTTGATTTCGAAGAGTCAATTCTCGAAGTTAATCAAGTTATCTGACTCATCTTTGTTTGAAGATTTGAGACAGAATGTGAATAATTGATTGTCTTGAATGCGAAACAAGCTGAAGATGAACAAGAATCATTTTTCTATCGAAGAAATGAAGATTGCATATGTGAAAAGTCAAGTCAGTGAAACGATGATCAAACACATAGCATCTTGAATGAGAGACATGATCACAAACTCATTTCTTGAAGCAGAAGAGATACTGTCGATTATAAATAAAATGTACGATGATTTCAATTAACATCACACGACTCAACGATAGTTCTTGAAGCTGTATCAAAACAAGATCTTCTTTCATGAATTTTGAATAAAATTTCAGAGACTTAGTGCAAAACTAGAATACAATAACAAAATTCTACTAGATGATCTTCAGCATAAGATTAGCTCAGATCTTCAGCGAGTCATGATCAATGAACGAACTATGAATTTGAACGAATTCGTCAACATCTGCATGCAAGTCAACGTTCGATTGACGAAATTGAATGCTCAATCAGCTCTCAAGACATCAACTACTTAAGTCACTCGCTCTACTGCTAACATCTTGATGATGATCACTACTGCGATCTCAGCTTCAATCTCTGCATGAAAGAAACTCAGAATATCAAACGTTGATTCTGCTAGAAAGAAGTTGTTTAAGAAAGAACTCTGCTTCAAATGCAAGAAGTCAGAACATAGAGCACATGACTGTCTCAAGTCAGCTCAGATGCACGAAATCGCAGCGAATTCGAAAAACGATCTGCTTTCATCAAAGTAGTGACTGAGAGCGACATGCTCATATCTTGCTTCATCAGTATGCTCAATGACTCATTTGATTTCAAGTCGTTTATTGTTGACATCATCTTGAGTAATCTAGAAAAGATATTTCGATCTCTTGCTCTGATAAACATCAAAGTCACTGACATGATGTTCATAAATGATTCATTGATCTCAGAGCTATGTGAATGCTTTAATATTCAGTCAATTTCACTGTTCAAATCGAAGTCAATTCATTCATATGACAAAACTCTCGATCGAAGATCTATTAAACATGCTCTGTATATCTCAGTCACTATACAAGAACATAAGAATGAAATGATGTCTCTATTAATAACTCATCTAGATCAGCACAAAATAATCATTGACAATTTCTGATTGAAAAGAAATCAAATTTTGATAGATTCTGCAAACGATTGATTGATATCTTCATCAAATATTCGAATCTTGAAACTTATCATTTTGAAAGCAAGCAGTCAATCAGCATTTCATAAACTTGAATCAAGCGAGATCTGCGAAATGAAATGAAAGAACTTGAAGTCTATGTCAATGATTATCTTAAAGCGAACTAAAAATTCAAAATTAGTGAATTAATTCATTGAATCAACTTTCATACGAAAGCAAAGCACTTAAGTTGATCTCGATCAACATGAATTCATTCAGTCATCAAAGAAGAAAGAATTCGTCAATATTATCATGATCGAAGTCGCTGCTTATTGAACTTTAGTCAAGAAGAACGATGTCAAGATCTTTACATTGATCATTAGTGAAATCAACAAGATGCTTAGCTCAATCAAAGATTCAGCGAAACTGAATAAAATGATCTCGATTATGTCATTAAAGAAACTGAAAAAGAAGCTTTCAATAGTTTATCATGACTTTCTGAACGTTTTTGATAGAGAAAAGACAATTCAGTTGTCTTTGCATCGATCATATGATCATAAGATTGAATTAGAAGATGAGAGTCAATCTTCTAGAAGTCAATTGTATCTCATGTCGAGTCACAAGTTGCAGAAGATCAAGAAGTATCTAGAAGAGAACTTGAAGAAGAAGTTTATTACACTCAGCAAAGCTTCATTCGCTTCGTCAATACTATTCATTGAAAAGAAAGATGATAATCTTCGCTTTTGCGTGAATTATTGAAAACTGAATGCTCTGATCAAAAGAAATCGTTATTCAATACTCTTGATAGACGAAGTATTCACTTGAATTCAAGACAGTAAATATCTGATTCAACTCAACATTATCGTCACGTTCAATAAGCTTCGCATAAGCACTGAAAGTGAGAATCTAATCACATTTGTCACTTTCTTCGATGTCTACAAATATAAAGTAATGCTTTTTGAATTAATCAATGAATCAACATTCTTTCAGCACTATATCAACGACGTGTTGTTCAACTGTCTGCATAAATTCTGTCAGATCTATCTGAATGACATTCTCATCTACAGTAAGATCTTGAAAGAACATAGAACTCATGTGAAGAAGATGCTAAACAAGCTTCATGAAGTTGATCTGCAGATAAACATTGACAAGTGCGAATTCAAGATTCAGAAGATCTCATTTCTAAACTATTGATATTCATCAATGATCTACAAATGAACTTTCGAAAAGTAGATGTGATTCAAAGCTAAAAAGTGCTTCAATCGTTGACTCATGTACAAATCTTCATTGATTTCTGCAATTTCTATCGATGATTCATAAAGAACTTCTCGAAGATTGCTCAATCTATGATAAAGCTGACTCAAAAAGATCATTCATTTGAATGAACAAAGATTTGTCAGACGATCTTTGAGAGACTGAAGCAACAGATGACAACAGTTTTCATTCTGAAGCATTTTGATTCAATCAGAGAAGCTATTCTGAAAACGAACTTCTTGAACTATGTCAACGACGAAGTATTGTCTCAGTATGACGATGAAAACATTCTACATTCAATGATCTTCTATAGCAAGAACATGATTTCTGCAGAATGCAACTACGAGATCTATGACAAAGAGCTTTTGACTATTATTCAATGTTTGAAGCATTGATGCTTCAAATTGAAATGTACTGATATTTCAATTAAGATCTTCATCGATCATCTGAATTTGAAGTACTTCATGATCATCAAGAAACTGATCAGACGACAGACTAAATGAGCTGAGAAGTTATTTGAATATAACTTCAAGATCATATATCAGTCAGAAAAGCAGAATCTGAAAGCAGACGCGCTGATCAGAATGTCAGACGTCAAGTCAGTTGAATCAAATGATGATTGAAAGCTATATCAGCATCAGATGCTATTGTCAGCAAGCACATTTGAACTGCAATCAATAGAAGATGATCAAGATCTGACTCAGATCTTGCTCATATTTGACTCAGATTCAAAACAGAAATCGAAAGCTAATGAAGATTCAATTGAAGAGATGATTTCTATTCAGAATCGAATTATAGTCGAAAATTGAACGAATCAACAATGTATTGATATTTGAACAGTCATAGAACAGAACAGAAGAACTTGTCAAGATATGAGTCTAGACAATTGCAGAGTACTGAATGAAGTACTCTGAAAGAATGATAGACTGTGAATCTCTCAGTCAATGATCACTTAATTGATAAGAGAAGCACATAATCTTTTGATCAGTGATCACTCTGACATGAATTGAACATTAGACTTGTTAAGAAGATCATATTGCTGATCAAAGATGAGAACAACAATCAAACGTTACATTCAAAACTGTTACGTTTATCGTAGATCAAAAGCATCAAGAGATCGAATCAATGAACTATTAAAGTCATTGTCTATATCTGAACAACGATGACAAGATACATCATTGAATTTCATTATCGATTTATTGAAAAGTGATGAAAGCAACGCGATTCTGACAGTGATAGATCGATTGTCTAAAGAACGTCACTATATACTCTGTTGATCAGATGACGAAGAGACTTTCGCTGAACAAACAGTTAAGCTGCTGCTAATATGAGTCTTCAGAACTCATGAGTTATCAAGATCAATAATGTTCGATAGAAGTTCGCAATTCATATTGATTGTTTGAAAGTCTCTATGTTTGAGACTCAGCATTAAGATGAAACTATTCATCGACTATCACTCACAGATCAATGATTAAACGAAAAGAGCGAATCAGAATGTAGAATGATATCTACGAAGCTACTGCTCATACATGCAAGATGATTGATTCATCTGACTATCTATGACTGAATTCGTCAATAACAATGCTATTTCGCCGTCAATTGAACAATCAGCGTTCTTTCTGAACAAGAGCTTTCACTCTCATATAAGCTTCGATTTTAATTCAACTGAATATGAGATCACTCAAGCTAGAATTCAAGCGAGCAAAGCAGAGAATATATTCGAACACATGAAACAATCATTAGCGTTGATCAAGCAGACATTAGCAAGAGTCAGAATCACAATGAAGAAACAGATTAACAAGCATCGAAAGAAAATGATTTACAAGATAGATGACATGATGTTTCTGAATTCTAGAAACATTACGATCGCAAGATCATCAAAGAAGTTGAATGATAAGATGCTAGAATCTTTCAAGATTCTGACTAAGATCGAACATGCATATTGACTGAAACTGTCATCAACAATAAAGATTCATTCAGAGTTCATCTTGAATCTGCTACGACTGAATTTGAAAGACTCTCTTGAAGAATAATGAAATGAGTTGTCTGATTCTATAATGATAAATGATGAAGATGAATGAAAAGTGAAAAACATACTGAACTTCAGACACTACGAACGAGACAAACGACTGCAATATCATGTCAATTGAAAAGACTATGACGTCGATCTACATTGATACAATGTCGATGAAAATAAGTTCAAAGATTGCTCAAAGATTGTAAATGACTTTCATCAGAAGTATTTGAACAAGTCAAGTTAGAAATCGACTCAACAAGAATCAATCGATCAAACTGCAGCAATGAGAACATTGCTAGATGAAGAAGAGAAGTAATGTTGTGAGCATGCATCTCTGTTACTTCTGATTAGTCTGATTAGCCTAACATAGACTAGTATAAAGCTGTGAGTAGAACTGTTGTTGACACGCTAGCGATCTAACGTGTCTTCATGAGTAAAACTCACGTCGTGTTGCATCTTCTTTCTACTTCAGCTTTGAACTTCTAGTTAGAATACACTCATATGATTCACTCTATGTAGACTCATAACAAGTTCTGACAAAGTGATTCTACGAGTCTGATTCATCTTCAAAGACAAGATGCATCTGAAGATCTGATTTGATGCTTTGAAGAATGTAGAAGATGTAGAAGAAGTAAAGAAAAGTCACATAGCTGTCAATGATAATGAGTGAATCAGCAACGAAATTGATCTTGATTGACTTCAGAAATGCTTTGAATCTGAATCAGCAAAATGACAACAAGAAAAGTTTCATCTCTTGATAATCGATGAACACGCCTTTCATTTAACTAGCGAAGCGATCATGTTTTGCAAGAAGAATCACATCATTTTATTATGTCTTTCTTCACATTCTATTGATCTGCTTCAATCTCTGAATGTAGAAGTCTTTCTGTCATTGATCATCATTTACAAGCTGAAGCTCGAAGCATTTACTCGATTGAGTGCTGAATATTCAATTGACAAGTTGAATTTCATAAAATTGTATCTGCAAGCTCGAAAGATTGCTTTGACGACAAGCAACATACAGAGTGCTTGAATCAAATCTGATCTAGCATTTTTAAATCATACTATCGTTCTATCAAAGCTTTCTATCGTCATCAAACCTCGTTCTATCACTTCTTCAGATATCACAATTCAAAGCTCAAGCGATGTATTATTTTCAATATCATTTATTTCATTCAACGTTATTGAGATGAACATGCTCATGAAGTAAACAATCAACAACAATGATTTTGCTGCTGAAGCTCAAGCTTTGAAGAAGCTTGTTAAGACATGCAAATCTGTCTATGCTACGTTTGTTTTTCTTCAGAGTACTAATGAAGATTTACTTCTAGCTGCTCATCGTTAACATGAACGTGTCACACGTTTCAGAAATCACTACGTTGACGCTAGAATTCTGAATCTTGAGATCATTGAGAAGCGAAATCAGAAGACTGAAGACAAGACTCAAGAAAAATTCAATAAGCAAAATGACATGCTATTAAATCGATGGCTAAAGAGCTTCATCACTGCTGATTCTGAACTCTTTGCAGAACGTGTTTTCAAACAGCGAAGTTCTACGAAAAAAGCTTCATCTGCATTCGCTCTCTCATTATCTTCTTCATCTACAAGCTCAGCACAAACAAAGCTAGTTCAGTCAGCAAAGAAACAGCGAAAGCAAATTCAGAAGTCGAATCGAAATGATAACGTCACGAATCGAGTAATGACGTTGAATTCACTCATTCAAATCACTCGCAGTGAAAGAACAATTAAACCTTCTTGAAACTGTGTTTTTGAGAACACTACTGAAAGCTTCTTCAAAAGCTTCGTCATCAAAAGCTTCTTCAAAAGCTTCTTCAAAAGCTTCGTCATCAAAAGCTCTTTCATCAAAAGCTTCATTGAAAGCTTCATCAAAAGCTTTATCGAAAGCTCTATCAAAAGCTTCATCGAAAGCTTTATCTAAAGCTCTACAGTCTCTCTGAAACACACGTCATCGTCACGCACTCAGTAGAATGATTCTACCTGTTCGAATTTGCTCTCAATGTGCTCACTCTGAGCAAGTTGATAAGTCAAATGATGCTGATTAGCCTTCAAAATTCATTTCAAAAAGATTTCGTTGATCTTCACACATGCTACATTCATATGAGATATGAAATCGCTTTGTCGAAGCTCAAAAGTGAAGATCTCATCGATTTGAAAAGAACTTTGAGTCAATGAAAAGTTGTTTGAACAGTCTATTATACGAATTAGTGAAAACAAAAGAAGTAAAGAAAGAAGAAGTGAGAGAATGAGAAAGAATTCATGCATATAAATCGCAATTGCAACGTCATTTTCAATGATATAATTTATGTTTTCGAATGAATTCTTCATCAAGATGCTTGAGAGAGATACAAGCAATTGTCAATTAATTTGTAGATGCTGAAGATAAATATAGATGAATTCTTCTAATATTCTCGTGAAGACACTAATTTAGCGTGCGCGAAAATCTCGTTTATACGAGTAGTTGTTGAAGAAGACATGTCAATATTGAAAGATTCATATTCAGAACACTTCAAGAAAATAGCTCATTATTTAATTTTCTTATTACGCTCATTCAAAATGTTAACAAAAGAATTTCAAAAGTTTAAACATGAAGTGCTAAAATTTATGATTCAAGATAAATATTTGTTTAAAAGATTCAACAAGATTGCTTCTGTGTAAAGAATGATAAATCTTCAAGAAGAATGCAGTAATATTCTGCAGAAACTGCATGATGAAAGTGATCATCATAAAAGAAAGAAAACATATCAAAAAATAATTGATAGATATTGATGAAAGAAAATATGAAAGAATATATGCATGTATGTAAAATTCTGTAAAGAATGTCAGTTGCAAGCATCAAGATGAAAGAAGAAGATTCTGCATTCTATTTGAATCTCAAAAGTTTGAAAGAAGATTGAGATGAATGTCATTTACATGTTTTCAAACGAAGAAAAATGCTATATTGTCTTGACAAGAAATGACTTTTTGAAATAAGTAAAAGAAAGAGTTCTGAGAGCAGTAACTTCGAAAGCGATAGCGAAATTTCTGTGAAAAGATGTAATTTGCAAACACAACTGTTCAAAAAGATTTGTCATGAACGAAGAATCAAAGAACAAAGAAATTGTAGAAATGTTGATTGAGAAATATAAGATAAAGTAAGTGATGATGTCAACTTATCATTCACAAATGAATGATCTTGTGAAGAAAGATCATACAGCTGTTGTGAATGTTTTAATCAAGATGACAGTCTGTTACGATCCTAGCTACGCACCTATGTTGGTAGCTATGTTGGTGGCTATGTTGATGACTATCGCCGGCCGCTCGCCGCTAGGCTATAGGGTTGTTCCGAGGCCAACCCTATTCAGGGTTAG
>JAABUI010000318.1_pt1 | contig 47007 bp, 61 predicted proteins | sample 5559111 | NCBI WGS metagenome assembly JAABUI01 (sample SAMN10711870, study PRJNA513365) | rock metagenome | isolation source: Antarctica rocks | place: Antarctica: Victoria Land, Buttleship Promontory | reverse complement strand
TGAAAATGACTTTCTGCAACAGTGTTAACGTTATATCATTGAATAATTGCAGTAAAAGACAGTCTTCATCGGCGGTTTGAGAACTCGAGGGACCGGCCCGAGAGAAGTGGTTTGACCCAGCAGGCCCCTAAGCTCCCAAGGTCAGTCTAGTATAACCCTGGGCTCTCAGGGTCTTCAGGGTTAAGCATTTTATTTATGGATCGGTCTTCGCTACCAGAGCCAGAGCTTCCAGTTCCTCCTCGATGATGATAAACTCCGATGTATTCTCCAACTCATGCTGCGTCGCCGCCGGTAAAGACTGCCACAGCTCAGGATTGCGAGACAGAGTCATTCCACGAAAGGCATCACTGACACTGCTGCGCAGCTCTCCGCCAAAGCGGCTACCTTGACCGTCGGCTCCGCTATTAATTGGTGCGTAGGAGTCAGCATAAGTACGCTCATCTCTGTGCCCACCATACTTCATCCTCTGAGCCGTCGAATAGAGCTTGTCTTCACTATGAATCAGCCCAAGAAAGGAAACCGGATTAATCAGAGATACGATGGCAACATACCAATGAGGTACAGACCCTCTGCTCTAAAGTCATGAATGGTGGGAGGATGAAGATATCCTGCGCAAAGGCCCAGTGCTCTCAGACGCTTGCTGAATGTGCTGGTCTTTTCCATCTGCCCGATGGATATCGCTTGGAAAAAAGGTTTGTCATGAACTCTGTCACTCTGCTGAAGACAATACATCTCATCCTTCGAAGGTTCGATCGCAAGGAGTTCTTCCATAGTACTATAGTCTTTGAATGCGTTGTCTGCGATGGCTCTGGCGAGCAATGTGAGCACTGGAGTGCACATAAGTCGTCCAGGCTGTAAGCCCTGGTGCACGAAGTGTTCTGGCCTGTTCATGTCAAACCAGTCAGTAGAATAAAGGCGTGCGACTCTGATCTCGTGGACTGTTTATGATCAACCTTTTCTCCGACGTCCGTGTCATGTACTTTGCATCTCGCACGACTTGTATAGCGAACTCTGCTTTTCCGTGTTCGTTTCGAAAGACTCCAAAGGTCATATCCTATTGAAGACGATCTGAGTTCATGGTGTTCGTCGTTTGAGGGTCATCTCACTCCGAAGAGCGTACTTACCGAGTAATAGAGGCCTCGACCAGAACCTGCGCGGCAGCTGGACTCTATATACTCACCCACCCTGGCTGAACTGAAGACATCGAGCTGGATCTTTGCCCACGTATCCACTCTTATTCGTGGCTTACCATGTGTGTGCCAGTCCTTCTCCCAGAGCTGCGTTCCCAAATGGAGGAAGTGGTTCGTCGTACCAAAGCTTCTCAATCGCTTTCTGAGAGGAACGCCGACCACTTTTGCAAAGGGATCCTGTATGAACTGTAGCAACATTAGGCTCCTCGATGATTAGAGCAAAGGGATCAAAGAACACCACTGTGTACCAACATTTTTGATAGAAGCTACCGTGGAGGGAGGTATAGGTGCATTGTGCCTCCGCCAGCCGGCCGTGAACTCCCTCCAGTACTGAAGGACGGTTCTGGCGCCTGGCCTAGAATCGCCATGGGCGCCATCAATCCCGTACGCCATTATCCTCGTACAATCCTGCAGTGTCTGCATATCGTATGGGTCGGCGCCCGGATGTTCTTGAGCATATCTGTTTGCCGTAGGAATGAGTGTCAGATAAGAGAGCTTCTAGCCAGAAGTGCAGGAGCCTTTCGCACGGGCTCGCTGCTGGAAGGTTTTGGCGGACTTCTTCTGCGGCATTGTCAATCTTGAAAGGACGAAAAGAAGGTAAGGTGAAGCAGAAGACAGAGGAAGGGAGATATTTAGTGGAGATATGGTCTCGAAGACGTGTTGTTAAGACAATTTGGACAAAGCGATGGCATCAAGGGTAAATTGGGTAGGAAGAAGAAAGCAGAAAGAAGGTGGGCATCAGCAGAGGCACTACATGGCGAGGAAGGAGTAGATAGCTGTGCCAACGCGGTGTGGAGGACATAACTTTTTTCCACTGCAAACTGAGATAGCACATGGGGAGCAAGGGTAGAAAACCATGTGTGCAGGAGAAATTCAGAGAATTGCGTGGATGTTCTGCTCTGACAGTCACAGGAACGCGAACGGGTGATCGTGTAAATGTTCCACCCACAGAGTTCAGTACAATTTGTCTGCATTGAAACTGACGCCTAGAAAGACGACGGACGAAGTACTGTCAAAACAAAAACATTGAACGTGCCTGCCGCCCGTCAAGGAATCTTGCAGAGGCCTGCAATCTCCCCAGCCTTCCTCAGTATCAGGCAAAAAGACGAATTGGTTCCTCCATCGGTCTTTTGCACACCGCACAGCTCACGCTCATAGCTCTCCACTCCTGCTGACACTCTCTGCAGAAACCGTGACCACAGAGCCCCACGACCTCAATGTCGTCTTCGAAGCAAATGGGGCATAGAAAACGGCGGCCCTCGGCAGCGGGCAAGCCGAAAACGGCAGAGTCCGTTCTAGCCGTTCTCGTCCTGCGCCTTGTAACTGCTTTCCTCCGCCCCTCAGCCCGTTGTGTCCTCTTCTCTTCCGGACCCGCTTGTCTTGCTCTTTTCTTGCATCGTTGCGCTTTTGCTGTACGGGAGAGCTGCCGAGGGTTGGGGGGGTGTGCGAGCCTGTGATTTGATATGTCCGTGGAGGAGATATGGTCGTTCTCTTCACGCTTGTCGAGAGGGGCTCTGGGTTTGGGCCGGGAGGTCGTCACGTTTCCGATAGGATTTCCGAGATCAATGCGTACTTCGGGGCCGGCCGTATACTCTGAATAGCTAATCAAATCGCCCTCACCATTGACATCGTCGACGATGATGATCGGTGATTCTATGGCGAACGTTAGACCGCGTGTAAACACAGGAGCGGCATTGTTCACCTCGAGATCCACTTCCACCGAGGAACCCTGGGGGATAGCGAAAGCGCGGACGAGATGGCCCGGACATCGCAGGAATGGCGGTGTTCACCGGTGAAGCTTGAAATGCTTAGCAGTAATTGCGAGTGTTCGTGTGGTCTTGGGAAGGTTCTGCTTTGACGGGGCAAAAGGTCGAGGTCATATAGAATTGCCCTCGAGGGCGAGATCCTGGAGACAGAACAAAGGCGGCTCAGTTGGATCCTTCTGCCCAACCTCCTCGAAGGCATAATTCATTACCACGCCGACGCTAAAGGGGCGGACACCAATCAACATTTCCGGACTAGAAGATGTTCGATGCGCGTTCTGTTCCTAAATTCCCCAACCACCCCCGACGGACGAATACGAGGGCATGCCCTGTCTGATCATCGCGCTGAGGGCCAGCACAGCCCCCTTATCCCCCTCACTCATCAGAGGTTGTGACCAATCGAGTGAGCGGCGAAGATGAGGATGCAGGATTCCAGACCGGCGATATGACGGGAATGGCAAAGCGCATCCCTCAACCCTTCGATGTGGGTCCAACATGATCAATCGGCCTCGACGAGGGCTTGACATGCGCTGGCTCGATCACAGGCCCTCGGCGCCAAAGGCTGGATTTCCATTCCAGACCATTAGTGTCCAGATAGCACGCCCGAGGTGTGAATGCCTTCCTACACAGCTCGCCAGATGTTTTCCCGGCTCAGATACCGTCGCAAACGGCCAGCTTCGAGGCATCTCAGCGTGCAACCGGTACGAAGAGAAGCGCAACGGCTGGCGCTCGTAACAGATAATCTGGAGGGTGAAGAGAACAGAAATCCCAGTATCAGTCGCGACGCTGAAAGGCGAGGCTTCGCTGAGCCTTGATCCCGGACATGCTGATGGCGCAGTGCATGCTCTGTCTGATCATCGCGCTGGGGGCCAGCACAGCCCCCTTATCCCCCTCACTCGTCAGAGATTGCGACCAATCGAGTGAACGACGGAGATGAGGATGCAGGATTCCAGACCGGCGATATGACAGGAATGGCAAAGCGCATCCCTCAATCCTTCGATGTGGGGGTTCAACATGATCAATCGGCCTCGGCGAGGGCTTGACATGCGCTGGCTCGATCACAGGCCCTCGGCGCCAAAGGCTGGATTTCCATTCCAGACCATTAGTGTCCAGATAGCACGCCCGAGGTGTGAATGCCTTCCCACACAGCTCGCCAGATGTTTCCCCGGCTCAGATACCGTCGCAAACGGCCAGCTTCGAGGCATCTCAGCGTGCAACCGGTACGATACGAAGAGAAGCGCAACGGCTGGCGCTCGTAACAGATATAATCTGAAGGGTGAAGAGGACAGAAATCCCAGTGTCAGTCGCGGCGCTGGAAGGCGAGGCTTCGCTGAGCCTTGATCCCGGACATGCTGATGGCGCAGTGCATGAATCAATCGTCTGGCATACCCTCTGGTAAATGAATTGGGTAAGACTCCTCCGGGATGACAGGCCGTGATGCTCGATCTGTAACCCAAACCGCGATCGCCGGATGGAACGGTGATGCGGGTTGAAAGGGGTGCCAAGAGCGGTCTGATCCCCGGGTTCGAGATAAGGCAGCGTGTCCATGCGACAGTGATCGAGGTTAACAGAATGGCAGGAAACCGGCGAGGGGATGGGAGGAGTTTATATGTGGAAGATGGAAAAGTAAACAAAAGCGGCACCGGGCGAAGTAACGGGGTCCTTTACGGCCCCTTCCCCGTTCGGGGGGTCACTAGGCCGGGCGGGGCAATTCGCCAACGCGTACGATACCTAGGTACGCTCATCGCAGTTCGAATTGTAAACCTAGCTCTCAGCCCTGTTTCTCTCCCTCACAAAGTAGATTGTATACATTTTCAATGTCAAGATGTTTCAACCGTACTGTGAAAGGTCAATAGTCTTTCTAATCCAGCCGAGGACTTTTATTCTAATGTCAATGGGTGAGGATGTAGAGGATCGAGATTGGGGTTGCGGGAAAGTCACTTGTTAGAGAGGGACGGCTGTAGCTTGATGATGCGACGAGGAGTTCGATCTTTCTTTTGTCTACCCAGCTAATTCTGTTTGATCTCTATGAGAGAACTTTATATAGCGGGGGTTATGAACGATACTTGATGATAATCTTAAATAGTCGAAAAGACATCTATGATGAGAGGTAAAAAAAGTTTATGCTTTACTTATTTTTAAAATCTCATACTGTTAGAAAGTTAATTCTAACCAGCAATTATATTAAATTTATTTACAGCAAAGTGAAAATGTTAATATACATACAATAAACAATGATAAATGTTTTAAGATGAAAACAAAATATTCACGTTATCGTAGAGTTGAGCTGACCTTGAGAAGGTCATCTGATCTGCAGGGTTGAGTTAAGTAGCTCACAGAGTGCAAATTCAGTTACTTTACCCACGCAGACCCTCGGTTAGCTATGCAGGCAAAACATTCAAGCAGCTCAGCAATTGATTCTACTACTACCTGATGAAGTGTAGATCTGATAATTGTCTAAAGGTGTGTTAGGTATCTACTCGTACCTTATGTTTCGTGCCGCAATTGGCGCTAGTCCCAACTAGGCTAGCGGGCAGTGTAACGATAAGGTACTGCAACTCCCGTCCGTACTATGTTCCTAATTGGACGACTACTCCTCCTGCTCCTATTATTGCTCCTACTACATACAGCTCCTATTGCTTCAACCCTACATACGGTGTGCCTCACCTCCGCTGTAGCCTACCTACATACTTGAATTGACACGTACCGTCGTCGTACCTGTTCACACCCTACTCCTCGACAACGTTACTTAGTCGTGTACATAAAACGACGCGTAAGCTTTCTTAATAATCAACCATTTTTCGCACTCGAATTGCAAGTCGTAAAAGCAACACGAATCCCCTGAGGAGCCCTCTGGGGGCGAAAGATTTCTACTGGCTCACCCCGTTAGATTTCTGGGATGCTTGCTTCTCATTAGTTTACACCACTATTATCTATTCTCGTGTTCGCTCTATTTAGTTTAACCCTCACTTTGGTGGATTTTCAGGCAATCTCTCGAGCGTTCATTACTATCTTACATCCCCTTCGTTTTTCTAGCCTTCGTTTGATACCCGAGTCATAAACCCGATCAATTTATGATTAGGGCGTGAAGATGGCGCAGAACACCACCCCAGCATCCCAAAAGAATATCGTTATCCTCGGCGGTTCCTACGGCGGCGTATCTACTGCCCACTATCTCCTCAAGCATGCTGTCCCCCACCTGCCCGACAAAGAGTCGTACCAGGTCGTCATTGTCAGCGCCTCGTCGCAGGCCATGTGCCGACCGGCTTGCCCTCGTGCGCTGATCTCGGACGACATGTTCCCACAAGAGAAGCTCTTCGTAAACATCCCGAAAGCATTTGAGCAGTACCCCAAGGGCAGCTTCCGCTTCATTCACGGCACAGCAGCAGAGCTTGACCACACCAACCGAACTGTCTCCATCAGCTTAGCGATCGGCAACACCGAGAAGATCGATTTCTACGCTCTCGTTATCGCCACCGGCGCATCTACGCCTTCTCCCCTGCTGGGTCTAAACCGGGACGAAGATCATCTACGAACGAACTGGACCGCATTCCGGCAAGCACTGCCGACTGCAAAGAACATCGTCGTTGTTGGCGGAGGTCCTGCAGGTATCGAGACAGCCGGTGAACTCGGCGAATTCCTTAATGGCCGCGCCGGTTGGTTCAGCTCGAAGTTAGCGAACCCCAAGGTCCCTATTACTGTCGTGAGCGCCGGCTCAAAGATACTGCCGGCCCTCCGACCCACCATCGCGAAGAAAGCCGAGGAATATCTCGCCAAAGTCGGCGTGACCGTTATCAAGAACGCGCGAGTCAAGACCGTGGCGCCACATGGCGCAGGGACAGACAGCGCCACGACCAAGGCAACGCTGACACTTGAGGATGGGAAGACGCTGGATGCCGACCTCTACATCCCTGCGACCGGCATGAGACCAAACACCGGTTTCATCGACGAAGCGCTCCTAACGACAGACGGCCGTGTTGACACCAACGCCTCGACCTTGCGTGTCGATAAGGCCGGGCCACGCGTCTACGCCGTCGGCGATGCGGCATCGTATGCACGGCCTGCCATCCATCTCATCCTCAGCGCCATCCCCGTCCTCTGCGCAAACATCAAGCGCGATTTACTGCTGGCCTCTGGGGATGAGAAGAGCTCCGTTGGGGGCGACCGGGTGTTCAAGGAGGATACTCGCGAGACGCAAATGGTGCCGGTTGGAAAGAGCATGGGGGTTGGCGCGGCAATGGGGTACCAGTTGCCCAGCTTCATGGTGTGGCTGATCAAGGGGCGGGACTACTGGTTGTGGACGACGGGGGGGCTATGGAGTGGGAAACAGTGGGCTAAGGAATCGTGATGAGGATGATTTTCCGAAGAACTTCCAAGCTATTCGGAGGTAGGAGATAGACGAGTAGGTCCTGGCAGTTTGAACCCGGTCAGTGGGCCTGGTGGATGCCATCCAACTCGGCACGCCACCAAACACGGGATACTGCAACCCCGAATGGGATACAAGCTCTCAAGCTCGATAGTCAAGCACGAGCTTGGTGGAATCGCCTTGGCTTTCCCATTCTCTGTGTTGTTTTTTCCTGAGCTCTAGATTAGTGGGATTTCTTTTTCCAGTGTCATCCTCCTAGCGGGCGTGGGTAGTAATGATAAAAGGCGAAGCGAAGAATCGCATTTGATTGAATATCGGCTCATGTCTGGATCTTGGATGGTGCATTGGCCACGTACTCTTGCCTGGTATTTTCTATCTAGCAATCTGGTTGGTTCACCTACTCAATCTGAACCCCTTCCCTGGACCGGCATCACCCAGCGTTCCACCGGAGGAGTCCTCATCATCCCATCTTTCCAGTTGCGCCCGCTATGTTGTGCTGGAGCCCCTCTCACACGTGGCAATCGGTACGCATCGAACGGAATTCCTTAAGCACGCTCATCTTAACAGCCGAAGTCAACAGACAGGAGATCGCCGTGCCCGGGCCTTTTCTCGACTCATCGACCAGACTTTGCGGTAATATGCCCACGGCATGAAGGGTACGCTTTCACCGAGTCAAAATTGGACCACTCCATTGACTTTATCCTTCCCAGCAACGGGACCGTCGATCTCCCTTTCACCAGGGGGTATATCGTCGGCTCCAGTAGACATAATCTCATCATCCTCCGTTGCTTGCCCAGCACATCGTCCAGCCTGAGGGCTTTACCATGGCGTGGTGGGTTGGAGACAGCCCTAGGATTGAGGGACTGCCTTTGTCCGAAACTGCCCACTTGTGGCTGCTGATGGCTTGTCCACAAGGGCTAGGAGCCTTGCCGGGCTCAATTCGCCTGGGTATGCGGCGAAGAAGTGCTAGCGCCCTTCTCTCGCAAGTTAACCCAGATCCAAGGCACACACTGCCACTGACGCCTCCAGTTAGTGGAGAGAACGCCGGCCGCGTCGTCATGAGGAATTTTCTTGATTTGACAGGTGGGAACGCGTTGGACGTCGCCCAGGTAGAGCCTGCGCCAACGCAGCTCACTGGGGCCATCGTCATCGTGGCTGTGACAATGGTGCGACGCCGAGGACCAGCAGACGAATGATTTGAGCTCCGGTGCTCGTGTCTCAGCTAGTGTGACATGGCTCAGAGAGCGCATCACTATCAGAGTCTCGGGGAATCGAGGCCAGAGTGGGAGATTGAGGGTTCTGGGCTTCAAACCAGGCCTGCCGCAAGGATTCTCAGTCGCGGTGACGAGCGATGAAAGGAGGCTGTTGGGGAAGAATTAGAGAGGAAGAAGATCGAAAGACGGGGCCGCGGGCACGGTTTACCGGATGAAGTAATTCACAGACTACGCGGTAACACGACGCGCTGATGACGTCAGATCGATTTAGTTCCATGTACGGATAACAGTCACAAGTTCAGAAGCTCTACGACAGTACGACCTACCCTAACAACGTTATCTAGATCCTTTATAATGGCAGCTACCATTTCCAAGAAGCGGACTCTAGACAGCTTCTTCACTCCAAAGTCTTCAAAGAAAGCTCGTCTTATCGAAGACATTCACCATGAGCCTGCCAACACAGCCGACTCAATCACCCAGTCTGAAAATCAGTTGCAACCATCATCCCAGCACTCAACTTATCCCTTCCCAATCCCTCACCTCCGACCCCAGATCATCAACGAACTATCAGCAATCCCCGCATCGTCCGGTAAAGAAATAAATAACAAGCCCGACCTCGACCTCCTCTACTTCCAACCCTACATTCCCAGGAAATTCTCAACTCCCCTCTTCAACTTCCTCCGCTCCTCCCTCTTCTTCTACAGAGTAAAATACAAGATCAAGCGCGGCGCCATCGAAACCGAAATCAACACTCCCCGCTACACCACGGTCTTTGGTGTCGACTCCACCTCCCTTTTTACCGCCAATGGCGTTCTCATCGACTCCATCACCAAATCTCCCATCCCATCCGACCGCTACCGTACGTGCCAACCTCGTCCCATTCCTTCCTGTCTCGACGAGCTCCGCAAGCGCACGGAAGAGTGTACGGGCGCAAGCTATAATTTCTGTCTCGTAAATTATTACGCTTCCGGCGTAGATAGCATCTCCTACCACAGCGACGACGAGCGCTTCCTCGGCCCATCGCCCTCAATCGCTAGTCTCTCCCTCGGCGCCAACAGGGACTTCTGCATGAAGCACAAACCCGTCCCTCCTTCGACCAATATGCCACCACCGTGCGCAACGCCATTCTTATGCAAGCACAAGGACAGCGACAAGCCGCTCAAGCTACCCCTTACGAGCGGGGATATGGTGTTGATGCGAGGGAGTACGCAGGCCAAGTGGCTACATAGTATTCCTAAAAGAAAGGGCGCCGGAGCGGACGAAGGGAGGATTAATATCACGTTTCGGCGGGCGCTGGAGAAGGGGGGAACGGAGAATTATTATCGGTATAATGTGGGGAGCGGGGTTGTTTGGAAGTGGGATGGGGCGGCCGGGGAGATGAGGGGGTGGGTGGGAGTAAAGGAGGTTGAAGCTTTGGGGAGGTGAGAGGTGCTGACGGAGCTGTTTAGTTCCATTGGGAAGCTGTCCTGGTCTCGACTGTGGAGGTAGGGGGTTTGAGGGGTTTCTGGAGGCCAGGGGCCGAACGGATGAGGATCGGGCTCGAAGAAGAGAGCCGACGGTCTCAATTATGATGCGTATTACGGCAAATGATCAAGTGCTGGTGGAAGTTTGTTGAGTGAAATAGTTGAGGGAGGAGGCCTCATGGTGGTGGCGCAATGGGTGGGGGGTTGCCAGAGGTTTGGTGGTGGTGGTGGTGCGTAGGGCTGTGGACCACAGATGTCGCAACCTTAACACAGACACACTTTTCAGGGACATCGTCCCTCGTCGCGCATTGCACCTTGGATTCGGGTGAGTTCAATGACTATTCAAAGTCAGTGGAGGTAGCTCCCGTCACTCTGCTTAGGCGCTACTCGTCCTTAATTGATACTGCTCACCACTGCTCAGTGCGTTGTTTACTATGCTCTGGTGTCGCTGATGGTATTGCTACTTCCATTTTGGTGTGTTGAGTGTAGAATTGTCTAATACCTTTCGCTGGGAGGCATCTGTTTATAAAAGGAGCGGCATGTGCAATTATTGTCGCAAGAGTGAAACAACTAATAGAATAATGTAAATCGCTTGAAGATAACGCAGTCCTGAGCTGCTGCCTCCTTCCTACCATGTACCATTTGAATAGACATGGAAACAACTTCGCAAACTGGTAGTGACGTCTTGATGATCGGGCTTTCTAGTCCTATTTCAGCTGGCAAAACTACTCTCGCACATCTCCTCAGACACGTAATTCCCAGTATCACTCTCATTTTACACTTCCATCTGACTTTTGCAAGGATTTCGAAGACTTACCTACCGTCAATGGTTATCTTGACTGCGACGGACCCCAGGGCGCTGACTTCCCCGCATAGTCCAAACACTCGACTACATCAAAACCAACTTCGGAAAGACGCCGCCCAACTTCGGGAGCCGGCAGGCTGATGTGTTCCCAGGCCAGGAAGAAAGAGCGCTGACCATGGTACCTCCGACTAAAGCTGATGGAGCTATGCGAGAAGGTCAAAAAGGTCCGGCTCGGCATTGGGTGCTTCGAAGCTTGTGATTGTGGACGGTTTCATGCTTTACAATGTCGAGAAATACGGGGAAGAGATTGGATGCAAGGTTGTTCATACGGCTGATCTACGACACAGCGAAACATAGAAGGATGACGAGGTAGGGCTATGGGCTAGAGGCGAGACCCGAGGAATTTTGGAAGACAGAGGATTACCTTAAAAAGATGGTATGGCGGAATTACGTGGCAGAGCATGCCGCATTCTCCGAAAACGAAGATGTTGAAGGCTCTCCGGACGAAACGAAGAGCGCGATGGCTGGCATTGAGCTGCAGCCAGCGCTCGACGTTGATGTGGAGACTACATTATCCTGGGCAACTGACGCTATCATACACTCATTGAAGCATAAGCAATGACACTCTAGCGGTTGTGGGAGCCCTCGATACCTCCCGCTTGAGTCGACGGTACAGCCAGGGAATGCGAAGAACACATGAGTTTGGTGGCAATTAGTAGGTACCGTGATATCACTAAGTTCAAGCATTTCGTTTTTGTATATATGAGCATTCTTGGCCGAAGCATGGCATTGATCGTGTCAGTCTTATCCATGAACTCAGCGTCGCCTCTCCCTAAGTGCCTAGCTGCTCCACTTGCCTTTGTCATTCGGGCTCGATAATTTTGTGCATTGAGACCTTGCTCGAATACTTTATAGCGAGCACATCTTGCGCTTCTTTGCGAGCCTATCATCTCCTGATTGACTTTACGAGAACTTTCTGATCAGTGATCTTTCGTGTGGCAATAAATGCCGTCTCACAAGACCAGAAGTTCTTACTGGGTTGCTCCGTTATGAGAACCGGGATCCCTATCACGGTTTGGTCGACATGGGTCTAATAAATTGCGGGAGGAAACGGATTAAGAGAGACCCTTGAACAAAACGAAGTTGACTGAGCATATACAATGCGCTAGTGGCCTGGACGTCAAGGTCGAGAACTTCCATCTCAGTCAAGGACAGGGCCACCTGTTCTGCTCCGCACGAGTACTACTGCCAGTCAAGTCTTAATATAAGGACGGGACGAGCGGTAGTCTGGACGAAGGCGATGATAATATAACGAGGAGGTTTGAGGAAGATAGAAATAGCGGCAAGACACTGCTAGTTGTAGCGCACAGGAAGCCTTGGATGGAGTCCTATGACCGTTTGATCTTGTATCACGGAACAGAGGCAGGGAAAACCCGAGGAAAATTTGACATGAGGTTGAGTTGCAATTTGACACGCCGATTGCCTGTTTAAAGCAACGAATGACTAGCTGCGTAACACCGATGTTGAGCAATCTTCTTTCGGGACGCGACTGTTTGGTGCCACCGTGAATTGAATATCGTATAGTACTGTGTGCACGTGGAGGAGACGTCTGTTACGACCACCATACCGAGATGATTGTCAATATCGAGATGGAATACATGTTAGGATCCGACCTCCCAGTGTCGTCCTCTCTAAGCTGTTTGGAGACTTGACCAGAGTGTGTAGCTCGACGAGACTCAGAGTTAACATACATCAAGAGCGCGCCTGCTTTCTACTAAGCAATAGAACCATCAGTCGAAGTTGATTCGTTCACATCCCATTTGACTTTTTGCGATTCGAAGATATCATTCTGCTTTTGCGCTGACATTTTTTGTACCAGCAGACCATACCATAGGTCACAATACAGAAAAGAGCTATGATGCCAGTCTGAGCCCAAAAAAACCTGTGAGCGTCTGTAGAGAGCAGTCCCAACACAACGATCCCTCCCATCCCTCCAGGCACCCAACCCTTTCTTCCAAACCGCATATCTCAGCATAACCACCAAGACCTCTCTCTCACCGGCCCCCTTCACCGGCTATACCCGCATCAACTCCCCATACGCCTCGCTTCCACTCACTACCTCACCCATTCGCTCTCGAAACACATGCGCGCCATCCAACAACTGCGGCTTCTAACCTTTCTCAACAGCTTCAAGAAATATTTTTAAAAAAAAAGCTCACACTAACAACACCACGGCACACCGCCAACTCCCTGCAATGCGCAGATGCCAGCTCCCCGTCGAGAAGGAATGCATGGTAGGGAGGGGAGTTAACTAGCTGCTATTCCTAGGCATATAATTCTAATACTACCTACCTACCTACCTACCTTACATACTCCACAAATCCATCACCTACCTTACCTTACCATACACCGCCTTTCCCCTTCCATCGTAACCATCTGTATCCAAAGTTTAACAAGAACTGGAAAAGAATCATACCCGTACCCGAGTACATAGTACGTTTCCAAACGGATCGAGTTTTCGTCGGAAAAAAAGTGGCGGGGTGGTTTTGGATATGTACTGTTGTGGCCCGTTGCGTGGGATGGGGGATGCGAGGGAGGAGGGGGGGGGGCGGGGGGGGGGGCGAGGGGGTTGGCTGTGGGGGAAGGGGGAGGGCGCTTGGAGGTGTAGAGGGAAGGAGAATGGTGGGTAGGACGTGATTGGGTGAGACTGAGTAGTTGACTATTGGTGAAGAATGTGGGGTTACGCATCTAGACTCTATCGCGTACGAAAACAGCTTCGTTTACTACGAGGAACAGGTAATCAGGTACTACAGTATCGTGACAGCGCCCGGATGATTTTTTCAAGAGAGTATAAGAGGGCAGTGTGTAGGTTTTTTTTCGCAAAGGGGGTTGCTTATGTAGATGGGTAAAGTAGATTTACGGGTTTGGGGAAACGGTGGGGATGTGAGATGGTGAGATGTGGATGGAGGAGGAAAGTGTGAGTGGAGATGGGCTGGGGATGTGGAGATGGAGATATGGGGGTGGTATGAGAAGGGGTTGGGATGGTTGCGTTTGATTTTGGGATATTTGCCTTCCGCGCCTCTCACTCTCAGCACTCTCAACATGGAGCAAAACAAGCAGCTCAAACATCAAATAAGCCTCATCACATCTACCTCGAGAGTGCAATATCATCTATGCGGAGAATCATTTTGACGGTTTCCGCCGCCAACTCCACCGCACTCGTGCTCACCAGCAACGGCTGCAACACATTCTCATCCGCAATGTTGTTCTTCACCCCCCCACTCCTGATACTGACACCCGCATTCTTCTCCCCAAATTCATGCCTATGCCTCAAGTCCGTGACGACCTTGATGCTGTTGAGTCCCGCGTTTTCGGCCAGTGTGGTGGGGATCACTTCCATGGCGTCGGCGAAGGCTTTCCAGCAGATGGCTTCGGCGCCGGTGAGGCTGCGCGACTGATGGCTTAGGGCGTTGGCGATGGCGATTTCGGGCGCGCCGCCGCCGGCGATGAGGGCTTTCTTTTTGACTAGGCATCGGATGACGCAGAGAGCGTCGTGGAGGCTTCGCTCGGCTTCGTCGAGGATGAGAGTGTTGGCGCCGCGGCAGACGATCGAGACGGTTTGTCCAGCACCTCTGTGCGTGACGCCCGTGACTTTAACAATACGCGAGCCTGAGGCCTGGGCTTCTTCGATGAGCTCGGCTGAACCCAGCTTGTCCTCTGTGAAAGAATCGATGTCTGCTATTGGTTTGCAGCCGGTGCTCTATGAAATTTTAGTTGTCTATTCTAAGATGATTGGGAGCCGAAGGTCTACTTTGCATATAAATTCTACTTCATCTCTTTCTATATCCTTGACTGCTAGGATGTTGAGCTTCGCCAGGAAGTGTAGACTCAGGTCGTTGACGGCGTCCCTCAGGATAGACTTTTGTATTAGTAAGACATTACACTTGGCTTTCTTTATCTTCTTGACCAAATTTAGTAGATAAGTCCGTTCTTCCTTCAATATCTTATCCATTTGCCGATAATCATTGACAACTATTTGGTTCTCCATCTAAAACCTGTTAGACCAAGAGACGGTAATGCAATATAGAAACGTACATCCGGTTTGGGGGGGCTGAGCTGGAATTGGATCAAACCTATCCGTGCCTTCTCCATTCTTGCTGGCCCGCCCCCACTCTTTACTACTGGTTGATTCAATACTAGCCCATCAATCATTTCACTGTCCTCGATAGTGCCGCCTACTTTCTTGACGATCCTGATGTTTTTTAGATCAACGTTATCTGCAGTTTTCTGATCGATAGTCCTGAGCACAGCATCGACAGCGATGGGTCCTAAAAGGTTTGAATGTTGGGAAACGATTTTCGAGGACAGAGATGTAGAAGCGGCCTGTAAAAGCGTAGCTCGATCAGATAGAGATATGGGATGCGACATGTCCTCCAAAACTTTGACCGCTGCTGCTGCTGCTCGTTGAAAAGATTCCGAGATAACTGTAGGGTGTATGCCTTTGGCAAGTAGTCTATCTGCGGCACCAAGTAGGCTTCCGGCAATTACCACTACAGAGGTTGTACCGTCTCCAGCCTCCACGTCTTGAGCTGCACTGAGGTCAACAAGCATCTTGGCTGCCGGGTGCATGACCGCCATATCTTTCAGCATCGTGTTGCCGTCATTTGTGATTATTGTCTCCCCTTTCCCCGTCTGTATCATCTTATCCATACCTCTTGGTCCAAGTGAAGTTCGGATTGCATCTGCGACTGCTCGAGCGGCCATTATGTTGGCGTTCCGCACCGCCATGGGCTTCTCCTTGTCCTTGAAGGCATTGTTGCCAGAATTTGCAGAGGCGGTGATAGCCATGATTGGAAACAATGTGGAGAAATAACGGGTAAACCTAGTAGAACAGTTTAACAGAGTCGCAGTCTAGGTAGGAAGCTCAAGCAGAAGCTATGTATGAAGAAGTCGAGGCGATGAAGGACCGCACGAAATGAGGTTTCGAAGAGGATAACTTAGCGAGGCAAACCGTACTAGATTAGTGCCAATCAAAGTAGGAAATATCCTCTTGTAAGAAGCTTACCCAGCTGTTCCTCATACACAAAATACGAGTAATAAAGTGTTTCTGATATTTTGACGCGTCTGCAGGCCCGGCGCTACCCTCGGCTCAACCCGAGAGCTCTTGCTGACAATCAAGAGCCATCACCACCAGCAAAATAAAGGTAGCTTCATCACTTCACTACAAATACGTCTCGATTATCCCTTCTACTCTCGACACCGTAAGCATCTCTGTACAGCTAGATTGTAAAGTAAACGGCTAGATCATCGGAATGCCAAGCGCTACGGGCCAGAGCTGGGAGAAGTACCAGAAGGAGTTTGCAGACGATGAGACGCCCGAGAAGAAGATAACGCCGCTATCAGACGAGGATATCCAAGTGCTTAAGACCTATGGCGCTGCTCCTTATGCTGCTGCGTTAAAGCGGCTAGAAAAAGAAATCAAGGAGAAGCAGAGCAGCGTTAATGAAAAGATCGGTAAGTCTACAAGGGACGATCAACTTCACTGCGAGGGTATTCCAGGCTAATACGAGTCTTAGGCGTCAAGGTACCATAGACTTACAAGTTTCTAAGTCTCATCTACTAACAAGAACCAGGAATCAGATACAGGTCTAGCGCCACCACATCTGTGGGATATCGCTGCAGACCGACAACGGATGCAGGAAGACCACCCCCTACAAGTCGCTAGATGTACAAAGATAATACAGGACGAGAAGGACTCAGAGAAGAGCAAATATGTCATCAATGTGAAGCAAATAGCGAAATTCGTGGTAAAGCTGGGAGAGAGGGTCAGTCCGACGGATATAGAGGAGGGCATGCGGGTTGGGTATGTCACTCCTAGACGCCTCCAAGTCAAGTACACCACTAAGTCCTACCCTAGCGTCGACCGCAACAAGTATGAAATCCTCCTACCCCTGCCCCCGAAGATCGATCCGAGCGTTACGATGATGACTGTGGAGGATAAACCTGATGTTACCTACGGTGATGTTGGTGGTTGCAAAGATCAAATCGAGAAGATCCGTGAAGTTGTCGAGATGCCACTGCTATCTCCCGAACGATTCGTCAGCCTGGGAATCGACCCTCCCAAAGGTGCACTTCTATATGGTCCCCCTGGCACCGGGAAGACGCTCTGCGCTCGTGCGGTTGCCAATCGTACTGATGCTACCTTCATTCGGGTGATAGGCAGTGAACTGGTACAGAAGTACGTTGGTGAGGGCGCTAGGATGGTCCGAGAATTGTTCGAGATGGCCAGAACTAAGAAGGCTTGTATCATCTTCTTCGATGAAATTGATGCCATTGGTGGTGCTCGGTTCGATGACGGCGCGGGTGGAGACAATGAGGTCCAGCGGACAATGCTGGAGCTTATTACTCAACTCGATGGTTTCGATTCGAGAGGGAACATCAAGGTCATGTTTGCAACCAACAGACCTTCGACTCTGGATCCCGCGCTTATGCGACCCGGCCGTATCGACCGGAAGATAGAATTCTCACTACCAGATCTCGAAGGTCGGGCGAACATTCTTCGTATTCATGCCAAGAGCATGTCTGTTGAGAGGGATATCCGATGGGAGCTGATCTCAAGGTTATGTCCCAACAGCACCGGTGCTGAACTTAGGAGTGTGGCTACAGAGGCAGGAATGTTTGCAATCCGTGCAAGAAGGAAGGTTGCGACGGAGAAGGACTTCCTGGCGGCAGTGGACAAGGTGATCAAGGGGAATCTAAAGTTCAACTCGACGGCTACATACATGCAATACAATTAAGATGATCGTTAAGGGGATCGCGATTGCACGGGCGTTCAATGGAGCAGGAGCATTTGGCGATTAATCAGAGCACCGGCTTTGTGTACATTAGATGGCGCTTCTCAGATCGCCACAACAGTGTCATTAATACCAAGCGTTAACCATATCTAACGGTCAAATGATGAAAGCAGAGCACCGGTAGTGAGGAGACACAGAATTGAACTGCCTGATGCCCTAGCAATGGCTTCCTCTTTGGTAAGCAAGATCGCTCATTGGCAGAGATAGCCGAGGCTGAAGGCGAGCATTAGCGCCGATTGCCTCACCGTATGATTATCCGAATGTCGTTGATGCATTTACGCCTCCGCAGTCTATTGTTTCTTTCTTTTCCAATTGGCAACATTCAACCTCTCTCCTTCTTCATCCCACCTCACACTGACTGGTCGCCCACTTTAACCTCTATATCATGATTCACTCTGGTCTGCGGAGCTTTGGCTCTGCACCAAAGGTCGGAGAATTGCATATACATCTAACACGGAGGGGCAACCGACTAACAGGACTCCACAGATATTAAGGGCAACTCGACAGAGCCGACTGTTCTCCACCACAAAGCCTGCTGGTAACGACCCATCACTCGACCTGTTAAGCCAATCACTAACCTTATATCCAGCCCGAATAATAGCCAATCAGCCATTACGGGCAAAGGAAGCCTCCCCATTCATCAACAACAAATACCCCGTTATAGTAGGCCTGTCATACGCCACACCTGGTACAGATGGTCTGATAAATTTCCCATAGGATCATGAGTACGATGCACTCGTTGTGGGCGCCGGTGGCGCTGGTCTACGTGCCGCCTTCGGTCTAGCGGAGGCAGGGTTCAATACAGCGTGTATATCGAAGCTGTTTCCTACGAGAAGTCACACGGTTGCGGCGCAAGGTGGGATAAATGCTGCGCTCGGAAAGTGAACCTTCCAGTCCACTACCCGAATGCCATACTTGACACTGACGCGTCGGCTACAGTATGCACGAAGACGATTGGCGGTGGCATATGTACGATACGGTAAAGGGTTCTGACTGGCTTGGTGATCAAGATGCGATTCATTACATGACAAGAGAGGCCCCAGCCAGTGTCAGAGAATTGGAGAGTTACGGATGCCCTTTCTCGAGAACAGATGACGGCAAGATGTAAGGATAGCGGATGATTACCTTAGTGATGTCGTACACTGACTTTTCATAGTTACCAGCGGGCTTTTGGTGGTCAATCGCAAAAGTTTGGAAAGGGAGGCCAAGCATACCGATGCTGCGCGGCTGCCGACCGAACAGGCCACGCTATGCTCCACACGCTTTATGGCCAATCCCTACGGCACAACACCAATTACTTCATCGAATATTTCGCGTTAGATCTCATCATGGAGGATGGTGAGTGCAAAGGGGTCATTGCCTATAACCAGGAAGATGGCACGCTACATCGTTTCCGCTCACATAATACTGTACTGGCTACTGGGGGATACGGACGTGCATACTTTAGCTGTACGTCGGCCCATACATGTACAGGAGATGGTATGGCAATGGCTGCTCGTGCTGGTCTCCCGAACCAGGATCTAGAATTCGTCCAATTCCACCCCACTGGTATCTACGGTGCTGGTTGCTTGATTACCGAGGGTTCACGAGGCGAGGGAGGATACCTACTAAACTCGGAAGGTGAACGATTCATGGAACGCTATGCACCTACAGCCAAGGATCTTGCCAGTCGAGACGTTGTCTCGCGATCAATGACCATGGAGATCCGTGAGGGACGGGGAGTTGGCCCAGACAAAGACCACATATACCTTCAATTGAGCCACCTACCCCCCGAGGTCCTCCATGAACGTCTCCCAGGAATTTCTGAAACAGCATCGATTTTTGCTGGCGTCGACGTCCGCAAACAACCTATCCCCGTCCTTCCAACGGTCCACTACAACATGGGTGGTATCCCTACCAAATATACCGGTGAGGTCCTTACTGTTGATGGAAACGGCAAGGACAAAGTCGTCCCCGGCCTGTTCGCTTGCGGTGAAGCAGCTTGTGTCTCGGTTCACGGTGCCAATCGTCTAGGTGCAAACTCTCTCCTTGACCTCATCGTCTTTGGCCGCGCCGTCTCTCACACCGTCCGCGACAATTTCGAGCCCGGCATGCCCCACAAGGAGATGCGTGGTGATGCAGGCGCCGAGTCCATCAGCGTGCTCGACAAAGTCCGTACCGCTGACGGGCCGAAGAACACCAACGAAATCAGAAGCGCCATGCAAAAGGTCATGCAAACCGATGTCTCCGTCTTCCGCACTCAAGAATCACTCGACGAGGGCGTGCGTCGGATCAAAGACGTCGATAGCTCCTTTTCCGAAATCGGCACCAAAGACCGGAGCATGATCTGGAACAGCGACCTCGTCGAAACGCTCGAACTCCGCAATCTCTTGACATGCGCCGTGCAGACGGCTGAGAGCGCGGCGGCCAGGACCGAGTCAAGAGGCGCGCATGCCAGAGAAGACTTCCCAGAGAGAGACGACAAGAACTGGACGAAGCACACGCTTAGTTGGCAGAGGACACCGCAGGATAAGGTGCAGTTGGAGTACAGAGCTGTGAATAGTCATACGTTGGATGAGAATGAGTGTAAGAGCGTGGCGGCTTTTAAGAGGACGTATTAGAGTGGGGGCGTATTTTTGATTCGGTGGTATTTTGTAGGTAGGTTTGTATATAGCTTTATTCGTGCTGTTCGTCATTTCTTGGGTGTGTAAGTGTACAAAACTTGCCGTTGTAAGAAGTTCGAAGAAGTGATAATCGGTGTTGTGAGTCGACGAACTTTCTTAACGCTTATATCCATTTGGCTGAGAAGTTCGTGTCGTTTCAATCCCTTTCAATCCGTTCCATCACCAATTCACCACAGCCAAACCCTCTTCACCAACACCTCAGCTCAGCGCAGCGCAGCTCAATCCAACTTCTTCAAACCCTACTCAACGTCCTCGTCTCAACTTCTTGCCGCAAAGTGTGAGGAGGGGCTGCGATGGGGTTTGAAAAGTTTGGATGGGTCGATTTGATGTGTTCGTTGGCTTGGTTGGTTGAGAAGGGGAGGTATGTAATGGTGAGTTGGGGAGCGGGAGGAGGAAGGGATGAATGGGGGGGAAGAGTGTGAAGGAAGGGTGTGGGGATTGTTGGGTTGATGGGTTAATGGGGGTTAGGTTGTCGCAATGAGAGAAGTACAAGGGGGGGACGTTTTGTTAGGGATGGGATGAAGTTTCTTGTTCTGCACCGTTGGGCCGCCATGGATGGTTCTTAGCTGGCCAGCGATAGACTCGAGGTTCAGCACATTGTGTTTAGTTGGCGTTGTCCCGGTTTTTGCCTTCGACATGTTGCAGCATATATACTGTATTCTGTTCGGTCCAATAGATCCCCACCTTTGTATTGCTCGGTACTTGATGTGGAATTATGATAGCTACAAGGAGAACCAAACGAAATAGCCATTTGCTCATAGCTGATGCTCCAAATTACCCCCATGAAGTCCCCAAACAGTTCGCTCCGCTTACTTTGACCAAAAAGTAGTTTGTACATTGGTGCGATTGCTTTGACAGTGTGATTATAATGTAAGGGTATGGGAATCACAGAGATAGAATCGGACTTGATGGACACAAGGCGCAAGCTCAAACACACAGCACTCAACCATCTATCCGAGGTACACAACGGCGATGAAAGCGCTGAGCACAAATGCCAATGGGCTTCCAAGACCAGCGGCGCTGCTGGGGGCCTTGGTCGGGCTTGCGCTTGGGGCCTTGGAACCAGAGGTGGAGCCGCCGGAAGTCGTTGCCGAGGAAGATGTGGTGGCGGTGGAAGTCAGGGTGGCCATGCTCATGGTGGTGTTGCGGCTCATGGGGATGCCGGTGCCGGCGCTGGCAGAAGCACCAATACCAGTGCCGACGATACCAGTGCCGACGATGGCGGTGGTGGTGGCATTGTAGCTTGGCATGGTCGTGGTGGTGCTGTTCTGGGTTGAGGGTAGGGGAACGGGCACGACGGGGGTGACGGACATGGAGGAGCTGTCTGTTGAGGAGGCGCTGGATGAAGAGGACGAAGACGAGGCTGAGCCGCCGCTGAGGCTGAATAGGCCGGAGTAATTGACCGCGCTGGTGCCTTGGGTGATCTTAAGCGCGTAGTTTTCGCCGCTTGGGAGCGACTTGGAGGGTGTCCATGTGTAAGAGTTGCCGGACGCAGAGCCTGATGAGCGAAAAATCAGTACAAGGGCAAACTCGTAATAGCTAAACAGGTGCACCACTCGGCTTAGAGCTGAGGATGGCTTACCTGTGACGATTTGAACAGTCTGGAGATTGTTTGCGGTGCCTTGCTGAAGAATGATGGTAACAGCCTGTAACAGTAGATGATTAGCGCTGTTTGTTGCCGTTGGGGTGCAGTATGATAGTCTTACAGTGCCATCACCACCGGTCCATTTCAGTTCAGTGGAGCTACCAGCAGTCACTGAAGTTGGAAGCGTAGTGAAAGCAAGCTTTGTCGTCTGCGCAACGGCTGCGACAGCAAAAGATGCGCCGACAAGAAGAGCTTTTGCGAAGTACATATTGACGCTATTGGATAGACGGCAAGGTAGATTTAGGTTAGATTAAAGAGTTTTAGAAGAGGTACGAGACTGATAAACGAGTGGCAGTCTTGTGAAGGTAAACGAGTGTCGATTGTTGTCTTGGAAGGTGAAGCAAAGCGTGGGGGAGTAGAAGAAGAAGAAGAGGAAGAGAAGGAGCTTCTCGAGAAGGGGGGAGATTCGGGGCAAATCAAATTTGCGACGGCGCGTGAACATTCAGCGTAGGTTGCATATTACTTGCCACTTCAGGTATAGCCGACTCGTTTCAGGGGTCCAATCACAGTCGAATCACATGATCCTATATCTCGCTCCCGTCCGGTTACAGAAATTATAACCGACATCACGCCAACCGCAATTTGGGGTCGCTTCAGCCGCCAGCGAGCGAGCGCATCAGGAACTACATAACCGTTGATGTTTTCGTCAAGGTTCTTAAAACCCAAAATCCAAAATCAACATGGGATGCCGAAAGGAAGCAGTTAAGATATAATATACCGTAGTAGAAGGATCGGGGATGACCACTGGAGTTGTAAATTCAAGGCTACCGCTTGGATAAAGGAGGGCACGTCAGGAGATGAGCGATACATGGCATGCGAATTTGCAATTCGGATTCGCAGGTTGAAGCAGTGATCACTACCATAGTATATAGAGACCGACGCTTGTCGTGAAGCATGCTTCTAGGTGGAATCTCTTTTCTCCAAACTTTGAGTGGCAGACTCCGCGAATGATCGATTTGCGGAGAGGCCAACGACTGGGTTCTTGTGATTCAAATCAAGAGACGTGTACTTTCCGGCCTTAGGAAAATCCCATAGAAAAAGGCTTTAAATGACTGTCGTGGGATGGGCAAATCTGAATGTTCTCTGTAGATCGGTACATCATGCTCTTCGGTGTGACTGCAAGCTTGAATGACCCAACTATTGTTCATATGTACAAAAACTCCAGATAGCCCGTGCCTAGGCATTGCTACATCAATAGGTTCTCTTTCCAACGATCTCTTTCGTAGGATCACCGTGATCTTTGCTACTCACTCCATTGCCTTCAGCTTCGCCACTCTTGCCTCCTCCGCTCTGACATTTTTCTGCTTATAGTGAGCAATAAGATCTTCTAGGTTCGCGCTGTGGCCAGCGGGAACGTTATAGGGCGAGCCGGTATTGAAAACTCTGGATAATTGTATTAGCAGTCTAGCCTTGAGGGATTTGCTTTCCGATGGGTAGTATTCGGCCCAATCTACTCTGTGTGAAAAGCACGGATGATCTAGAGAGCGTAGACATACTCTGGAAACTTCAACTCAACATGCTTGCTGCCCGGACTACTCTTAAACAGATTCCGGTCCTGCGCCGCCTGCTCAATCATGGCCGTATGTAACGAATTCCTTTGCTCCCAACTCCCTAACCACTGACTAACGCTCTTGATAAAGCGCGTGATAAGCGGTTGCGCTTGGGCGGCGCTACTACCATTCGAAGACCGGGAGAATTTATAAATTGCGAAGGAGAGGGGTAAGGCGGCGATGGTCAAGTAGAAGCCGCGCTGTTAGGGTAAGCTTGTGCATTCATCGGGATTTCTTCACCGCCAGGGCTGTTAGGGGTAAACGTACGCCCAGTGACTCGTTGACAGCTTCAGGGTGATGGCCATGGTGGGTGGGCTCGTTCTTTCCGGCAGCGGCTGCATGACCACTGGGCTCGCCTGGAGGATGGGTGCTGCTGGCATGGCGCCGCTGTGAACGGCGATACGTCTGCCGGACGAGACGAGCAAGGTCTCGCCTTGTTTGCAGCATTGTGGAAGAAGTGCAAAGCCGCCAATGGATTGATATCAATATGCAGCTTTAAAGAGGTGATATGTGGATATAGCCGCTTAGTCATTGGGATAGACCAATCGGATTTAACAGAGAATATCGAAGATGCCAACTAAACCGCAATGAAGAATTTCTAAATTTCTATAAAAGCAGATGTATCTTCTCCGTTTCTCATAAACATCTCTGTGCTATCGTGGCACTTGCTAAATACTCTCAAGGATCTTATTTCGTCATGCTAGCATTTCTTACCACCGCCATTTCCTTCCTCTCCTTCGCTCAAGCAACTGTACCCTCTCCCGCCGCATCTGCAGACCTCATATGTCACACAAGTAATCCAGCAGAATGCTACCCAAGAGAATTCTTACCTACAGACGAGTTTCGAATAGTCCATGATGACCAGTCGATTCCCAAGGGTCTCCATGTCCGATTGAACCTCGCAACCGGGGTAAAGGAAGCAAAAATTAATGTACCAGACTTGGACGAATCAGAACAGCACTATTCCGATCTTACCGTTGAAGTACCTATTCCAGAAGAAAAAGAGCAACGTTCAGATCTCATCATCTTGGAAGAACCTGAAGAGCAGCCGTCACCACCTAGCATACATGATCAATCGAGTCCAGAACACCAACACCCAATACGCCCCGCAACCTTCCAACCCGAGGAGCATTCTCTTTTTGCCGATAGCATCTCCGTTCTTAAGTCATCGCCCAAAGATGACCTAGAAACCCAGCTACTCGCACTCTCTGACCTCCAGGATCTCTCTCACTCTTACCACTGGGGTGTCACCCTAGCTCGAGACAGAGCGATTTCTCACAAAATCTTCCAACTCCTCTCAGCCTCCAGTCTCTCGTCTGAACTCCACTCCGCTGCTGCTCTTCTCCTCGGTACCGCGATACACAACAACCCAGACGCACTGACAGCCGCACTTAGCCATTTCTATAACGACGAATGGCCCACTGGCCCACTCGAAGCTGTCCTGGTTGCCCTGGTGCATGAAAATCTCCCAAAACTTCTTCAAAGGATGGTGTTTGTTCTATCCGGCTTGTGTCAAGATTCCTCTCAACTATCAAAATTTGTTGATGCTGGAGGGTTAGAGGTCTTGCATAGTATATTTGATAAAGACACTGTGAGCATATCTAGCGATGGCAAACTTCAAGCGAAGATTGCGAACTTCCTTTTGGATCATTTTTTGCAGATCGAAGGAGATACGAAACCATTAGCAGACACAAAGACGGTCACTGAACCAGGTCGAGTCCAAGGTACGACCGCAGATGGGAAGAATTTGGTCGAGGTAGCCAAGGCCACCCATGATATTGAGTCAAAGCTCGAGGGAGAAGATCCATGGGTCTTGACAAACGAAGACAAGGACCAGGACCATCTACAAGAAAAAACCGACTTAAAGATGGGGCGGAGAATGGCCGGAGTTCTTCAGCCCTGGTGCTCAGTTTTCCCGCAAGGCATGTACCAAGCGGAGAAAGCAGGAACAGTCAACATATTCGCAGATATAAAGCAAGCACATTCCGCACTGGAACGTATGTTGGAAGGGAATGGGTGCAGTTGCGATACCTATTGTAGCTCTTTCGATTGATAAACCGATTCACCACAATCCTATTCGCAACCACTATCCATCCGAGCAAGATGCCGACGCTATCATACACTAAGAACGATGAGGATGTTCATGCCAGATGATATAAATACCTGTGTACTGTCAGTAAGACTACCAGGTTCACGAAGCTCGGAGTTTGCCTACCTTCCCTGGCACCTCAGCGTTCTTCGAGCTCAAATTGCATGTCGCCAAGATCTTGTCCCGCGCCGATATTGCCTTCGTCCACCGTATCCCCTGCCTTCGCCGCCTTCCCTGTCATCTCCTTCGCCTTGGACTCCACAACATTCACCTTCATCTTCTTCCCCTTACCCTTCAACTCAACCAACTCCTCATCTTCGCCACTCCTCACATCACCCTTCTTCACAATCCTCGCAACCCCCTTCTTCTGGACTCTAGGCTTCACTGGAGACCCATCTTTGGAGGCAGTCGCGAGCTTCTTGGCGGCCTTTTTTATTTCCGCTTTGATGACTGGTTCATCCTTAGCGTCTTCACCGCCTTTCTTGGCCCGCTTGGCAACTTTCAAACTCTTACCCTCTTCCTCGTCTGCGTCCGAACCCTGTTCTTCCTCCTTGACAGTCGTGCGTGCACGCTTAGTGACCGGCTTGGCGACCGGCTTAGCAACTCCAGCCTTCCCGTCCTTTCCTTCGTCGCCTTCAATACCGTGGGCTCGATCGTGGTCGTCTTTTAATTCTTTGGCCTGGACTTTCAATTTGCGGAATTTATGTTCCAGAGAGGAGGCAGTACGGGTGCCCCCGCTCAGAGCAGCCATGACCTTGTAGTTCAGGGCGAGTTTGGGATTGGCTGCGAGCAACAGTAGGATCAACTCTTCCTCGGTGGGTGCAACTGAGCCGCGACCCTTGGTGGGGCTGGTTGGTCCAGGTGGGCTGGACATGGTGGCTACTATTGGATCAGCTATCGCCATCTTGAGAAAGTGTTACGACAGAGAGGTGAAGTATCAGCAGGGGAGTCTTGGAAAGAAAGAGAAATCCTAGGTTGTTGATACTGAACCGCGGAAAGAGCTACCAACCCCCTTGCCCCACCGCAAGAGTAGCCAGCGGCCCCGCCAAAATATTAATTCGTCCTTTCCTGAACAGAAGCATGGAAAATGCGACAGTTTGGGGCGCAACAACAAGAATTGAATCAACGTTTCCGCATTGCCCTCCACACAATCAAGCTTCATCTCTACAATCCCTCATGGCTAAGGATCACAAGACCCCCTCACCACTGGGTATCTTCCGCCAAAAAGTGAAGGTACACATCAAAAACACGATGAAAAAGATCGTCCAAGGTGACGGGCCGCAACGTGTTCATAGCTGGAATAGCACCGTAGCGAAAAGCCCGCAAATTATGAATGCTCACGGTGTAATGAGCTGGGATATGCGTTTGATCTGAGGTTTCCTAAAAGTGGTCGGTCGTGCTTTCCAAAATGAGAAATGTGAGGGATTGAGCTGGCGCGTGGAAACAAAAGGACCAAACAAAAGGACAGGAAAAGCTCTGTGCGCTCTTACCTTCTGTTGATTGTATGCTGTGTGATCTGACAAGTTTTCCACGTTCCTGAGGTTGTTTTCTGGACTTGGTTGTTGCTGTGTTGCGGTTGTTTCTGGAATTATGAGCTCACTTCCAGAAAAAATGGGGTTGAGCGTCAAGCAACAAGGAAGTGTTTACCTTTCGTTTCGCCCTCAACGTTGTAGAACGCTCTTAGCAACTCTGTAGTCCTGTTTTCAAGGTTGCTGGATTTGTATCGAGAATATTCTACAATCGTGAGCTCACATCTCACCACAAAGTTCCACGGTCAACTACCTTAGTAGTATTCACCTTTTCTTCGCTCCTCAGTAGAAACCTCCTAGATTCGGTGCGAGTTTCTCCTTGAATCTAGCTGATGCTTGGTGGTACGAGGGTAGTTATTGTCTTTGACCTTGTAAGCTCATTTCAAACCCCATAGTCAAGAGCCAGCTTGTGATGATTACCTACCTTGTGTCCACCTTTGCTGTCGTAGAAGTCTTCCGAGAGAGTTTTTTTGGAGATGTATCGCAAGTCGACACTCTTCCAAAATTCCTGCAAATCACGGTTTTCGAAGGTTGTTGCTGTTATGTTGTGGCTGTCGTTGATCAAGTAGCGCTCGCTCACTTTGTGAAAAAACAACCTGTTGAATTATCTGTTGATTTGCAACACCCCAATGCATGAAACGACAGAATCCACTTTTCCTAAGTAACTAACGAAAGTATTCATTCTACCGACTCTTCTGGATATTGAAAGGATCACAGGATGGATTGAAAGAAGCAAGCCGAATGAGGTGTGTAGATATATGGTCAAGTAAGGTAGGCGTGCGGAGTGAAGTGATCCAACCCCCAACCCTCCAACCCCGATTCTCAAGACAAACAAACCCTCTCCACCGCCCCAACACCACTTTTTTCACACTCTGAAAGACGCAAACGGTCAGGTGAGTCGAGATAGTAACTCACCTGCGCTGGTAGTCGACAAAGTGGCTGTGAACTCGAAGGGGAAGGAGAACTTGATTAAGTCTTTCAACTATCCACTATCCTATCGTAGAAACCACCCTCACCCTCACCTTCCCTCTCCCTTGCCCAAACTCTCTCCTCCCCCCCCAAAACGCTCTTCTTCCCCCGATATCCTCCCTCGCTTGTTCCCCTCACCCCCCTCCACCCCCTCCCAACACCCCAACCCCACCCCACCCCCCCTCTGAAAAACCTTCACCTAACCCCAATCCGCCAAAACCACCCAGGCCTGGTAATGTATTCGTACAGCATCCGTAATGTGAGGAGGAGGAGGAATATGCCTAGGGGGATGAGCATTTCGATCGTTGAGAAAGAGAGGGAGTTGGGAGTCGGGGTAGGCGGGATAGGTGGGTTGGGGTTGGAGTGTATTAGCGATGGAGGTTATGTTGGAAGGGAGGGAGGGTAAGAGAATATTGGAAACGGGATTTTTGTGCAGCAAAATTCATTTAAAACTATAGCTGCCGTCTTAAGTAGATCATACAAGCGCTTGCTAGAAAGCACCAGGTATTAGGTATTCGTTTCAATGGAAAAAGTCCAAGAGCGATATGCCCTTCCACCATTGTCCTACCAGTAGCGTAATGCACGGGTAGGATAATAACACATCCTTCCGATAGAAATCTTGAGATCCTTTTAGAATCTAGTAATACATGCCTTCTGTTCCTCCCGTTCGTTGTCGTCATCTGAAGCTACCCAGCAGCAGCGACCGGCATACTCCCTTTCCTCTCCTCCACCCCCTGCGCTTGGTCCTGCGCTTGTGCAGCAAGAGGTACAGGTATGCTAGAGGCAGAAGGATCTTTACCGGGATCTGAAGGCGGTTGCTGTGTGCCGTTCATAGATGCGTGTATGGGTTTGGAGTCTGGTAGGGTTTGAGGACGCCATTTTGTTAGGATTTTGGTGGTGGGGGCTTTGGCGTCGTCGTCTGGAAGCTGGTTAGGAATTGTTTAAGGGAGAAGGGTAGGATAGTGGCTTACTGTTCCGCCACAAGTCTTCGATTGCGTCTATGCACATCTCACGGACGGGTGGTCTGACTAGGATCAAATAGCTGCGGTTCGATGAGCTTCCTGCCCTTAAACAAACAAGAAAAGGGCTTACTGTATCGCATTAACCGCCAGGGTGACCCTCTCGGGATCCCGCGCCAGCCCTTCCACGCGTTCCAGTATCTTCTCATCTATCCCCGGAACCTCTGACAAAAACCTAATCAGGACCTTGTCCTTTGCATCCAGATACGGCACAATACCGTCGAGAACTTTTAGCACCCATCGTTCGTAATGTTGCTTTGGTGGTGGTGATACTTTGTGTTTCTGCTGTTCCCAAGCTTGCGTTTGCATCCGGTCATTAAACCATTCTTCGTTCAACCAGGAAATCGCTATGGGTATTCGGGTCCGGAAATCTTCAATGATGTATTTGAAAATGGTCTCTCTTATGCCGTCGCTGAGACTGAGCTCTGTCACGGTCTTTTGGATGGCCGATTTTGATTCCTCCTCGCTTGATTGATCACCTTCTAATCCTGCAGAAGCGCGCGTTGCCAACCTGGTGATCACGGTGATCCATGCCTCTCTATCGTAGTTGCTCCCTGCTAATCTATTCAAACCTGGTTTCTGCCTCTTCGCTGCTGATGGTTCGTCAAGAACACTCATCACGCTGAAGACCCGGCTGATCGTGCCTTTTCCTATGTGTTCTGTTTCCTCAGCAGTCAAAGGCGGCGGCGGCGGTAGTTTGAACGGACCAAGGGCAACCTCGGGGGACGCTTCTAGTGAGTCTTCAGGAGGCAATGCATCTGTTTTGTTAAGTATCTGTTCTGTATCCTCTGTAGGCTGAAAGTCTGGCTCGTAGTCCTCTTCTTCATCGTCGAGAGTGAGGTTTGGGCCTTGGCCTTGCTTGGCTGCTTGTTGACTTCTACCTAAGGCGATGTAGCGAGATCGTACGCCATTGATGGCTTTCTCGAGAGCCTCTTGATTAATGCGGTGGAGTACAGGTAGGGTTATTCTTACCACTAAATCGATAGGCAACTGCGTCACATCGAATGAAGTCAGGCCTACGTCGCCGGTCAAGGTGAAAAGCTGTGCTGAACTTGTAGGACCGGGCGGCAGGGGGGGCAAATTGGGTTCAGCTGGGAGATCAGCTGCGAGGCGCTGACGCTTGGAATTGTCAATTCCGTCTGTCGGCTCGATGGGAAGTGCTCTCTTCCGGCTCCCTTCGTCAAACACTTCGAGGCGGGACTGCATGAGACGATCAATCTGTTGCTTGATTCTAGGCGCGAATGGTCCACTCTCGTTTCTGATTGGACTGTTAGCTCTTGCTTCTATTCAGTATTAGGCGCTTCATACTTTCTTAGGATATTCAGGAGTAGAGCCCTCGTGGTCCTTTCCATGGACTTTATCTGCACCTTGATTTTGGGAGTCATTGGCGAATTGACTTGTTTCATGGGGTTGAAATTGAGTATGGCAGCAACGATCTTGTTCGAGATGGATTGTCGAGTTCTGATCAGAACACCGAGGCAATTCAGGGTGGCATTAACCAAAAGAGCATTACTGTAATCATGGAATCAGGGAGCGGTTCAAGTCTACAATCGTTTTACTTACCTTGGCTCCTCATGGAAGACATTTAGGAGCCTGTCCAAAAGCCCTGAAGCTTCCGGTTCCAGTCTTGGCGGTGGAATCAAGGGATGGTCTCGAGGCACAAGAGCCAGTGAGATCTCACTCTGTTCAGGTCGCTGCGGTCATCATTAGTATGGCGCCATCGTTCAGCAATCTTCGAGATCACGCACCCGTGGATCTGCAATTACGCCCGGTGTCTGCACTTGAACAACTCGTTGCACAAATTTGATGCAGCACACTCGTATTCCAGTAGAAGCCGTGTCCCATCTCTTCAATATGTTGAGCTTGATGGCAGCCATTCTCTCCCATGTTTGCGTATCAAGAGGGTACGTTATGCTAGTAAAAGAGGCCACATGAGATACCATTTACTCGCCCATTTCTCAGTATCACCAGCACGGACGCCTGCTTGATAGTCTACGGGGAGGAGGGACAAGGGTTTACACGTACATGTAACGAAAGACTAATCCGTAGATACTCGCCGCAGCCTGTACTACGCTCTTGATTACACCCGTATCCTCATCCGGTATGTCCAGCAATTCCTTCAGAGTTTGCAGGACTACGATGCTCAAACTCTCTTTCTGTTGTAGTGGGATTGTAGGGCTCGCGAACGTCTCAGCTAAGAATTCAGCGCCCCATCTTCGCAGCTCAAGTCGTGCATTAGCGCCAACAATTGGTAAGATCCCTTGTACGATTTGAGGATATAGTACGGAGTCAGCGAGGACGAGTTGACGTGCAGCTTCGAGCTGGGTCAGTTGGTCTGCAACTGAGAGAGCCATGGCGTGGTCCGGGTGTTTGTGGTCGTTGTAAGATCAGCTGTAACCAACGTTGTTCAAGCTTTACCCTATAAACTGGCATCCACCTTCATTCACACGTACAATTCATCACCTAGCCAGATGTTTGATACGTCGATCGTAGTAGCTTGCCGGTAGACTAGTAACACATAAAGAGAGGAGTCTACGACGCATGTGTATTATGAAGGAAAGAGGTCGCGAGGTCAAACAAAGCTTAATCGATTTCTAGACAAGGATTATACTAGCGCGCCGTGCTCTGGACTAGCGTACATTACCGCAGAGCCGCAAAGGCACAATCCGTCACGATATCAAAGTCGAAATCATATGCTCAGGGCCTATCCTAATCGGATTAGTCAGGGGTATCTGTTGATTTAGTTAGCTGAACCTTCACCTCCATAGAGTACACACTTACACCTATCGCTGCTTCAACAGGTTATGACCCCCGGACCTCTTATTTCATAGAGTCGCTTCATATCGGTGTGTTTGTGTCCGTTTAGACTACGATACAGTCAGTCAATCAACGTCGTCGTCATCGTCATGGTTAAAGAAAGTTACCCGATCTAGACGGACTGCTCAAGAGCTTGAAAGAAGAGGAGCTTAGAATGAAGAGCTTGGAGGTGATCCATTAACTGCACGGAAGAGGCAAATGGTCAAGGCATGCAGAGGGAGGTAATCTGTAATCGTGGAATACCTTGCTCTCGTTGTCAAAAGAAAGGCAAAAGATCAGACGAAGGAGACTACATCGATTCGGCTTGGATCAATTACAACGGCCGTCAGAAAGACGGTCATTGATTAGAGTCATGAAGATGGCTCGGGCATTGAGGATCAGTGGCAACTGATTCGGGCATAAACAGATCTGCAGGCAAGTTAATATTCGACAATGATATCAGACAGACCTATTCAATTAGAGTCACGGCAATGACTCGAGCATACAATGAATCAGAATGATCTACAGAATAGAAGCTAGGATGGCTTCGGGCATGCAAAGATCTGCAGGCAAGTTGATATTCGACAATGATATCAAACAGGTCTATTCAATTAGGTATTTGGCAAAGATACTGGGCATAAAAAAAAGAGCCTTCAGAATGAGGTTATTCAGATATCTGGCAAAGGTATCGGGCATTAGGGTCAGCGGCAACTGGCCCGAGCAATTAGATATCGCGGCAACGATATCGGGCAGGCAATTAGGTATTTGGCAAAGATACCGGGCATAAAAGAAAAAGGGCCCTCAGGATGAGGTTGTTCAGATATTTGAACATATCGAGCATACGGCAATGGCATGTTCAGGAAGACCTATTTGATAGGGGCTACCATGGCTTCGGTCAATACTAACAGCTATGGCAAATAGCAGGTTACATGGCTTCAGAGGGAGCTAATTGATCAGAGGGAGATTTTGCTTTCTTTCTCGGCTGCATTGGTTGCAGAGGAAGCTTTCTGGCAAAGAAAGCTTCTGAATAGCAAAATTGGCGGCAGCGAGGTCTAGGATAGGCCTGCGCAAGAGGGAGTGTTAATGCACGTGATGCTCAGGGTCTATCCTAATCGGGTTAGTCGGGGTATCTGTTGGTTTAGGTAGTTAGGTGAACCGTCCACCTCCATAGAATTTACACACTTACACCTATCGCTGCTCCAACATTTTGAAGATGCCATTGTAAGCGCTTCGAATTAATCTCTCTCCCAGATGTCTTGATTCTGATCTATCCCTCCAAATACCTTTCATCTAATCCTGTTTCCTCAGCCTCCCTTTCCTCCATTTACCCCCTCACTCAGATCCCATCTCCCAACCCCCGCCATCCCTCGCTCTTTCACACCCTCAAATCAACCCCACTAACTATACCTCTACCCACAGCCTCCCCCGCTCCTCCTACTACGATAAAGAATACCGCCAAACCGCCGCCCTAATCCGCGCTCGCCAACCTTACCTCATCAAGAACATAATCACCGGCGGGGCTATCTTCGCTTTCACCATCGGTGTCTGTACGTCCATATCTCTCTCCACCCTCGGGGTAAATTACAAACAGGACGAGGGGCTAATTGTGTTGTGAAACGGAAACAGATGTAATGACCATCAGAGCGGTGTCGCAGGATGATTTCTCAGACGTGCAGATACCGGATGCCCCCGTCCAGCCACCGCGTACGCCGAATGTGGGGGTTGAGAAGGGTGGCAGAGCCGGTGAGTAGTTGATCATAAGGGAAATTATGACGGGGAGCAAGGGCTCTGTGTTAGGCCCAAGTAATCAGCGAGGTTGGGCGCAGAGTTGGGGCTATTTACCTGGGGCTCAGAGGTATTAAGTTGGCGCATAAGGTGTCTTTTGTGCTTGGCACAGCATATCAAGGAGCTGGATTAATGCAGGAGCGGGAAAACCTGGGCACTATGCGCTTGTCCAGCCATTCGCTTTGATTGCAGGGAATACGGAATTAATATGGCAGATATATGTCATGATTGTCTTGGAGAGCGCAGGAGAAGACAAGAGCCTAAGGTATCAGAAGCCAAATACATAGCACATCTCCTCTCCACTGACTGTAAGAGGGAATCCAAAATCCTATTCATGGATACAAACCCTACAACGCAAGTGTCCACGATTATACAAGTATATAATTTAGCGAGAAGGGAGTTCAAGATTGAGTGCCCCCGCCCTTGCATTAATGTTCTTACCAGGCAGCCACTGCACCAAACACAACAGCCATCAACGCGCCCCCCACATTCAAGCTATTTACCACCGCTCCGTTCCTCGGCGCACTAGCAGCCGACGCACTCGCCGAAGATGAGCTTGATCCCGTAGGACTTGCGCTCGTGCTTGAAGTCCCGCCGGTCGAGGTCCCGCTAGTCATACTCGTTGAACCTGTCGAACTCGAACTACCAGTAGTGCTAGTCGACATGGTTGACGAGCTACTACCAGAAGTCGTGGAAGAGGCAGAGGTAGCGCTGCTAGCGGATGTAGACGAGGAGCTATCAGTGCTGCTTGCGCTTGCACTGCTGGAGCTGGTGACGGAGGCGACGGTGTTGCTGGACTCGATAACGAACTGCGGGGTGTAATTGACCTTAGTAGGGTCCGTGTCCGATATGATTTCGAGGGCGTAGTCGGAGTTGCGCACAGTGTCGGTTGGGGGCGTAAAGGTGAAGGCACCGTTGTTTGGAAGGTTTGCTGTTACGAAGATGGGTGGTCAGCTGCGTTCGAATGTTGAAGGATGTGCCGTGAGTATTATGCTTACATCCAATAACAGTACCCGAGCTCAAGTCGCTGTTGGCGCCTTCGCGCAACCGGAGTGTGACAGTTCCTGGAGTCGTTGGATTCCACTGGATATCAGTGGGCTTGCCAGCAGTGAAGGAGAATCCTTGGGGGACTTTGAAAGGGTTAGGGCCAGTAGCTGTTTGCGCAAGGACCGCAGTCGAGAAGGCCGCAATGGCTAGGAATATCGAGCGCATTGTAGATGGGGGGCAACTGCGTCCGGCCTTTAATACAGGAGATATATAGTTATAGGTTCGTCTGATTAATATTCGTTGAAGTTTCAGTGTCCGGGAAACGAATGTACAAGAAGATGAGAAATACAAGATGACTTTAAAAACGACAGTAGAATTGAATTGAGGATTTAAAAAGAAGAACAGAAAAGCGAAGGCTAGAGGGGTCGGAAATTCGGAAGGACCAAAGTCTCGAGTCTCGACTATGTACTAGATAGGTAATCGAGATCCCGGGAAGCGCGAGATCGCCCGACAGGGGCTGCAAGAGATCTCGGGGCGTACCGAGCGAATTATGAAGGTAGAACACCACCATCCACCAACAATTGAAAGAAGAGGCAAACGACAAAAACAATCTGTACGCTCTGCATATCTTACGACAAATATATTCTGGCAGCCTAATATGACTGTGGCAAAGGTCCAGGAAATAAGAATAATCTTTCCTGGTCTTCCATGTACAGAAAATGCTAGGGCACCCACGGTCCATGATGCTTGGTAAGGCTGTGAAGGCTCCTTGCCCAATCACAGTGTGGGTTTTCAATGAAACCATCGTGGCTCTCGTATCACTTAATCGTAGTTTTCATACCTCCAGAACGACTCCCCGGCAAGGCTATCAGCGGATAATCGTAAGGAATATTGTCATCGATCATCGAGTCCTTTGCCCCGAAGAAGGTTCCAATGCTATTTCGACCCCCTGCTTTGCAGTTAATAAAAACGAGAAAGAGGCCAGGGGCTATTGGTCCATTTCCGATTTCTGTCCTTCCCAGTCAGCGGTTTCTTTGCACGCATCGAGAGGACTAGAGACGATGAAATATCATTGTTTTGCTGATCGAATTGTAGAGGGCATTACAGACTTAGAAATTCAGAAGAGTACAGACTCAGCCAGAGCAACAGAGGATCTAGCCACAGAGGAAACTGCTTTTCATACTTAGAGAGCGAAGACAAGCTCTCAGAGGCGAACGAGCGGCGATTTTGCCACTGGATATACTTTAATTTGACCTTAGGTCACGGTTACATCTTTATGTGCGGCCGCAGATTCGGTGCTCAGTGCACCTGGAACCTAAGCATCTTTGATTGAGTCGTGATATTGTTCAGGCCTGGCCTTAGTCGGTTCAATCAGGCAGTAAGTGGAACCAGCACTGGAGCGGTTGAGATCGCCAGCTCAGGCTTATCCGCCAATGCACGGCCTCGAACTTTAGGTACCGTTGGAATACTAGAATCCCTAGGTGAGATTTCACCGTCATAATAGAACATTTGGGAAATACGGCGCGACGTCCTATTCGACTGAACGAACGGTTGTAGAAGAATTAAGTATTAGGGAAGGCAATGCATGGGTCGTCCGGTCAAAGTTGATGACTGGTAGATATCGACATATTGAATGATCAAAATGATGACTGTGAGACTGCCGTGACGGCGTAGGAATGACGGTGAGAAAGCACCAAAGAATTAGAAGAAGTGACGTCGCGCCGATATGAGACATGACTAATACCGGGGTTAGTGTGACACGTCTGAGAACTTGAGGCAGCACTCGATTCGATCCATATATAGAACTTGATTGTAATCAATTATCTCTCATTCCTTCGCAATCGTTGGTTCGCTCTCTAAGTGATGCAGATGCGATAGCCTCGTCGAGGTGACCAGGCGACTGTGAACAGCGTCACTAAATCCAAACATACCCGACGACTGCATGAGCACAGCGGCAAATAACATGCCGCAAGCTTTTGGATTCGGTTTCAACGACGAAGACATTGAGGACGATGGGGATAGAGAAATGCCAGCTACCATTAACGATGGAGAGCCGCCAGACGACACATGTGAAACGGCGAAACCTAAATTGCATACTTTAGAGGAAATGGTATGACGCGTTGCTATGCTTCTTTTAATTTCGAGGATAGCATGCCTCCGGAGAACTTCGAAAGCGCCTTTACTGTTCCTTAAAGCGAGGTTCTAGACGATCTCACAATACTCTAGAAGCCGTGAGGTCTTCATTGAGAGGACTGTTGCCACCCATGCCTAGGTTTGCAGCCATGATGTACAGGCCTACATCTCTGATTTAACTGCATAACTTCTACCCTGTTACCTGCTGCCATCTACTGATATGGTATTGATTTTATTGATGCAATCGCCTTTTATTAATATTCTCCAATTCTCTTTATGATGTGTCTTCAAATTGACACCCTGAACACATATCTTATCTCTGGCGATTCCGTGCTGATCTTAACAGCTATCAACTCTCCCTGATACCATCTCGTACAGTACTGTTGAAGTCAAGGTCCTTGAAAGACAGGTTCGACATAGCCCGGTTTACCTTCCGCGCCGCGAGCTATTCGACATTCGCGCTCAATTGATGGCCGAGGATACTGGCTTAGACCAATCCGTAACAGCCAGTCTCTCTGCCGACGACATAACGCCGAATATCTATGAGGGCGGCTTCAAGACCTGGGAATGCTCCTTGGATCTCGCCAGCTATCTTGGCTATTATATACCTAGGTTGGGAACACTCGGACCGAAAGATTTGCATATCGTTGAGGTACGTCTTGGTCCAGCCTTGGCGCTCGTTGCGCCTTGATGAAGACACTCCAAAGAACGGTGAATGACTTTTCTAACTAGCTTGGGGCTGGCGCAGGCCTTCCGATCCTTTCGCTTTTCCGAGATCTAATGGTTGATGACTTGCGTGAACCATTCCCTAGCGTTCAATTGACTGTCACGGATTACAACCCCTCAGTCCTCCATTTGTCTACCGTCCCCAATCTTCTCCTCGGCTGGGCCAATAGTCTCGATATCCAATCTCCATGCTTTGGCGACTTGGAGGTCACTCAAGAACTTCAACAGCTGTTTACCGACTCGTTGAATCGATTCGGTATAAATATCTCTGCCGTTTCCGGTGGCTGGAGCCCTGCCTTTGTTGATCTCATCTCATCACAGCATCCCCCTCCAAATGAACGCATAGTAACATGTGACACGCTAATCATAGCAAGCGAGACCATCTACTCGCTTTCTACCATCCGCCTATTCACATCAACCTTGCTCTTGCTACTTAAAGCAACCGAGGAGCGAGGTGGCAGGTCGCTGGCCCTGATCGCTGCGAAAAAGGTCTATTTTGGCGTCGGTGGTGGGGTAGACGAATTTCTTACGGTCCTGGATGAGATGGGAGGGGAGGCCTCCGTGGTGTGGGAGAATGAAGGTGAAGGCGTGGGAAGAGTAGTTTTGGAGGTTGTTGTTGGGGCGTATGACAAAAGATATCACAATACTACAGAGCTCATGAGGCGATTACACAGACCAAGATAGGTCGCCTCGGCTTCAACATTGAAGGACTCCGCTTCCGAAAAACCCGGCCGATTGAGCTTCAGCGATATGGCCGAGTTGAGACGATGAATCTGGGAGTCCACGACCAGACGCAACAGACAGGGGCTCTAACACGAGCGACCTAAAATGATATAAAGGACGGCTCTGAAACGTAAGGGCTAACGGCAGGCTCAAGGTAGAGCCTCATCATACAGCCTCCAGCGTCCATCTCATCAGTTTCAACAAGCAATCGTTCTCGCTTCACTGACCCTCTCCATGGACTTAGCGGTGTGGACTGCTTCCTCAACATGGTGGCAGAAATACTGACGCCCCGCTTCACAAGCCCATTCCTCCAAACCTCTTAAACATCGCATCCGCTTAACGCCCCTAATTGATCCATTTCCCCTTGTCCGCCCGAAATGGAAACACCTCTCACCACCCCAACGTCTTCACCAGCCAGCAAATTTCCTCCGGCCACTTCAGCTATTCTCGCCATCTCATCCAATCCCCGAGTTTTTCACTTCCCACTTTTTACTATACTTTCTCTCCATTAGTTTTGGAATATACTCTAACGCGTTCATCGTCTCTTTTTTTTTGTCTTCTTCTAGAGTTGAACTGCAAGCTACTGTATGAGCGCTACGGCGGCTAATGACCGATTTGAGGCGCTGGAGCGTTTGTGTTCGGTCTAGTCAGATGTCGCTGCGAGATGTTATGGTGAATTAGGCTTGAGTTTTGTCCAGGAGAACTTTGTGTCACACCATTAAATACGAAGTAGAAGTAAAGAATCTTCCAGGGGGGAGTTTTGAGGTCCAAGGAAACTCTAGCCGTGCAAAGTGGACTTTTCTGTTTTCTCGGTGCTTGTCTGCCAACGTGGGGGAATTCTTGTGCGAGTCGGAAAGATAGATGGGTTTTCCTTCATAACAATGGTTTTGGGTAGAAAATCTCATTCTATTGAGTGTGAAAACCAGAGTGTTTCCACTCGTCGACTTCGCCATGTGGAGGTTCCGTTTTCTTTCAAGTCGAAAGGTGTGAGACCATATTTACCTCTGACCCCATATCATGATTAAACCCCTACACATGCCCCCCCGCTCACTACCCCCTCCGCCTCCCCCACCGCCACCCCCTCCACCTCAACCTCAACCTCCACGACCGGCCCCCTGAACCCCCTCCTCCCCCAAACCACATAATAAACCACACTAAACCCCACCACCGCCCCCGTAACCACGACACTCCAATTCATGGTCCTCGCCGCCGCCTTCGCCCCCGGCGGCCAAAAGCTCCAAAACACCACAAACAGCATCCACGCGCACGCGAAGGCGTTGTTCGCCACGCCGTACCATCCCGGTATGCGCCAGGGGCCCCAGGTGAGGGGCGGGGATGCGATGGTGGGGGGTTGTGGTGGTTGGGGTGGTTGGCGGTGGGGTTGTTGGAAAGAGGGGGCGTGGATGCGAGCGGTGGTGCGGCGCCAGAGGAGGAGGACGGAGGGGAGGAAGTAGGAGGCGTAGAAGGAGGAGACGGAGAGGGAGATGACGTCGTTGAAGAGGGTGGGGGAGGCAATGTTGAGGAGGAGGAGGAGGGAGGGGAGGGTGGTTACGAGGATGAGGGAGATGAGGGGGATGGATGTTTTGGGGTTGATCTAGGGGGGGTTGGGGGTTAGTAGGGTTTCGTGAGGGGGTGGTTTCAGGGGATATTGGGGTGTGTTGAGGGAGGGTTTGGAATAAGATGACTTTGTGGACGGGAGAGGGAGGGTGTGACTGAACGTGGCTGGCCTTACCCTACTCAGGTATCTTGAGAATGGAAGACCTTTGTCGCGGGCGAAAGACCAGGCCATTCTTGAAGATGTCGCAACAAAACCAATCGTCGCGCAGATGCTCATGATAATGATTATGGAAACCATGATTGTGGTCCCGCAAACCGAGTTGGTTGCTTGAGCGAATATCTCGATAAAGGGGTACCTTGTGGGAGTATTCTTTTCAAGCCGTAAGCGAGAGAACCAGCGAAGAGAAGTTTGAACTTATCTACCAAAGCGTTTTTGATATCCCCGAGGCAGAACAAGAGCGCCATCGTCATAGCGAAACCGAGAGCGCCGTTGAGGAGGACGCTCGTGAATATCGCGCGCGGGACGTTGAGAGAAGCATTTTGGATTTCCTCCGACATCTGGTAAGAATGTAAGCGCTAGAGCGTGTCAGAATGTATTAGTTCTTACGTGAACAGCAGCGTCGGCGCCTGAATCATGATTTGTGAGCTGGGATATGTAGTGAGTCTCTAGATCTTACTTACCAACGAATTCGGCGACGCTCCCGATGAGTCCTACGCAAAAGGAGAGGCTTTGAGTAGACCAGTTCCCCTCATTCAGAACAGTATCAAAAACATCCGGGGCTGACGTATGTGGAGCCATGTAAACAAAAGGTATCAAGATGCTAATGAAACCCAGAATATGAAGTATTAAAATCAGCCCCTCGATACGAGGCAGAGCACTGTTAGCAACGGCGTTGGTGAATATGGCAACGACAACAGAAGCCCAGCTGAGTAGTGTGCCATGCAGAGGGTTGAAAACATAATTGGAATAGTTCAGGACGATAAGGCCTTGAATCATTGTTCCGGCAATGTAGCATTCGGCGGCCACGGTGGCTATCCAGGCAATCGTGGTGAGCCAGCCTGTGAAGATCATTTCAGCCACGAAAAAATCTCCAGTTCTTCAAGACGTCTCGGGGGAGTGTAAAGCAGCCGTCGGTTCTTCTGGTTGCTGTCTAAGGCTTATTCGTGACATACCTGTCGTGTAGCTCAGAAACTTTCTGGAAGACTTCGGGGCGAGCATGAACACCCAATAGTATTGTCCCCCAGCTATAGGAGCTCTATATATTCGAAGTTCAGTTTCTGAACATGGACATGGTGAGATGTGAAAGCCTTACATCGAGGCCAGCTCGCCAATAACGGTGTATGTTGATAGACTACCAAACCATGCTATCAGGAACCCATATGCAACGCCAGCTGGGCCTCCACTGAAGTAGGAGTAAGCTATTGACGTATGGAAAGTGATACACAATCACGTACTTGACAAATCCGGCTGTAAAGAGCCTGTCTACGGTTAGAATAACGAATTGATATGTGGATCGATATCCCACTCACGGGAGAACTGTCTCCCACGTGACTAGTATCGTACAGCTGAAGCCAAATAGAGACAGAAACCCAAAGTTGCGCTAAGTATCGTCAGCGAGATAATTTGATACAAAGCCGAAAACCCTGAAATTTTTACCTTGAGTACCTGCTTCTTACCCAGGCGAGCCAGTATCTCTCGGTCGTTATCAAAGGAGCTTTTAGCTTCGATGTCTGCCATCACGACTATCCATGTCATTCAGAGAGCTCATGTTCGTAGATTGTGGATCTTCATCACAAGAAATAGTATGTGAGAAGTGGGAGATGAGTCTGCTCGAGCATCAAACTGTAAGAGATTCCAGTGGTCACCAGGAGAAAACAGCTACGTCCAGATACGATCAAACAACGAATTAACAAGAGTGAAAACCGAAGGAATCGCAATCTTTTGGGGCACCAATAAAGATGTGGGCGCCAAGCAATGGAAACTTGCTCAAGACTCGCTGGACTTGTCCACTTGAAGAAAAGTATCAACAATTTCTCGTTCCATCCTATCTAGTATAACCATGCACTGATGGCCAAAGGTAACCCCACAGACTCGGAGTAAGCCCATTAACACTATTGCAGCAACACTGGCTGGCATGGTAAGGCGCAGAAAGCTGCTCCGTTAAAGACTCGGAGCACATTCTCTTTGGCACACCTACGATACCTTGATAGGTTCGATGGGCAATTTCGTGCATTGATTTGTGACTCTTTCAAGACCATGGCAAACTATTGCCCCCCTTACTGCCAAAACCGCGCATTAGTACTAATTATGCCACACTATGACTTTTGTGTACTAGCGTTATAAAATAAGGTTAGCGTGGGCGGTTTGGCAATTTGCGCAGATAGAGGTTAAACACGAGTATTGTTTAGTGGCTGAGAAGGTGAAGCTCGAATGTAGAGATTGCGTACCCGAGAACGAATATTGTGCTGTTGTGGGGTAACGAGCTGTGTCTTGCACTGAGGTTGGCAGGACGGGTTGTTCTTTTGGCGTGATTTGGGACTGGGTGGTGGGATGATTGAAAAGCGTAGGATGGGGGTGCGAAGGGAAGGCAAGGTTAAAAGATTGAGGGACAAGTTGATTCTTGAAGAAGAGAAAGTTAGAGACCAGAGTATCTTTCCATGTGTCTCATTAAACAAAACGCACGAGGAATCTTTGTCAGGCTTTCAAGAAGAGTAGAGAGACGAACAACTAAGTTGACATAACAGAACATGCTTAAGAGCAAAAGCAAAAGCAAAAGCTCTTAAACGCTTGCTTGACTTCTCGAAGTAGTTAAACAAGCTTGTCGACTTGTAAAGAAACAGAATGAGGTTAAAATAGAAACAATTTCTCGATACAGTTAAATAGATGATTCGTAACTTGAGTTTCAGCAAAGCTTATAAGAAGATAGAAAAGACGAACCAGAAACGTAGAAAAGATGTTTGAAAAGAAACAGAGATACTCATGCCTTCTCAATAAGGTGTAACAGCTAACAGATCGATTAGTAAAGTTCTGAGTGAAATGTGATTAAGAATTAAGACTGCCTTTCGAATTATTCAGCTAGAAATTTCATAAGACGGGTCTTACTAAGAGTCTGAGGAGAGAAGTATGACGATTACAAAAGATGATGCAGAGAAAATTCTTGAGGGCAAAAGAGAAATGCACTGACGCTTGATCAGCTTGACTGAGTGATCAAGCAAGCTGATTAATTAATGAGATTAAGAAGGCAGAACTAGAAAGAGACTATTTTTCGATATACTTGAGTGAATAGTTCACAAAATGAGTTCCGGTTCAGAGTCTGAAAAGAGAAGAAAGACGACTACAAAACTTGACGTAAAGAAAATATATGGGCCCAACAAGGCAATGCATGGGCGCTTAACCGACTTCTCGAAGTAGTCACACAAACCTTCGGGATTCAAATCTCAAGAAAAGAACTTTTTGCTCTGAGCTATGGACATAAATTGTCCAGGAAAACTCGCCACCCCTATCTTACATACAGGCCCGAAACTACTACTTCCGCCGCTCCACAACTAGGCCAGAACGCGCTAAAGCACCATTTGGTTGAGCCAGAGGGGGTCCTGCGCCGAGATGGCGTGTCCGAATGACCTCGTCACCACGACTGTAACGAACAGCCTCGGCGGGTATTCTGCGTAATTGCCCCTTTTGTTCAAGTGGAACTCCAGCTTAGTCGAGGTCTCGCATATCGTGCAGGCTACGAGATCTTGCAGACCCGAGTAGGCGTTCTCGTGGCAATATAGGATGCCGTCGACGACTCGGGGGTGGCTGGCTTGGATGTGGGGGCAGAAGCTGATGGCATATCCGGTGAGCTTACGCTCAAGCCAGTCCGCCCGGAGGAGTTGGTTCCTACTTGGCCTTGGGCCCAGATCCAAGTACCACTCGTACGTTACTCTGATGCCTCCAAGGAGATGCTTGGACCATCGTATACTTGCTGGTAGGGGGGGCATATCTTTCTTTTCGGCTCCAGCGACTGGAGCACTGCTGCTCTCTTCGCCTAACACGCCGACGACAGTTCGACCTATGGCTAATTGACCACGTACTTTGTAAACCGCGTGCTGACTAGCTCGAAGCTCCCGGAAGCGGATTGTATGATCGTGCGTGAGATAGACTTTTCCCAGTTGGCCTTTGCAAACTCGTTCTTCACCGGATTTGCCCACTTCTTCCTGCGTAAAGGCATCCGCATCATGTCTTGTTCTGCACGCACTACAGGCAAGCCGGTCGTTAAGACGATGACTTGTGTCACGTTCATCCATACAAACTCGCTCAAACATCAGGTCAGAGCTTTCCATAACTCGATCCATTAGTGTGGTGAACGCTGGGGTGCAACTGTACAAGATGCGACTTAACATCCTAAGCGAAATCTGCGAGTTGAGCGGGAGTTGATTGAGAATCATGTCCCATATCTCTTGAGACAAGTCTGGTAGGTGCGTGGGCCCGCTGCTAGGAGAAGAATCCACAGATGCCATAGTGAAAAGCCTGATAATTGGCTAGGTGTACCTAGATGAAGACAGGTCCGGCGGTTGATCGGCGTTGATTTTTGTTTAAAAACCTTGAAGATGGTGTATGTCTATCTGGACGAAGACAGGTGCGGCGGTTAATGGTGTCTGATCTTAGACAAAAAGCCTGAAGTTGGTGTAAGTTTATGTAGACGAAGACAGGTACGGCGGTTGATCGTGGCCCGAAGTTTAGTACAACTAAACTTGGTAACGTCAGCTTCTGGATATGATTTCCACAGATATCTTGCTCACCTAAAGAAGGAGCTTGTGGTCTCTGGGTGTAGTATACTACTAAAAAGTAGGAGAGTAGCAACAAGCGAAGCGATTGTGAAGAGGGGTCTAGACTTTTGACAGAATAGCACGCGTAGAAGACGGATGGGGCAATAAGATGAGATGAGCCGTGTTTCTTCTTAGAACCAGCTCCTAGAGTGGTCCTAGAAGTCAATATGAGATGCTCGGACGATCGCATGCGGACAGCTTGATCTTTGCGGTCACGGTATGGATAAGATGTATCAGTAAAAGGCCTTGAGGCTTAGGATACCTTGAACAATAATGAATGAAAAAAACGCGAGGCGGGAGGCAGGCTAACGACGCGGTATAGGCCCGAAAATTATCCATGGCTGTCATATTGCACGATGGCTAGGGGTAAAAGAAAAGCCGAAAACATAAGTTTTCATCAGGATAAATCTCGGAAAGGAGTAATTACAAAGACTATGTCTCAACGATATGATACGATGTTGTCTGACAGCGTATGAAAGCATGAAGTAGATTGACAAGAGAGGTCGAGCCAGCTGCAAGATAGAAGAGAAAGGCATGGGATCATATCTGGACTGGAAAGCGGATAAAATGGCTATGGAGATGGGATATGAAAACAGCCCGGGCCTTCACATCTTTATATATTTCAGCTTAGACCTGCTCTCATGCATTGCTTTGAAGACTGAGCTAGGGTAATCAGACCATGAAGTAATTGCTCGTAGCCTCGTACGGTCTTTCGATGTAGCAATGTCGTCCAGTCGTCGATAAATAGATGAAGTGCAAATCACGCTAAGCGTCAGGGTTTTTATCTGACTAAGCATCACTCCTAGCAACACTGACGTATCAACAAAGCCTAGCCTAGGACTTGTACGAAAGTGATAGCTGCATGTCCTCCCGGTCTTAGTAGAGACCAAGGCATCTACCAACATGCCTACCCACAAACCAATCGCACCCTATCATGTTCAAAAACCACAAGAGAGGTAAAGGCCGCAGCGGTGACGCCTCCGCCCAGAAAGTCCCCCTCAAAGGCCTCTTCTCCAACGGAGTCTGGCACTGTAACTGCGAGCCCCGCCTTCCAGCTCAAAACTTCCAAACCAAAAACGGTGGCAAGAATCACGGGCGCTGGTTCTATACCTGTCAGCTACCTCAGCCCAAACGCTGTGATTTCTTCCTCTGGGCCGATGAAGCACAATCGAGAGAAGCAGCTGCTGTGCTGAATAATTCTCGCTCGGAGCCGGTGTCTGCTCCCCAGACTCCTAGCAAGGATTTTATAGATGGAGTCTCTACGCCTCAGACGCCAAAGTCGCTTGGTAGATTGAGGCAAAGCAGTCTAGATATCACAGCTCCCTACACCCCCTCCAAACCCCCGAGCGCCCCCCGCTTTTCTGTCCCGAGCAGCATTAAAGCACCTACGCAAACCGCTGCTGCCGAGGAATCTTACGATTGGCCTCTCAGTGATGATGAAGAACTCTCCAAGGTCGCCGATGAGCTATCCAGCAATGCGATGCCACCGCCTGAGACTCCGCGCAAAGCCATAAAGATTGATCTGCTGTCTACACCGGGGAAACGCAAACGTGATGAATTAGAAAGTGAAAGCGCTGCTGCATGGCCTACACCAACCTCTGGCGCAAACACTGATATCTTCACCACCCCCTCCACCAACGCCCGTGCCAACACCCTCTTCCCCCCCAGCGCCGGCCTCCCCTCCCCCGCCGAAACACCCTCGCCCCGGCGCTTCAAAGATGCTCTCGCCGGAAACAGCCAAGACAGCGACCTCGCAACCGAGATGCTCCAAGCGCTCCAAACCGCATCTATATCCCCTGACATCCTAGCCACCGTCAAAGCTATCTGCAACAAGCACGCACTGTTTACGCACGGCGTGATCAAGGGGAGAGACATCTCCAGATCCCTGATTGCGAGCAAAAACGAACGGATCACGGAGCTGCAGGGTGAGATTGAGGGGCTGAGAGCGGAAAGGGAGACGAATAGAGCGGTGATTAGGCATTTGAGGAGGGAGGCCGAGGAGGGCAGGGGAAGGTCGTAGGGATTTGCTGGATGGACAGGTGTGCGGGTGGAACTATTCCCGGTTAACGTTTACGAGGAGTGCCATGATTCGAAGATCATTCCCTGGTGTTTGGTAATCTGAGTTAACGTATCGGATTTCTGTTTTCCAAAACAAGCAGCATATATATATATATTTACAAAGATACCTCTACAGCGCCAATGAAACGACCAACTACTTCCCTCAACCCTTCTTCCAGCATATAATATCCACAACACACATCAAAACCGCCCCCGCCCCCCCCCCCCCCCCCCCCCCCCCCCCACAACACCACCCACCCAAAAAAAAACACACCAAAACAAACCCCCCCCCCCCACCCCCCCGGGGGGGGGGC